>Ga0268299_1000575_pt1 | contig 105951 bp, 89 predicted proteins | sample NOBtaG_FD_193484 | JGI IMG/M metagenome (GOLD analysis project Ga0268299, IMG submission 193484) | Activated sludge microbial communities from bioreactor in Nijmegen, Gelderland, Netherland - NOB reactor | ecosystem: Engineered > Bioreactor > Aerobic > Activated sludge | place: Netherlands...
TACAACCCGCATCGCCGTCACTCGTCGATCGGCCGCTTGTCACCGAACAACTTTGAGAGGAGATTACTGGCAGGACAGGCAGTGAGAATTTAGGAAACTACCCGTCCACGAAAGCGGGGGAACTCCACCCCGCCGATCTCTATACACCCTCAACCCGCGTCTACAAGCCGCCGCCGGAGCCCGAGTACCCCTATCACGACAAGTCCGTGCGCGTGACCAACTGCGGGCGCATCTGCTTCGGCAGCCGCAAAATTAATCTCAGCAAGGTGTTCGCCGGCCAAATCGTCGGCATCCGCGAGATCGATGACCAGATCTGGCTGGTCAGCTTCCTCGACTATGATCTAGGCTTCTTCGATCGGGACGAGGTGCGGGTCGAACCCGCACCTAATCCCTTCGCACCGGAACAGGTGTAAAGCATCTATCCGGAATAATCTGTAAACCATGTATCCCGAATAGACCCTTGAAGGAATGGCGCGCCCGGAGAGATTCGAACTCCCGACCCCCTGGTTCGTAGTCGCGACGCTGATTTGAGAAGATTTGAGAGGTTCTTGTTTTTCAACCAGTTAGCAGGCCCGCCCTCACTCGAAAAAGGCACCGTAACGCACGAAAAGGCATGAAACGCTACGTTTTCGCTACGGTGCCGCGCAAGCCCGTCGAAACCTCAGGTTAAGTCAGAGGTTCTTGGCTCAAAGACGGGTGACCAACAATTTACGGCTTCGCCGCGGATGGACTAGCCGCGTCGTTTAAGAAAACCTTCATGAATCCGAACGCCCCGGGTACTGAATTCGCAAGGTCTTCAAAGTACGCCTGTACTGCCTGGACTGATGAGCTAAGTTCTGCCTTGGAAACTCGCGGCAACGGCACTCCGGCCGAGGAGTGCATAACATTGCCACGCAGCACGTGGCCTCTTAGCAAGTCCCGTCCAGAGTTTGAACCAAGGTTGATCGCGTATTCCTTCCCATCGACACACCGTGCCAAGACGGTGGGGATTGCTTTCACTCTTTTCTTGAACGAATGCTGATCGGTATCCATCCACACCTCGCCGTCATGACCGATGCCGACCGCCACCTCATTAAGGAAAAGCACTTCCGCCTGGTTAAACGCCGATGGGTTTTCGTGCATTCTCCATTGCGCAATGACCGCTAGCTGTGCATCCAGCATCCCATATAGCAGCACAATAGCTGCCCGCGTAAGCATGCTTCCCTCGGAGTCCGGTTCAGAGTCATGCCCCAACGCAAGCCTCGTCATGAACTCCGAGTCAAACCATTCTTCGACTAAGATGTCGGCAATTCGCAAATCCGCCATTGTCGAGATTGATCTTGTCGGCCCTCGCTTTCCAAGCGTTCGGTAACCGATCCCAACATCATCTTTTCGAGGGCCCTTGATTGTCCAAAGCATGGGCGCATAGCCAATTAGGTATGGATTTAGACACTGTTCAACGGAATGAAGGTAGAGCTCAACTGCATCGACGGCCTCAGCCGCTTCCCACCATCCAACTTCAGCCATGTATCGATCCCATTTCGGATGCACTATCGCGTCTCGTCGCACAATCGTACGTTCCATTTTCTTCGCCGGAGCAGAATGGGCTGGAAGTCTGTAGTGCCGGCCGAGCGCTCGGGCCAATAGGCTAGGTACAACTTGCATTCTCTCAACGAGAGTCTGCTTTTGCCTTTTCTCGACGAGTCTTCCGTTATCGTCGATTTCTTCTTCAACTCCACGCAAGTACATGACGTGAGTTCTGCTGAATCTGTGCGGTCGCGCTTCGGCAAATCGAAGGGCAATGCCAGCCAGATACGCAAGGTTGCTCTCAAGGGCCGCGGTCGCTAACAGGATCGCTGCTTTTGACAGCGCCCTATTCTCACCTAGCTCACGAATGGAATAGAGAATGTTTCTGGCATCTCGCAAATGAATCGCTGCAAGTTCGATATTCTTGACGTGCTCTTCATAGACGATGCGGAGCAAATCGTCGGCAGCTGGATCTCGACCGGGATTTTTGATTCTCTCGCTTCCCATGATTCCAAGGTCAAGATAACTGCCTACAGTTACTCTTCAGCCGAGAACGAGTAACACTCCCTCGCACAAGCAAAATGGTCAGACACATATGAAGCCAAGGAACTCGTGCACTTGTGCGCGTGCCTTGCGTTCGACTTTGTAAGGTCCGATGCTGCGCTCATGAGCTTCAATTTATCCCTATTGCCGATCTGCATCTAGACCATTTACAAAGAGGTCTACGAGTACAGGGGGCGAGCGTGCCACGACCGAGGACTTCGACGCCCAGCTCGATGATGGAGGATTGCACAGCATATGCGACTCGCGGAACTTTCTGTCGCCAATTACAAGGCGCTCAGGGATGTAAGAATTCCCTTGTCTAGGTTTGGCTGCCTTATCGGAGAGAATAACTCCGGTAAGTCGTCCTTCCTGCAGGCTTTGTCTCTTTTCTTCTCGGGTTCCAAGCTGGCGTCAGGCCATTTCTTTGACGAAGCCAAACCGATCCGAATCGCAGTAGCTTTTGAGGACATCGGTGAAGCTGATTTGGTACGCCTTGCCGATGAGCACCGTGCGAAAGTTGCAGCCATACTAAGGAAAGGTCGCCTCGTCTTAGTTCGGACCTACAGTACCGACGGAAAGAGCGTACTGCAGTACTGCGCCCTCATGCCCCTTGATGCCCGCTTTTCCGCTGAAAGCATAACTGCGCTGGTAAAGGGCCAGCGCGCCGGTCAGGCATTCGTCAACAAGGTCGTCCAGGCATTTGGTGAATTGGATGGGGTTGTTGACGCGACCATGAATCAAGATGCGATGAGGCAGAAAATCTACGAGCTGGCAGATTCATTGCCGGACGACGCGAAAGCGACCGCTGATTTGCCCTTGCCGACAGGCATCGATAAAAGCATCGAACCTATGCTTCCAGATCCTATCTATATTCCGGCAGTCAAGGATCTTGCCGACGACATCAAGACGACAGAAAGCACGCCTTTTGGCAGGATCTTAGCGATCCTACTTCCAGCGGTTGAAGCAAAGCTACCTCAAGCTCAAGAGCTGTTCGCCGAACTCAACGCGAAGCTCAACAGAGTGCAACAACCTGACGGCTCCTTCGCCGATGAACGTCTTGACGAAGTCAAATTGATCGAAGCAACTGTCGAAAAGTACGTTCGGGAGAGTTTCACGAACGTCGCACTGCGCATCACGATTCCACCACCAGAGCTGAAGACAATTTTTTCAACGGCCCGCATTTATGTTGATGATGGCGTTGAAGGCGTAATTGACTCCAAGGGCGACGGCCTCCGTCGGGCGATCGTTTTCTCCATTCTTCGCTCCTACGTGGAACTCAGAGAAAGGCTTGAGGTTGAGCCAGTTCCTGCCCAGGTTCCTGCAATAGTTGAAGAGGGTGCAGGCGGAGCGACTAAACCTGCGCCAAATTCGTATCTGTTGCTGTTTGAAGAGCCCGAATTGTTCCTGCATCCAAAGGGTCAACAATTGCTCTTTGACACATTGCGGATTTTTGCCAATGACAACCACGTCTTAGTCACGACTCATTCACCAATGTTTTTCGGGCCGAGTGCAACGAAGACATTCGTAAAACTTCGGAAATTGTCGGACGCCGCCATATCGCCAAGACCATTCACGAAGGCACAACCGATCGACTTGTCCGATATGAACTGCAGGGACCAGTTCCAGATCATCTGTTTTGAGAACAACAATGCGGCCTTCTTCGCCGACACCGTTGTCCTCGTCGAGGGAGACAGCGATTTTCTTCTCATGCCGCATATCGCCAAGACCATCGACCCTTCTTGGGATGCGGCCAAAGTTCCAGTTCACTTTGCCCGTATAACCGGCAAAGGCAATATCCGCCGGTATCGTGAGTTCTTCGCTCGGTTCGGAGTTCGTGTTCCAGTGATCGCTGACCTTGACCTAATTGTCAACGGTTTTAACCATATCGGCCCCAATAATGAGCTAAGGGCCGCGCGCGACGCGCTTCTTGCCAAAGTGGACCGACTTATTGCGACCAACGGTGCCGGCCCGTCTGCGCAAGAGGCTAGAGAAGCACATGAGTCAGGTGAACTGCGAGGATTGTGGCGGCGTGTCAGAGAGAGGCAGTCCGAGATCACGGCCGGAAAATGCACGCAGGAAGAGCACGATCAGGCCGTTGAACAATTCTTTGCATGGCAACGCAAATCAGAGCGACTTGCGATCCTGATGAGCAGCGCTGACGCTGAATTACTTCAGCTTAAATGGCAATTGCTTGAGGAATTGCGGGCCGTCGATGTATTCGTCCTCGATCGCGGCGCCATCGAACAATACTATCCGGATTCGATCACGGGGCCAGATAAGCCTTCTCAAGCGCAGGATTTTTGCGCGAAGGTAGCTAGTCGTGAAGGAATTCTGAGTTGCTGCGGCGAGCAGGAATTCCAGCGCAATGGTGCACGGAAGAAGGAAAATGAGTTCTTGCTGATTTTCAACGGTATCTTTGGGGCCTAACGTGAGTCTAGTTGCACATGCTAAGGTAACAAGTCCAGTACCGCGCAAGCAGCTAGCTCGCAAGCGGCGTTACAATTAGCCTGCTTCGTTTGCTGCCTGAACGATTTCCGCTCTTCTAGACCCCAGTTCAGTCTCTACGCCGCGTCCGCCAACGTGACTACATGCACGTCGACGCCGAGCGTCTCTCGCGCTACATCCACTAGATGTTGGTGGTGAGTGAAGAATAGCACCTGCGTCTGCTTGGCCAGCTGTCCAAGAGCTTCAAAGCCTGCCGCCGATCGCGCCGCGTCAAAGTTGATAAATAGGTCGTCCGCCACAAAAGGGAGCGCCGCGGCCCGCGCGAGGTAGTCCTCCACCGCTGCAATTCGCAGCGCTAGAAATAGTTGATCCTCCGTCCCCGTACTCAAACCTGGCACTCCCACGACTCCCCCGCCTGACCTTATCCCCGTCAGATGCATATTTTCTTGCTCGTCGAACCTGACCTCCAGCCTTTCGAAGGAATTCCGTGTCAGCATTCGGAACAGCTCACTGGCGCGCTTGAGCAACGGCCCTTGCTTTTCCCGCCGATACCGATCTATGGCCCAATGCAACAGCATCGATGACGTCCGCAGCCGCACATAGCGCTCGGCTGCATCCTGCATCGCGGCCAGCGCCTCCTCGCAATCGGCCGCCGCCCTAGCCGCCGCGTCGTCTCCCCCGATCGCTTCGAAGGCCCTCCGTGCCTCGGTCCGCGCCACGACGGCTTCCTCCAGCTTTTCGCGCAGCACCTTCAGTTCAGCCTCGGTTGCCTCTTCTCTAGCCCGCACCTCGTCAATGTCAATGTCGCTGCACTCGTCCTCAATAACCTCGATTGCCAGTCCGTCGCCCTGGTGCTCGAGCGTGGACTTGACGCCGGCCAGCTTCTCTTTCAACGTCCGCAGCTGATCCGAGCGCTCAATTGCTTCGCGGAGCTCCGCAACATCCTCGACACCCGCGGCGTCCAACAGCGGCTGCACCGAAGCCCAACCGACCTTTCGGCCATCTTCCAGATTCTCGATCTGTTTCTGCAGCTTTGCGACAGAGTCCGTCAGTTCTCGATGCTGCCGATGCAGTGTCTGCGCCTCTTCCCGTCGACGTTCAAGCGTCAGCGCGGAAGCGTCGGCATCGTCGTCCATGAGGTCCAGCGCCAACTCGGCGGCGACCTCCGCCACAGCTCGCTCAAATGCGGCGATGTCGCGCTCAATGGCGGCAATGCGTTTGGTCCGAAGGTCTCTTGCCGCCGACGCATGCTCCCGCATCTCGTCGATCACACTGATTTGTGCGGACAAAACATCAGGCTCCTTGTCACCTTGGAGGGCAATCGCTGCAACCGCCTTGGCGCAATTCACCCCCCAGCTTTCAAGTTCCGCCTCCGCTTGCTGCAGCTCGCCCTGCCGCTGCGTCACCTCATACTTGGCCGTTCGCACTGCTTCGCGCATCTCAACGATTCTGTCTGCCTTTTCCTCCTGCTCCTGCCGATACGCTTCGGCCCGTTCAACTACTACCCGCAGCGAATTTGCCTGGATGTCCTCTGCTTCCCAGCCAGAACTTGTCATCGCCGCGTAAACCTGGGCAATTACCTCTTGCTCCTGTCGCCTGCAGTCATCCAATTGTCGCTGCGTTTCGCGCATGCGCCCGCTAAGCGTCACGATGTCTTCACGGATATCAAGCCATGCCAGCATGGCATCGGGTGCAAGCGCCTCGATCGGCAGTTCAGCCCACAACGCGTGCCACGCCTGATCTAGTCTTTCTCCTTCGGCCTTCAGCGCCGCTTCATCAGCCTGTAGCTGCCCGATCCGGGTCTCCTTTCCGGCAATGTTGCGTGCCAGAATCGCCAATTCTCCAGCGGCCTGGGCCTTATCGAATCGGCGGTCGGCAACATCATCTGCATGCTTTACGGCATCTGCGAGCGATGCTGGCAAATCTTCCAAATCTTTGGCGTGAGCCCGCAACCTTTCGGCCGGGATCTCAGAATGCGCAATGTACCTGGCCTTGATTAGCTCCCAAAGCGAGTCTCTGTAACTGCGGGCTTCCGCTACCGCGCCCGGCGTCACGACACCTTCATCCCGCACTCGCCGCTCCAGCTCCTTTTGATGCCACTCGAGGTCATTGCGCGCATCGATGAGCCGCTTCTTCGCTTCGCCTTGGCGCTGCGCCCAATCCCGCACATCGTCTCGATGCGCGACCACAGTGTCCCGCGGCGGTACCATCAGCGCGTCAATGTCGGTACCCGTAGGCAGAGCCGGCTTCAGCGACCGGAGCTTCCTCTCAATCGCCCCGGAAATTTCGGTTGCTTGCCCCTGCGCCATACGAGCTCGGCCTGCCACGTCGCCGATGTCCCGAGCGGCGTGCAAGACAGCGGCCAAGGCGGACACGTCCGCAGCAGTTCCAATGTCGTCCAAACGCTGCGCCTTGTCCTGCAACGCCGCCTGCGCCGCCTGCAGAGCCTTGCGTAAGCTGCGGAGCTCTACCGCAAGTTCCCCATGCCGCGCCAGAAGTCTGCGCACTGACTCGACATCGCTTCTGGACGGTATCCGCGCGATTAGCTCGCTTGGATCTGCAAAGTCCCAACCGATCTCAGTGGCCAGCCTGACCAGAGCATCTAGCTCAAGGCGGTATTCGTCCCGCCGCTTGGGCAGGTCTTCCCGCCCACTACGAACAGCGATGCGCTGCTCACTGAGCTGCACAATGTCGCTTGACCGCCGCACAAGCGAAGCGTCGAACTCGATGGCACCTAGCGCCTGCCGGGCATCCTCAAGCTGCGGTGCAAGGACATCGATCTGCACTAAGATCTCGGCGTCCCGCTGCTTGGCTTGGGCGAGCCGGTCGGACGCATCCTCGGCCAGCACGATGACGTCCCCTAGCGACTCGATTTCCTGTGCAAGGTCACGCCGCTGCCGCACGGCGCCATAAACGCGGCGAATGCGCGCCAGCTTCTTCAACTCCTTTGATGTAGTCTCGTGTTCCTCGCGGAGCTCCTCAAGAATTTCCTCGGCATCGCTCAATGACTTGCGCGCCGTCCGCCAGGCACTGACCGTCAGAGAATGCTCGCGTTGCCTTATCTGCGCTTCCTCCAATCGGTCCTGAGCCTGGTAATAGAGTCGCCGCTCGGACTTTCGTGGTGCCCACAGTCGGTCGGCCTCCTCCTCCAGCTGATTCAGCCGAACCCGCAAATCGGCCAGACCGGTGCCGGCAGCGAACAGCATCTGACCTACATCGTCCTTGGCCTCAATGATCGCCTTGCCGCCTTCGGCCAAGCGGAGGTGACTGAGATTGAACATGCGATCGAAGTAAACTCTGTCCGTTCCGCCAAGGAACGGCGCCAACAGTCGTTCATCACCTGACAGCGGATCTCCCTCAGGTCCCAGGATCATGTCCCTTCGGGACTTGCGCCGCTGAAACTCGAAATGATCGCCGCCCTTCTCCAGCACAGCGCCAACTCGCATGGCGTCATAGCTATGCAGGAAATTGTACGGCGAGCGCTCCGGAATGCCGAAAAGCAAATCCTCAATAGCGGTCAAGCAGGTCGTCTTTCCGGCTTCGTTGGGACCGAAGAGGATGTGAATGTCCCGTTCTGCACGTGGCAGCTCGATGGACGCGTCCGTGAATCGCCCGTAACGCAGCAGATCAAGCCTAGCGAGGCGCACTGCCTATTCGTTCTCCGCTGTCATTCGTGCGTTGAGATAGGGCGTCACCTGTCCAATCAAAGCGGCATAGTCGGAGGCTACGGCAGCCCTGAGTACCTCGTCCTCGCACCCATCCCGCAACCTATGTGGCAGCTTGCTGATCAATTCGCCGATGTTTGCTTTCAGCTGCCCGAGCAACTCCTGGTCTGAAACGGCCTCCTTGAGCATGCGCTGGAGGTCGCCAAGGGTATCCTCGCGAGCGGCCAGCGCCGCGGTGTCGGCAAGCGGCGCGGTCCGTAAAGCTATTCGTTCGACCCAGGCGACCTCGTCACCCAGACCAAGCGCCGCAGCGCGCGCGTCGGCCGTCAAATTCTCAACATCCGCGACTAGCTCGCTGTGAAGCTCGGTGCGGCCCTGCAGCACAATTCGCGCCGACACAAGGCGCCCGTCTGCGCTCGAAACCGCTCGCTCCAGGGCTTGCCGAATCAGTTCGACAACATCCGCTTTGCTGCCCGCCGCCGCCACGTTCACGTCGAGGATCGCCCAGCGCACGACATCGAATGCGAGCGCAGCGATTTCGACAACTTCGCCCGCCTCCACCGTGACCAAACTGGCCCCTTTTGGACCAGCCTCACGGACGTGGCGTCCCTGGAGATTGCCAGGGAACACGACATGTGGTCGTTCGTTCAGCACTTGTCTCTGATGCACGTGGCCCAGCGCCCAGTAGTCGTATCCCTTCGCCACAAGCTCCGGCAAGGTGCACGGCGCATAGTTGGCGTGATCGCCCATCCCACCCAAAGCCGTGTGAAGTACCCCAATGTTGAAGGCACCCTTCACCGGAGCCGGATAGTCGGGTACCAGATTGTCGATCACCGCTTTCTCACGAAAACTCTGACCGTGTAGTGCAACGTTAAGCTTGTCGAGGAGGAATGTCTGCGCTTTCCGTGTGCCAAATACACGAACACTTTCCGGCAGCGTCAGTGGTTTCGTGATCTGGCTTTCCGCATCGTGATTGCCGTGCAGAACGAAGACAGAAATTCCGGCCTGATTGAATCGCCCCATCTGCTCGGCAAAGAACAGTCCGGTCTTGCAATCACGCCAGGTGCCGTCATAGAGGTCGCCGGCGATAACGAAAAAATTCACTTGATCTTGGATTGCCCTTTCGACCAGCGCCTCAAATGCGGCACGCGGTGCCGCCCGAATACGCTCCGCCACCCTGCCTTCAATGTTTGCCAGCCCAATCAGCGGGCTATCCAGATGAATGTCAGCCGCATGGAAGAAACGAAAGGAAGTCACAGCAAACCCTTCGATGGCGTCGAATTAGCGATTGGCGCTTGTCGTTTCGTAGAGAAAGCTACCAGAACCTGCGGCAGCCACCCAAGTGGCAAAGTAGATATCGCAACCCGTCGTCCGCGGTCGTACGCGGCGAAACCCTTCGCGGCGCCCGCGGTGCGATGCGTCCAACTCGGCACGCCGCTTCGCAGCATGTGAGTTCGAATCCCGCCAATAACGCAAGTCGGCCAATCGCTAACCTTCATACCCTGCGAGTTCAATCGCTTGTGAACTACGGGGAGCCGAAGCAAGCGTTACAGATTCGGCCGTATTTACGCGCAAGACCTTTGCGATAAAAGTGTTTAAGGTCCTTGACCGTTCCGCACTTCGGGCACTCTTTTGCCTGTCTTGCCTCGATCATCTCGACAAGTGCCCGGGTTGCCTTACCGCTGACTGACGCTTCAAGAGGAGCCTGCCGCTGGGCAACGATGTCATACAAACGCGACGACAATTTCGTTATGGGATCGTCGCCTAAGTTGAAACGGTTAACGCGTAGAAAGTTGTATCCGTATGACTCCAAGACAAACTGGCGTTCTACGTCTGACTCGCGGTAGTACCACTCCCAGTTGCTGCTATTCACGCGCTCGCGGTCGGTGAAATGCTCCTTGAAGCCATCATATTCAATGATTATTGGCAGCGTGCGGCCGCCGACGGGCCGATAGAGCAAGAGAAAGTCCACTCGGTATGCAGGATGTTGATATTTTGGGTCAAGCTGACGTAGAACTTTTCCAATTTCAAACTGTGGGAGGATCTCAAGGTCATCCAAGTTGTCCTGCACAAAATTGGTTTGCGTGAGCCAGTTTAGCAACTTGGCTTCCATCGGCGAGCGTTCATCTACCTGCGATGCCTCCGGCAGCTTTCGCGCATCTTCGAGCTGACGCTGATAGTGCCTTAGCACTTGCCCAATCGAGCCGCTGAATTTCTCGATCCCCATGCTCAGAATGAAGTGCATCATTTCTTTAGATCGAGAGAAACCGACGTTTAGTCGCTGCACCTTCAGGCGTTGATCCGCGTCATCCGAAAGACCCTCGAGACTGGTGGGAAATACGTAATTCAATTTGTTTCGGACATTGGAGGCCACCATCGAATAGATAACAATGTCTCGCTCTTCACCCTGGCAGGAATCGAATGTCATTACTTTCAGCTTCAGCTTTACGCGGAAGTCCTCCGCCCTTGCAGAGGTGAACAGCAACTGACGAGTGAGGAGACGCTGCTGCTCTGTAAAAGGCGTAATCACACCGACACTTGGTGGGCACTCTGCTTCAAGATAGGAGGTTAGAAGAGCCTCAATTTCGTCGACTTCCGCCAAGTTGCAGTTGCGCGCGTCGGCGCGGAAGTTGTCGGAAGGTGGAAGTTCCGAAAAGCACAGCACTTCATCCACACGTTTTGCGCGAATTCTGATGGCCTGTAGCTGGTCGCTATAGAAATATCTCGAACTGAAGGAAATCAGTTCTTGGTAGCCACGAAAATGCTTCTTCAACATCACCCGGAAGTTCGATATCAAGTCGAAGAACTTCAATATCGAGGTCCGAACGTCAAACTGTCGCATGCGCGCCATCAGCTGCTCATCGTGACCAAAATGCTGCATGAACACCTTCTGGATGGCGTTCATATACTCGGCATTGACTGCGTGGCTGGCCTGACTTGTCTTGACGTTGGCGAATTGCTTCTCATCGCCGAGTACTACGACTTGCTTTGCGCGTAGGATGGCAGGAAAAGCCTGGGCGATTGACACCTGCGACGCTTCATCAATGACGACGACATCAACAATCCCGGGCTCAAGGGGGATGTAGTCGGCAAAGTCTCGTATCCCGGCGATAATGCAAGGGAATGCCTGCGTTAACAGTCGGAAAGTGTCTTTCGGAAACTGTCTCTTGCTTCGGATTACGGCCTTCAATGCGTTTGCAGTCGCCTGGTGCTGTTGCGTGAATTCAACAAGACGTTCGTCGAGTACGTGCGCGAGGCTTTCCGAGTGCAACTGCTGAAGGGCGCGCTGTGACTTTTGAAGGTCCAACTCAGGAACTTCAGAAAATTGCGTAACAAGCATTTCTTTCAATTCCAGGTAGCGGCAGACGCGCTCAAGCCTCCTGAGCGCATCTGCCTCCCAACCAGCCACGGTTGCGCCGGCGCTTAGACTAAGCTGCAATTCCTGGCACAATTGTGGATGAGCAGCCAAATACGCGGCTGCATGGCGTAACGAGGTTACAAACGATTCGGTCAATCCGGATGCGATGGCTCCGCGTCTTAGCGTAGCGAATGCCTCCGAGACATAGCGGTCGGGAAGCTCGTGTCTGCGTATGACCGACAGAAGTTCCGAAAGCGCCGCACTTGCAATACTAAGGCTCTTGACCCTTTGGTGTGGGAGCCGCACGCCCTCCAGCGGAAGGCTGGCTCGAAAAAGCGCTGCGATCTCTTTTAGCTGTGTGCTACGGAACAAATAACCGACAATCGGCATTCGTAGTGCCAATAGCTCCCGTACAGCATTTGCGAGCCACGGAACTTGATCGACGGAAATACTTCCAAAGTTCCCCAGGTGTGGTATTGCTGCGGCGTTCCTCGCTGACCACTCTGACAGCGCGAGGTGGGCGCGAAGTCGAAGTGCTGTTGTCGCTAGCGGAATATCTGTCGGATCGGTGCGAACCAGGTCGCGCAGTTCCATGCGCTGCTGAGCGCTAAGCCCGCGTAGAGCATCAAGCAGCTCCCGTAGCTGTACCGCGCCCGGCTTACAGTCAGCAACAGGAAGATCGCCAAGGCGGGGAAACTCCGCCTCGAGCGTCTCGAATTCCACGACTTCTGGCAATTTTATCTTGTTGAATGCCTTGATTGTGGTGCTAATTTGAGTTCGCAGCGTTGCGGCTCGCTGCTGAGTTTCATGCTGACGCTCGCCTACCTGCTGCTTCGCTGCCAGATAATGGCTTGTGATTCTCGACAACGAGGACTTCTGCAAGATGCGGGCGTATGTGTTCGAATCGCGGCCAAGTCTAAGTATTGGATTCTGGAATTCTGGATCGCCTCGCACGCTATTCAGTGTCTCGGAAAGCTTGTCCTCTACAACATCGAGAGCTTCTTGCTTATCCGACAGCACGAGCACGGAATTGCCCTGCCGGATTGCATCGAACACCAGTGCGGTAATTGTGTGGGACTTGCCGGTACCCGGTGGCCCCTCAATGGCAAGGAATCGACATTCTCGTCTACGCAGTGCCATGAGCAGCCTGCGTTGTTCCTCATTCAGCGGAACGGGACTCTCGTACACCAACCGATCGGGTGGTTCAGTCGTGCTCCACTCTTCATGCACGGGCGCGTCAAATGAAATTGGATCCTTTAGAATGCAACTTGAGACGATATCGTCGAAAAGCGTCTTCAGCGGTCCCCCGGCGTGCTGTGCCTCCAACAAAATCTGCTCGTAATCGTTCACAATCGCTTCTTCACTCTTGTCGTGAGCGCAGAGGTGCATGGCGCTTGTAAGTTTGATGCCTTGTCCCTGGGCTACTTGAGAATTCGCATTCGTGAGATCTACGACGCGATCGAGATAGTAGGCGTCTGAAACCGCAAGGGCAGCGTCTTCGATAAGCGACCGCGCCGACCGATCGATGAGGAAGTGAATCCTTTCGTCGGTCGGTTTGCCAGGGACCTTTCGCCGACCGGTATCGTCCACCTCAGCGATGTAGCGAAGTGCTCGTCGGTTAAAGAACATTCTCACATCAAATTCAATTATGAAACTCTCGCCCGTCTTTGAAAGTTTTACGGGTATATAGGCGAGCGGGAACTGCCCTCCGCCACTGCCTTCGAGGATTACATCGTGAACGTAAAGATAGAACTCAAGGATTTCGTTTGTCTTCAGTGTGTGCATAACGGCGAGCAAGTCGTCGTACGCATCGGCCGTAGCGAGGTTTGCAAAGAAATCCGCTAGAAACTCGGCGAGCGGTCCTTGCCCAAGCTGGTCACTCAGAAGCTGAGTTAGCTCCACCAGCTCGCCATGCACCACCAGTTTTGACAGCGCCCTGGGAAGATTTTCCCTAATGGTTGCTACGATGTGGCTCTCGATGTCGTCCTCGATCTCATATAAGAGCTCTTCGGCATCAAAGAGATTCCCCTCAAGTGACGCTTCTACCCGTTTCGATACCGGGCGCACCACTGACTTTGTTACCTCTTGAGCAATGATGTCTTGGGCAAGATCCACGAAGTTGTCGAAGTCTTTTGCCTTGTCTTTCGCCGACTTCGCAATTTTTACGATCGCTTCATTGATTGCAGTTCGGTAAGCGTCCGTCGGTAAGGCCTCAATCTGGGCTCGAACAAGAGATTGAACGCGTGGAGTAACGCGAGCTAGAAAGCGTCCCCGACGAACTTCGATTCGAGCGTCGTCCGCCTGTGCTCTATTCAGCAATTCGGTAATTTCGTGATACAGACCAGGGAAACGCCGAACGTTAAATCCGAGTGATGCGCCGTTTGCGGCGCGAAGCCGCACTTGGCGTGCCGGAGCACGTAAGCGTTTGAAATCTGTTTCCAGGAAGTCACGGTAATATTTGGCGACTTCCCGTATGAACGCCTGGCTGCCGACTTCAGTCGCCACCAACGTGCTTCCAAGCGCAACCATTGATAGAGCCCCCTCTCCCGCCTACATCATCTTACTGCCCTGTCAGCCTTTTCTGATCGGGCCGGCCGGAATCGAGGACCGGCGATACCCAAACATTTGCTTCCATCTCGCAGCCTCCCCGAATCCGCTATTCAGTAGCCTACGGGTCAGAGCAACGGCGCAAAAAGTAGCGCTTCACCGTGCGCCGAACCTTCGGAATTCGTTCGACTCGCGCGTGAGCAGTGCCAGGAACTTGGAATTGAGGAAAAGTTTGTTCAACCCAATCTGCTTCTCCTTGAGAATTCCCACAGTTGCGAGCTTGTGCAAGTATGTGGACGCAGTTTGGCGCTTGGCGACGCCAGCCTCCACCACATTCTCAATTCGGGAGTATGGCTGAACAAAGATCAATTCGATCAGCTCACGGCTGTACTGCTTGGGTGCAACCCTGCGGGCATACTCGGCGGTATGCTCAATCAGGCTTCGCACGGCGCCGATTTTTGCGAGCGTCCATTCGGCCGTCTCACCGGTTGCACGTAGCATGTACAGAATCCACTCCTCCCAAGCGCCGCGTCGAGTCACGCTAATGAGGCCATCGTAGTACGCCGCCTTGTTGCGGATGACATAGCGGGACAGATAAAGAATCGGCAGGTCCAGTAGTTTGTTCTCGATCAACATCAATAGATTGAGGATACGTCCGGTGCGGCCGTTGCCATCAGTGAATGGGTGGATCGCCTCGAACTGGTAGTGCGCCACGGCCATTCGAACCAGGGGATCGATATCCTCGTGGTCGTGCATGAAGCGCTCCCAGTTCGCAAGCTTCTCCCGGAGGCGCGACTCACCTTCAGGTGGTGTATAGGTGATCTCACCCGTCGCATTGTTCGCGAGCGCTGTGCCGGGCACCTTTCTGACGTTCATTCGAACATTTCGAATGATCGTGCAGATATCTTCGGCAGTTCGCGTTGTCAAAGGACGCTTCTTGAGAGAGTCGAATCCGGCCTTTAGAGCCGTCTGGTAGAGCAGCGCTTCCTTGGTTGCCGGATCAGCAGGTAGTGCATCGAGCTGCGCATGCCGAAATAGGGCATCGGTCGTGGTGACGATGTTCTCGATCTCGGAACTTGCCTGCGCTTCGAGTAGCGGTATCGTGTTGATCAAGACGGCAGCGTTGGGTATGAGGGCCGTTGCCTGGCGCAGGGCCGCTAAGGCTGCTCGTGCGTCAATACAGGCCTTGAGAACGGACTTGGTCTCGATCTCCGCCGGTGGAGGCAGATTTGGGAGGTCGTTGTACGGTCGTGCGGGGTCAAAACCCATATGTCGAAAAATATCAGTTTTTTCGACATTAGGCGACCGCTATGTCGATAGTATCGACATTGGCGACTTGAGGGCTTAGGGGTTCAAGGGCTCAGGCCCGACGGAAGAGTGACCACGTATCCCAAAGCTCGCTGGCAGTGCCTGGTATTTATTTGGCACAAAAGCGATTTATTTGGCCCATAACATCGCAACTACCTGTATTTAAAGGCATAAAAACGGCTCGCTTCACGCCACCTCTTGCGAGCCGATTCAGACATGCGGGGGAATCTCCATTCTAATTCAATAGGTTACGTTCAAGACGACGTCGCCTAAACACAATAAGCTAAAAACCGTACAACGCAATAAGCTAATTTTCGTACGCCACGGGCGCTTCTGCTGCCGACGCGTTCACCTTGGTCCGCGACGCTACCTCTCGAACGCAAGCTGCGGCGGCGCTCGCTCGGACTGCCCACGCGCGGCCGCCGCCAAGGCCCGTTCCTCCCTCGTCAGAGGAATTCGGAACGACTGGCGGAATCGCTCGACTTCAGCAGCGAGGGCGCCAAAGCCCTGGTTCTCAAGCGTCGAGCTCGTCGACAACCAGTCCTGCCGGACGGTCTCCGCGGTCTCGAAAATACGCCCAAGGCCCGCTGATAGCTCAGGTCGGCCCTGCCGGGTTGCTTTCGTCGCCCGTTGCTCGCGCTCCCACTCGACGCGAGATTCGCCGCGTTGAGCGGCGCGGAAGGTTCCATCCTTCTGGAAGTCCGAGAGGCGTCCTCGTATCTGTGAGGGCGTGGCATTGGCCTCGATCCCGCGTTGGCGCAGATGGCGGGCGAATTGCTCCCGCCATCGCCGAAGGTCGGCTTTCCGGATGTTGAGCCGCGTCCCCTCGATGTTGTAGGCACTGACGACAAGGTGCACGTGCGGATGGGCCTGGTCAGTGTGCAGCACCATCGCGTATCGGTGTTTGAGCGCGAACTCCTCTCGTGCGAAGTCGCGGCTCGCCGCCAGCAGCCGTTCCGGAGATGTCCCGGAGGGCATCGAGAGGATGATGTTGTGTACGAGCTTGGTTTGCCGGCGACCGCCCCGCTCCATCGCCCTCCAGCGGTTGAGCCCGGCGTCGATGTCGAGATCCCAGTCATCAACCAGCTTGGCCGCGACATCCTTGCCCTGGAGCCGCTCTCCATCGTCCGTTTCGACTTCGAGCTCGCCTTGTCGGCTGATGTACCGAAAATGTGCTGCGGCGCCACACGTCGTCTTGGCGCCGCCTGAGACTTTCACCATGACTTCCGGGACGCGGCGCACCGTGCGCACGATCTGCTCGACCTGCTCGCGCGTAAAGTGCGTGGGACGGCCAGGTCCACGCCGGCCGTAGCTCACGATGTCGAACAACCCTTCGCCTTCCCGGTTCAGTCGAAATACTCGCCGTGTCATCGATTCGCTCCGCAACTGAGTGCTCGTTGTGGGACCCAATGTGGCCCAAACAGCAAGCGCGAAGCTATCCTGCAATCAGCGGAAAATCTCCCCAATACCCTCGCCGTCCTGATTGTGAGACCGTCGGCGACTTCGGCGACAACCACTCGCATGAAAGGCACGGCATAATCTCACCGGCTTACGGAGAGTTCCTGTCACCGCTGGGTGGGATTTCCTTGTGAAGATTGCCGTGTTGTTTGGCGGAACCAGCGAGGAGCGCGACGTATCCATCGCGAGCGCTGCCCAGATCATTCCAGCCCTGCGTGGCCTCGGCCACGAAGTGTCAGCCGTGGATACCGCAGCCGGTCTGCTGGATTCAGCAGCTGAGCGCCGCCTTCTCGCCGCCGGAGTCGCCCCGGAACCCCCGTCGGACGCGCAGATCGCCAGCGTCCGCGGCCGCGCCATCGCGCTGTCCCCCTCGGCATTCAACGCTCGAGATGTGGATCTGGTATTCCTGGCCTTGCATGGCGGCGCGGGCGAGGACGGTCGGATCCAGGCCATGCTTGATTTGGCGGGCTTGGCCTACACCGGAAGCAACCACATCGCCAGCGCTGTTGCGATGGACAAGGACCTCAGCAAGCAGCTGTTTCGATCGGTAAACGTTCCGACCGCGGACTGGTTGATGGCTCCTGCGACGGCGGATGCAGTTGAACGAACGCTGGGCTGGCCCGTAGTCGTCAAGCCGAACAAGCAGGGGTCCACTGTCGGGCTCACAGTTGTTCGTGAACCGTCTCAGCTGCAGGCAGCCATCGAACGCGCTGGAGTTTATGACTCGGAAGTCATGTTGGAGGCGTTCATCGCCGGGAGAGAATTCACAGTAGGCATTCTCGAAGGCGAGGCCTTGCCGGTCGGTGAAATCATCGCCCCAGGCGAGGTATTCGACTACCAGTCCAAGTACCAGGCCGGCGGCGCTCGCGAAGTCTTTCCTGCGGAAATCGATCCGGCGGAGTCAATCCACCTGCAGGAACTGGCGCTCCGCGCACACGCCGTACTGAAACTCGGTACCTACAGCCGGGTCGATTTCCGTCGCGATCACCAGGGGCGTTACTGGTGTCTGGAAGCCAACTCGCTTCCCGGCATGACGGCGACCAGCTTGTTGCCACAGGCGGCCAAGGCGGCGGGGATCGAGTTTCCGGAACTCCTGGATCGGATATGCCGAGGCGCACTCAAGGGCTAATAGCTCCAGGCTATTCGACGTACCCGTCCGTGCCGGTTCTTGCTATACCTATAACTTCAAAGTACTATACCTTGAACATCAAGGTATGGAGAACCGGATGGCCTCGCGAAAAACCAACCCGGATTTCATGACTGGCGTACCGGAACTCCTCATCCTGCGTCTCCTTGCCGAAAGGGAGATGTACGGCTACGAGCTCGTGCAGGCGATTCAGGTCGCAACTGGAGCCGCCATCACGCTGGGCGAGGGCGTTGTTTACCCCGCCCTCCACTCCCTGGAAGAACGAGCCTGTCTCAAAGCAAGAAGCAAGCTGGTTAACGGACGCACACGGGTCTACTACTCGACCACCGGCGATGGCCGGAAGCGCCTGAACGCCATGATCGGCGAATGGCAACGCATCACTTCTGCAGTGTCCAGCGTCGTCGGAGGCAAGTCACATGCAACTGCGTCAGCTTGATTCGCTCGGGGAGCGACTCCTACGCTCCGGAGTCGCGCCACGCCACGTGCGCCGCTACCTCCGCGAACTTCGCGACCACTACGATGATGCCGTCCAGGATGAGCTGAACAGAGGCGCCAGCCGCGCGACGGCCGAGGAGATGGCCGAAAGCCGCCTGGGCGATCCGGATCTCCTGCTACAGAGTGCACTCGCGAAGCCGGAATTGCTGAGCTGGAGCCGCCGATGGCCTTGGGCTGTGTTCATTTTCGCACCGCTGGTGCTTTTTCCGGCGGCCTTCGTTGCCACGATTCTTGCGATGGTCGGGCTCGCGCAGATTTTCGTTCCCGGAATGGAATCCCCGTTGCCAAAGTCGCTGCTAGACATCCTGGAGCCGATTCGATTCTTTGGTCTCTATGTGCTGCCGGTGATCGCGGCATCGGGTTTTGCGCTGCTGGCCAAGCGCCGCGGCATGTCGCGCGCGTGGGGCTGGGCGTCGATCGCACTCTTTACCTTCTTCGGCGCTCTGCCAAATCTCGACGTCAACACTGATCAGATTGGGGCGGGTATCGGCATCGCAACGCGCCTCGACTTTCTGATCGAAATGTTCCTACAGCGCTGGTTGCCCACGGCGGCAGCAGCCGTGACTCTGAGTTACGTTATCGGGGTCAAGATCCGTGTACCCGCAGCAGCTTGAATCGCTAGGAGAGCGGCTACTCCGCTCAGGCATCGCACCTCGACACGTGCGGCGCTACCTCCGCGAACTTCGCGACCACTACGATGATGCCGTCCAGGATGAGCTGAACAGAGGCGCCAGCCGTGCGACAGCCGAAGAAATCGCCGCCAGCCGCTTGGGTGATCCGGACCGTTTGGTGCAGAGCGCACTCGCGAGGCCTGAGTTGCGTTCAACAGTAGCTCGCTGGCCGCGATTGACTTTCGGTGTAGCTCCGGTGCTGCTCTGGCTTGCAGCATTTGTCGCCGTGTTGCTATTGCTCGGCGAGTCGACACATTCCCTCGATGGCATGTGGGCCATGTACGTGACAGCGATTGCCTTTGCTCGAATTGTTCCGGTGCTCTTGGCTCTAACCCTGCTCGCAATTGCGTATCGCCAGCGACTGCCATTGCTTTGGCCAATTGTCGGCGGCGCCGTTGTCGCGATTTTGGCGGGCACGCTCAATGTCACCTACGTGCCAGCTCAATTGCTGGCCGATTCAGGATTGGGAATAGACTCGTCCCTCCTGCCATTCTTCTTTGACTCACCAGTACTCGGCCCGGCGAACCCAGCGGCTCTTGCGCTTGGTGCAGCGCGAGCAGCGATCGAGTTGGGGCTGACTCTTCTGCTCTTCTTGCTCTGGAGCCGACGACAGAAATCGGCGTAGCTGTAATCCTGTCAAAACCGCGGGCGGTTCCAGCACGGCAACATCAAGTCGGAGGATGAATGCCGGGGCGGACCGAACCGCTGACACGCGCATCTTCAGTTTTTCAGCCCTGCCCGGACGATCTCGATAGCCTTGTCGAGAATCTCGTCCCTGCCGTCGCGAATTCCAGCCACGGTCGGCTCAATCGGAATTGTGGGCAGTATGCCCACGAGGTGTGAGCGGGATCCATCGTGCCGAGTCACTCTCATGCCAGTAAACGCTACGGTCAGCCCGGTGGGCAGCGTGACGCGGCGGATTCTGCCGTTCGTGCCTGCAGTGCGGCTGCCGACAATGTCGATGCCGAGCGCTTCGACATAGCCCAGCATCGATTCTGCATAGCTGATTGCACTGCCGTCGGTAAGGAAGACGACATGCCCGCGGATGTGCGGATTGGCTGGCGTTAGTTCCCAGCCGAAGTCGTGCCAAATGGGCTTCGGGCGCGGCTCGCCCGGTAAGGACGGCCGCACGATGTGTGCCACATGCATCCATCGGGCCATCTCGGGCCTCGAAAGAAGATGGTTCAGAATGCCGTGCGTTGCATTCGGGTAACCTCGCAGGTCGAATATCACGCCAGGTGCTTGCGCAAGGCGCTCGATGTTCTCTGAAATTTCGCCAGGCGTGGTCCGCGTGAGGTCGAAATACCAGACGCCGCCGTCAAGCTGAGCGATCGATGGCTGCGAGTACACCCACGTGGGTGGCTCACCAGCGGCGACAGTGACTTCAACTGGCCCGCTTTCCCGAGCGACGCGCAGCACGATGGGCTGACCCGCCGCTCGGTTACCGACCTCACGGAGAGCCCTCACTCGCTTCCACTGGGGCGATCCGGATTGCAGCGCCATCTCGGTGTCAAGCAGCTCCGAAGCGGGTACGCCGTCGATCACCTCGATGACATCGCCGCGAATAAGCTCAGGCGAGGCGGCAACGAGAATGACCAGCTTTCCCTCAGCCCATGAAAGGTGCAGAGGCAGCGACATCCGTTCGTCATTCTGCAGAAGGACGCGCCCATGACCGTCTTCGAGTGCCGCCACAAGTCGCTTCAGCGTCAGCTCATGGTCGTCGGCGCTCGTGTCATCCAGACCGTCAAGCAGCGCGCGATCGAGCAACGTCTGCCAATCGACTTCGGTGACGTCGAAATAGGGATAGAACTGTTCAAGGACGCTCCATGCGACGATCAGGTCTGCAATCCTGGCATCTGGGTGGTTGGGTGAGACATGTACGCGTTCGAGCGCCGCGCGGATTGCCGTCGAATCCGACACTGGCAGCGTGTGGCCGCCCGTGCTCCAAACGGCGAGCGGGACTCGCGCTAGAAGATCTCGTCCCAGGCGGACCTCGGCGACTTCCCCGGCATCGACGCGCTCTTCGAACAGGTCTTCGGCATTCTCGCCACTGCGCCCGATTCGCCTGGATTGATAGGTTCCTGCGGATTCGATATCGAATCCGGGGCCTCGGTGCTGCCACGATACGAGCACGTCGCCCGCCGGTAGCACCACAGGCCTTGCGGCCTCACTGACGCCGCGGATCCGCACTGTCGGCGCGATTGGTAGAACGAGCGCCTCAAGCGCGGCTTTGAGCTGCGCAGAAGATTCTGCAGCTCGGACTTGTGAAACTCCGAGCACCGCATAGCGGTTCCAGTCCGTTGCCGCCGCCTCGTCGCTCGGATGAAAGAATCGCAGGACGCCGTAGAGGCGCGCAAAAGCTCGAAGGTTCGCAAGCTCCTGCGCTTCCGGCTTCGACTCGGTTGCTGCGCGTGGCGCCGTGGCGCATTCGGCACTGCAGGCCACCGTCAAGAGCAAGAAACAGAGCGAACTACGGAGAATGTTCATTGTCAGTTGGCGGTCGTAGAAGTCGCCGCCTTTTCTCAACGATACGCCCATTCTCATGGGGTTCTCCACTCGTGCCGTATCGGCAGTACTCCTGCAGGATCCGGACAATGTCACGGATATCTCACCGCATTCTGCATGGACCCCGCCCACGCGGAAATGGCCCTTTGCGGACCTCCTGAATGCAGCAGAGCGTTATCACGGTGCAATCCTAAGCCGGTCACGGTTTCGCAGGAATGTCCCTGCATTCCTGCTCTCGCGAATCACGCGTGACATTGTCATCGTCGAGGCTTGAATGACTCACGAAGCCCCAGCCTCATTTCGATACCTCACGAAACGTGAAGCCGCCGCCTACGTCCGCTGCAGCCTTCGCTTCTTCGACTCCCTGGATCTGCCCTTCATCCGCAAGGGTCGCTGCAAGCTCTACGACCGGATTGATCTCGACGCGCGCATGCAACAGGATAAGTGCCGAGGGCGGGCCTGGAAGGAGATTCTATGGCCCGTGAACGTGGACTCTACCGCCGCAAGGATTCGCGGTTCTGGTGGATCAACCTCGTACTCGCGGACGGACGCCGCGTATGCCAAAGCACTGGGTGTGTCGATCGCACCGCCGCCGAGGCCTTCGCAGTCCGCCTGAAGAGCGAGGCGCTTGAAGCCCGGCAGCAGGGGCTCCTCGGCATCGTCGTATGGCAGCAAGCGGTCGTGCGATATCTCGAGGAGTTCGGAGACAAGAAGAGCCTCCCGGATGACAAGTTTCATCTGCAGAAGCTCGACCCCTATCTCCGTTCCCGGCGGCTGGATGCGATCGACATGACGGTGTTGCAGCCGTTCATCCGCGATCGCAAGTCGAGGGATGGTGTCTCGAACGCGACCGTCAATCGCGCACTCGAGGTGGTTCGGAGGATCTTGAACGTCGCGCAACAGGACTGGCGCTGGCTCCGTGGGGTTCCGAGGATTCGCATGCTGAAGGAACCCCGTCGGCGCGTGCGCTTCCTGAGACGCGAGGAGGCTGACCGATTGATCGAGGCCTTGCCCGGGCACATGAAACCGATCGTGAGGTTTGCACTTGCGACCGGCTGCCGCGCGGGGGAGATCCACGGGCTCGAATGGAGCCGGGTGGATCTCGTCCGCAAGGTCGCATGGCTCGATCACGGCACGACGAAATCGGGCGAGGGTCGCGGCATACCGCTCAACACGGATGCCATGGCCGCGCTCGAATCGACGTTCGGTGAGCATCCGCGCTGGTGCTTCACCTTCGCCGGTCAGCGCATCCACCAGAGCTCGACGGCGTGGAGCAAGGCGAAGCAGCGCGCCGGCATCGAGGACTTCCGCTTCCACGACCTGAGGCACACCTGGGCCTCGTGGCACGTGCAGAGCGGCACTTCGTTGCAGGAGCTGATGGAACTGGGAGGCTGGAAGTCGTACGAGATGGTGCTGCGCTATGCGCATCTGGCGCCGGAGAAACTGAGTTCCGTCGCCGGTCGCATCGAGCGGCAACCCGCTCGGGTACTTGTGGTCACGCCACCGGTCGAGAACGTAGCAGCCAACGCTACGTTTTCGCTACGTTCGCTGCATTGAGCGCCGCGATGTGCAGTAAGTACTTGATTGGATGGCGCGCCCGGAGAGATTCGAACTCCCGACCCCCTGGTTCGTAGCCAGGTACTCTATCCAACTGAGCTACGGGCGCGTGGCGGGCGCGCATTCTATCAGAGGATGCGCCGTGAAGTGAAAGCCGGAAAGGACAGGAAATCCCAAGCGTTTCCTGAGGTTGCGGGCGATGAAGCCTAGGCTTGTCGTGCGGGATCTGGCGCCTGCCTTGTGGCCGGCGCTCGAGGCCCTGTTCGGCCCGCGCGGGGCCTGTGGGGGTTGCTGGTGTATGTACTGGCGGCTCCAGAAGGGCGAGCGCTGGGAGGACCTGAAGGGCCTGCCTGCGAAGCGGAGGTTCAAGGCGCTCGTCACCTCAGGCCGGGCGCGGGGGGCGATCGCGTTCGCGGGCAAGGAGCCGATCGGCTGGATCGCTTATGGCCCACGGCGGGATTTTCCGCGGCTAGAGCGGGCACGCACCCTCGCCTGCGATGACGCGGAGCGCGTGTGGTCGCTCCCCTGCTTCTATATCAAGGCGGGCTGGCGGGACCGGGGAGTGGCGGCGGCGTTGCTGGCGCACGCGCTCGCGGCGCTCGGCAAGGCGGGCGCGGAGGTCGCGGAGGGCTACCCGGTGAACCTGAAGCCGGGGGAGCGGCTGCCGAATGCCTTTGCCTGGACGGGCACGCGCGCGCTGTTCGCGCGGGCGAGCTTCGAGCTCGCGGGGCCGGGTTCGACCTCGAAGGTCAGGATGCGCCGGACGCCTGGAGCTCCTTCGCGACCTGCTCGGCCTGCTCGAGCGCGCGCAGCACGTTCCCGCCCATCACCTTCTTGAGGTCCTCGTCGGACCAGCCGCGGCGGATCAGCTCGGCGATCAGCAGCGGGAAGGTGGACACGTCGCCCATGCCTTCCGGCCAGTTGTCGTTGCCGTCGTAATCGCTGCCGATGCCGATGTAATCGACGCCGGCGAGCTTCCTGATGTACTCGATGTGGTCGGCGACATCGGCGACGGTCACCTTCGGCATCTTCGCCGCCATTGCCGCCTTGATCTCAGCATAGATCGCCGCGCGCTCGGGCTCGGGCTTGCCCTGGGCGCGCACGAGGTATTGCTGCATGGCCGGGAAGGCTACGTCCGCCGCGGCCTGCGACGTGAAGGGCGAGACGAAGGAGACCATCAGCACGCCGCCGTTGGTGGGCAGCATCTTGATGACGTCGTCGGGGACGTTCCGCGGGATCTCGGTGAGCGCGCGGGCGTTCGAGTGGGAAAAGATCACCGGCGCCTTCGAGACGCGGATCGCGTCGCGCATGGTGTCCGGGTGGGTGTGCAAGAGGTCCACCAGCATGCCGAGGCGGTTCATCTCCGCGACCACCTGCTCGCCGAACTCGGTGAGCCCGCCGTGACCCTTGGCCGCCGCCATGGCGGAATCCGCCCAGCTCGTGTGGTTGTTGTGCGTGAGCGTCATGTAGCGCACGCCGAGTGCGTAGTACATGCGCAGCAGCGCAAGCGAGTCCTCGATCGCGTGGCCGCCCTCCGAGCCCAGCATGCCGCCGATCTTGCCGGCCGCCTTGGCGGCGCGGATGTCGGCGGCCGTGGAGGCCAGCGTGAAGGTGTCGGGGTACTTCGCGATCATCCGGCGCGCGATGTCGATCTGCTCGAGCTGGGTCTTGGCGAAATCCCCGCCCGCCTCGCCCGGCGTGTACACGGACCAGAAGATCGCGCCGACGCCGCCTTCGCGCAGTCGCGGGATGTCGGTCTGGCCGCCTTCGGGCGCTTTCTCGCGGATGTCGTAGGCGTCGACATCGCCCGGCGCGGCCTCGTAGCCGCGGATCGTCCAGGGCAGGTCGTTGTGGCCGTCGAACAGGATGCCCTCGGCCAGCACTTTTCGTGCGTGCGCGAGCGCGGGGTCGGTCGCGGCGTTGAGGGGCGCGGCGGCGAGCGCGGCGGCGGCGAGCGCGGCGGCGGCGAAAAGGATCGGGAGGGCGTATTTCATGCGCTGCATCGTAGCAGGGGAAAAGGGGACGCTAACCTTTATTGGCCACCGTCCGCGCCGAGCGACAGTATGGTGGCGAATAAAGGTTAGCGTCCCCTTTTCCGCTGGCAGTTGATCCGCATCAACTCGCAGGCGCGCATCCGTCCTAAGATGGGGAAGGTACTTGGACTCCGGAGGCGCCCATGAAACCCATCCGTCGCATCCTCGTCGGCATCAAGGATCCGGGCGCCCGCTCGCTGCCCGCCGTGGAGAAGGCCGCGCAGCTCGCCCGGGCGACCGGCGCCGAGCTCACGCTGTTCCACGCGATCACAGAGACAGTGGCCGCCGAGCCCTACCTGTACGCGCAGGGCGGGCTTCGCAAGCACGAGCGGGACGTGCGCCGCCGGCACCTCGAGCGGCTCGAACGCGTGGCGGCGGAGCTGCGCCGGCGGCACCGCAAGCTGACGCTGCGGGTTGAGGCGGAGTGGGACTATCCGGTGCACGAGGCGATCGTCCGCCGTGCGCGCCGGCGCAAGGCGGACCTGGTGATCGCGGAAGCGCACGCGGGCCGGCGTACCGCGCCGTGGCTCCTGCGCCTGACGGACTGGGAGCTGATCCGTACCTGCCCGGTGCCGGTGCTGGTGGTGAAGTCGTCGCGCGCCTGGAAACGGCCGAAGGTGCTGGCCGCGATCGACCCGGCCCACGCGTTTGCCAAGCCGGCCGCCCTGGACGGCGAGATCCTGAAAGCCGGCGAACAGGTCGCCGCTGCGCTGCGCGGGTCGCTCGACGTGATGCACGCCTTCATGCCGGTGCCGGTAGGCGCAACGCCCTTCATGGCCGCGGGCGCGGAAGTCGTCTCGGAGGTGCTTGCCTCGACCGAGTTGCAGGCGCGTCAGTCGTTCGAGCGCGCACTGCGCGGGTCGAAGCTGCCGCGAAGCCGGCGGCACCTGGTCAAGGGCGCGCCGAGTGTCGCGGTGCCGCGCACGGCGCAGGCGCTGCAGGCCGACATCGCGGTCATGGGCGCGATCTCGCGCTCGGCGCTGAAGCGCATCGTGATCGGCAACACCGCCGAGCGGGTGCTCGGCGCCCTGCCCTGCGACGTGCTGGTGGTCAAGCCGAAGCGCTTCGTGACCGGCGTGTCGCGCAGCCGGCGTGGCGTGCAGTACACGGTGTCCACCGAAGTACCGATGCCCTACTAAAAGGGGACGCACCCCTTTTTCTGCGCTGGTACCCGGGTGCTTTCCGTTCGCGCCGAAAAAGGGGTGCGTCCCCTTTTACTTCAGCGAGAGCTCCAGCTTCACGCGCTCTGCGCCGGGCGCCTGCGAATCCGCATGGATCAGGAACACGCGCGCGGCGTCGACCTCGCCGCTGCCGAGCAGCGCTTCCTGGATGGCCTGGCCGCGCGCCTTGCCGAGTGCTTCGAGTTGTTCGGTGGTCGCGCGGTGCTTGCCGAGCCAGTCGTCTTCCAGCGCCCCGCTTGCGGCCGCGAGCCCTTCCGGCGTCCGCTCCTTGTTCTTGAGCGCCTCGAAGGCGGCCGCTTCGCCGGGCAAAACGGCCTCCTCGCCCTCCTCCGCCCGGTAGTGCTTCGCCAGCAGCTCGAAGCGCTCGTCGGGATCGGCCAGCATCGCCGTCACCGCCTCGGCGTCCGGCCGGCGGCCGAGCAGGTTCTTCTGGCTGCCGGCGAGCTTGGCGAGGCTCGCCTCCAGCGCCTGCTTCTCGATCAGCCCGCCGTCCAGCTCGGCCGAATACGCCATCGGCACGTCCACCTGCAGCGCAGGCCGCTCGACCAGCGCCTTCTGCACCGCCGTCATCTTCTCCTGGCCGGACGCATCGAGCGCCGTCGCGCCCGGGTCGAACTCGACGAAGCTGACCTCCGGCCCGCCGCCGAACAGGTTGCCGATCAGGGCGAACGGCGCGGTCGCGATCTTGGTGAGCAGCCCGACGAAAGCCTTCCAGATCAGCGGCCCCATCCTGAACTTCGGGTCGTCGAGGCTGCCGGTCATCGGCAGGTCGATGTCGATGACGCCGTTGCGGTCCTTCAGGAGCGCGACCGCGAGCTTGAGCGGCAGCGACACGGCGTCCGGACTCTCGACCTTTTCGCCGAGCTGGAGCTGGTCGATCACGAACTTCTGCTTTGCGTCGAGCGCGCGGTTCTCGACCAGGTAGGTGACGTCGACCGAGAGCTTGCCCTTCTCGATCTTGTAGCCGGCGAAGCGGCCCGAGTACGGCGTCACCGAGGTCATGTCGACGCCGTCGAACTTGAGGTTGATGTCGGTGTAGAGGTCCGCGGACAGCAGGTTCATCGTGCCCTTGATGGTCGCGGGCGCGTAGCGATCCACCTTGCCCTCGAGGTCGAGCGTCGCCCGCGAGGCCGGGTCCGAGGACAACCCGACGATGTCGCCGTTCAGCTGCTCGATGCCGACGCGGTAGTTGGGCTGGATCCAGAAGTCCGCGAAGTTGAGCGAGGCGTCCTCCATGGCCACCGTGTCGATGCGGATTTTCGTCTCCTGCGGCGGCGGGCCCTCGTCCGTCGCGACCTGCACGGTCGCGTGGTACGCCGGCGCCGGCACGGCCGGCGTCATGATCTCGACCACGTTGATGGTCTCGTCCGCGGCGATGATCACGCGCGCGTAGGGCGAGCGCAGGCGCAATGTCTTGATCTGCAGGTCCGCCGTACGCCCGTCGTAGGAAAACCCCTCCGCGCGCAGCCGCGCCCACTTGATGAAGTCCTCCTGCCCGGCCTTGTCGACGGTGCGCAGGCGGTCCACCTGGATCGTGCCCTCGGCCGCGAAACCGCCGTCGGCGAGCAGCGTCAGCGAGAGGTCGGTCGTGAGCAGGCCCTCGAGCAGGTCCATGCGCGTATAGCGATCGAGATAGGGCTGGATCACGGTCAGGTCGAAGCCGGCGAGCCGGGCCGCGCCGCCGAGCTCGCCCGAATCCATCGCGTAGGTCAGGTCGGCGTCGAACGATGCGGACTGATCGATCTTCGTCGCGACCACGATGCCGAGCGTCGTACCGGGGGCGGTCGAGAAACCGGTGACCCGCAGGTTGAAGGGATCGAGCATCAGCTTGATCGCAGGGTCGACCTGGCGGTCTTCGACGCCGACGACGAGGCCCGCAAGCTCGATGTCCGGCGCGCTGAAGACGAATGGCGACGCCGCGCCGGCCGGCTCGGCCGCGGGCGCGGCCTCACTGGTCGCCGCGACCTCGCCAGACACCGCGGCCGTGTCGGTCGCCGCCGGCGCTGCCGCCTCCGCAGGCGTCGTCAGCTGCGCGAGGTTCACGTTGCCGTCGCCGTCGCGCCAGGCCTGCACGGATCCGCCGTCCACGCGCACTTTCTCGACGGTCGCCGCGTTCTTCGCGAGGTCGAAGGCGAAGTTCGCAAGCGTGAGCCGCGCGAAACGGGCGGTGTCCGCCTCCTCGCCGATGCGGCGGATGCCGAGTTCGTCGATGCCGAGCTCGCGCAGGTTGAAGGCGAGTTGCGTGCCCGCCTGGCCGGCGGAGAAATCGTAATCCCCGTCGAACCCGGCGGTGCCTGAGCTCAGGTCGAAGCCCACCTGCTCGCGCGCGTAGTCCCAGTGGCGCGTGAGGTCGATGTTGGTGAACTTGAAGCGCCCGGCCGAGGCGAGCGGCGCCAGCGAGAAGTTGCCGGCCCACTCGAGCGCGGCGCCGCCGGCCCCGGTCGCGCGCAGGTCGTAGGCATTGTCGCTGCCGGCAATCGTGCTGAAGTCGCGCAGCTCGAAGCTGAGCGGTCGGAAATCCGTGGCGTACGGCGTCGCGAGCGTCCGGTCCTCGAAGTGCGCGTGGCCGTCGGTCAGGCGGAACAGTTCGATGAACAGCCGGGGCGGGTCCTCGGGCTCGGCCGGCTCCGGCTCCGCCGGAAAGGGCTTCGTGAGGTCCACGAAATTGAGTTCGCCGTCCGCGCGGATCACCGGGCGGATGTACGGCGAATCGATCGCGATTTCCTTGAAGCTCGCGCCCGCGCGCCAGAGGCTCGAGAGTTCGAGGTTGACGAGCAGGCTGTCGAAGCGCGCCAGCGGCTCCCCGTCCGCGTCCGGAAAGCTGAAGCCGTCCACCTCGAGCTGGAAGGTGAACGGGTTGAAGCGGATTTCGCCGATCTCGACCGTGCGGCCGTAGGTCTCGCTGGCGAACTTCTCGACCTGGCCGCGCAGCAGCTTGGGCACCAGCCAGAACCCCGCGGCGGCGTAAGCGGCGAGAATCGCCGCGGCCGCCGCCGCGAGGATGACCAGCTTGCGGGTCACCCGGAACACGGGTGTTCTCCGGCCCGCCGGATCAACCGGCCGGCTTCACCTCGACCGCGACGGCCTCGGTGTAGGCGATGTCCACGCGGTCGCCCTGGCGCAGGCCGCGGATGAACTGCCGGCCCTGGTCGGTTTCGATCGCGACCGTGCGCAACGCGCCGTCCGAACGCCGGAAGGTCACGGTGTTGAAGGTCGTGTCCACCGACACGATCTCGACCGTCGTGCGCAGCAGCACGCCCGCGCCCGCACCTGGCCGCTCGCCCGGCGCCGCACGAACCGCGGCGACGTCGGCCTCCACGCCCTGCACGCCCTCGCCTTCCTTGCGCACCTCGGCCGCCAGCGCCTCGAAGAAGCTGACCGACACCTTGTCGCCTTCCTTGACCTGGTCGAGGTTGCGCACCTCGTCGCTCACCTGCACGGTGAAGGCATTGCCTTCCTCGCCGCGCAGCGTGACGAGGCGGCCCGCGTGGTCGATGGTCTCGACCGTCGCGGTCCGCTGCACGAGGTTCTCACGTACCACCGGCTTCGGCGGCGGCGCCGCGCAGGCAGCCAGCACCAACGCCGCCGCAAGTGCGGCCGGCGTCCATTTCGCAGTCTTCATCATCGCTCTCCCTCTTCTCGCTCAGGCCCGCGCGCGACGGCGCACGAGGGCGATTCCGGCGCCGAGCGCAAGCAGGCCGAGGCCGAGCGCGCCGGCGAGCGGCAGGCGGGTCGCGGTCTTCGGCATCGCGGGCGCCGGCTCGGCGGCGGCCATCGCCGGCTCCGGCTCGGGCTCGGCGGTGACCGGCGTGAACTCGACCGGCCCGGTTTCCTCGGACGCGAGCGCGATGCCCGGATCCGTCACGTGGATGTACACCGACAGTTCCTGGCCGATCGCGACCTGGTCGATCGGGGTCATGCGGCCGGCGACGTTGACGCGTTCATTGGCGCGGACGTTGACGCCGATCGGGTCCGAGCGCGTGCCGTCCGGCCGCTTGACGCGCACCGTCATGCGGCGCGGCGTCGCGCGCACCAGGTCGGCCTTGACCACCGCGAACTCCTGGCCGTCGCGCGAGATCACGTCGAGGCAGGCGCCGCGGATGTTCGGGAACCGCGCCAGCACCTCCTGGCTGAACTCCACGCGCTCGCAGGCCGCGGACTGCTGCGCCATGGCAGCGGCGGGTACCAGGGCGAGCACCAGGCTGCCCACGGCGAATACGGTTTTCATCGATCGTCCTCCATGCTTGTTATTGATGATCGCTCAGGTCCACTCATAGGCGCCCCGCACGATGAATCGCTGCGGTGCGCTGCCGAGAAAATAGAACGGGAAACAGGTGACCAGCGTGATCGTCGGGTCGAGCGTGTCCGCGAGGACGCGCAGGTCCGTAGGGTCCACGACTTCCGTGGACACGACGCGGTAGCGATGGGTGCGCGCCCGGGTCTCGACCTCGATGTGCTGGCCTGGCTGGATGTCCTTCAGCACGCGGAAGTAGCCGTCGCGGTGGCCGGCGATGCCGAGGTTGCCCCCCTTGTCGGGAAGGCCCATGCCGTCAATGAGCCCGGCGCCGCGGTTGAGGTGCAGTTCCGAGGCTCCGGAGTAGACCGGCACTTCGAGCCCGAGCTCCCGAACCCGCAAAATTGCAACCGGCGGCTCGGTGACGAGCGCGAGGCTCGCCGCGTAGCCCTCGACCCGCTCCGCCGACCAGAGCGTCTGGTCCGGCGCCGTCACCGGGCCCGCGAATGCCGCGAGTGCGGCTTCGCGTCCCGCTTCGGCGTCCCAGCGCGCCAGCGCGACCACGGATACGAGGAGCGCGCCGACGACCAGACAGCCGTACTGGAGCGCGGCAACCCATCGAGCCTTCATCGAACCTCCCCGGATGCTCCATAATGCCACCATTCGTCGCTTCCCAACTGTCTCAAACAGGACATTTTCATGAAGAACATCCTCCTGGCCGCCGCTGCCGCCGCGGGCCTGCTCGCCGGTTGCGCGTCCGGCCCGACCATCCGCTCGCACGTGGACCCGTCGGCCAACCTGTCGAGCTACACGACGTACATGTTCGCCGAGAAGACCGGCACGGACCGGCCGGACTACAAGACGCCGATCACCAGCTACTTCAAGGAAGCGATCCGGCGCGAGATGGATGCCCGCGGCTACCGCTATGTCGAGGGCGGACCGGCGGACCTCTTGATCAACTTCAACGCCAATGCCCAGGAGAACGTGGACGTACGCACCACGCCCGGCTCCACCTTCGGTTACGGCTACGGCTACTACGGCTACCGCGGCGGGCTCTATGGCGCGGCCGCCTTCCCGCCGGAAGTCCAGACCGTCCGTTACAAGACGGGCACGGCCAACGTGGACGTCGTGGACCTCTCGAAGAAGCAGGTCGTCTGGGAAGGCATCGCCGAAGCGCGCCTGACCGACAAGATGATGAAGGACCCGCGCACGGCGATCAGCGGCGCCATCACGGAAATGTTCGCGCAGTACCCGGGCCGCGCAGGCGGCGGCTGATGAAGCACGCATTCGCGGCAATCACGCTGGGCATCGCGGCGGCCTTCGGGCCGCCGCTCGCTTTGGCCCAGGAGACCCAGGGCCAGGCTGCCGACGCGGACGCGCTCGCCAGGCAGCTCGCGAACCCCGTCGCCTCGCTGATCAGCGTGCCGCTGCAGCTCAACTACGACTCGGGCATCGGGCCGACGGGCGACGGCGACCGCTGGCAGCTCAACGTGCAACCGGTGATACCGATCACGCTGAACGATGACTGGAACCTCATCTCGCGCACGATCCTCCCGGTCATCCACCAGGACGTACCGCCCGGCGGCAGCGACTCGGGCCTGGGCGACATCACGCAGAGCCTCTTCTTCTCGCCGAAGGCGCCGACGGCGGGCGGCTGGATCTGGGGCGTGGGCCCCGCCTTCCTGCTGCCGACGGCGACCGAAGACAACCTCGGCACGGAGCAATGGGCCATCGGGCCGACGGCGGTCGTCCTGAAGCAGACCGAGGACGGCTGGACCTACGGCGCGCTGACCAACTACCTGGTCTCGGTGGCGGGTGACGACGATCGCGCCGACGTCGATGCGTTGTTCCTGCAGCCGTTCCTCGCCAAGGCGCTCGGCCGCGGGCGCACGGCGACCGTCAACTTCGAATCCACCTACGACTTCGAGCGCAGCGGCTGGACAGTCCCGCTCAACCTCATGTACTCGCAGGTCACGAAGGTCGGCGGCCAGCTGGTCAGCTTCGCCGTCGGCGGCCGCGCGTACCTCGAGCGGCCGAGCGGCGGGCCAGACTGGGGCGTGCGTTTCGTGGTGACGCTGCTGTATCCGAAATAACGACGAGCCAGGGAGACGGACCATGACCGTTGCTGCCGGACTCACGACGCGAGCGATGCGCGCATTGTTTCCCCTGCTGGCTGCCACGGTGGTGGCCGCCTGCTCCAGGCCGGAACCGGCGACGCCGGATGCGGCCTCGGCCGACGCCGGGGCGGTCGCGCACACGGACATCCCGCGCGAAGCCTACTTCGGCGACACCCACGTCCACACCGGCTGGTCCGCCGACGCCGGCATGGACGGGGCCATCACCTCGCCGGAAGACGCGTACCGCTTCGCGCTGGGGCAGGAAGTCACGTCCAACACCGGCCAGAAGGCGAAGCTGCATCGCCCCTACGACTGGTTCATGGTCACGGACCACTCGGATGGCATGGGCACGATCAACGAGATCGTCGCCGGCAACCCGGAACTGATGACCGATCCAATGCTTGCCGGCTGGCGCGATGCGCTGAACTCCGGCGATGAAGCACGCGCCTCGAAAGCCAAGAGCGAACTGATCGTCGCGCAGTCGACCAAGAAGCTGCCCGCGGCGGTCATGGACCCGAAATGGATGGTGTCGGCCTGGCAAAAGACCGTGAAGGCCGCCGAGGATTACAACCAGCCCGGCAAGTTCTCGACCTTCATCGCCTTCGAGTGGACGGTCAACGCGGATGGCGGCAACAACCTGCACCGGAACGTGATCTTCCGTGACGCGGGCGAGCGGGCGCTCAAGATCCTGCCGCTCACGACCTTCGAGACGGAGGATCCGGCGAAGCTTTGGGCGTGGATGGCCAATTACGAGACGACCACCGGCGGCCAGGTGCTCGCGATTCCGCACAACGGCAACCTGTCGAACGGCCGCATGTTCGAGGAGCAGCAGTTCGATGGCTCACCGATGACGGCCGACTGGGCGCAGATGCGCGCGAAGTACGAGCCGCTCTACGAGGTCACGCAGATCAAGGGCCAGAGCGAGTCGCATCCGTTGCTCTCGCCCACCGACGAATTCGCGAACTGGGACCTGTGGGACCGGGGCAACCTGATCCTGAAGCCGAAGCCCGAGGGCGCGATCCGCTACGAATACTGGCGCGAGGCGCTGAAGTCGGGCCTGCGCCTGGCGGGATCGCTGGGCACGAATCCGTTCATGTACGGAGCCAACGGCGCGACGGACACACACACCGGGCTCTCGACCACGGAAGAGGACAATTTCTTCGGCAAGTTCAAGACGCTCGAGCCGCGCGCCAAGCGCTGGGATTTCCCGCTGATCACGGGCCCGAGCGCGGACGTTCGGGGCTGGGAGCAGGCGGCCTCCGGCGTCATGGGCGTATGGGCCACGGCCAACACCCGCGAGGCGCTCTGGGACGCCATGAAGCGCAAGGAGACCTTCGCGACCACCGGGCCGCGCATGCGCGTGCGTTTCTTCGGCGGCGCCAGCCTCGGCGAGTCCGACCTCGCGGGCGACTACGTCGCCGCCGGTTACGCGAAAGGCGTGCCGATGGGCGGCGAGATCAAGGGTGCCGCATCCGGCGCGCCGACCTTCATCGTGGCAGCGACCAAGGACCCGCAGGGCGCCAACCTCGATCGCGTGCAGGTCGTCAAGGGCTGGCTCGATGCGAAGGGCGAGACGCATGAGAAGGTGTACGAGGTGAAATGGGCCGGCGACCGCAAGCCGGACGCGAAAGGCAACCTCCCGCCGGTCGGCGACACCGTGGACCGCGCGAAGGCGACCTACGCCAACACGATCGGCGCCGCGGAACTGGCCGGGACGTTCAAGGACCCGGACTTCGACCCGGCGCAGCCGGCGTTCTACTACGTGCGCGTTCTGGAGATTCCGACGCCGCGCTGGACCCTGTACGACCAGCTGCGCTTCAACGAGCCGATGCCGAAAAATGTGCCGTTGGTGCACCAGGAGCGCGCGTTCAGCTCGCCGATCTGGTACACGCCTTGATGCGGCGCCTCCTGCGGGAACCGCTCGTCCACTTCCTGCTGCTCGGCATCCTGCTCTTCGTCGCGTACGGCTGGCTGAACAGCGCCGGCTTCGCGGCGAAGGACGAGATCGTCGTCTCGCGCAGCCAGGTGGACGGCCTCGTGATGCAGTTCGAGAAGGTCTGGCAGCGCGCGCCGACCGCGGAGGAGCGGCAGGCGCTGGTGGACAGCTGGGTGCGCGACGAGATCTTCTACCGCGAGGCACTCGCCATGGGCCTCGAACAGGGCGACCCGGTCGTACGCCGCCGGCTGAGCCAGAAGATCCAGTTCATCATGGACACCGGCGCCGACGCCGGGCCGCCGACGGATGCCGAGCTGCAAGGCTGGCTCGACACGCACGCAGACCGCTACGCGATCCCGACCGGCTATTCGCTGCGCCAGCATTTCTTCGACCCGGCGCGGCACGGCCAGGACCTCGATGCCGTCGTCGAGCGCGCCCGGCGCGCGCTCGCGGCCGGCCGGAAGGCCGCCGGCGACCCCACCATGCTGCCCGCGGCGCTGGTCGGCCGCGCGGCCGACGTCGAGCGCGCATTCGGGCCGGAGTTCGAGCAGGCGCTGCAGACGCTGCCGGTCGGCGGCTGGCAGGGACCGGTGCGTTCCGCCTACGGCGTGCACCTCGTCGAACTCGAGTCGCGCACCGACGGCCGGCCCGCGACTCTCTCCGACGTGCGCCCTGAGGTCGCGCGCGACTACCTGCAATCGGCGAGCGAAGCCGCGCAGGAAGCCTACTACCGCGACCTGCGCGCCAAGTACGCCGTCCGCGTCGAGGACGACGCGCAGGTCGCGGCGCCCGCGGGATGAGCCCGGCGCGCGTGATCCAGCGCTGGCTGCGGCCCGCGCTCGTCGGGCTCGCGCTGCTCACCGCCCTGCCCGCGGCCGCCGACGTCTTCCGCCCCGCTTACCTCGAGCTGCGCGAAGCGGGCCCGGACCGCTACGACGTGTTCTGGAAAGTGCCCGCGGCCGGCGATCTCCGGCTCGCGGTGACCGTGCGCTTCCCCGACGACGTGCGCGAAATCGCGCGAACGCCCGGCCAGTTCGTCGGTGGCGCCTACGTCGAGCGCTGGCAGATCGAACGCACGGGCGGCCTGGTCGGCCAGCAGATCGCGATCGAGGGCGCTGCGACCGGCGTCTCGGACGTCATCGCGCGCATCGAGCGCGCCGACGGCACGAGCCAGGTCGAGCGCCTGTCCATGTCGAACCCGCGTTTCACGGTGGCGGCGCCCGCCGGTACCGGCGAGATCGCCTGGTCGTACCTGGTGCTCGGCGTCGAGCACATCCTGGGAGGCGTCGACCACCTGCTGTTCGTGCTGGCGCTGCTCCTGATCGTGCGCGGCGGGGTGCGCATCTTCCTCACCATCACCGCTTTCACGGTCGCGCACAGCATCACGCTGGTCGCGGCGTCGCTCGGCTGGGTGCACGTGCCCGGCCCGCCGGTGGAGGCGATGATCGCGCTCAGCATCGTGTTCGTCGCCGCCGAAGCCGTGCACGGCCTGCAGGGCCGGCCCGGCATCACCGCCCGCGCGCCCTGGATCGTCGCCTTCAGCTTCGGGCTGCTGCACGGGCTCGGCTTCGCGGGCGCGCTCGCGGAGGTCGGCCTGCCGCAGAAGGCGATCCCGGTCGCGCTCTTCATGTTCAACGTCGGCGTGGAACTCGGGCAGCTGATCTTCGTCGCGGTCGCGCTCGCCGCAGGCGCCCTGCTCGCCCGCTTGCGCCTGCCGCGCCCGGAGCGCCTGCAATGGGCTGCCTGCTACGCGATCGGCGCCATCGCGATGTTCTGGGTCATCGAGCGGGTCGGCAGCTTCGCCTGAACCCGGCGCCTCAGCGCTCGTTCAGCGCCCGGCAAGGAAATCGCTGGCCGGGACGAGGCAGAAACGCGGATCCGCCGCCGCGAGGCCCGTCAGCACGTGCACGTGGCCGGCGCCGATCAGCAGCACGACGCGCTCGCCGGGACCGGAGATGGCCGCGAGGTTGGTGTAGATACGCAGGTTCCGCTTGTACCAGTTCGTCGCGTAGTCGGTGGTCTCGTACAGCGACGTGCCGGCCCCCGGCGCGAGGTTCGAGATCACGTCCCAGCGCTGATTCATGACCGCGCGTTCAGGCCGATTGAGGTGGACGAGGAATTCCGTGACGGTGCCCGCGCTGAGCACGCGGTTGTCCTCGGTCACCTGCGCGCGCACGGCCTGCAGCAAGGGCGACTCTGCCTCCGGCGCCGCCGTCGCGGACGCGGGCTGCGGCGGCGGTTCGTGGCGCTCGGCGGCGGTCGTGCCGTCCATCCACATCGGGTAGTCCACGGGAGACAGCGCGTCGAGACCGGCGCGGTCGGCGAGCCGGAAGCCAACCTGCTCGATCTCGTTGTACCCGAGCGCGTCGCGGGACTCGCGCCAGGCCGCATAGCGGTCGTTCCAGTAGTTGCTGATGCGCGCGGACTCGATCGCGACCCGGGTCGGCCGGAACTCGGCCAGGCGCCCGACCAGCGATTCGATCTCCGCCTGGCGGCGCGGCGTGGTCATGTCGGCAGGCGGCGGATTCACGAGGTCCTGCGACGACCCCTCCATGTGGAACGTGCCGACGATCAGCAGCGGCGTGCGGTCCGCCGGGCAATCCGTGGACGACTGCGCCTGCGCGGACAGCGCGGCAAGACCGAGGACGACGCAGCAGGAAACGCGGCGCATGCAGGCACTCCCGTGACCGGACCTTTCCCTTGGATGCCTGTCATGCTGCCCGGGTTGGAACGCGTTGGCTATCATGTTGGCCGGACCCGCAACAGGAGCAGCGGCGATCGCCGACCCGAAGCTTGCGCGCGCCGCCTTCGAGCGCGCCCTCACCTTCCTGCGCGCCGGCGACCCGGTGATGGCGGAGCAGCTGTGCCGCGACGCGCTGGCCGAGGATCCGGGCGAGCCGAACCTCTCCTCGCTGCTGGGCGCGGCGCTCAATCGCCAGCGCCGCGGCGCCGAGGCCGAGCCCCTGCTGCGCCACGCGCTCGGCGCGGAGCCGAACTACCCCAAGGGCCACGAGGAACTCGGCCGCAGCCTGTTGCTGCAGGGCCGCGCCGAGGAGGCGGTCGCGAGCCTCGAGCGCGCGCTCGAACTGGACCCGAAGCTTCAATCCGCGCAGCTCGCGCTCGTGAATGCGCTTGGCGAAGCCGGCCGGCAGGACGACGCCGAGCGCCGCATGCAGTCCTTCCTGCGCGCCGACCCGATGCGCGAGTGGTTCGCGAAGGCGGCGGAACTGCATCGCGCCGGCAAGCTTGAAGATGCCGAGCACATCTACCGCCAGATCCTGCAGCGCGACCCGAGGCATGTCGAGGCCCTGCGCCTGCTGGCGCTCATCGCCCTGCAATGCGAGCACTACGGGCAGGCCGAGCAGTTCCTGAAGCGCGCGGTCGAGATCGCCCCGGATTACCTGTCCGCCTGGATCGACCTCTCGCGCGCGCAGCTCGAGAAGCTCGACCTCGAGGCCGCGCTGGCCAGCATCGAGCGCGCAGCGGCGCTGAACCCGGGATCCGGCCAGGTGCAGGTGCACCTGGCCAATATCCAGGCACGCTCGGGGCGCCACCTGGAGGCGATCGACACCTTCCGGAGCGCCGCCGCGCTGAGTCCCGGCATGCCGGCGCCGTGGATCGGCCTCGGCAACACGTTGAAGACCATCGGCCGGCAGGCAGAGGCTATCGAGGCATACCGCCACGCCAAGGGGCTTCGCCCCTTGAACAGCGAGGCGTGGTGGAGCCTCTCGAACCTCAAGACCTTCCGCTTCGAGGAGGCCGAGGTCGAGGCGATGCAGCGCATGCTGGCCGAAGAGCAGCTCGGCGACGAAGGCCGCGCGCAGTTCTCGTTCGCGCTCGCCAAGGCGGTCGAGGACCGCGGCGACTACCCGCGCGCCTTCGAGCTGTACACGCAGGGCAACCGGCTGCGCCGCGCGCACGAGCACTACGACCCGGTTCAGACCGAAGTGATCAACGAGCGGATCCGCGCCGTGTTCCACAGCGCTTTCCTCGAGCGGCACGCGGGCTCCGGCCACCCCGACCCGGCGCCGATCTTCGTGGTCGGCCTGCCGCGCTCGGGCTCGACGCTGATCGAGCAGGTGCTGGCGAGCCACTCGCAGGTGGACGCGACGCACGAACTGCCCGAAGCCGGCCGCCTGGTGCATCGCATCAACCGCGGGCGATCCGACCGGGTCGCGTATCCCGAGGCCGCGCGCGACCTCGAAGGAGACGCCTGGGCCGCGCTCGGGCGCGCCTACCTCGACGACACGCGCAAGTACCGCCGCGGCGCGCCGCGCTTCGTGGACAAGATGCCGAACAATTTCCCGAGCATCGGCCTGCTCGCGCTCGCGCTGCCCAACGCGCGCTTCATCAACGCGCGCCGCCACCCGCTCGACACCTGCCTGTCCTGCTACCGGCAGCTGTTCGCGCGCGGCCAGCCCTTCACCTACGACCTCACCGAGCTCGGCGAGTATTACCTCGAATACGAGAAGATGATGGCGCACTGGCGCGAGGCGCTTCCCGGCCGCGTGCTCGACGTGCAGTACGAGGACGTGGTCGCGGACCTCGAGGGCCAGGCGCGCCGGCTGCTCGATTTCTGCGGCCTGCCCTTCGAGGATGCGTGCCTGCGCTACTGGGAGACGGGCCGCGCGATCCGCACGGCGAGCTCCGAACAGGTGCGGCAGCCGATCTATGACACTTCGGTGAATTTCTGGCGCAACTACGGGCGCGAACTGGCGCCGCTCGCGGAAATATTGCGGCCCGTTTTGCCTGCGTTTGGCTGAATCACGCCATTTCGTCTATCCTCGGGGGGCTCATCCAGCTGCACGAGGGGACGCCATGAGTTCGCCACCGGGTTCCAAACTGCCGGTCAAGCCGGTCGCCTATGCCGTTTCCTTCGCGCTGACGGGCCACTACGCACCCGCAGTACTCGCCCAGACGCAGACCGCAGACCTCGACGCCGTGATCGTCACCGCGCGCAAGCGCGAAGAAACCCTGCTCGACATCCCGCAGGAGATCCAGACGCTCAGCCAGCAGCAGCTCGAGCGCGCGAACCTCGCCTCTGTCGAGGATTTCTCCCGCTTCGTGCCCAGCCTCACGGTCAACGGCACGGCCCCGGGACGCAGCGCCATCTACTTCCGCGGCGTCGCCGACGACTCCTCTTCCTTCATCGCCGACTCTTCGGCGGCGATCTACCTCGACGAGCAGCCGCTCACGCAGAGCGCGCTGCAGCCCGAGATCCGGCTGGTGGACATCGAGCGCATCGAGGCGCTGCCGGGCCCGCAGGGCACGCTCTACGGCTCGAGCTCGCAGTCCGGGACGCTGCGCTACATCACCAACAAGCCCGACCCGACCGGCTTCTACGCGGATGTCAGCCTCGACGGCCACTCGGTCGACGAGGGGGACGAAGGCTACGAATTCTCCGGCGTGCTGAACCTGCCGCTCGGCGACAACACGGCCATCCGCCTGGTCGGGTTCTCGGCGCGCGACGCCGGGTTCATCGACAACGTGCTGGGCGAAAGCCTCGGCGGCACCTTCGACAACGCCGACGTCGTGGAGAAGGACGTCAACCACGTCGAATACGTCGGCGGCCGCGCGGCCCTGCGCTGGCTGGCCGGCGACAACTGGACAGTGGATGCCGGCTTCGTCTACCAGAAGATGGATGCCAACACCTACGCGGAAGACAACATCGAGCGCACCGGACGCAAGTACACGAACGTCCGCTTCCTCGACGAGCGCCGCGACGACGAGTGGACGCAGGTCGCGCTGACACTGCAGGGCGACCTGGGCTGGGGCCAGTTCACGTCGGCCAGCAGCTACTTCACGCGCGACATCTCCTACTTCCAGGACAACACCGACTACACGTTCTACCTGAGCGGCGCGTTCCCGTACTACGTGAACTACGACCTCGGGCCGGACCCCCGCGGACTCGGCTGGAGCGACCGCGACAATGCCGATCGCTTCGCGCAGGAGTTCCGCCTGCAGGGCGGGAACGAGAAGACGACCTGGATCGCCGGCCTGTTCTACGAGAAGCTGGAGAGCGGCTTCGACTTCTTCACCCGGATCGAGGACTACGAGAACACGCCGTCATTCCAGTTCTGGAACACCTACTACGGCGTCGAGCCCGGCACGACGGACAACTCTTTCTACCATTCCAACAACGACCAGGAGACCGAGCAGTTCGCGGCCTTCGGCGAGGTGAGCTATTCGCCGAACGAGCACTGGACGCTGACCGGCGGCCTGCGCTGGTTCGACCACACGCGCAAGCGCACTTATTTCATCCAGCAGCCGAACGGCCGCTTCAGCGCCAACCTGCCGACGGCCGAGGAATCGACCAGCGACATCACGAAGAAGCTTTCGGTCCAGTACAACATCAACGACAACGCGATGGTGTACGCGCTGTTCTCGGACGGGTTCCGCGCCGGCGGTCGCAACGTCGTGCGTCCGGGCACGGTGCTGCCGCCCGACTACGAGCCGGACTTCCTGGACAACTACGAGCTGGGCTTCAAGAGCCGCTGGGCGGGCGGGAAATACACGCTCAACCTGACCGCCTTCCGGATGGAGTGGAAGGACTACCAGATCGAGGTGGTGGACCCGGGCCCGCTGTACGCGGTGCTGGTCGCCAACGTCGGCGACGCGGAGATCGACGGCGTGACGCTCGATTTCACCGCCTTCCTGTTCGATTCGCTCGACATCGGCCTCAACCTGCAGCTGCTCGACCCGAAGACCAAGGCCGACAACCCGGACATCGGCCTGACGCCCGGCGAGCGGCTGCCGTTCTCGGCCGAGGAAAAGGGCTCGGTGTGGGTCGAGTACACCTACCCGCGCGAATTCGCCGGCGGCAACCTCTACGCGCGCTACCAGTGGAGCTACATGGGCAACTCCCTGAACGGCGTCGGCGACGATGCCGCCCTGCAGCCGGCGTACCAGGTCGCGGACGCCAAGATCGGTTTCTCCGCGTCCGACTGGGAGATCTACGCCTACGTGGACAACCTGACCAACGAGCGCGCGGTGCTGTATGACCAGCAGAGTGCGCCCCCGGGCAACATCACGGTCAACTGGCCGCGCACCTGGGGCCTCGGCTTCAGCAAGAGCTGGGGCGGCAACTGAAGGCGGGCGGCAAGGCCCGCCCTCCTTCGCCGCGCACGCGCGTCGCTCGGCTGCCCAAGCGCGGCCACTACGATCGCGCCACGATCGACGCCATCCTCGACGAGGGGCTGGTCTGCCACGTCGGCTTCGTGCACGAGGGCGTGCCGGTCGTCATCCCGACGCTCTACTGGCGCGAGGGCGACCACGTCTACCTGCACGGCTCCGCCGTCAGCCGCATGCTGGACACGGCACGCAGCGCGCCGGTCTGCGTCACGGTGACGCACGTGGACGCGCTCGTGCTCACCCGCTCCGCGTTCCATCACTCCATCAACTACCGCTCGGTCGTGCTCCTCGGCCGGCCCGAAGAGGTCGCCGACGCGTCCGAGAAGGCCGCTCGGCTGCGAACGTTCATGGAGCAACTGCTCCCCGGCCGCTGGGACGCGCTGCGCCCGGTGAAGCCGAAGGAACTGAAGGCGACCCGGCTCCTGCGCCTCGCGATCGACGAGGTCTCGGCCAAGATCCGCTCCGGGCCGCCGGCCGACGACAAGGCGGACTTCGACTGGCCCGCCTGGGGCGGGCTGATCCCGATCGAGACGAGGAGCGGCGCGCCCCGCCCCGATGAACACGTGAGAGACCCGCGCCTGCGCGCGCCAAAACCCGGGAAATTCCAATGAAAGACTTTCGACACCCTCGCTTCGTGGCCGTGGCAGCCGTGCTGTGCCTGGCGGCCTGTGCGCCGAAGACGCCGGGCGATACGACCGCCGACGCGCCCGCGGCCGCCGCGCCCATTGCCCTGGAGCTCGGACCGACGCTGACGGCGTATCGCTGGCAACTCGAGTCGGCGGTCGATGCGGCCGGTGAGTCGCTCACGGCGTTGTTCCCGAGCCCCGAGAACCGGCTCGGCCTCGAATTCCGCGATGGGCAGCTCGGCGTGAGCGGCGGCTGCAACCGCATCGGCGCCAGCTACGAAGTGGTCGCCGGATCCAGCCTGCAACTCGGCCCGGGACGCTCGACCATGATGGCCTGCCCGCCCCCGCTCGCCGAGGCTGATGCCGCGATCGGCAACTTCCTGACTGGCACGCTGCAAGCGGAGCTCCAGGGAGATGCAGGTGCGCCGGCCTTGCGCCTCGTCGCCTCGGACGGGAGCGTGCTCGTCTTCCAGGGCACGCCGACGCCGGAGACCCGTTTCGGCGGTCCCGGCACGCGTGCGTTCCTCGAAGTCTCGACCGAACCCTGCGAAGCGCCGGCCGACGCTGCGTGCCTCAGGGTCCGCGACATCCAGTTCGACGAGCAGGGCCTGCGGGCCGGCGAGCCGGGCGAATGGCGCGCGTTGCCCGCCGGGATCGAAGGCTACACGCCCTCGCCCGGACAGCAGCAGGTGGTCCGCGTGAAGCGCTTCGAGACAGCGGCGGGCGCAGGCGGCGAACCCTCCGTGCACTTCGTGTTCGACATGGTCGTGGAGTCGCGCACGGTTCAGTGAGACCGGCTGGCCGATTCGATCCAGGCGATCGAGCGGGACTCCAGGTACGGGTAGAAGGGGTTGTGCCGCAGGCGCAGCAGCCAGTCGCTCGACAGCCGGAGCATGCCCCGCTCCCCCTGGATCGCCATCTGGCCCAGGAACAGCAGGTCCGCGTTGTCCGGCGGCCGCTGCCCGTAGAGCGGGTCGTCCGGCGGGATGGGCAGCGCCACGTGCGAGAGCGAGATCACGCCGGCCGGCCATGACAGGCCGAGGTCCTCGCTCTTCGCTTCCGCGGCGGCGCGCGGCTCCTGGCGGCGGGCGACCACCGCGGCGCTCGCCTCGTCCGCGTTGGTCACCCATGTCACTGCGAACGGCAGGCTTTCGTCGCCGATGACGCGCCGGTCGAGCGCGCGACGGTCGGTGACGAGCAGCATGGACTTGGCCGCCAGCCGGTTGACGTCGAACAGCACGAGTTCGTGGCGGCCTGCGTCGAGGCGCCCGAGCAGGCCGGTCACCACGGCGCCCGTGTCCACGGTCGAGTCCGCGTTCGACTTGAACACCAGGATCGGCGGCAGCTCGGCCGCGCGCCCGGCGGCGGCGACGCGCGCGATGCGCCGCGAGACGGAGCGCGTGAGCCGGTGCACCTGCTCGCCGGCGTTGGTCGTGAAGGAGTTGTACTTGTAGGGGTCGAACTCGGGCTCGACGTTGAGCCAGCGCAGGCCCCCGAGGCCGGGCACCGCCGCCGAGCGCCGCTTCCAGCCGGCCGCCGCGGCCGCGCGGTGGATGCCGATCGCCGGCGACACCAGCACGAGGCTCGCCGGCACCGGCTGCGCCGTGCCTTCGATCGCATCGAGCGCGAAGTCGAGCGCGAGCGGCGCGCCGGTCGAGTAGCCGACCAGGTGGAGGGGCCGGTCGCCGACCTGCTGGCGCAGGCGTGCGACGGCGAGCCGCGTGGCGCCGGCCATGTCTTCCCAACGCACGTCGAGCAGGCCGGAAGGCGCCGTGCCGTGGCCCGGCAGGCGCAGGCCGATCACCCAGAAGCCGCGCCGGTTGAGCGATTCACCGAGCGCCCGCAGGCTGTACGGCGAGTCCGACATCCCGTGCAGCAGCAACACGCCGCCGGCCGGATCCGCCGCCGGCAATTCGAACGTGCGGTTCCAGTCCGGATCGCGCATCGCTGGATCGCTCGCGCTGCCGCGCGTATAGCGGAGCAGTGCGTCCTCGGGACCCGGCGCGACGTGCTCGTACACCCGGGCGTGGAGTTCCGCGAACAGGCGCTCCTCGAGCCGCAGGTAGTCCTCGAAGTCGCGCACGTCCCCCGCCCGCGTGGCGCGATACTCCTCCTCGAGCCGCACCGTGTGCCACTTCCCGAGCGGCTGCGTGGCGCAGGCCTGCAGCAACAGCAGGAGGCCCGCGACGCCCGCCGCCCGCAGCGGCTTCATGCGCGGCGCCGGGCCTCGACGTGCGCCTCCACCATCCGCGCCAGCACGACCATCGGCACGCCGCCGCCTGTCACGACGGCGTCGTTGAACTGCCTGAGGTCGAATCCCGCGCCGAGTTCCTGTTGCGCCTTCGCACGCAGGCGGTTGATCTCGCTGTGGCCGACCTTGTAGCCGCAGGCCTGGCCGGGCCAGGCGCAGTAGCGGTCCACCTCGCTGGTGACCTCCTCGATGCCGGAACCGTTGGTCTCGGCGAACCAGCGGATCGCCTCCTCACGGGTCCAGCGCTTGGCGTGCAGGCCCGTGTCCACGACCAGGCGGCAGGCGCGGAAGGCAATCGACTGCAGGTAGCCGAGGCGTCCCCAGGGATCGCCCTCGTAGACGCCGAGCTCGTCGGCGAGCTGCTCGGCGTACAAGGCCCAGCCTTCCGAGTAGGCGTTGAAGGCGTGCAGCGAGCGCACCAGCGGCAGCTTGAAGGTGAACTCGCCCTGCCACACGTGACCCGGCAGCGATTCGTGGTAGGTCAGCGTCGGCAGGCTGTAGCTGCGCCAGAGGTCGGTCGTGCGCAGGTTGATCCAGAACTTGCCCGGCACCTTGCCGTCGATGCTGCCCGGTCCACCGTAGGCGCCCGGCGCGCCCGGCTCGACCTCCGGCGCCATGCGCTTGACCTCGAAATTGCCCGGCACGAGCGTCGCGAAGGCGCGCGGCAGGCGCGTGCGGATGTCGGCGACGACTCGCTCGATCAGCGCCATGACCTGCGCGCGGCCGGTGTCGTCGTCCGGGAACATGAAGCGCGGGTCCTTGCCGAGCGCCGTCATGCGCGCGCCGACCGAGCCTTGCGACATGCCCTGCGCCTTCAGGATCGTGTCCATCTCGGACTGCAGCGCCGCGAGTTCCTCCTGCCCGCGCGCGTGGATCTCCTCCGGCGTCATGCGCGTCGTGGTCGCGGCGCGCAGTGCCCAGGCGTAGTAGGCATCGCCCTGCGGCAGTTTCCACACGCCGGCATCGGACGTTGCCCTGGCGCGGTGCGCCTGCAGCTCCGCGAACTGGGCATCGAGCGCGGGTCGGATGCTGCTTTCCGCGATCTTGGCCGCCTGGCTGGCCCAGTCGCCGGGGATGTCCTTCGCCTTGCCCGCGAACGAGGCGATCATCGGCCAGGCGGCGATGTCACCGCCGCGCGCCAGGTCGAGCTGGGCGAGCGTCTTGTCGAGGATGAAGTCGGGTGCGATCACGCCCTGCGCGGCAGCGGACTGCAGGCGCCCGGTCTCGCCGGCGAGCTGGCCGGCGTAGGCCTCGAGCCGCGCGAGGTAGGCCTCGGCGTCCTCGCGGCTCGCGACCGTGTGCTGCTCCTCAAGCAGGCCCGGGATCTCCAGGAATGCGCCAGTGTTCTGCGCGACCACGTACGGGGCATTGCGCCACGACCAGTTCTGGTTGAGCAGGGCAACGTCCCCGTACGGGAACTTGAAGCCCTCGGCAGCCGTTTCGTGCGCCGTGCGCACGACGTCGAGGTCGATGCGCGCCGCGGCATCGAGCCCCGAGGCATCCGTCGCCAACGGTCCTTTCAGCCGCGCGGCGACGCGCTCGGCGATCGCCGCCTGCCCCGCCGCCGAGCGGTCGGAGAGCGCCGACTTGAGCGCCGCGCGCGCCCCGGTGTCGATGCCGAGCGCGGTGGCGTTTTCCGGGTAATCGACGAGCATGTCCTCGGCGATGCCGGCGAGCTGCGACGCGACGCCGGGTACGGCTTCGCGCCGGCCGCAGGCGGCCAGGCCCGAAAGGGCGGCGATGGCGGCGCCGGTACCGGCGATGAATTCACGGCGGTTGGTGGTCATCGTGCTTTTTTCCTGGGGTCCGTAATGACGAGGTGCCGGCCTTCCGCGGCAGGCAATTGTTCCACATCGCTGGTGCCGCGATCATCCCGATTCCGACAGCAACGGAAACGCGCCGGACAGCAACGCACCGGCCAGGATGGCGAGGCTGACCGCGAAGGCCCACTTGAGCGTGAATCGTTGGTGGTCGCCGAAATCCACGCCAGCGAGCCCGACCAGCAGGTAGGTCGAAGGCACGAGCGGCGACAGCAGGTGAATCGGCTGCCCCACCAGCGAGGCCCGCGCCATCGCCACGGGATCCGCGCCGTGCGCCGCGGCCGCCTCGGCCACGATCGGCAGGACGCCGAAGTAGAACGCATCGTTCGAGATGAAATAGGTGAAGGGCATGCTGGTGAGCGCGGTGATCGGCGCCAGGAAGCCGCCCCACCCCTCCGGCACGGCGGACAGGAAGCTGTTCGACATGGCGACAACCATGCCCGTGCCCGACAGCACGCCGGTAAAGACGCCGGCGGCGAAGATCAGCGACACCACGGCCAGCACGTTCTTCGCATGTTCTGCGATCCGGCGGCGCTGGTCCTCCAGCTTCGGGTAGTTGACCGTCAGCGCCACCGCGAGCCCGGCCATGAACAGCACGGGCATCGGCAGGAGCTGCGCGACCAGCAGCACCATCAGCGCGACCGTAAGCGCCGCGTTGAACCAGAGCAGCCGCGGGCGCCGGAGTCCCGCATCGCCCTGCGACGACATCAGCGCGGTGTCCTCGATGCGCACGGGATCCGCGCCGGAGGGCGCCAGCTCGACGCGGCCGAGGCGGCGCCGTTCGTGCAGGCCCAGCACGCCCGCGATGACCGCGACGCCCGCGAGGCCCACGGCCATCGCCGGCAACATGCCGATGAAGACCTCCGCGGGGTCCACCTGCAGCGCGCTCGCCGCGCGCGCCAGCGGCCCGCCCCAGGGCGTGAGGTTCATGACGCCGCTCGCGAGCATCGTCACGCAGGTCAGCTTCAGCGGGTCCATGCCGAGCCGCTGGTACAGCGGCAGCAGCGAGGCGACCGTGATCATGTAGGTGGTCGAGCCGTCGCCGTCCAGGGACACGAACCCCGCCAGCACGGCGGTACCCACGACGACTTTCAGGGGATCGTTGCCCACCGCGCGCAGGATCCGCGTGACCACGGGGTCGAACAGCCCGGCGTCGATCATCACGGCGAAGTACAGGATGGCGAACATCAGCATGACGCCGGTCGGGGCCAGGGCGCGAATGCCCTCGAGCATCATCGCGCCCAGTTCCCGGCCGCCGAACCCGGCGACGATCCCGAACAGGATGGGCACGCCGATCAGCGCCACCATGGGCAACATGCGCTTGGTCATGATCAGGACCATGAACACGAGCACCATGGCGAAGCCGAGGACGGACAGCATTCACGCGCTCCTGAGGTCGACTGACGGCTCGCGATTCTGTAACACACCCGCCACGATTGGACAGCCGCTGTCGATCAACAGTATGGTGCGATCAGCGGGCGAACGTCCGTCCAGGGGGAACCGGTTGAGCGTCGCAGATCAGTCCCTGCGGGGCGCCGCGTGAGCGCAGGCGCGGCCGCGGTACTCGCCCATTCCGCACTCGACGAGGATGCCTGGGAAGACCTCCTGAGCTTCATCGAGGAGCGGCGCGTCATCCCGATCGTCGGGCCCGAGCTGCTCCAGGTCGACACCGAGCAGGGCCCTCGCCTGCTCCACGACTGGCTGGCCGAGAAGCTGGCCCGCCGGCTCAATGTGGACGTCACGCAGCTCCCGCAGCCATACACGCTGAACGACGTCGTCTGCTGGTTCCTGGGCGCGCGCGGTCGTCGCGAGGAGGCCTACGTCCGCCTGCGGAGCATCATCAAGGACGCCACCTTCGCGCCACCGCTCGCGCTGCGCCAGCTCGCTGCGATTCCGGAGTTCGACCTGTACGTCACGACGACCTTTGACCCGCTGCTCGAGAACGCCATCAACCTGGAGCGCTTCGGCGGCGCGGCGAGCACCGAAGTGCTCGCCTACTCGCCGAACCGCGTCGCCGACCTGCCGACGGAACGCGACCGCCTGCAGCGGCCGGTTGTCTATCACCTGTTCGGGCGCCTTTCGGCCTCGCCGACCTACGTGATCTCGGACGAGGACCTGCTGGAATTCATCTGCGCGCTGCAGAGCGAGCACCTGGCGCCCGAGAAGCTGTTCCACGAACTCGAGCACAACCACCTGCTGTTCATCGGCAGCAACTTCACCAACTGGCTGGCGCGGCTGTTCCTGCGCATGGCCAAGCGCCAGCGACTGTCGGATCCGCGCGACGTGGGCGAGATCCTCGCCGACAACCACACGAGCGAGGACGAGCGGCTGGTCGCCTTCCTGCAGCAGGTCAGCGTGCGCACACGCATCTACACGGGCGCCGAGCGCTTCGTGCAGGAGCTGCATGACCGGCTCGCGGCGCGGCGCAGGCCCGCCGCGGGCGCCGGCGGCGAGAGCGGCGTCCTGCGCATCCTGCCGCCGGCGCGCGAGATGCCGGACAACGCCGTGTTCATCAGCTACGCGCGCGAGGACCTGGCGGCCGTGCAGCGCCTCAAGGCCGGGCTCGAGGCGGCGGGCATCACCACCTGGTTCGACATGGAACGGCTGGAGAGCGGCGACGACTACGACCGCAAGATCCAGCGCAACATCGGGCGCTGCGCGTACTTCATCCCGATCGTGTCGGCGGCGACCGAGCGGCGCCATGAGGCGTACTTCCGCCGCGAATGGAGCTACGCGCTCGACCGCGCGCGCAACATGGCCGACGGCGCGCTGTTCATCCTGCCGGTCGCCATCGACGACACCGACGCGGGCCAGGCGCTGGTGCCGGACCGATTCAAGGCGCTGCACTTCACGCGCCTGCGGGACGGCGAGGTGACGCCGGAGTTCGCGGCGCGCCTGAAGGACGTCACCCGGTCGCGGCAGCCATGAACGCGGAGCCGAAGATTTCCGAGGCGGTCGATGCCCGCCATCCCTGGCTCGGGCTCGCCTCGTTCACCGAGGCCACGCGCGGCTTCTTCTTCGGCCGCGACGAAGAAGTCGCCGAACTCGCCCGCCGGGTGCAGCGCAAGCTCCTGACCGTGCTGTTCGGCCAGTCCGGCCTCGGCAAGACCTCGATCCTGCGCGCCGGCCTCGTACCGCGGCTGCGCGGCCAGGGCTATTGCCCGATCTACGTGCGCATCGCCTACTCCGCCGACGCGCCCGAACCGGGCGAGCAGATCAAGCAGGCGATCCTCGCGACCGCCCGCCACTCCGGCCAGTGGACCCAGGCCGGCGTCGCCACCGAAGGCGAGTCGCTCTGGGAGTTCCTGCACCACCGCGACGACGTGCTGCGCGACGAGTCGGGCCGCACGCTGATCCCGCTGCTGATCTTCGACCAGTTCGAGGAGATCTTCACGCTTGCCCAGTCCGACGAGGCCGGCCGGGCACGCGCGGCCCGCTTCATTGAGGACCTCGCTGACCTGGTCGAGAACCGCCCGCCGCGGGCGCTCGAGGCAAAGCTGGAGGCGGACGACTCGACGGCCGAGCGTTTCGACTTCGCGCGCGGGGACTACCGCGTGCTGATCTCGCTGCGCGAGGACTACCTCGCCCCGCTCGAGAGCCTGAAGACCCAGATGCCGAGCATCACGCAGAACCGCCTGCGGCTCGCGCCGATGACCGGCCGGCAGGGGCTCGAGGCGGTAATGGGCCCCGGCAAGGACCTCGTGTCGCAGGAAGTCGCCGAGGCCATCGTCCGGTTCGTCGCCGGCGGCTCGGAGATCCAGAACGCCGAGGTCGAGCCCTCGCTGCTCAGCCTCGTGTGCCGCGAGCTGAACGACACGCGCATCGCCCAGGGCCGGGACGAGATCTCGCTTGACCTCCTCGCCGGCTCGCACGACACGATCCTGAGCAATTTCTACGAGCGCGCTCTCGCCGACCAGCCGGCGGCCGTGCGCCGGATCGTCGAAGACGAACTGCTGACCGAGTCGGGCTTCCGCGAAAACGTCGCGGAGGAGACCCTGAGCGCCCACCTCGCGGCCGCCGGCGCCGCCCCGGACACGCTCGCGACCCTCGTCAACCGGCGCCTGCTGCGCATCGAGGACCGGCTCGACATGCGCCGCGTGGAACTCACCCACGACGTGCTGTGCGGCGTGGTCAAGGAGAGCCGCGACGTCAGGCACGAGCGTGAGGCCCGCGAAGCCACCGAACGGATGCTGGCCGAGCAGCGCGAACGCGCTGCCGCCACGCGCCGCGCGCTGATCCGCGCACGGCAGGTCGCCGCGGTCTGCATCGTGCTCGCAATCGGCGCGGTGGCGGCCGCCGTGTTCGCCTACTTCAGCACGCAACGCGCCAAGCGCGCCGAGGCCGTCGCGCAGCAGTCGCGCGTGCAGGCGGAAACGCTGCTCGGCTACCTGACGGCCGGGTTCGCGCGCGAGCTGGAAAGTTCGGGCCGGCTCGACGTGATCGCGGCGCTCGCAAAGCGGGAGATCGATTACTTTCACGGCCTGCCCGAAGAGATGAAGGGGCCGGACACGCAGCGCACGGCGGCCGACGCACTGGTGCAGTACGCGCGGGCGACGCGGCGGCTCGGCGACCTGGACGCGGCGACCGCTGCCGCAGAAGAATCCATTGCGATACTCGAGGCGCTCCGCAAGTCCGGTGACGAATCCGAGCCGACGATCGTCGGCCTTGCACGCGCGTTCGACATCAAGGCCAGCATCCTCGGAAACCGGCAGGACCCGGAAGCGCTGCCCACGATCCTGCACGGTCTCGAGATCCTCGGCGCCTACTCGAAGCGGCCCGACGCATCTTTCGCGGTTCGCGAGGCAGAGATCGACCTGCTGAACCAGGTCGGCTTCCAGTACACCAACTTCGCCGACCCGAGGGCGATCGAAGCGCTCGAGCGCTCGATGGCGATCAGTCGCGACCTCGGCGCCCGCGAACTGAAGGACACGTACATATCCGGCCTCTATGCCGAAGCCGCGGCCTGGTTGATCCCGGCGCTCATCACCGCCGGGCGCGGCGACGATGCCAGGGCAATCGGCGCGGACGCGGCAGCCGTCGCGGACGGCATCCTCGCCCAGAAACCCGGCGACCGGCAGGCGTTGTTCGCCCAGGGCCTCATCCAGAGCTCGCTCGGCGACGCCGCCTCGAGCAGCCTGCGGCCCCGCGATGCGATTCCCTACCACCTGCGTGCGGTCGTGGTACAGCAGACGCTGGTCGATTTCGACCCGGGCAACAAGATCAACCACAACAACCTCGCCTCGGTGCTGTGGACCCTCGCAGGCACGTACTACGCGATTGGCTCGGTTGACGACGCATTCGAGGCGCTCGACTCGGCGAACGCGTCCATGGCCATCGCCGGCGAAGGCGGCGCGGGCCTGAAGCTCAGTCAGAACCGGCTCCTGTCGGCGACGGTCGACGCACTCGTGGAGGCCGGCCAGATCGATCAGGCGCGCAAGCGCGTGGGCGAAATGGAAAAGCTGGTCGAGGCCTTGCGCGCCAGCGAACCCGCCAACAGCGTCATCCCGCCGCGTGCCGAGGTCCGGTTGCGGATGTCGCAGGCGCGCATCGCGCTGGCCGAGGGCGATCCACGTCGCGCCGCCGCCCTGACGGGCGAAGCCGCCTCGATCGCGCAGGACATCGAGGTCCCGGAAGGACAGGAGACCTTCTGGCGATCTGCCTTGCGCTACGAGTCCAATCGCCAGAAGGCCGAGTTCGAGCTCAGGCGAGGCGACTACGCGGCCGCCGAGCAGAGCGCCCGAACCGCCGAGACCGCCCGTGACGGCTTTTCCTTCGAGCCGGTTCTCGACGGTCGGCAGCGGGCCGAAGCCTCGACGCTCCTGTCACTCGCACTTTCCGGCCAGGGCCGCATTGCCGATGCGAAAGCCGTCATCGATCCGGTGGTCAAGTCCGGTCGCGATCTCGCCGCCCGAAACCGCGGCGACAAATTGCAGACCGTGGAGCTTGCTGCCGCGCTCTACGCCCAGGCGCTCACCGACCCGGCACGTCGCGCGGCGCTGCTCGCGGAATCGCGGGCGCTGCTCGCGGGGCTGCCAGGGGCGATGAAATCGCTGCAGTTCGTGCGTATCTGGTCGGAGCGCGTGCAGGCCGCTTCGGGCTGAATCCCAATACGTTCCGGCCGGAACGTCAATTGCCACGCATCAGGCGTTACCGCGAGGATCCAGGGACGCAGTCACGGCGCCTTTGAATACCGGTAATTGCGCAATCCAGACCCCGCCTTGTACATCAGGTCGAGCAGCGTCACGTGCGCGGCCTTGTTGACGCAATCATCCGGCTCGGTGACGGGGCACTTCACCTGGACGCGACGTTCGTCCGCAACGTACGAGTCGGACCACAGCGAACGGCCCTCGGGATCGAGCAGCGTGACCTCGAGTTTCATGTCGACGAGTACCGCCAGGCTCGTCATGATGTCGTAACGGTAAGCGAAATCTCCGACGCGCACCTGGACGACCGGATCCTGGCGCGCGACCGCCATGTCTTCGACGAGTTCGACGCCGCCGGCGAAGAAATCGGAAAGCGCCTTCTTGCCGACTTCCGGCACGTACAGTCCGAGCGGCAACGTCACGGTTATAGCGGAACCGACAAAGGTCTTCGGCCGGCCTGTGAAGACGTAGTTGCGGTCCTGAGGCGAAATGTACAGAAAGGCCCGCTCCTCGAGCGGCTCGCCGTAGAACGCCGGCGCATCGCCGAGATATCCCGGCGTGAAGGCGCCCGTACGGGTGCAGCCCTGGACGACGGCGATCGCCAGGATCAGGAGCGCTCGCAGTTTCAAGAGTTCTTCTGCTTTTTCTGCTTCTTCTTGATCTTGATCGGGATGCTATAGCTGCCGTCGAACGTGCGGCCATCGGCCGCCGTTCCGCGGAACCCGAGGTCGGTGTTGCCGTCGCGCAGAAACTGGACGATGGACCAGCCGTCGAAGGTTGCCGCGTCCGCCGTCACGGTCGCGGCGCGGACCGGCGTCGGCACCGGCGTTCCATCCACGGTCAGCAGCTCCACGGAGGCCAGCGGCACGGCCGGGCCGTCGGTTCCCGCAGACGGCGCCAGCCGAAAGCCGACGGTCTTCAGCTTCTTGTTGCGCTCGATGTCGAACTCGAAAACTTTCGCCGAGGAGTCTTCGAACTTGTGGCCCGTGATCGTCATTCCGGGCTGCGCCGCGCCCGACTCCTCGATCGCGGACGCGTTCGCGGGATCGACCAGCGCCGTGCCGGGAATGGTCGCTTCGAGGACGGCTCCCCGCTCGATGTACGGATTGACGCCGCGGGTGATGAGACCCGGAATGCCCCAGAAGATCGTCCAGCCGACCACCGCGCCGCCGCGGCTCCTGCCCTGCTGGGTCAGGTCCATGTCGAGCGGCACCGACGTTCCATCGACGGCTTCGACGTTCCGGACACCGAGCGACATGACGCCGCTCTTGCCGACCATGCCGCGTTCGTCCGCCTGTTCCATTTTGCCGGTGACCAGCGTGCCCTTGCGGATGACCGTCTGTTCGCCGACGGACACGTCCTGCGCGACACGGAAGTAGACCGGCGCGTTGACCTCCAGGTAGCTGGGCGTCACGTGGTGCTGCAGCTCCAGCTGGACCAGCATCCCGGCGGGTATCTTCACCGGCTCGGCGCCGGCCCCGTGGGCAATCGCGGCAAACAACAGGGTCAGGATTGCGATTCGCATGTGCCCCCCTCCTCACGCCCATGTCCTGGTGGACCAGGCAACCCCAATACGGTGCGCCTTGGCAGGCGCCGAGGCAATCAGGGAACTCCTGATTGCCCGGGCCGAGGGGAGGAAACGCGCCTGTCCAAGGGTAATATGCCGGGCCATGAGGCTACTGCCGGTCCTGGTCGCCATGGCGTTCGCCGCCGGTGTAACCGTTGCCCGTGGCGCGGAAAGCGACCTGGCACGCTGGGAACTGCAGGCGCGGGCCGTAACGATCATCCGCGACGACTGGGGAATACCCCACGTGCGCGGCCGCACCGACGCCGATGCGGTATTCGGCGTCATGTATGCGCAGGCCGAGGACGACTTCAACCGCATCGAGACGAACTACCTGACCATGGTCGGCCGCCTGGCGGAGGCCGAAGGCGAAAGTGCGCTCTACAGCGACCTGCGCGCCCGCCTGTACGTCGACCCCGCCGAGATGATGCGGCGATACGAGGAGAGCCCGGCCTGGCTCAAGACGCTCATGGAGGCCTGGGCCGATGGGCTGAACTTCTACCTCCACGAGCATCCGCAGGTGAAGCCGCGCGTCATCACGCGCTTCGAACCGTGGATGCCGCTCAGCTTCAGCGAAGGCAGCATCGGCGGCGACATCGAGCGCATCTCCGTCGACGGGTTGCGCGCGTTCTACGGCGGCGAGGCGCCGCCGACGCCGGTGGATCCGGGCGCCGCGCGCGAGCCGGACGGTTCGAACGGCATCGCCATCGCCCCGGTGCGCAGCGCCAGCGGACACGCACTGCTCTGGATCAACCCGCATACGTCATTTTTCTTCCGCGCCGAGGCGCAGGTCACGAGCGGCGAAGGCCTCAACGCCTACGGGGCCATGACCTGGGGGCAGTTCTTCGTCTACCAGGGGTTCAACGAGCGCCTTGGCTGGATGCACACGTCCAGCAACGTCGACAACATCGACGAATACCTCGAGGTCGTCCGGCGGCGCGACGGCGGTTACACCTATCGCTACGGCGCGGAGGAGCGGCCGCTCGCGTCGAAGGACGTCACGCTGTCCTACCGCGTTCCCGGCGGCATGGCGCAGCGCACGTTCACCGTCTACCGCTCGCATCACGGACCCATCGTCCGCGCGGCCGACGGGCTCTGGGTGAGCGTCCGGCTCATGGACGAGCCCGTGAAGGCGCTCACGCAGTCCTGGCTTCGCACGAAAGCGCGGGACCTCGCCGCCTTCCGTCAGGTCCTGGAGCTGCACACGAACTCGTCGAACAACACCGTGTACGCGGACGCCGACGGCAACATCGCCTACTTCCACGCCAACTTCGTCCCGCGCCGCGACCCGCGATTCGACTGGAACCGCCCCGTCGACGGCAGCGATCCGGCGACCGAGTGGCAGGGTGCCCACGGCTTCGACGAGAGCCCGAACACGATCAATCCGCCGAGCGGCTGGGTCTTCAACACGAATAACTGGCCGTACACCGCCGCGGGCGCAGGCACGCTGCGCAAGGCCGACTACCCGCCCTACATGGATACGGGCGGTGAGAACCCGCGCGGGATCCACGCCATCCGCGTGTTGAAAGGCGCCCCGCCCTTCACGCTCGACACGCTGCGCGACGCCGCTTTCGACCCCTGGCTCCCCGCCGTCGCCGACCTGGTTCCCGCGCTGGTCGATGCCTGGGACAGCGCGCCGCCGGGCGACACGCTGGCGGCTCGCCTCGCGCAGCCCGTCGCGCTCCTGCGGGCGTGGGATCACCGGTGGTCGGCGTCGTCGGTCCCGACGACGCTGGCGGTGTATTGGGGAGAGGCTTTGTGGCTCGCGCTGCGCACCGATCCCGACAGCGAAGATGCCGGGGCTTACCTCACGCTCATCGCCGGCTCCACGCCGGAGCAGAAACTCGCGGCGCTTGCCGCCGCGTGCGACCGTCTCACCGCGGACTTCGGCCGCTGGTCGGTACCTTGGGGCGACGTCAACCGGTTCCAGCGCCTCACGGGGGATATCGTCCAGCCCTTCGACGACGCGGCGCCGAGCATCCCCGTACCGTTCACGTCGTCGCGCTGGGGATCGCTCGCCTCGTTCGGCTATGGCGAGCGCGCCTTCCGCAACACCCGGAAATTCTATGGCACGAGCGGCAACAGCTTCGTTGCCGCCGTCGAGTTCGGCGATCGCGTGCGCGCGAAGGCGGTCTCGGCCGGCGGGCAGAGCGGCGACCCCGCCTCGGCCCATTTCAACGACCAGGCCGCTCGCTACGCGAGCGGCGACCTGCGCGACGTTTACTTCCATCCCGACGAGCTCGCAGGGCACGTCGAGCGCGAATACCATCCCGGAGACTGAGTACCGGACTCCGGCACCCGCACCGGACCCCGCCTGACGAACTGCGCAAGCAGATCGTGCAGCAGCACGCTTTCGGCAGGGTTGCCGACGACGGGTCGGTGACGGCGACTATAATCCGTCACAGGCACTGCTGATTTTCGCGGAGGCCCGGCGCGCTGCAATGGAGTTCAAGGACTACTACGCCGTGATGGGCGTGCCGCGGGATGCGACGGCCGAGCAGGTGAAGCAGGCTTATCGACGGCTCGCGCGGCAATACCACCCGGACGTCAGCAAGCTGCCGGACGCGGAACAGCGCTTCAAGGAGGTGGGCGAAGCGTACGAAGTGCTGCGAGATCCACAGAAGCGTGCGGCCTACGACCAGCTCGGAAGCGGGCCGCGGCCGGGCGAGGATTTCCGCCCGCCGCCGGACTGGGGCACGGGATTCGAGTTCCGCGGAGCGACCGACGCGGACCCGGCCTTTGCATTCGAGGGCGATGCGAGCGAGTTCTTCGAGACGCTCTTCGGCCGCGCTGGCTTCGGCGCCGCCGCCCGGGGTCCCCACCGGCGCAGCGATCGAGGCGAGGACCATCATGCGCGCGTCGAGGTCGACCTGGAGGCCTCGCTCCAGGGCGCCACGCGCCTCGTGACGCTGCGCGTTCCGGAGATGGGCCCGGATGGCCGGCCCCGCCTGCGCGATCGCTCGCTCAACGTGCGGATTCCGAAAGGCATCCAGGCGGGGCAGCACATCCGGCTCGCCGGGCAGGGCGAGAGCCCGGCCGGCGTCACCGCCGGGGACCTGTACCTCGAAGTCCGGTTCGCGCCGCACAAGCTGTATCGGCCGGAGGGACGCGACCTGTACCTCGATCTGCCGGTCGCGCCCTGGGAAGCGGCACTCGGCGCGACGGTCAAGGTCCCGACCCCGGCGGGCACGATGGAGATGAAAGTCCCGGCCGGCTCCAGGGATGGCTCGCGGCTGCGCCTGAAGAGATGCGGCCTCCCGTCCCAGCCTCCCGGCGACCTGTATGCCACGCTGCGGATCGCCCTGCCGCCGGCGGACAGCGAGCCGGTACGCGCGGCCTACCGGGCCTTCGCCGCGGCGGCGCCGTTCGACCCTCGCGCCGGACTGGAGGATTGAAGATGGGAAATCCGGACAAGCTCATCCTGGTCGGCCAGGTGGTCGAAGAGGAACTGACGCTGACGATCGACGAGTTGAGCGGCGCCTGCGCGGTTTCGCGGGAGCGCATCGTGGAACTCCTCGAACTGGGCGTGTTCGATGCGCGCGCCGCCGGCAGCGAGCGGTTTGGCGGCGAGGCCTTGCGACGGGCGCGCCTTGCGCTGCGGCTGCAGCGCGACCTCGAGCTGAACGCGGCAGGTGCGGCACTCGTCGTGGAACTGCTCGATCGCATCGATGCGCTGGAGGCGCAGTTACGTTCGGGAATCCTGCCGCGAAAGGACGCGTAAGCCTACAGCCTCGGGCATGCTTGTCCCCTAACGTCTTTCCGCCTCACCTCACGCAGGGTCATCACCGCTTGGGCCCCCTTCGCTCCCGGCTCCTGCTTGCAGCCACATGCGCCGCCGCCTCCCTGACGGTCGCATGCACGTCGCTTTTCTACGGCTACGTCAACCGAGGCCTGCCACCGCCGGACGCCGAGCCGGTCTACGCGCCGGAACTCGACCTCGCGCTCGACGTCTACGCGCCCGAACCGCCAGGCGATCAGGCTGCGCCCGTGGTCGTATTCTTCTACGGCGGCTCCTGGCAGGGCGGCACGCGCGACAGGTACCGGTTCGTCGGAAGTCGACTGGCGAGCAACGGCATCCTGGCGATGGTCGCCGATTACCGGACCTATCCGCGCGCCGCGTTCCCGGCGTTCATGGACGACTCGGCGCGCGCCGTCGCCTATGCGCGTGCCGAGGCCTGCCGTTGGGGCGGAGACCCCGGGCGGCTGTTTCTCGCGGGCCATTCCGCCGGAGCCCAGATCGCCGCCCTGCTCGCGACCGACGGGCGTTACCTGGACCGGCATGGCCTTCGGCCCAGTGATCTTTCCGGCGTCATCGGACTGTCGGGCCCCTACAACTTCGCGGTGTCCGGAGACCTCGTCGACGTTTTCGGACCCGAGAGCCAATGGCCGCTGGCGCGGCCCGTCAATTTCGTGGACGGCGACGAGCCACCCTTCCTGCTGATCCACGGCGCCGACGACCGCGTGGTGCGCAGTGCCGTCAGCATCGACATGGCGCGCAAGCTCCGGGAGCACGGCGTGCCCGCGCGGCTGGAACTGCTGGAGGACGGCGGCCACGCGACGCCGCTCGCGGGACTCTACGATCCCGGGCGCGCGCCGGCGGTTCTGCCGCTCATCACGGATTTCGTGGCCGGCCCGTCGAGCAAGCGCGCTTGCGCGAAGTCGGCGGCGCTGTCCTCGTCCAACATGTCGCTATGGTGAGTGAGCCCACCGCGATGGTCGACCTCAATTCCAGTTGTCGACCTTGACGTCGTCCGGGAACGGCTCGCCCCTGCCAGTCTCGACGAGCCGCTTCAGGCTCAGCAGGAACACGCCCCACTTGGTGCTGCAGTGGTGCATGAACTCCACCGGCTCCTTCCAGCCCTCGTGCCTGAACAGGACGATCGTGTAATCGCCTTCCTGCCTGAGGTCGAACCGGACACGGGTGCCGATCCACTCGGCGGGACCGTCGACCACCTGCCACAGCACGCGTTGGCCGGGCTCGAGCTCGAGGATCTTCATGTCGAAGAAACCCCTGTCGCCGAACTGGAAATGGATCACGCCGCCGACCTCGAAGCCGCCGCGCGTGTCCTTGGTCCACCAGCCCGCGAGTTCGTTGCGCGCCGTCAGCGCCTTGTAGGCCGCCTGCGGCGACGATTTGATTCCCACTCGATGCAGAATGTCCGCCATGTGACTAACCTCCTTCAGGTGGCGCAAAGGTTAGTGGCGCGAGTTCGAACCCTGGGAGTGACAAGTTTGTCGGGATTGCCGTGGACTCCCTGATTGCGGCGGCGGCGCGGGCCCTGGCCGGTGGCGATCCGCTCGGCGCCTTGAAGCGCATTGCGCTGCGCGACGATCCGCCGGCCCTCGCCCTGCGCGGAATCGCCATGGCACAGCTCGGTGATTTCGCACGTGCGCGAGTCCTGCTGCGACGCGCCGCGCGCGCATTCGGCCCGCGCGAATCCGTCGCGCGCGCGCGTTGCGTGGTCGCGGAAGCCGAAGTCGCGCTCGCCGCGCGCGACCTGGCCTGGCCGGACGGAACGCTCGACGCCGCCCGGGCCACGCTCGAGAACAGCGGCGACCGGGTGAATGCGGCGCACGCCCGCTTGCTGGCAGCGCGGCGCCTGGCGCTGATCGGCCGACTCGATGCGGCCGAAGGCCTGCTGGCCCGACTCGCATCCGAGGCACTGCCGGCCGCGACGCGGGCCGCCTGCGAACTGGTCCTGGCAGGCATCGCGATCCGGCGCATCCAGGGCGCCGAGGCACGCGCCGCCCTTGTCCGCGCGCGCCAGGCGGCGGCACGGGCGGGGATCCCGGCGCTGACGGCAGAGGTGGAGAAGGCCTCGCTCGAATTGACTACGCCTGCGGCGCGGCATCTGGCACACGGAACGGCACGTCCGCTTCGGCTCGAAGAGGTGGAAGCACTCCTGGCTTCGCGCATCCTCGTCATCGATGCCTGCCGCAATGCCCTGCGACTGCGCGGGAAGGTGGTATCCCTGGCCAGGCGCCCGATCCTGTTCGAGATCGCGCGCACGCTGGGCGAGGCATGGCCGGAGGGCGTGACCCGGGACGCGCTCATCGCGCGCGTGTTCAGGACGAAGCGATTCAACGAATCGCATCGTTCGCGGCTGCGCGTCGAAGTCGGGCGGCTACGGACGGTCCTGCGGCCGATCGCGGGTATCGAGGCGACCGGATCGGGCTATGCGCTGGTGCCGCGTCTTGCCCGTGAAGTCGCCGTGCTGGCGCCGCCCGCGGAGGATGAGAACACGGCGATCCTCGCGCTTCTGGCCGACGGCGAGTCCTGGTCCACCTCCGCCCTCGCGCTCGCGCTTTCCGCCAGCCAGCGGAGCGTGCAGAGATCCTTGCAGTCCCTCGCAGCGGCGGGAAAGGCGCAGTCCTATGGCCGTGGACGAGCGCGCCGCTGGCTCGCGACGCCGATGCCGGGTTTCGCGACGACCTTGTTACTCCCGGCTCCGTTGCCGGTGGACTAGGATGCCGCCATGAAGAAATCAGCAGCTGAAGTCATCGATGAATACGGTCCCTTCCCGGGCGTCGACCACATACATGGGGTGACCTATGACGGCAAACGGGTGTGGTTTGCCGCGACCGGCAAGCTGATCGCGCTCGAGACGGCGACCGGAAAGGCCGGTCGCTCGATCGAGGTCGTCGCAGATGCGGGTACGACCTGGGACGGCCGGCACATCTGGCAGATCGGCGATGGACAGATCCGCAAGATCGACCCCAAGTCGGGTCGTGTGCTCGCGACCATCCCCACGCCCCACAACGAAGGCGCGTCCGGCCTCACCTGGGCCGAAGGCACGCTGTGGGTCGGGCAGTACCGCAATCGCAAGATCCACCAGGTCGATCCCGAATCCGGAACGATCCTTCGGACGATCGAGTCGGATCGCTTCGTCACCGGCGTAACCTGGGTCGACGGCCAGCTCTGGCACGGCACCTGGGAAAACGACGAGAGTGAGCTGTGTCGACTCGACCCGAAATCCGGCGAGGTCCTCGAGGCGCTGGCCATGCCCAAAGGCACGGGCGTATCCGGACTCGAGTCGGACGGCAAGGACCGGTTCTTCTGCGGCGGCGGCGGGAGCGGCAAGCTGCGGGTCGTTCGCCGGCCCTCGCGCCCTGCGGCCTGACCCTTCACCTCACGACGGGTTCACGTCGGCCTCACAGGGCGTTCACGGACCCGCTCTCATCCTGCGTCTCCCATCATTCGAGACAGAGGTATGAGTCATGTCGATTCGCAAGATACTGGTCGCGATCGCCGCCGCTTCGGTCATCCCGCTCGCCCAGGCCGGCGGCTACGGGGCGAAGAAGGACATCGTGGATACTGCAGTCAGTGCCGGCGACTTCAATACGCTGGTCACCGCCGTCAAGGAAGCGGGCCTCGTGGAGACGCTGAAAGGCGACGGACCGTTCACCGTGTTCGCACCGACGGACGAGGCGTTCGCCAAGATCCCGGAAGCGGACCTGAAAGCCCTGCTCGCCGACAAGGCGAAGCTCACGCGGGTCCTCACCTACCACGTGGTTCCGGGCAAGGTCATGGCCGCGGACGTCGCCGGGCTGTCGACTGCCAAGACCGTCGAGGGCGGATCACTCGACATCTCCACTGCCAGCGGCGTTCGCGTGAACGATGCCCAGGTCGTCAAGACCGACATCGAGACCAGCAACGGCGTGATTCACGTCATCGACACGGTGTTGATGCCGAACTGAATCCGAGTCTCGCAGCCCCGCGTGTCGCGCGCCGAGCCCCGCTCGGCGCGCGCTTTTCCTGCGCCCAGATGCACGCCGTAATTTGGCGGAGAGAGAGAGGAAGCAATACCCGGCTGCAGATCTTTGCTTCACAATGGATTTTTCGAGTCATCTCATTTTCGTACCATCGGAATCGGCCAGGTAAAGGCAATCCGGATCGCGCGGCAGAAGCTCGAGAGTCGTCAGGGCTCTGGATAAGGTTCGATGTGTGCGGCGATCCACCTGGCAAGTCCCGGCTCGTCAAGTCGCCCTGCCGCCATCGCCAGCATGGTCTCGACGGCGTCCACCGGATCGGCGCGTAGTCGCCTGCCATTGAGGCCCATGAACAGGCCGATACTCAGAAACGCAGCCCGCTTGTTGCCGTCAACGAAGGCGTGATTCCTGGCGATGCCGAAGCAGTAAGCGGCGGCAAGCTCCGCCAGATCGTTCGTGGCTTCGTAAAGGAATCGATTGACCGGCCGCGCCAGCGCGGAGTCGAGTAGCCCCTCGTCGCGAAGGCCCGAGGCCCCGCCGAACGTGGCGAGGCTCTCCTCATGAAGCAGCAGCAGAGCCCGCCTGTCGATCCAGCGGGGCTCACGGCTCACTTCGCGAGGGCCTTAAACGTGTCGCGGTACTCCTTCATGAATTCGCGGCCGATCTCCACCTGGCGGGCAACTTCCGGGTCGTAAGGCGAAAAGAGGTAGCCCTCCGGGGTCTCGACAACATGCAGGACGTCGCCGCGCCCGACCTTCATGCGGTTCAGCATTTCCTTCGGAATCACGACGCCCGTGGACGTGCCGATCGCCGTCAGCTTCAGGGTTGCAGCCATCCGCGCACCTCAGGGGAGTATTAGTATCTGAATAATAATACAGGGAATGACTGCCGACACTCCAGCCTCAATAAACTCAATCAAATCAATGGTATTTGACATAATTTCGTTTTCGGGGTTCTGGTGCACTAGCGGTACGAGAATCGGGCCAATCGCCGGCTCTCATCTCCGAATCAAGCTGAAACGAGAGCCCGGTCCCAGAGCTGCTTGAGTGACTGGTGCCGCCACTGAAGCCCCGGGCCGAACGAGAACTGTCGCTTGCGGATCCGATGGGCCAGTTCGATACCGGCGAGCGTGATCGCGGCATTGCCGAACGATTTGAAGCCCAGCATGGAAACGCAGCGGCGTTTGATCGCGCGGTGATCCTGCTCGACGATGTTGTTCAGGTAAGGGCACTTCCTTACGAGAACGTACTTCCACTTCGGATCTTCCCGGCGCAGAAGCCGCAACGCTTGATGACTCGGCGCGTGCCCGTCGAGCGTGATCTTGCGCGGCCACCGCGGCAGGCTGGTTGCCAGTGCCTTGCGGAAGAAAGCCTGTGCCGCCGCAATGCCTCGATCGGGCCGCAGCAGAAAGTCGACGGGCTTGCCCCGTTTGTCGACGGCGCGATAGAGGTAATGCCATTTTCCCCGCACCGGGATGTACGTCTCGTCCACCCGCCAGGATGAATGCACCTTTCGGGCCCGGCGCCCCCACCGTTTCTCGAACTCCGGTACGTACCGGATCACCCACCGCAGGATTGACGTGTGAGACACGGGCAGACCGCGCTCGGCCATCATGGCGACGAGATCCCGATGGCTCAGCCGGTAGGTGATGTACCAGCGAACGCATAACTCGATGACCTCGGCCTCAAAGCGCCGGCGACGGTAGATCGGGTCACGAGCAATCGGTTTGGACATCACAGGCTCCTGCCGGACCCATTGATGCTACCTTCCTGCCGTCAACGCACCAGAACCTACGAAACGCCCTGCGCTCGGTACACCCGGAGATTCAAGGGAATTTCCGGGATTCCGAGACAGCATGAGCTGTCATGAAAATGACAATTGGCGGAGAGAGAGGGATTGTACGCGCTGCGCGCGTATCCCTCGCTGCGCTCGGGACCGTCGCCGCTACGCGGCTCCGTCCTTCGGCGCGCTACGCGCGCCTCGTCGAACCCTGGCGGGTTCGTCTCCTTCACTCGCTACCGCCAAACGACAGGGACGGTTCGGGACCGTCCGGGAGCGAATAAAGATCGACTGAGCGAACGGACGGTCCCGAGCCGTCCCTGTGGTTTGGCGGAGAGAGAGGAAGCAACACCCTCTTGCAAGGCGCTGTTTCACCGGGGCAATTTCAACGCCTTGAATATTTGTACCATCAGTATTGGGCTTGAAACATTGGCCCGCAACCTCGCGAAATCCCTCAGCAGCCGAGCTAGCTCGATTACGAACCGACCACTCCCGAAACTCGGTCAGCACTCTTAAACGCATGGTGACTCATGCGCTGTGCGGCTATTCATGAAGTGGGCCGGAATTAATTGCTATCCATGTCGCTAGTTCGTCTTCGTCCATCTCTCCTGCTGCCACGGCTCTTATTACGACAACCGCGCTGGCTTCGTCAGCCGTGAGCTCGCGTCCATTTAGCTGGAGAAACAGGTCAATTACACCAAGGGTCAGGCGTTTATTGCCGTCAGGGAAGCAATGCCCTTTGGCAATTCCGAATCCGTATGAAGCCGCCAAGCGTTCAATTGTCGGCGGCTCTGGTGAGTAGTGATAAAGATGCTGGGGCCTGGCAAGTGCGGCCTCCAAGGCCCCTTCGTGCGAGGGACCATAGAGGCCGCCATGTTCGTCCATGAATACCGTATGGGCGTAGCGAGCAGACTGCTCGGATACCCACTTGGGCTCCATCTACAACCAGCTCTACTTCGCAAGTTCGCGAAGCGCATTCCGGTACTTGGCTCTCGTGCGCTCCACGGCCTTGACCGTCGCCTCAAACTCGGGGTCATAGGGCGAAACACGCAGCCCGCCGCCCGGCTCTACAACGGCATGAAGCGTGTCCCCGACCTTGACTCGCAGATGGTCCGAGATCGACTTCGGCATGGTGAAGCCCAAGGAATTGCCAATTTTGCGGACCTTGAGCGTGCTCATTTCGGCGCCTCCTTCCTGATGCAGGCGCTAGTTTAACTATTGTTATAACGTTAGGCAACCTTAAGGTCTGTTGATTGTGAAACAGACGCCTTTGGTGCACTGGTGGCACGAGAAAACAGGCCATTCTGCGGCCAGGATCCCCGTATCAAGCTGAAACGAGCGCCCGATCCCAATGCTGCTTGAGTGACTGGGTCCGCCACTGACGACCCGGGCCGAACGAGAATTGTCGCTTGTGAATCCGATGTGCCAGCTCGATGCCAGCAAGCGTTATCGCTGCATTGCCGAACGATTTGAAGCCCAGCATGGAAGCGCAGCGGCGTTTGATCGCGCGATGATCCTGCTCAACGATGTTGTTCAGGTAGGGACTGAACCGCGCCGGGCGTTCCAGAGAACGTAGCGCGTGATTCAGTCCGCAATGGCTTGAGCCTCATGTTGCTGTTAGTACGCCTGCTCGATCTCGGAGAGCCGTAAGGCGCAGATCGCCTTGAGCAGGCGCCCGTGTTCAGACTGGCGACCCCAGCCAACCCTTTTCGAAGGATAGCCGTCAACCGGCCGAGCACGCTTGTCGTGTTCGAATCCAGCCCAAGTTTCAGGGAGAAATTGGCGGAGAGAGAGGAAGCGGTTCTGGTGCACTGGCGGTACGAGAAGACCGGCCAATCGGCGGCCCCAATCTCACTTTCAAGCTGCAACGAGAGCACGGTCCCAAAGCTGCTTGAGTGACTGGTTCCGCCACTGAAGACCCGGGCCGAACGAGAACTGTCGCTTGTGAATCCGATGCGCCAGCTCGATGCCTGCGAGCGTTATTGCGGCATTGCCGAACGATTTGAAACCCAGCATGGAAGCGCAGCGGCGCTTGATCGCGCGATGGTCCTGCTCAACGATGTTGTTCAGGTAGGGACAGCTCCTGACGAGAACATACTTCCACTTCGGATCCTCCCGGCGCAGAAGCCGCAAGGCCTGGTGACTCGGGGCGTGCCCATCGAGCGTGATCTTGCGCGGCCACCGCGGCAGAGATGTGGCCAAAGCCTTGCGGAAGAATGCCTGTGCCGCCGCAATGCCTCGATCGGGTCGGAGCAGGAAGTCGACGGTCTTGCCCCGCTTATCGACGGCGCGGTAGAGGTAGTGCCACTTTCCCCGCACCGAGATGTACGTCTCGTCAACCCGCCAGGATGAGTGCACTTGTCGGGCCCGTCGGCTCCACCGTTTCTCGAACTCCGGTACGTATCGGATCACCCACCGCAGGATTGTCGTGTGGGACACGGCCAATCCGCATTCGGCCATCATGGCGACGAGGTCCCGATAGCTCAGCCGATACGTGATGTACCAGCGCACACATAACTCGATGATTTCGGCCTCGAAGCGCCGACGGCGGTAGATCGGGTCACGAGCAATCGGCTGGTCATCACAGGCTCCTGCCGGACCCTTTGATGCTACCTTCTCACCGCTAACGCACCAGAACCATTATTCGTACCATCAGAATCAGGCCAGAACGATCGAACTGAAACGAGTCGCAATGTCCCAGCAATTGGCCCGCCGAGTGCAGCCCGATTTAGTGTCCAGCTGATATTGGCGCCGTGCCTTCGTGCGCGGAGGCTCTGTGCAGTGACCTCCGGCCGAGCAGTTGGGCGCACCCGCTGCCTTCAGTCGAACTTCAGACGGCCTAGCTCTTCGAGCAGGCGGTCGAGATCGGGCCGGGTGCGATAGCCGCGCTCCGCGAACTTCGCGCGCACGACCTTCGCGCGGTCCAGGACGAAGATGATCGGCTGCGGTACGCCGAAGACTTCACTGTCCGGCCCGTGGGCTGGGTCGCGGATGCCGAGTGATTGCACGACGGCGCCGTCCGGATCGCTGAGCATCGTAAAGCCGATCTTCTGCTCGCGATAGAACTGCGCGATCTGGGGAACGGTATCGACGCTAACCGACACGACGGCGAGACCGAGAGCCTCGAACTCCGGCAGCCGGCCGTTAACGTCGGCCAGCTGGCGCATGCAGAACGGGCACCAGTCGGCCGAGCGCACGAAGACGGCGACCGTGCCCTTCGCGCCCTGCAATGTGGCGAGGTCACGTTTCACGCCCGCTTGGTCGCTGAGATTCAGTGAGGCAGGAAATCTCGTGCCGATGGCCGGGCCAGGCGGAGTCCATGACTCCTCCGCCTGGCCGGTGCCCACGCCGAAGGCCAGCGCCACCACGAGGAAGGCGAAGAAAGCGGCTGACGGTCGTAATGGGTTCATGCAAGTGCCTCGTCCGGCCGACGGCCGGTCAGTACCTAGAAGACCTGCGAAGGAGGCGGTTTATTTCACCGGGCGGGGCTAACGCGGTCCCGACAGCGCAGCCGATCCATAATCGAGTATCCGCACCCATTGTAAGTGCGGCTTAGAATCCGACTCCTGGCTCCCTCGGGGGTGGCGCATGAGCGTCGTCGACGCGGACGTTATCCCCAACCTGGCGCGTGATTACGCGATCTTCGAAGCCGGTGGTCGAGAGCCAGTCGCGAATTGCGTCGAGAGCGGTTTGATCACCGGCCGCGCGCGCTGCAGTGACCAGCAGGCGCACATCCCGGGTGTCCTTCTGGGTTACGAAGTTCTGCCGCGCGAGGACCAGCGCCGTCCCGGCATCGCGGTCGACATAGAGCGACATCTGGCTTTCTTCTCGCAGATGCGTCGGAACTCCCAGGCGGCGATCCGCTTCCAGCAAGTCCACCAGCGTGCGACGCCAGGCTGAGGCGCGCGGATCGCCGAGCGCAAGCGCTGCACGCAGACGCACGACCAGCCGCGCCACCGAAGGCTCGGGCGCCAAAGATAGCGTGAGTGAGCGCGCATGATCGCCGTGGTCCAGCACGAACTCGGCGAGCTGCGTTCGCGCTTCCTCGTGAGTCGAGTCCAGTGCGTAGGCGCGCTCCAACAGCTCCAGCGCCGATCGGTTGTCGTCCGCGCGCGCGGCAAGATCCGCCTCCGTCAGGTGTCGCCAGCGGCGTAGGTCAATGCTCGCCGAAGCGTCTTCGCCAAGAGCCTCGAGCATCGCCCTGGCACGACTGACAGATCGCGGACCTGTCTGCGCGGACGCCGAGCAGACCGTCCCCGCATACAGATGTCCGATCTCCATGACCGCCCGGCAGTCGCGGCGCGCTTGGCTGAACTCTCCCGCAAGCAGTGACAGGTTCGCGCGCATCAGCCGTGCTTCGAGGTCCCTTGGGTCGGTGGCAAGCAGTCGATCCAGCTCGGAGCGAGCTGCGTCGAAGTCATGCCGCGACTGGGCCTCGTCCGCGGCCGCGATCCCGGAGGGTGGAGGCACCGCCAGTCGATGCCGGTGTGACTCGTGACTGGCGGCACCGCCGGCGTGAAGCGCGGCGACCGCGGCGAGTGCCGCGCCCGCCGCCCGCAGTCTCGTTCGGGCCTGGGCCGTTCCTGAGCCCATGAGCCTCAGCTGCCTGAACCCGGCAATGGAGTGCGCAGGTACGGGAAGGCGGTGTCGAACTCAGCAGCGCTGATCGGGGCGCCGTCCGTGAATGGCGCGAGGCCGACCGGAGCCTGCTCCGGCTGGCAGAAGCCCAGGTCGACACTGCCGCCGCCGATCGCCAGCGGATGGCAAAGGCGTCCCATCACCACGCGCAGCGCAATGTCCACGACGTCGTCGCCGGGACGACGCCCGTTCGGGAAGCCCGCGAGGTCTCCGCCAGCGACACCGAAGGTGCTCTGCTCAGCCGCCGCCGTTGCGGCGATGCCGGTATTGAGTCGCACCATCTCCGCGGGACGCACGACCTTCTGCTGGTTGACGCCAGAGAACCCGGTCAAAAAAGCCGTTACCAGATCGACGCGCGGCAGGTTCGAGGGTGCGAGGTTCGGGATGCTGGTGCCGAGCGTCGCATTGACCGCGTCTCGGAACAGCACGTCGAGCAGCGCCGGCAGCGTCGGGTTCGTGACATAGGTGGCGAACTGAGCGTCCTTGCGCGGCTCGCTCGCGTTGAAGGCATCCTTGTCCGGCAGGCCGATCACCACTTCGTTGACGAGCGGGTTCGACAGGCGAGACACTTGCACCCAAGGTCCGCTGCCGGTCTCGGGCAGGCCGGCGCCCGTCGGTACGCGCGCGACCCGGTTCTGGCGGAGCGAGGCCGAGGTCCAGCCGCCGATCACGCCGTTACCGCGGCCCGTCAGGCACTCTGTCGGCAACTCGAGCGCGAGCGTCGTGATGTTCTTGTCCGCGATTACGTCGTTGGCCGGATCCTGCTGGATGCCGCCCGGGAACGCGCTGCCGTCGACCGGCACGAGGTTGACCAGATCGAACACGCGTCCGAGATTTACAGCAAAAGGCTCGTCGCGCTGGCCGACGAATACGCGGCCTGGCAGCTTGCAGCCAGGAATCGCGATGTCATGAATGAAAGTGCGCGCGTACTCCTCGTAACCCGCGACGCTGCCGAAAGTCTTGGTACCGTTGAAATCGTAGGGCTTGCCGAATGCCGCCGCGCCTCCGCCGACCGGCTTGACCGTTTCCATGTAGTTGCCGCGCCGGTCGCCGCGGACCAGGTTCAGCGTGTAGAACTCGCGGAAGTTCAGGAGCGAGACATCCTCCGCCGAGACGGGACCAACGTTCTTCAACGGCACCGCCACGGATTCCCCGCCGATGTCGAGCGCAAGGCCCTGGTTGGCGTTGCCGAGCCGGTTGCGGAACCGGAACTGGAACGTGAGGTCCTCTTTCGCGTCTCCGTTGTTGTCGATGTGGATCTCATATAGGGCGCCGGCGTCGAGCGCGAAGTAGTTCGGCCCGCCGTAGGGATCCTGCAGGGGCAGGTAGTTTGCAAGGACAGTCACGTAGCCTTCGCGCCCCGGCTCGTAGCTGTTGAAGAGGTAGAAGTCGGTCGCGTCCACCGCCGGCAGCCGCGTGATGTTCGGCGCTTCGCGGTGGCTGGATGCCTGGGTTGCGGATGCGGCAAGGGTCGCGGCTACTGCCATCGCGAGCATTCGATAAGGCGTAAGCATCGGTATCTCCTGAGACTTTCGGGGGCGTACTGTGGGTTCCGTAGCTAGATACGCCGGATGCGTCCATCTGGATGCAATGCAGTTGATCGGGGCACGTTGTAGGCATCCACTTACACATTGGCTGCGTATACTTCGCACGATGGCCGCGCCTGCCGAAGCACTTACCAATGACGAAGTCGCCAAACTGATTGCCGGTTGCGCGCGTCGGGACCGATCTGCCTTTCAGCGTCTGTACGAACGCACGGCACCACAGCTCCTCGGGTGCCTCATCCGGATCCTCAAGAATCGCGCACTGGCTGAAGATGCGTTGCAGGACGTATTCGTGCAGGTGTGGAACCGTGCCGGTCAGTTCGAGCCAGACCGGGGAACTGCCTGGGGCTGGCTGATTGCAATAGCCCGCTACCGCGCCATCGACCTGAGGCGACGCGAGGGGCGCATGCCGACGGGAACCAGCCTGCCGCTCGACGACATCCCCGCGGCCGACGAATCGGCCGATCCGTCGGCTTTCGGGCTCGGCGAGCGGACGTCGCGCCTGCTCAGCCACTGCCTGGGTGCGTTGCAGCCGCGGCAGCGGGACTGCATCGTGCTCGCTTTCCAGGGTGGCCTCTCCCATGCCGAAGTGGCGACCGAGATGGGCGAACCGCTCGGATCGGTCAAGAGCTGGATCCGGCGCGGCCTGGTGGCGCTTAAGCGGTGTCTCGAGTCATGAAGCGCGACGAACCGGAAAATCTGGACCTGCTCGCGGCCGAGTATGTGCTGGGCACGCTCGTCGGCGGCGCACGGCGGAGTTTCGAACGCCGGCAATCACGCGAACCGTTCGTGGCCCGTCGCGTGCGTGCCTGGGAAGATCGGTTCGCGCTGCTGGCCCTGCGCCTTGCGCCAGTCTCACCGTCGCCATCGGTTTGGCCCGCCATCGAACGACGCACCACGGGCATACCCGGCCGGGCAATCGGCTGGCGTGCGCTGGCTGCAGCGATTGCAGCGGCCGCCGTGCTGGGTTTTGGCTGGGTGATCTGGCAGGAGTTGCGCCCGCGTGAGCCGCAGGCGACTGCGATCCTTGCTAACGAAACGGGAACGGCTCTCTGGAGTGTCGCTTTTGCCGCGGACGGCGAATCCATCGTGGTAGAGGCGGTCGGCCGCGTCGAGTATCCGGACGCACGTTCGCGCGAATTGTGGGCGCTGCCGGACGGCGCTGCGCCGGTGTCACTCGGCCTGATGCCACCGGCAGGCGAAGTACGACTGGCACTCGACGACCGCCAGCGTGCCGCGCTTGCAATCGCAGTCAACGTCGCGGTCAGCGATGAGCCTGCCGGTGGGTCGCCAACGGGCGCACCGACCGGCGCTGTCCTCTACGTCGCGCCTTTGAGCCGGACGTAGCAATGAAACTGAGTGCCAGCCCTCCAGGTGAGATCAAAGGAAACGGACGATCTCGACCAGCGCCGGCTCGCCCGACAGCTGCGACTCGCAGAATCGGCGAGATACTCTGGGTATCACTTGCGTCTCGACGGAGACGCAGAACTGGTGACGCGTGAATCACCCGCTTGTCTAAGGTGTGCCAAACTGCCATCACGGTGCAGCGCAATTCATCAGGCCGCCGTCACTCGGCCAGCAGCTTGCGAATCGCCGCTTCGGTCGCGCTATATCGTCCTTCGCCATAGTGGACGTAACGCAGGATGCCTGCGCGGTCGCTCAGGTACAGCGCCGGCCAGAAGCGGTTCTCGTAGCGCTTCCAGTTGGCAAAGTCATTATCGATTGCGATCGGGTTGGCGACTCCGCTTTTCCGCAAGTAGGCGATGACGTTTTCGAGGCGAGCCTCGTGCTCGAACTCCGGCGTGTGCACGCCGACGACCACGAGTCCCTGGTCACGGTAGCGCCCAAACCAGGCCTGGACGTGGGGCTCGACGTTCCGGCAGTTCCAGCAGCCGTAGGTCCAGAACTCGACCAGCACCACCTTGTCCGCGAGGTCCTCCGCGGTGAGCGGAGCCGAGTTCAGCCATCGAGTCGCCACGATCGTCGGCGACCGGTCGCCGACGTCGAGTGCGAGCGCACCGCTCGCCGCGAGCGAGAGCAGCATCACGGCGAGCGGGCGCATACTCATGCTTCCCGCGCTGCTATCAGCGCGTCACGCGGCGGATCACGATGTAGGCCGTCGGGTTACGCCAGTCGCGCTGGGCGGCGTCGAGATCGCCGATGCCGTGGATGCCCGCGTGCACGTGCACGAATCCCTCTTCGCCGCCGACCGGCGCTCCGCCGCCGCCGGGTCCGCCGCACTCGACGAAGCCCGGGCCAGGGATGCTGGCGCAGGTTTCGTCGTTGCGTTCACTACCGGAATCGTAGGCGACGGACGTATGCGTCGCCGATCTACCCAGTTCCGGGCCCTTGACGCCGTTCAGGGCGAAGAACGCGTCATTGGTCGGAATCAGCATCGAGGCGACGCTGATCCGATCAAAGTTGCCGCGGGTCCTGACCCGTATCGTCACCGAGGCACCCGGGTCGAGCAGCCTCCCGGAGTTGGCCGTCTCGAGAACGCGCGGGTTTGCAATGAGTGCCGCTTCGAGTGGGGCCGTATTGCCCTCCTCGGCCAGCGTCGCGAGTTCCGGCGAGGCCGGGGCGCCCAACTCGAACAGCCTGACGCCGGCCCGGTGGCTCGCCACCATGATCGGCGTGAATCGTTGATCGCGCGTCAGGTTGGTCACGGTGACGTCAAAATACTGCCCGTCATCGGCAGCTGCAGGAAAGATCGGCAGCGCCGCGAGTGTTGCTGCCGTCAGCAGGGAATGCAGGAGAATGCGATTCATGAGAGTCCCTCTTGGTCGATGTGATGGCCGCGTTTGCAGCGTCACCACTATGGCCATCGAGGGATCGCGGAATCATGGCGAAAGTATCACGAATCCGTCACGCGGCCGGGCGGTCCGCGGGCAACTCGAATGCAAAGCTCGCGCCGGCACCAGCCGTGCTCTTGACATCGATCTTCGCCTGATGCAGGTCGAGTATCCGACGCACGATTGCCAGCCCGAGGCCGGCCCCGTCGGACTGCGCCCGCGGGTCATTCCGGCCGCGGTAGAAGCGGTCGAAAATGTACGGCATATCGTCGCCGCTGATGCCCGCGCCGGAGTCCGCCACGACCACGCGCACGCCCACTCCTGTCGCAGCCAGCGACACCTGTACGGTCCCACCAACCGGCGTATGCTGCAGCGCATTGTCGAGCAGGTTCGCCAGAACGCGCTGAATGAGCGCGATGTCCGCCTTCACCTGCGGCGCGTCACCTGCCAGATCGACCTGCAGCCGCACTGCGCGCTTGCCTGCCGCCATCTCATAGGTGCGCGCAACATCCTGCAGCAGCTCCGCGGGGGAGAAGGTCTCCGGATTCAGCCGCACTTCGCCGGCGTCGAGGCGCGCGAGCTCGAACAGCTCCCCGACGAGGCGCCCGAGACGTTCGGTGTGCTGAACCGCGATCGCAAGGTAGCGCTGCTTTTCGGCGGTCGACAGGTCGGCATCCTTGATCTGCAGGGTCTCGAGATACCCACGCACCGCCGACAGGGGCGTGCGCAGATCGTGCGAAACGTTTGCCACCAGGTCCCGCCGAAGCCGGTCGGTCGCTTCGAGCGCGTGCATCTGCGCCGCCAGTCGCTCGGACATCTCGGCGCAGGCGCGATGCAGGCGACTGACCTCGTCGTCCCCGGTCGCCGGCGCGGCGATGGGCCGGTGATCGCCGTGATCGCGAAACCGGGCGACAGCGCGGGTCAATTCCGCGAGTCGCCTGGTCAGACCGAAGAACAGCATCAGCCCGGCGGCCACCGCAATCAGCAGCAGCACGCCGAGGACCAGCAGGCCGGTGCGCACGACGTAGCTCCCGCCGACCATCGACGCAATGCCGTGGTAGGTCTCGCTGCCGAGAATTACGTACACGTAACCCCGCGGATTTCCCGCCTCGCCGACCGGCGACGCCGAGAACACTTTGCTGCCGGATCCGTCGCGAGGATCGTCGCCGTACAGTGGGAACTGCGCGCCGCCCAGGAACTCGCCGATGGGCGCGACCGATACGGAGCCGCGCCGCAATGACTCGGGAGGGACTGAGTGGGCGAGGATGGTCCCGGCGCGGTCGAGCAGATATACCTCGACCGCGGGATTTACCACCATCACGTCGTGAAACAGCTCCCTGACGGCGTCCGCGTCCAGGACTTCGTTCCGGAACAGCCCGCGCTCGTTCGCAATGTACATCGCGAGGTCTCGGTTCATGGTCTGCGACACTTCCTGCTGGTAACGCGTCGCCAGACTGCCGAAGAGAATCGCGACCAGCGCGCCGGTCACTACGAGCAGCACGATCAGCGCCAGTGCCAGCCGCCCGTACAATGAACGAAGCATGCCTTCAGCTTCCGCGTGACTCGGCGAACTTGTAGCCAACGCCCCAGACGGTCAGAACGAATCGCGGCCGCTCAGCGTCGCTTTCGATCTTGGCGCGCAGCCGGTTGATATGGGAGTTCACGGTGTGCTCGTAACCGTCGTGGTTGTAGCCCCAAACCGCATCCAGGAGCTGTGCGCGCGTATAGACCCGCCCCGGATTGCGGACAAAGTACGTCAGCAGGTCAAACTCGCGCACGGTCAGGGCGACGGGCCGGTCCCCGACCGAGACGCTGCGACGTACGAGGTCGACCACGAGGTCGTCGTGCCGGATTCGTGCCGGCAGCCGGTCTGCGGATCGGGCCTGCCAGTCGCCTGCCCGGCGCAGCAGCGCGCGAACGCGTGCAACCAGTTCCGCAATGCCGAATGGCTTTACCAGGTAATCGTCTGCGCCCACCTCCAACCCCACCACCCGATCGGCTTCGGTGGACCTGGCCGTGAGCATCAGGATCGGCGTGAAGTCGCCTCGGGCCCGCAATCCGCGACACACCTCGAGGCCGTCGACACCTGGCAGCATGAGATCGAGCACGATCAGGTCGAAGTTCTCACGCTCGCAGATCTGCAGACCGACGTCGCCGCGCGACGCGATGCGGATCGCGACGCCCGAATCGCGCAGGTTCAGCTCGACCAGGTGCGCGATGTCGGCATCGTCTTCGACGATCAGGATCCGGCGGCCCATCAATGCGAGTTGTAGCCGCGGATTGTCACGGATCTGTCACCGCCCCTGCCAGGCCTCGAACCTCTGGCTTTCTTCAGTCGATCTTCAGACTGCCTGTCTCGTCGAGCAGTCGGTCGAGATCGGGACGGTTGCGATAGCCACGTTCCGCGAACTTCGCGCGCACCACCTGTGCTCGGTCCAGGACGAAGATGATCGGCTGCGGCACGCCGAAGACTTCACTGTCCGGCCCGTAGGCAGGATCGCGGATGCCGAGTGACTGCACCACAGCGCCGTCCGGGTCGGCGAGCATCGTAAAACCGATCTCCTGCTCGCGATGGAACTTCGCGATCTCGGGGACGGCATCGACGCTGACCGAGACCACGGCGAGACCTAGGGCCTCGAACTCCGGCAGCCGGCTGTTCACGTCGGCCAGCTGGCGCATGCAGATCGGACACCAGTCGGCCGAGCGCACGAAGACTACGACCGTGCCTTTCGTGCCTTGCAACTCGGCGAGGTCGCGTTTCACGCCCGCCTGGTCCGGGAGACTCAATGGGGTTGGAAATCGCGTGCCGATGGCCGGGCCAGGCGGAGTCCATGACTCCTCCGTCTGGCCCGTGCCCACGCCGAAGGCCAGAGCCACTACGAGGAAGGGTAAAATGCTGACTGACGGACGTCGTGGGTTCATGCTATCACCTCGTCCGGTCGATGACCGGTTGGTACCATAGAAGACCCGCGAAGGAGCCGGTTTATTTCACCGGAGAGGGCAAACTCGATGATCTCGGCCTCAAAGCGCCGGCCGCGGCAAATCGGGTCACGCGCACTCGGCATGGTCTTCGCAGGCTCCCGCCGGATCCGGTGATGCTACTTTCCCGCAGCCTATGCACCAAGGTGCTGGGCGGCTGCTTTGGCAGCACCGCGATGAACGTCCGTTATTCCGGGAACGAATGGGCTGACCCAAGGGAGTGAATCGGATTTGATACGCGGTCATTGCGCGTGCAAGCGCATCAGCTTCGAGGTCGATGGCGACATTCTCGACTTTGGCCATTGCCACTGCTCGATCTGCCGCCGGCTGCATGGCGGCGCCTATGCGACCTTCGCCGGCGTGGAGAGGTCGCGCTTCCGCAACCTGACGGGCGAGGCGGACGTCAGGGTATATGCATCATCGCCGCGCAACGACCGCGCCTTCTGCGCGCATTGCGGGTCGTCGATCCTCGTCGACCCGAAGACCGAGCCGGCGCGGCTCTACCTCAGCATGAGCGTCGTCGCGGGAAATCCGCCTCGACCCGCCGGCTACCACGCCTGGGTCAGCTCCAAGGCGCCCTGGCACACGATCAACGACGGCCTGCCTCAGTTCGACGAAAGAAGCTGACCAGCGTCAGGCGGTTCTGGTGCACTGGCGGCACGAGTAAGCAGACCAATGGGCCAATCTGATCTCAAGATCAGGCTGGAACGAGCGCACGGCCCGAAGCTGCTTGAGTGACTGGTTCCGCCACTGAAGAACCGGCCCGAACGAGAACTGTCGCTTGTGAATCCGATGCGCCAGTTCGACGCCCGCGAGCGTCATTGCGGCATTGCCGAACGACTTGAAGCCCAGCATCGAAGCGCAGCGGCGCTTGATTGCGCGATGATCCTGCTCAACTATGTTGTTGAGGTAGGGACAGCTCCTGACTAGAACATACTTCCACTTCGGATCTTCCCGGCGCAGAAGCCGCAGCGCCTGATGACTCGGCGCATGCCCGTCGAGCGTGATCCTGCGCGGCCACCGAGGCAGGGAGGTAGCCAATGCATTACGGAAGAATGCCTGTGCTGCCGCAATGCCGCGATCGGGTCGGAGCAGAAAGTCGACGGTCTTGCCCCGCTTGTCGACGGCGCGGTAGAGGCAGTGCCACTTTCCCCGCACCGAAATGTACGTTTCGTCAACCCGCCGGGATGAGTGCACCTTTCGGGCTCGTCGGCTCCACCTCTTCGACTGCCGGTACGTACCGGATCACCCACTGCAGGATCGTGATGTGAACACGAATGAACCCGTGGGCACGACAGGCTGCCGAGCAGTGGCCGCCGATGGTGACATTCAAGCCTGTGCCGCGACTTCGCCTGCTGTGGCTGGCGACTTCCATTCCCGGCAGATGCGTTCCGTCTGTGCGCGTGCCAGGGGCTCTCCGGTGAGGCCACAGCGACCGCCGCGCGGCGTGCTTGAAAAATGCACGCAGCGCTTGCAGGTGCCGAAGGCGCGCTGGCCATTCTGACGCTGCAAAGCGACCAGCAGGCCACGCAGCGCGTCGTCCAGCGGCCGGGCGGCCGGCGGCAATGCATCCAACGCAGTCTGCAGCCGCCGGCTCCAACAGTCTCGCACCAGCGCCTTGCCGGTGCGCGTGAGAACCAGTCGTACGCGCCGCCCGTGCTCGGGATCAGCCTGTTTGACCAGCAGCCCCTGCCGCTCCAGCACCTGCAGCGACTGCGATACCGTGCCGCGCGTGATACCCAGGTACTCCGCCACCGCGATCGGCAGGTCGCTGTAACGGTTGGCGCGCTCCAGGTAGCTGAGGATCTGCAGGTGGATGGGCAGCAGGCCGTGGCGTGCCGCGTCTTCCCGCAGAGACTGCTGCACCAGCGCACCCAGGCGTTCCAGGATCAACGACGTGGCCTCCATGCTCACAATGTATCGTGCCCATACATCGTTGACAACGCAAAAGCCCGCGTCCTAGACTCCATCGTGTATCGACTCAATACATTTTTCTTTTGTCGGTTCAATACGAGGTTCCCACATGAGAACTGCACTCATCGCCCTTACGACCGCGATTGCGATCCTGCCGGCGCAGGCCGACGAAAGCGCCGTACCCTACCCTGACGGATACCGCGACTGGCACCACGTCAAAAGCATGGTGATCGAAGAAGGACATCCGCTGTTCGGCGCCTTCGGCGGCATCCACCACATCTACGCCAATCCGGCGGCCCTGACCGGCTACCAATCCGGCAAGTTTCCGGATGGATCGGTGATCGTATTCGATCTGCTGGAGGCCCAGTCCGGCGGCAACGCAGTGACCGAGGGCTCGCGCAAAGTCGTCGGCGTGATGCACAAGGATGCAAAGAAGTACGCGGCCACCGGTGGCTGGGGCTACGAGGGCTTCGCGGGCGGCGACAAGAGCAAGCGCGCCGTCGGCGCCGATGCAGCCACCTCCTGCCATGCCTGCCATCAGGCGCAGAAGGCCAGCGACTATGTGTTCAGCACGCCGCGCAGTGGCGAATGAGCAAGGACGACGGCGCTGCCCCCGCGCAGGACTGGCAAGTCAGCCAATGGCTGAACACGAAGGTAGCCCTCGACCTGGCCGCACTGCGCGGCCGGGTCGTGGTGCTGCATGCCTTCCAGATGCTCTGTCCCGGCTGCGTCACTCACGGCGTGCCGCAGGCCGAGCGAATTCACCGCCAGTTCGAGCGCAGCGACGTGGCAGTGATCGGGATTCACACCGTGTTCGAGCACCATTCGGTGATGTCGCCGGACGCGCTGCAAGTGTTCCTGCATGAGTTTCGCGTCACCCACCCCGTCGGGGTGGATCGCGCCATCGACGGCGACCCCGTCCCCGTGACCATGCGCGCCTACGAGATGCAGGGCACGCCAACGCTCGTGCTTATCGACCGCCAGGGCAGGCGGCGCTTTCAGCAGTTCGGTCGGCTTGACGACCTGGCAGCAGGCGCGGAGGTGATGAGTCTGGTCCGGGAGTGAACACCGGGTGTCGCGCGGCGCGGGTGGGCAAGATGAATTGCGCATAGATTCTGGTGCACTGGCGGCAGCAGAAGACAAACCATTTGGCTTCTCTGACTCAAGATCAAGCTGAAACAAGCGCCCGGTCCCAAAGCTGCTTGAGTGGGTTCTGGTGCACTGGCGGCATGAGAAGACCGGCCATTCGGCGACTCTGATCTCAAAATCAAGCTGAAATGAGAGCTCGGTCCCAAAGCTGCTTGAGTGACTGGTTCCGCCACTGAAGACCCGGGCCGAACGAGAACTGTCGCTTGTGAATCCGATGCGCCAGCTCGATGCCAGCGAGCGTTATCGCTGCATTGCCGAACGATTTGAAGCCCAGCATGGAAGCACAGCGGCGTTTGATGGCGCGATGATCTTGCTCAATGATGTTGTTCAGGTAGGGGCAGCTCCTGACGAGAACATACTTCCACTTCGGATCCTCCCGCCGCAGGAGTCGCAGCGCTTGATGACTCGGCGCGTGCCCGTCGAGCGTGATCTTGCGCGGCCACCGCGGCAGGCTTGTCGCCAATGCTTTGCGGAAGAATGCCTGTGCCGCCGCAATGCCTCGATCGGGTCGGAGCAGAAAGTCGACGGTCTTGCCCCGCTTGTCGACGGCGCGGTAGAGATAGTGCCATTTTCCCTGCACCGAGATGTAGGTCTCGTCAACCCTCCAGGATGAGTGCACCTTTCGGGCCCGTCGGCCCCACCGTTTTTCGAACTCCGGCACGTACCGGATGACCCACCGCAGAATCGTCGTGTGGGACATCACCAATCCGCGCTCGGCCATCATGGCGACGAGATCCCGATAACTCAGTCGGTACGTGATGTACCAGCGAACGCATAACTCGATGATCTCCGCCTCGAAGCGCCGGCGACGGTAGATAGGGTCACGAGCCATCGGCTTGGTCATCACAGGCTCCTGCCGGACCCTTTGATGCTACCTTCACACCGCTAACGCACCAGAACCAATATTCGTACCATCGAAATCTACCTGGATAGGCCGACCTGAACCTCCTGTGCAGCTTTCGCGCGCCACACTCTCGCGTCTCTTCGCGAGGGGTCAGCTCACCCAGGTCTCCCGCGGACCTTATGCCCTGCCCCGGGCAAGGCGATCCGGGCAACATCAGCTATGATTTCGGCTTCGAATCGCCGGCGGCGGTAGATCGGGTCACGAGCAATCGGCTTGGTCATCACAGGCTCCTGCCGGACCCTTTGATGCTACCGTCCCGCCGCCAACGCACCCGAACCCTCAATACCAGGCAGACACGAGCGCCCGGTCCCAAATCTGCTTGAGTGAAGGGTTCCGCCACTGACGACCCGGGCCGAACGAGAACTGTCGCTTGTCGATCTGATGCGCCAGCTCAATGCCAGCGAGCGTTATCGCCGCATTGCCGAACGATCTGAAGCCCAGCATGGAAGCGCAGCGGCGTTTGATCGCGCGATGATCCTGCTCAATGATGTTGTTGAGGTAGGGACAGTTCCTGACGAGAACATGCTTCCACTTCGGATTCTCCCGGCACAGAAGCCGCAGCGCCTGATGACTCGGGGCGTGCCCGTCGAGCTGGCTCCCACTGACCTAGATCAAGAGACCGATGCACGGGAAGATTCAGCCCGGCTTCGCATCCGCACGCGGTCCGACGAGAATCGGGGTATACACGACGAGATAGACGAAGAAACTCGCCATCCACCCGAGCCCGGCGACGCTCATCGCCAGTAGATAGCGTTCCGGCCAGAGCGCCCCGCCGAACACTCGCACCAGCACCGCGAGCGTGAGCAGTACGTACGCGACGGTAATGGCGCGCGAGACCGCTAGCGCGCGGCCGGTATGACCGAGCGAAGCGCGCGTCATGACGGCGAGTATCATCGTCCCGAACACGCCCATCGCGAGCGCGTGCTGCCACTTCATCGCGAAGGACACTCCTCCTAGCAGCCACAGCGCCTTGAGCGCGAGTCCGACGGGCAGCCACGCATAGCCGACGTGCAGCACCCAGAGAATGGGCTCGCCACTAACGCGAAATCCCCGCCAGCCCGACAGACGGTATGCATGCCCAAGTGCCGCAATTCCCGCCAATACGCCGCTCACTATCGCCGGCGGCGCGAACGCGTCAGAGATCGCAATCGCGATCATGGCTCCAATGACCAGCTTCTCGAGCCACGCGTGGCTGATCAACTTTACCGCATCGCCGCGCCCGCGCAGCGCATTCGCCGTGAACGCGGGCACTATGCGTCCGCCGATCACAGTTACCAGGATGAGCACAACGTTGATGCCGAAGTTCGTCGCACGACCCGCGAGCGCGACATTGCCGCTGCCCAGCGACACGACAAACGCCGCGTCGGCCAGCCACAGTGCGCCGAGCACGACGAGCAACCGCATGTTGCGATTTCCGCTGCGAAACAGCGGTGGAACCAGCAGCGCGGCCAGTGCCGGCAGGAAGGCCAGCTCGGCGATTGTCACGAGCCAGAACGGCATGCTTCCCGCGCTTGCCATCGCGACGCGTCCGGCCAACCACAGGGTGACGAGCACGATCAGCGGCACGCCGCCGAAGCCGCGCGTCCCTGTCCAGCTGGGTACAGCCGTGAGCATGAATCCCGCAATCGCGGCAACGACGAAGCCGTTCAGCATCTCGTGCGAATGCCAGTACATAGTCGGCAGCGAGCCGAATGGCGCGCCGTGATGCGCGTAAAAGTACAACCAGATGGGCACGACCGCGAACGCATGAAAGCCCGCAAGCAGGAAAAATGGCCGGAAACCGTAGTCGAACAAGCAAAAGCGCCTCACGTCAGGCCCGACCGACGGCCGATTCAGCGACGCGCGTGCGCGTCGGGAAGCTGCGACCAGCCTGGATGGTCGAATGTGGCGCCGTAGTCGTGCAGCACGGCCGCAAACTGCGGCACGCCGTCCGGCGAGCCCGGATCCTCGCGCACGGCACCGGCGGCGCCCAACAAGCGGCCAATCAGGACATGCAGCGCCGCGTCCGGCTCCGGCTCGAGCTTGCAGTTCTCGACCATGTACCGGACGTCTGCCTCGACCGCAGCGGCGAGCGCTCCGGCAGACTCCGCTTGCAGACTGCCTCGTTCGTACGCGGACAGGTTCTGTTCCACTGCGTTGCGTATGCGGGTCATCGCGGACCTAAGTGGAACGTCGGTGGCCCACAACTGGCCGGCCGGTAGGACGGGCGCAGCGGCATGACTGGCATGCCCGTGCTGCTCGGCTGCGGTTCCACGGTCAGCCTTTTCGCCTGCTGGCGGCGCCGCTGCCTCGGGACCATCGGCACTGTCGCAACCGGTGCCGAGAAGCGCCGAAACTACGACGGCGGCAACGGCGTTCAAGACCTTCATGGTCATACCGCGGGGACGCGCAAATCGCCCGCGACTGCGTCGGCGATACGCCGCACGGCGAAGCCGGGAAAACGCTCAATCAAGTCGGTTGCAGTCTTCATCCTGAGGGCTTCCGCTAATGATCTTTCGTCCCGTGAACATGGCCGAAATGATGCTTCCGCCTTCCTTCACCTCGGTGATGACCACTGCGGCTACATGTACGACGACGATGACGACGAGCACGTAAAAGCTGTAGACATGGACGGATGCGAATGGCTTACGGAAAGCACGCATGCTTTCGTAGGCGGCGGAGTCATACAACTCGGGAGAATAGGGCACCAGGGATGCGGGCTCGACACCGGGCGCCGCCACCCACTGCGCGATCCAGTATCCGACGGGGGGATAGAACAGATCGGTACTCGCGAGAATCAAACCGGTAACGGCGAGACAGGTAATCAGGACAAATAACGCCGTAATACCCAACCGCCCAACCGGGCTGTGTCCCACGTACTGTTCGGGGTGACCTGCGATGAAGGCAGCGCAATAGCTGCGTACCGCATGGAAGTACCCCTTGCCGCCGGGAAGGATCGAACGCCACCTGGCATAGCGGTTACCCAGGAAAGCCCACACGAAACGCCAGAGAAGATTCAGTACGAAGACGTATCCGATCGAAACGTGAACAGTCTTGAGGGTCACTTTTCCGGCATTGGATACATCGAGATCGCCCGCATTGAGAATCGTGATGCCCACAGCCGCCAAGGCGATGACGCAGACCACATTGATCCAGTGGAACCAACGGGTGCCCGCGTCCCAGACCGCATAGGATCTCAGTTCAGACACGGGTGCCTCCTGCTGAGATAACTCACGCAAGTCGACTCTGCAGTCGCAAGGCTATCTTCTACAGCCCCGGTCCGACTTGATTCAGGTCAAGTCAGCACAAGCTGACCGCTGTGGAGAACACGATGCTCCGCGCGCGCGATCTCACGCCGTTCGGCTGTCTGCGGCTCGCGAGGGTTCTGGTGCACTGGCGGCGCGCTAAACAGGCCAATCGGCGGCTTTGATCTCAGAATTAAGCTGAAACGAGAGCCCGGTCCCAAAGCTGCTTGAGTGACTGGTTCCGCCACTGAAGACCCGGGCCGAACGAGAACTGTCGCTTGTGAATCCGATGCGCCAGTTCGATCCCAGCGAGCGCTATCGCTGCGTTGCCAAACGATTTGAAACCCAGCATGGGAGCGCAGCGGCGTTTGATCGCCCGATGATCCTGCTCAACGATGTTGTTCAGGTAGGGACAGCTCCTGACGAGAACATACTTCCACTTCGGATCCTCCCGGCGCAAAAGCCGCAGCGCCTGATGACTCGGGGCGTGCCCATCGAGCGTAATCCTGCGTGGCCACCGCGGCAGAGATGTGGCCAAAGCCTTGCGGAAGAATGCCTGTGCCGCCGCAATGCCTCGATCGGGTCGGAGCAGAAAGTCGACGGTCTTACCCCGCTTGTCGACGGCGCGGTAAAGGTAATGCCACTTTCCCCGCACCGAGATGTACGTCTCGTCAACCCGCCAGGATGAGTGCACCTTTCGGGCCCTTCGGCTCCACCGTTTTTCGAACTCCGGCACGTACCGGATCACCCACCGCAGGATCGTCGTGTGAGACACGGCCAATCCGCGTTCGGCCATCATGGCGACGAGATCCCGATAGCTCAGCCGATACGTGATGTACCAGCGTACGCACAACTCGATGATCTCGGCCTCGAAGCGCCTGCGGCGATAGATCGGGTCACGAGCAATCGGCTTGGTCATCACAGGCTCCTGCCGGACCCGTTGATGCTACCGTCACACCGCTAACGCACCAGAACCGAATATCTGTACCATCATCAACCAGACTGAAAGCCAGCTTGAAGGTACGGCGAGTAGACCCGCGGCAAGGAGGGCTAGGGGTTAAAGACGGAGAAAAACTCGCACTCAGTGACGGTCTTTCTCGGTATTGCAACCAGCCGAACGAAGTACTTCTTCGACCTCTAAGTGCTGGAACAGCGCTCGAAATTGGTTCGCTCGAATTTGCGACCTGCGATTAATGCCGACATGTCCGTGCCCGCTCCAATTTCGCGGGTGCAGAGATCTTGAAGGGAGCTTCACATTTACAAGGCGACCACCGGCTCAGCAGCCGGCCGTCCCTGCAGCTATCCCCAGCCCAGAGTGAACTGCGCATCGTCTCCGTGCCCGGACGTGAGCATCGGTCGAGCTACGACACCACTCTGGTCGGCCGTGAATGAACCGTAGCTCCCTTGAAAGAAGGCGAGCGGGCCAGCAAAGGCGCTGCTGGTAAAAGCCTCCACTTCGCCCACGAAGATGAGGTGGTCGCCGGCTTGATGGCGCGCGTGTGCAACACACTCGAAAGTAGCAATTGCACCAGGGACCAGGCCGTGCCCGCGAATCGATCGTTGTAGGCGGACTTCGTTCCAGTCGCAGCTGGAAGGCCGCGCCAGCGCGTTCGACAATGCTTGCTGGTCGTGGCGGAGCACGTTCACCGCAAAGCGTCGTGCGCTCTCGAAGTGGTCTCGGCAGTTGGCACGTTGGCCGAGGCACCACAGCACGAGAGGTGGATTAAGCGAAACCGACGCGAACGAGTTGACGGTGACCGCAGCCCATTCTCCGTCGCTCACCGGTGCAGTCACTATCACTACGCCCGTGACAAATCGACCGAATGCCTTGCGCAATTCCCACGAGTCCAAAGGTGTCGCCACAGGCGAATCGGGGTGCGCATTCACTTGGCCAGATCCTCGAGATCGTAGCTGTTGAGGTATGCGTCGACCATTCCTGTCATCGCGTCCCACTCGCCAGTCCGGTAGGCATGGCCGCGCGTCACCAGCGGGGCGCCGGCATAGAACATCTCGTATTGCAGATGCCGGGAAGCGAATTCCGAACCCAGCGCATCCCACGCCAGCTTCATGAGCTTTACGCGGCCTGTGGCATCGGTTACCGGAGAGGACTGGAAACGCGATACGAAGTTGGCGGTTACTTCGCTCTGCAGATCTGAAACAGACGAGGGCACCATGATGAGCCTGCCGCCCGCCAGTTCTCGGATCGTCTTGATGAAGTTGGGATATAGCTGCTGAGTCAGGACTTGCGCGCTGTAGAGCATGCGCCGGTTTGGGATCCAGTACTGGCCGTAGTGATTTCCCGCAGCCTCCATGCCGGCTACAAGCCCCTCCACCATCGTGACTTCGGCCGCAAGTTGCCCGAGAGTTTCCCGAACCGGTGGAAAGGCGGTTATGCCGTTCGTGTCGGCGATCTTGCGCGCCAGGCCGAGAAGGAAGCGCAACTTCACGGTAAGGCGGATCTGGCACTGGTAGTTCTGATAAACGTGCGTTGGGATTGCGTGCCACTGGTCCTGTGCCATGCGCACGTCGTTGTGCACGAACACGCGTTCCCAGGGTACCTTGACCTCGTCGAAATATACGACGCAGTCGTTCTCGTCGAATCGGGCGGCCAGCGGGTAGTCAAAAACTCGTGTGACAGCGGCCTCATAGGATCTGCGCGAGAACAGCTTCAGGCCCGGCGCGTCGAGCGGCACCATCGCGGTGACGCTGTAACGCTCTTCGCCGGCCTTCAGCGGCTGAATCGCAGCCACCATGATCTCGTTGGCGAGAGGCACCGCCGTGCCGAGCATCTTTGCGCCCTTCAGCGTGATGCCTTCGCTGTCCTCGTCGCACACACCGCAAGCCAGGAACTCGCTCGCCTGCTCCGATACTCCGCGCGAGCGGTCGGCCTGGGGACTCACGATCACGTAGCTGAGATACAGGTCGCGGTCGCGCGCATAGGCGTAGTAGTCGCGCAGAGCGCCGGCGCGCGCCGCATCGTAGCGCTCGAAAAGGTCGATGCCCATGTACATCGCCGACAGCGCGGAGCCGACGTGATCGGGCGAGCGGCCCAACATTCCGCACGTGTGTACCGCCATGAGTTCCAGGGCGGCGCGCCGCGATACCAGCTGCGCGGCGGAGGTGGGTAACTCCCAGGTACGGCTGACACGGACGCCGGTGGGCGACTCGAACGTCATTAGCTCGATCTGCTGCGGACTCGCCTGCAGGTCGTACAGTGACGCGGCCGAGCGGACGGCATTGCGAAACGCGAGATGCCGCGTGTGATCCTTGACCTGCTCGCCGTCGATGTAAATGGCGCGGCCATCCCGAAGAGAAGCCAGGTGTGCAGCCCCGTCCTTGACAGACACCGTCATGGGTCGGGCCCGTAGTAGTGCAGTTCGAGCAACAGGCAGCCGCCCTCTGACCTGAACGGCCCGTGCGGGGTTCCGGGAGGACGGCAGGCGTACGTATGCGCCTCGAACCGCTCGCCGCCACCGCCCCGGGCATCGCTGCCCACCCAGAGATCCCCCGATATCAGGAACACTTCTTCCCAGTACTCATGGACGAACGGCGTGCGTGTGTGAAAGCCGGGCGGAAAGCGCAACAAGCGAGTGCGAAAACCCTGCCCTCCGGTCTCGTCGAGGCTTCCCGACAGGATTTTCTGCGCAACGCCGCAGCCTGCCTCATAGCCCTCGGGCAGCTCCCAGCCCTGGTGCATGTTGACGCGCGCGAATTCACTGTGCAGCTTGCTGAATCTCAAGATTGCCTCGACGCCACTCGGGTTCCCTCAGATTGACGCCTTGAGGGTCTCGCGGAACGATTCGATGTGCGCCCGCACCGCCTTCTCGACCGCCGCCCCGTCGTGTCGGCGCAATGCTTTCAGCACGTCGCGATGTTCGTCGTCCACTTGCACGAGGTGGCCCACATCGCTCAGGGATACAAACCAGAACCGCAGCGATCGCTCGTGCAACCGCTGAAGAATAGCTTCGAGCGTCGGATTCCGCGCGGCGCGCGCGATGGCGTTGTGGTATGCGCGGTCCGTAAGCATCAACCCTTTGATATCGCGCTTGGCGACCATTGGTCGGGCTCGATCCAGGATGGCTGCGATCTCCCCAATCTCCTCGTCGGTTGCGCGCTCGGCGGCAAGGCGCGCACAAGCCGGCTCGATGATCAACCGCGCCTCGACCGTGGCGAGCGCCTCATCGAGTGACAGCGGCCGCACGACGATGCCCTTGCGCGGAAGGATATCGAGCAATCCCTCCAGTGCGAGCCGTGCGACCGCCTCGTGTATGGGGGTGCGGCCGAACTGCAGATGTTCGCCGATTCTGGATTCCACGATGCACTCACCCGGCCGGTACTCCATCGTTATGATCGCCATCTTCAGGCTATCGTAAGCCTGCTGCATGAGCGACGGCGGCGGCCCGCGCTTTGTGCGGCGTCTGCGCGGCGCCTCGAACGGAGGTCTGCGCCGGCTGCCATTGCCCGAGATATGCTTTTCCTGCCTCATGTCGTTGCGCGCTTCCTTTGCCCCCAGTTCGCTTCCAGGGTGTCGCATTCCCTTTGGCCCGGAAGTACGTCGATTCCATAGGCAAACTTCAGCTTGCGTTCGAGCCGCGGGTCCTCCAGCTCGACTTCGAACCGGCCGGCTCCACGCAGCTTTCCGAGCACCGGCAGCGTTCCGCAGAAGAGCACCGTGCCATCGGCCAGTCCTCCCCCGTCGTCTCTAAGGCGCTCGATCAAGTCAGTCACGGCGAGATTACAACCAAGCATGCCGCTCTGGTATAGCTCACGCTCGGCTCCATTGCAGACATACGAACGCAGGATGAGCTCGTCCCAATGATCCTGCACGTCGGCGTACGACCACACCTGTACCGCAATTGGTTTGGCGCATACCTGCTTTGCGACCCTGATGCTCACGGCTTCCAGACACCGGTCCGTGTGGTCTGAACCCAGGCCCACCCAGAGCTCGCCGCCGAAGTGCATGAGGACCGCTTCGGCCTCGCCGCTTGAATCAGGACCGACCACCTGAATGGCTTCCTCCTGCACAAGCAACGCGCATGCCAGACGGTAGAACGCCGGCATCTTGCTCGGCGCGGAGACACCGAGCTCTTCGAGCTCGCGGATATGATGTTCGAGTTGCTCACGGTCGCGGCCCGTCCAGCCTGCAATGACCAGGTTTCGTGCCCGCACCTCCAGATGTCGCTGCCCGTCGCCGATCTCTAGTCTCAGTGTGCTCACCAGAATCCCCGCAACTCACTTGAATGCATGGCGCAGGCGCACGCCCCATTCGAGTGGTGGTCCGAAGATCGCAGACGTAGCGGCTACGCCCAGCGCCGTGCCGTTCTCCGCAAACACGCGGTACTCTTCATCCCCGAGGTTATTGCCGAACAGCTCGATGCTCCAGCGCTCATCCTGTGGCTGAAGCACGAGCCTCGCGTTGCCAAGCGTGTAGCCAGACTGACCCTCATCGGGATAGTTCGGCAGAAAAAACTCCACCCGGCTCTTGTATGACAGCGATCCGTGCAACAGCAGCTCGAGAGACTCGCCGGACCACAGTGTCAGGTCGGCGTATGCAGAGCCCGTCCACTCCGGCGCATTCACGAGGTTCGTGTCGGGCCTGATGGTGATGCTCGCATTCGGATCGATGCGCTTGATGTCGTGGCTGTTGTAGCCGCCGGCGATGCCGAGGGCCAGGCGTTCGTGGGGATGTGCCTGCAGTTCCATTTCGACGCCCCAGATTTCCACTTCGGCGATGTTGCCGACCGTGATCGTGATTCCAGTGAAGCTGGAGAGCGTCAAACCCTGGAAGTCCGAGTAGTCGTAGTAATAAGCCGCCGTATTGAGTCGCCATAAGCCGCCCTCGGGTTGGAGCTTCAGGCCCAGCTCATAGGCGAGCACCTTCTCCGGATCATACGATTCTGGCGGGAACGGGCTGGTGTTGCGGCCATTGAAACCGCCGCTCCGGAAACCGCGCGAGGCGGTGACGTAACCGAACAGGGCGGGCGAGAACTCGTACTCCAGACCGACCCGCGGCGACACGTCGCTCCAGCTCTCCTTCACCGTGCCGGGCGGACGCACAAATGCCCACTGCAGATAGCTGAACAGCTCCTTTTCCTCGTGTGTGTAACGTGCCCCGAGAGTTCCCGACAGCTTGTCCGTGAACCGGTACGTCGCCTGGCCGAAGGCGGCGTAGCTGTCGGTGTCCTGCGAAATGAAGCTGTCGAAACTGAAACCTCCCGGCACGCGCGTGAATCCCCCATCACCCGTGGCAACCACGGGCTGGAAGAACGGCACGTTCTGGAAATCCTCCGCACCTTCGTGGAAGTAGTACAGGCCTGCGATCCAGTCCAGGCGATCCGCCGCCCGGCCGGAGAACTGAAACTCCTGCGACCACTGCTCCTGATCCAGATCGAGATTCTGTTCCGCAACCGGGTAGGGGCTGGGCGCGAAGCTGTATGAGGATTGCGCACTCAGGCTGCGGTACGCTGAAATCGACTTGAATCCTAGCGTCTCGTTTTCACGTGTGAACGTGAGCGAGGCACCGGCAATGTCATTGTCGTCGCGGTTACGTGCCGACGACCAGGTGTCGTGCACGTCATCGGTGATCCAGCGCTCGTCTACAGGCGCCAGTCCCTGCGACGTGAGCAGGAAGTTGTAGAACGCCATGTTCGGGTCCGTGGGATCAACGTTCACCAGCGTCTCGAGGCCGCCGTGGCCGCGCCTGCGCGAACCGTCGACTACCAGGTCCGCGAGCCAGTCCTCCGCCATGTTCATACGGAAGTGGGCGCGCCCGGCCAGCACTTCCTTGTCGCCGCCATCGGTGCCCTGGAACAGCCGATCACCGTAGCCGTCCTGGTTGAGGCTCGCCACGCTGAAGCGGGAGAGCACCCTGTCCGATCCGAGCGGCACATTTGCGCTCGCCTTCACGTCCAACCTTTCGTAGCTGCCAGCGGTGACTTCGGCGGTTCCGGACAATCCTTCTTGCGGAGGCTGCGGGATGATCTGCACCGCGCCGGCGGTGGTATTGCGCCCGAACAGGGTGCCCTGAGGACCCCGCAGAACTTCCACGCGCTGGATATCCACCAGATCGAGCGCCGCGCCGATCGAGCGGGGAATGTACACGCCGTCGAGGTAGAGACCGACGCTTTGGTCCGCCGTGAGGATGAAGTCCGACTGGCCCACGCCCCGAATCGACATCTGCATCTGCGTCGAGCCACCGCCCTGTCCGCTGATCATGGACAGGTTCACCACGTGCTGATCCAGATCCACGATGTCGTCCACGCCTCTGCGCGCAAGATCCTCTGCCGAGAGCGCGGTGACCGCCACCGGAGTCGTTTGCAGATTCTCTTCCCGTCTCTGCGCAGTGACAACCACCTCTCCCAGCAGGCCGATCGGAGCGGATTCCTGCGCGGCTGCCGAATTTGCGATGCCCACGCACAGCAGGACGCCGAAGGCAGGTCTGCGCTTGCGCAAGTTCATTTGTTTTCCCTCGCGTTGATGGCTTGTTCCACACTGTGATGCTGGTGCCGGATTGCGATCTCCTGATCGGACAGCGTCATGTGCGAGAGCGATCCGGATTCCAGGCCCTCCTGAGTGCTCTCGACCGTCGAGAGATCCTCGGAGACTCCTTCGCGGATGAAGATGATGCTGAGTTCCTGCGCGAGGCGTTGGCTCCAGCGCTCTGCCGGCAGGCTGTAAAGTTTCAGGATGAAGCGGGTTTCGTTCACTTTCACCGGCCAGAACTCGTAGGTGAAGTAGTACCCTTCGCCAACGTCGATGAAACTTGACGGGAAGACGACATTGATGTCGAAGGAATAGTTGGGCGCGTTGCAGGGATTGGTGCCAGGGAAAGGCTCGCGTTTGCGATCCACGGCGTCCTGCGACATTCCATGGGTAAACTGGCTGCTCAAAACCTCCATCGGCTTGGGCCGGAACTTCGGGCTCAAGGGCAGCGTCATGGACTGGTGAGCACCGTGGAAGCGGAAGTGCACGAGGCGGGATTCAAACAGCGTGCGCGCACTAAGGGAGTGCACCGTGGGCACGTGGTAAGCTTCCTGGAAGGCGTTGATCGCCACCTTCCAGTTCGTGCGCAGGTCGGCGCTGGCATGACTGATCGGGTGCATTCGCTCAAACGGATACGCCTCGAGCGCGTCGCCTAGCTTGCCGAGATAATCGCGCAGTGAAACGTCGGGCCGCTCCTGCGCGTTCACGAATACGAAGCCCTTCCACATCTGCATTGTGAAAGGCGCAAGCCCGTGGTGTGACTTGTCAAGATTCGGGAAGCGGTCCTGTTCCGGCACGCCGCGCAGTCGCCCATCGAGCGAGTACGTCCAGCCGTGGAACCGGCAGTGCAGCGCCGGAGACTGTCCATATCCGTCCTTGCAAATCAGCTTGTTGCCCCGATGGCGGCACACGTTGTGGAAGGCGCGCACCTGCCCGTCCTTGCCGCGAACGATGAGGATTGAAGTGCCGAAGATCGCTGCGGCCTTCACCACGAAGTCGCCGGGCTGAGGGATCTCGGATTCATGGCAGGCGAGCAACCAGGCATGGTGGAAGAGATGCTTGCGCTCCCGTTCGAAGTAAGCCGGTGACACGCACGGCTCGATCGGCAATGGTCCAGTGCCGAGTTCCGGGTGTTCCTGCCCGTAGAACCGGTCCAGCAGCTGCTGGAACTCCGCCTGCCCACCCTCCACAGCCGGCTGGCGCTGCCCGGCCGCGCCATGCGACCGTTTTTCGGCGCCGCTCATCGCAGCAGACCTTCCGCGCCACCCACTCGGGTGATCACCCAGCGTGAGCGCGGCACCTGATCCGATTCTTCGGGGGCGTTGAGAAACTCGACTGCCCAGGCAACCTCCATGTACATCTGCCCCAGCCGGAAAAGCCGGTGCTGAGCCTCAGGCAGCGACTGATCGACCGGATACTCATCGAGGTGACGTGCGATGTCGGTGATGCGCGGGCCAACCTGCGCGTAGTAGTCTCGCAACTCCTGCATCTGCGAACTGGCGCGCCGCTCGCGTCGATCGTGCTCCGACTCGAGCACCCAGTGCGCGACGAGTTGCTCGAGTTCATCGAAGCCGGGCGGCAGAAGGCCGCCGCCTATCTGGTCCTGCACTGGTCGCCCCTCCCCATTTCCCGTAGTGCGTAAGCTGGTACAGCTTGTACCAGCATGTGATATATCAGAGCATAGACCAGTTGGCCATGGCAAGGGCCAGCCGCAGGAGGTGACATGACGGACGCGATCGGACGGATTGAGGCCCAGGTTCTGCGCAAGTACCAGCACTGCGAGGATCTCTTCCGCAGAGGCGACATGGCGGCCGCGGCGAAAGAGCTATACACCGAGGACGTGCACTACCTCACCGGTGACCTGCGACTGCTGCGCGGCATCAAGGAGCTCGTCGCGTTCCTTGAGACCATCAAGGCGCACATTACTGAGGTGCACGTCGAGATTTTCCACACGTGGGGCGATCCGAGCGGCGGGCTGGTTTACCAGCTGTGTAACACGAGCCGACGAATGGCTTCAGGCGAAGTAGCCAAGGCACACTACATCGCGACGCTCCGCGAGGTAGACGGGGACTGGCTAATTGAAATGGAAGTCCCTGCGCTAGGTTCGATTCAGTCGCTCGTTCGACGATGATCGAATCGCGATAATCGCAGCTTGGCGGCACACGGCTGTTGCGTGCGCCAGCTTCAAGGTCCCACCGCATACCCTGCGTAGGCACTGCGGGCTTCCGCGATACGTAACACGCAAGCCGGCAACCGCGAGCGGACCCGCGGCCCGCGTCTCAGCCACGGCGTTTCAGCGCGAACTCGAGCGCGACCGCCACGGCGAGCACATGGCGGTCGCGCCCCGCGGTCCCGCAGACCATCAGGCCCACCGGCGCGCTGCCGCGCGCGTGGCAGGGCAGCGTCGCCGCGCAGCCATCCAGGAAGTTGATCAGCCCAACGTTGCGCATCATGCGCAGAATCCAGCGGAAGTAGTCCTCGTCACGCGCGCCGGCCTCTTCGAGCGTCGGCGCGACGCTTGGCACGGTCGGCATGACAATAGCGTCGAAACGCGCGGTCGCCACTTCCACCTCACGCATGTAGGTGGAGCGTATTCGGCCCAGCTCGACGTAGTCGGCGGCCGAATACTCCTTGGACAGCACGATGCGGTGCCCTACCCGCGGATCGAATTCGTCCAGGCGGTCGAGCCGCTCGCGGTGGATTGCGTATGCCTCGGCGCCTGCGAAGCCGCCACCCTTGAAGTAGGCGCCCTGCCGGTCGAAAGCGGGCATCGCCACCTCCTCCAGCACGGCACCCGCATCCGCCAGCACTGACAGCGCGGCCTCAAAATCGCTCGCCACCTTCGCGTCGAGGTCTTCCAGCGCACTTGAACGCGGCAGCATCAAGCGCAGCCCGTGCACCGGCAACTCAGCGAGGTTGGGCTTGGACCCTGGCTCTGCGGCGAGTACTGCGTCATAGGCGGCGCAGCATGCGACGGTGTTTGCCAGCGGGCCGACGGAATCGAGTGTGAATGAGAGCGGGAACGCACCCTCCAGCGGCACGCGCCGCGCGGTGGGCTTGAAACCGGCGATGCCGCAAAGGGCCGCGGGTACGCGGATGGATCCGCGCGTGTCGGTGCCGAGCGCCATGACGCACATGCCGTCAGCTTGCGCGACCGCCGCGCCCGAGCTTGAGCCGCCGGGCACCCGCCCGGTGGCACGGTCCCACGGATTCTTCGGCGTTCCGTAGTGCGGATTGAAGCCGAGCGTCCCGAACGCGAACTCGACCATGTTGGTGCGCCCGAGGATGACCGCGCCGGCGGAACGCAGGCGCGCGACGGCGGTCGCGTCGCGCGCGGCTGGCGGAGCGCCGGCGAGGATCTTCGAGCCGGCACGTGTTACGTCGCCCCCAACGTCGAACAGGTCCTTTACCGTGACCGGCAGTCCGTCGATCGGCGAGCGCACCACGCCGGCGGCGCGCAGCCGATCAGCAAGGTCCGCCTCCGCGCGCGCGGTGTCGGCGTAGGTCTTCAGCACAGCGCGCGCGCCCTCGCCCGCCGGATCCGCGATGCGCTCGAGCGCTTGCTCGACCAGCTCGCGACTCGTGACGCGCCCGGCGGCGAGCTCGGTCGACAACCCTGCAACGGTCCACATAGCGACTTCCCCGGGAATCGCGCCGCGACGAGGTGACGCGCAAGCGATTGTCGGCGCCGCCTTCGAGTGGCGTCAAGAACGTTCAGCGCGTTGCGCCGCGCGCCAACCATGCATACCGCCTCCACTCGTTGCCTCGCCTGTACGCTATTGGGTTACGACTGGCGGTTCTGGTGCGCTGGCGGCGCGAGAAAGCAGACCGTTCGGAGGCGAGGATCCCAGTATCAATCTGAGACGAGCGCCCGATCCCAAAGCTGCTTGAGTGACTGGTGCCGCCACTGACGTCCCGGGCCGAACGAGAACTGTCGCTTGTGAATCCGATGCGCCAGCTCGATGCCAGCGAGCGTTATCGCTGCGTTGCCGAACGATTTGAAGCCCAGCATCGAAGCGCAGCGGCGTTTGATGGCGCGGTGATCCTGCTCAATGATGTTGTTGAGGTAGGGACACTTCCTGACGAGAACATACTTCCACTTCGGATCCTCCCGCCTCAGGAGCCGCAACGCTTGATGACTGGGCACGTGCCCGTCGAGCGTGATCTTGCGCGGCCACCGCGGCAGGCTCGTTGCCAGTGCCTTGCGGAAGAATGCCTGTGCCGCCGCAATGCCTCGATCGGGTCGGAGCAGGAAGTCGACGGTCTTGCCACGCTTATCGACGGCGCGGTAGAGGTAGTGCCACTTTCCCCGCACCGAGATGTAGGTCTCGTCAACCCGCCAGGATGAGTGCACCTTTCGGGCCCGTCGGCTCCACCGTTTTTCAAACTCCGGCACGTACCGGATCACCCACCGCAGGATCGTGGTGTGCGACACGGCCAGTCCGCGCTCGGCCATCATGGCGACGAGGTCCCGATAGCTCAGCCGATAGGTGATGTACCAGCGCACGCACAACTCGATGTTCTCGGCCTCGAAGCGCCGACGGCGGTAGATCGGGTCACGAACAATTGGCTTGGTCATCGCAGGCTCCTGCCGGACCCTTTGATGCTACTGTCCCGCCGCTAACGCACCAGAACCAATTCTTGTACCATCGAAATTGACCAAATCTGAGCTCGACACAATCACTGCACACCGGATCGCTTCGTCGGTCGGGGATGCGCTTGTGAGACAAAATTCGTTGGCGCCGGCCTCGTGACCCCTGCATCGCCGGTGTCGGAATGAAAACTGACGTTTCTCTCAGGCGGCGCGATTTGCAAAACCGAACTCGAATACGTCACTTGTAGTGGTCACAACCTCGACATCCTCAAGCGCAGCCATGGATCCCGACAGAAGTTCGAGAGCCGGCCCACTGTTTAGACGCCTCAATAGCTCCGAAATGGCAACGGCCGCAGCCGTCAGACCGACGAAAGGGACACCAATGGTTCTCGATGCGAGCTGATGCAGTCCGCACTCATCCAGTCCGGGATGCTTCTGCGCGTCATACGCCGGCTTTGGCTGCCCGATCGCGTCCGTAGCCGACGTACTAGATCCCCAGATGGCGGCTGCGCAGAGCGAGCTGGGAAACACGTGCATCGAGAAATTCCTGAATGCGTGCACGCCGGCGCCCAAGCCCGTTTCGATTACCAGGCCAAAACCCGCCTTCTCAAGCTCGCTACGGGCCGGGGCATTGTCGACGCCACAGAGAGCGACGGCCGGCTCATGTGGCGCACGTCGGCTCCACTCGCCAAATTTGCGTTCCTCAAGGAACGTGCAAAAGCCCCTCCGCTCCAGCCACGCCGCCATGGCCCGTGTTTTGTGCGTACCAACCGCCGCGAGAGATGAGAGCAGCGAGGTACTGTCGTTCGAAACCGCGAGACGGTCGTCATCCTGCAGCATCAAGAGGAGATCCGGAGCGTGCTGATAGTCGAGGCACGACAGAAGCCAAAGGTAGGCCTGCCCGAGATTGCCGAGTCCAATGAGCCAGAGGGCAACAGGGAGGTATTGAATCTGGGATTCGCCGGGGTCCGCCACGAGCCAATCAGAGCCCGGTCTCCAGAGCGACAGGCCCGAGGCGCGTCGCCCCGCGAGCGGATGATTGGCTGCGTGAAACTGAAACGCCTCGGCCGCGCAACTGGCTGCCGCGAGTGCTGGCGCGATGCCGACGGAGCGGCACTCGTCCAGACGAAAGGCTGTGGCAAGTGGAATTACACCTCCGCGCCACGCGCTCCACGTTAGTTGCCAGCTTGGAACGGGGTGGTCGCCGGAGGCGACTGTTCCGATCACCGCGCACGGCCAGGAATTCTCGCGCCGCGCAACAATCCGCCCGCCGAGCTCCTCTACTGCACCCGGCAGGTCGACTGCTTCGGTCAGACGCACACGCGACTCAACCTTGGGCACACCGATGACGTGTACGCCGCCTAGCAATGTTCGGCGCGCACAGTTAACGAGTGTCAGCAGCGCAATCTGGTGATCGCGCGATTCTGCGATCTCCGGGCCCACCTCGATATAGAGACCGAAGCGGCGCAGCAGACCAAGCGCCTCCTCGTGGGAAGCAGCACGCCCGTTATCCATGAAGTACTTTGCCCCCCGGTGCAGAGTCTCGTGCGTCACCGCAGAATTCATATTCAGCTCCAGAAGCCCACGTAGAAATAGCGCCGCGCGCGCGCGCCGCTGATGTCCTGCCATTCATGCCCGCCACGGTATTCGTAGACTCCGAGCTTCTCGTGAGCAATGGCGCCGCGGGCGAAATTCGGCACGATCACAGCAATATGGCCCGCCCGCGCGATCATCGGGTTGGTTCGATCAGCCTCACTCTGCCTTGCGACGCCCAGGTGTGTATGAACATCGCCCACCACGGTCAGACGCTTCTGCCGACACCGCTCCCAGAGCCTGGCGAACGCATCTCCGTGCAGGACGCAGACGCCCGTGCTATACGCGCCGTCCTCGAGTTCGTCGTAATAGATGACTTCTTCAACTGTCCTGCGCCCCAGTTCTTTTCGTCCGAGTAGGAACGCGCCGGCTTCGTGACGACCTTCGCCGCGGCGCGCGAGCTCCGCGAGAACGCGCGCCCACAGCGCCCGGGCACAGCTAATGCGATGTCTAGGAGCTACAAGTGCCCGTGTAATCGCTCGAATTGAGAAGCTCATGAAGTTGCTCCAAGTAGCAGACGATTCCGCGACGGGGATCCCAGAGACGCGCCGGATGGTCCACGGACCATTGCCCATGGCCTTCGATGGAGTAGCGATCGCATGGCAGGTAGAGGCAGGTGCCGGCCTTCCATTTGGGACGGAATACCGACGGCACGATGAGCTTCCCGGTCGGCCATTGGGGGAACGCCAGCTGCGTGCATGCCGCGATGTCCCAAGGGCAAGCTGAGACGGGCACCTGGCGGTAGCCTGTGCACTCAAAACGAAACCCGTATTCATTTGGCGCATTGGCGCGCGATGCTGCGCTCACCGAGATGACCACGAAGGGCCAGTTCGTTTCTATGTGACGCCAACGGCCTTCCGCCACTCCGCAGCGGAATTCCGGCGCAGCAATATCGCGCTCCAGCAGGGAGCGATCCGGCGGACAACCCGTCACGGATCACCCCTCGACGCGCTTTTCGGGAACCAGATCGAAGCAAACCGCGCACTCGTGGTCTTTGACCATCAGGTGCAGCGGCGTATCGCTCGCCGGGCGCACCGGTGAGCCGCACAGCTGCAGCACGTGTTCAGCGGCGTCCTTGTGATCGAGGCCGAACTCCTTGACGGCCCACTTCTTGACCGCACGCACGCGCGCTCCGGGCGGAAATTCCCGCGTCAGCGACTTTTCGTTGAAGTTAACTACAGTCTTGATGCGACGGCAGCGCGCGACGTGAACGCGGCATCCGTCCTTGACACCCCGCACCGGGCGCTCGGGATCACCCCCAATCGGCTCGTCGCTCTCATCGATGAAAACCGCCAGGTCAGGACCGACCGTGATGCCAGCGCTCGCCAGGGCCGCATGCAGCCCGGCCTCCGTGAGCGTAGCGGCCACGGGGACCTCGAGAAGGCGCGTGTCGCCCTGGATCTGGACGAAAATTGACTGGGACATGAGTTACTCCTTTGACTGGCAAACGACCAGCTCACAAGGAGTTCAAACCGGCGAATCGTACAAACCGGAAATGTTCAAGAGACACTGCGCGGGAAGTGACTGGGGCAAATGAGGAAATAGGGGCAGGACGGACAACGGAAGTCGTTGGGCTTCGGCGCAAATGCGCCGGCGCGGATATTGTCGAAAGTCTCTCCCAGCTTGCACAACTCCTCTTCGAGCTTGCGCGCATTGAGTGTCGTGTCCTGCGTCTTTCCATCCTCGAGAGAGACGTGCTGGAACTGCACGGAGACCCCCGGGTGCTGACGTTGCAGAGCGGCTTGCGCCACGACATGGCGTGCCTTACGACCCTCATCTTTGGCAAGCGCCCCGGCCTTCAGCCGCTGGATGACGATGCCATCCCCGCCCTCATGCACGTGATCAGCGGTCGAGATGATCACGATGCCCTCCCGTAACGTAACGGAGAGCTCGGTCGGCAGCATCGTCCCGTGCATCAACTTCATAGCCGTCGCGAACATACGTTCGGCAGCGGCACGATAGAGTGCGCTAATACCAGGTTCGCGCGGGCCCTTCTGCTCCCAGTCGGCCGCCAGTCGGGCGCTGGCACCTTGCCGACGAGCCTCTTCCGAGGGCGTGTTCCGCAACCACCCGATGCTGGCACGCAGCGCCGACTGAAATCTTCGGTACGGTGTGCGCGTCTCCAGACCACCAAGTCCTAAGACGTCGGCATAGTAAAACCGGCGCGGGCACTCGACATACGTTTCAAGCGCCTGCGCCGGCCAGGCGTCCCGCTCTTGCGGAGGGTCAAGCGCGGCACAGACGACCTCGGCAAGCCCTTCAGCGTTCCAGGTAGGCGGGCTGTCCGTTCGAATCGGCAGGTGCGCGCGAATACGCTCAAGGAAGGGCGAGGGCCCGACCTTCGCCCAGGCGCCACCACCGCAGTTCACCGCGCGCGACAGGTGCAAGATCTCGCGTGCGCGAGACATAGCGACAAAGAACAGCGCCTCCTCCTCGGCTTCGCGACTCATGAGAGCGCTCGTATCGATGAGCCCCGTAGGCAAGGCATTCTGGTCAGCCCGGTTGACAGGAAAGTGCCGGGCCGTAAGGGTGAGTAGATGCACGATGGGAAATTCGAGCCCTTTCGCCGCATGGATCGTCATCATGCGCACGGCATCAATGTCACCGGCCGCCGCCGGCAGTTGCCGTAGCTGCTTTTCCTCATCCAAAAGCTCAAGCCGGCGCACGTGATCAAGGAAAGCCCGCTTCGGGTCCATGCCCGGTCGACCGCGAAAGGAGAAAGCAAACTGCAAGAGCTGGTAGATCGCGAGACGCCGCTGTTGCCCCGCAACGCTCTGATCTGCAAGCAAGGGTTGCAGGTGCGCCCCATGACGAAACAGATGCAATAGCAGAAAACGATGCGCGGACATCATGTAGTCGACGTGTGCCAGGTCTTCGCGCAACCGCCGCAGTCCCATCTGCGCTGCGCTCGACAAACCTTCGATCTCGTCCCATCTCCCGATCGCTGAGGCCATTGAGATGTTCTGCACCTTGCGCCAGGCGAAGACTGCTGCAATGTCGCCTGCGGGCACAGAGTAGCGAGGTTGCTGCCCAACGCGAACGAGCGCTACACCTCCATGCTCAGCCACGAGCGACATCATCGATAGCAGATCGCGAATTTCCGGACGCTCAAAGAAGTCACCAAAGTACAGACACGGAACCCCAGCACGCTCGAGATGGCGGGCCAGCCGAGCGAGCGTCGTATGAGAGCGGGCGAGGATTGCGTGATCGCCAAAGCGACCACCCGATTTGACACCCGCCAGGATGCGAACAGCGATTCCCTCGTACTCGGCCCGCAGCGTGGATGCCACATCTAGAGTGATGCGTCCCTTGTCTTCGCCGCGATGCGCCTCCAAAGGTCTCGCGGAGCTCGGCTGCGCCCCTGTCATCTGCGCGCCAAATGACTCGAACGTGCGGATGATGCGCCCGCGGGAGCGATAGTTGACCGCGAGATCCCGCGTATCCGCCCCGGGAAAATCATCGGCGAAGCGCTCCATATTCGCCGGTGAGGCTCCGCGGAAGCGGTAGATCGCTTGCCGCACGTCCCCGACAACCCAGGGTCCCCGGCCTGTCGATATCAGCTCGCGCAGCAGAAGACCGCTCGCGCGATTCATGTCTTGATACTCATCAACCAGGATGTGAGACCGCTCAGCGCGCACCGCATCGCGCACGGCCACGCTTGCGCGCAGAAATTGCACCGGCAGCGAGATAAGATCGCCGAAATCGACCGCACCCTGCGCGCGCAGCGCCGCATCGTAGGCACGGTATGCACGCGCCACTTCCAACTCTTTGTCTGCCTCCTCACGCGCCTGCGCATCGTTCGCGCGGGCCAACATCTCCCTGCCGCACTGTTCATAGTCGTCAGGGGAGATCAATTCATCCTTGGCTCGCGAAATCAACGCGAGGACACTGCGCAGCTTTCGTAGCGGCTCGTTTAGATCAAGATAGTGCTTGAGGTTGAGCTCGCCGAGCAGGCCTTCCAGCACGAGGAGCGATCCCGAGCGATCGACCAGCCTTACTTCAACCGGAAGGCCAATTGCTCCGCCATACTTGCGCAGCAGTTCGAGTCCGAATCCATGAAAAGTTCCGGTCCAGATGGCAGTGGCCGGGACACCGACAGCTGCGCGTATGCGCGCCGACAGGTCCTGCGCGGAGAAGTTTGAGAACGTGAGGACGGCAATGCTTTGCGGTGCCTCGCCCGAATTCAGCAGGTGTTCCACTCGAGCCACCAGTGTTCGGGTCTTTCCGGTCCCTGGTCCAGCTCGAACCCTCAAGGGACACAGGGTGGCTTCTGCGGCAAGACGCTGCGACTCATCGGGCGCTGGTTCCGTTACCACGTCGTCCGATACCTCGACTTCTTCAGGAAGCAGAAGCGCGTCCGCAAGCTGCTGCATGACGAGATCGAACGGAACGCCCACGTGATCTGCGATGCGTTGCGCATCGAAGACCTCCGTTGCACACAACCCGCGCAACTTCTTGCGTGGAAGCAGCAGCTCGCGAGCGAAGAGATTGGCGAGCGCTTCTGCACGTTCCTTCGGGCTATAGGTATCAATCTCTCCAACGAGCGATAGTTCCGGCTCTGCCGGCGTAGCCACGTCGATATCGCCCCCCGAGCAGCGCGCGAGTGCGGAGTCCAGGGCGTGATGCGCGAACTCATGGGCAATATGGAATGCGGCCAGCGCCGGATCGGTTTCTGCGGCGTAGTAGATTCGCCGGGCCTCTGGGTCATAGACGGCTTCTGCGTTGTCAAGCAACGCGTCCCTTGCCGGCCGTGCCTCTCTGAAAATACCCGTTTGCTTCTCGGCCGCGTCGAGGATCGCTGTAGCAGGGACCAAGTCCTGCGTATCCGGCGCGAGCTCAGCGTGCCATTGCTGTGCCTGCCGGCGAACTTCGCGCCACACACTCACGACTAGTCCTTTGGGTGCTCTGAAGTCACAACGATTCGGAGCCAAAAGTCCTTGGTCTCCTCTGGCAACGAAGAATTCCTGATGGCTTCGGAGAAGGATTCTGTAACGGGCGCGGGTTTCCCCTGCGCCTTATGGCGAACCTGAGCCCCCCACATCGGTGGACCGGTCACCATGGTTTGAAGTAGTTCGACTGGTACATTCACGGTAGAAGAAAGCCTCTCAAGACACAGCTCTGGGATCGGTTCGCGGATCCTACACCGACTTAATTTCACGATGACTGAGTTATCAAGGTCGGAGCGACGCGCGACATCGTCCAGTGACAGACCCGCATCGTGCACCGCTTTGATCAAGCTCAGTGCACCCTTGCTTCCAGGCTTCCCGCGCCGAGCGTCTTGACGGTGCAATAGGTCCAGGGCGTAGCTCACCCCTCGTCGTGCAAGGGAGTCGTCGTCCGCCACGACGGGCACATCTTCAAGATCTAGCTGAAGCGCCCAAACAGCGAAGAACTGCGCAAGCGCGTCCGAGTATTGTGGATACCGATCCGACCAGCGCGTCAGAGCCTCGTAGTTCGGGCTGGCTTCCTCGAGCATGAGCGCGTCCAGGATGTCCTCGTATGTCAGGTCGTAGTTAGTCATGATCTTCTCCGAGCGATTCCCGCATCTGTTGAATACCCTTGTTGATCCAGTTCTGAATTTGGCGTGATGTCTTGCCAAAATGACGCTCGAGCGATGGCTTCGACGGGTCGCTCGCCGTAATTGGCCAGCCGTGTGCGTAACGCAGTAGGACAGCTTCGAAATGGCACGGGTCCTTGATCGCCGCGCGGGCCCTGCGGATAAGCTCTGCCCGGTGCTTCTCATCGACAAGTCCGGAGACAATTTCCTCGGGGCCGGGACCAGGGGCAGCAATTTGTTCTTCCGCCCGCTCCTCAGGCGAGTCGCCGTCTTCGAAATCTCCTGAACTGCTGTGGGTGAGCGCCACCATGCGCTTTGGGTGCTTGTCGACCTGGTTCAGAGTGCGTCTTTTGACCGCGAGCTCGAAGGCAACCTCGAGAAACTCACTGGCCCGCGTGGGGTGCAGAGCCAGAAGGCGGTCCAGAATTTCCGTCTGCACCTTGTCGAGAATGTCCTCGGTCGTCATCGGGTCGAACCCGCGGCACCATCGGCGGGCGGTTTGCAGGACGCGATGGATCAACGTCTCGATGAGCTCGCCGGCGAGATTGCGGTCGGAGTCGCGAACCGAGCGAATTAGGAAAACCAGGGCCTCGCTTGAGAGTCGGTTAGGGGGTGCCGCCCTGGCGAGCGCGCTCCAAGTGGCTTGGGGGGAGCCGAGCGCTCCGCGAATCTCGTCTTCCGTGCCAGGGCGGCGGGTATAGAGCCGACCCTTAAGGTCGTAGCTACTTAGCGGCGGAATGTCTTTCACCGGGACGACCACTCCTTGGGGTGGGTTGGATCGTTCCTACCTCTCTGTAAACCGGGGCTAAGTTGTTCCCGGAAATTCCAGCGGAATTGGCGATCAGTGAATTAAGCCACGCGCCAGGCCTTGCAAACTAGCTTACAACAATATATTGTCTCTTAAGTTGCTTAAGAGACAATGTATTGGAGATAAAATGCGAAGTCGAGTCCTGAGCCAGCTTGCCAAGCCGGTTGGCGATGATCTACAGCGAATCGGAAGGCTGATCCGCGAAGCGCGCGCTCGCCGAGGGTTCACTCAGGCCGAGCTCGCCGCGCGGCTCCGAGTCAGTCCCACCACCGTGCGAGCAGCCGAGCAAGGAGACCCCACCGTCGCAGCCGGAATTCTCGTCAGTCTGCTGTGGGTGCTTGGCATCGGTCCTCTCGGCAAACTCCTGACGAGCCATCCTGAACTGCAGTTTGCTCCTCGTGCTAAGCAGCGCGTGAGAACTCAGAAAGGCATAGATGATTTCTGAAGCATTCGTCTGGATCTACCTACCGGGCCACAGCGAGCCCGTTGTGTGCGGGCGCCTCTATGTCCGTGACGACGGTACGTACTCCTTCGTCTACGGGCGCAGCTATCGAGACCGTGAGGACGCGATCGCGCTCGCCCCGGACACGATGCCGCTCAGCGCGAATCCCTTCACGAGTCGTCGTGCGGGCACGCTCCCGGGCCCGATACGCGATGCCGGTCCGGACGCCTGGGGGCGCTACGTCACCGAGTATCGCCGTGGCGGTGCGCATCTCGATGAGCTAGATCTCCACTTGAGCGGCGATGGAGATCGCATTGGCGCCCTCGCGTTTTCGGAATCGGCCGTCGAGTACCGTGCAGTGGAGCCGCCTCCGGTCACGCTCGCCGACATGGAAGCTGCGGCGCGCGGCGTACAGGAAGGCGCGCCTCTGCCGCCCGTGTTGATTGACGCGTTGCTGCATGGAACGACTATCGGCGGAGCACGCCCCAAAGCCACCGTTCACCTCGACGGCCATCATTGGATTGCAAAATTCAGCTCAACAACTGACCAGTTTCGGGTGGTGCGCTGGGAAGCTGCAACCCTCACCCTGGCCCGAGCGGCGGGCATCCGCGTGCCCAAGCATCGCCTTGAACACGTAAACGCACGAGATGTACTGCTTGTAGAGCGCTTCGATCGCCAGAAAGCTGATCGTGGCGTCCACCGACACCTGATGCTTAGCGCGCTTACGCTTCTCGATCTCGATGACACCGAAGGAACGCTCGCCTCGTATCCCGACTTGAGCGAGGTCCTTCTGCGCCATGCACGGGACGCCACGGCGGATCGGCGCGAGTTCTTTCGACGGATGGTCTTCAACATTCTCGTTGGCAACGAGGACGATCACGCGAAGAACCACGCGTGCTTCTGGGACGGCTCCCGCCTTCGATTGACTCCGGCTTATGACCTCCTACCTCAGCGACGTGCGGGTATCGAAGGGCGACAGGCAATGATCGTCGGTGAACTCGGACCTGGGGGTCGCGAATCCACCCTGGCGAACGCACTTACTAGTGCGGCGCGATTTGGGCTCGACCCAGATGAGGCTGTTGCCATAGCAGAAGGTGTCCTCTGCGTCGTGCGAGAACGCTGGGAGCAGTGTTTTGCGGATGTGCACGTACCCCAGTTTGAAATCGACGCGCTGAGAGGCACATCCGTGTTGTCACCCCTCGCCGTGGAGCTAAAGGTGAAACGCTCCTGAACGGCCTATGGTCCCGACGGTCCGGAGACCTGCGCGAGTCGACGTCACTTCCACATTTTAGTGGTGCCCACGTTTAGACTCCCCTTTTCGAAACCAAGCAACGCAAGTCGCAGGGAGACCTTTGCGCTCGATAGGGGCCGATCGTTGAATTCGCCTAGGCCTTGGACGGTCACGACGCGACCTTCGCTGATCTCTTCGCCATCCTTTGGTGTCGTTCGACGAGCCACTCTTGCGCCGCCCTGGCAAAGGCCCGTTTGCCCAGCGTCCGTTTCAATGTCGAAGGATCGATGCCGTCCGCGAGCAGTCTGCGAGCGAACCGATGTCGCCCGCGGGCGACTTGCAGCGAGACTTTTGGATAAACGCCCAACGCCAGCGTTTTCTGCAGACCTTCAAAGCGGTACTGGTAGCGCCAGTACCGATGGTCATTGGGCATGATCAACAAATGAAGACCGGCACCGTCGACCAATTTCCGCGCATAGCGGGCGGGCTTGATCGATAGCGCCAGCTCCTCGGTCAACCGGTGTTTCCCGGTGTTCTGGTGCATTGCCGGTCAAGCCACTCCAAGGGCGAACTCCCGGCCCCGTCCGTCTGGGCAGGGGCGCTCCAGGGCTTGCTCCCACAGTTGCTTTGGCGAAGGCCTGCTGACCGGGTTTCCGTCGAAGATCGAGAATTGTCGTTTGCGAATCCGATGGGCCAGTTCGATGCCCGCGAGCGTAATGCTGGCCGTGCGAAATGACTTGAGCCCCAGCATGGGGGCGCAGCGGCGCTTAATCGCGCGATGGTCCTGCTCGATGATGTTGTTGAGATAGCGGCGGCAGCGCACCACGACGGACCGCCACCTCGGATCCTGCCTGCGAAGGAGCCGCAACGCCCGATGGGTCGCGGCGTTGCCGTCGAGATTGACCTTCCGGGGCCAACCCTGGCTTCCGGCGACGGTTCTGCGGAAGAACGCCTCCGCAGCGAACCTGCTCCGATCCGCGCACAGCAGGGAATCCACCGTCTTTCCCCACCGATCGACGGCGCGATAGAGGTAATGCCGCCCTCCCCGCACCCGCACCGCCGTCTCGTCGATTCGCCAGGACGAATTAACGGGTCGCTGGTAGCGCGCCCAGCGCCGCTCGAACTCCGGCACGTAGCGCAATACCCAACGCAGGATCGTGGTGTGAGAAACCACGACGCCACGTTCGGCCATCATGGCAACCAGGTCGCGATAGCTCAGTCGGTAGGTGATGTACCAGCGAACACATTGCTCGATGACGTCGGCTTGGAATCTGCGGCGCCGATAGATTGGGTCGCGCGCTGCTGCTTTCGACATGGGACCTCCTAAAGGAGCCAGAATTCCAGCCTCATGCCGCCAATGCACCAGAACC
>Ga0268299_1000576_pt1 | contig 105698 bp, 82 predicted proteins | sample NOBtaG_FD_193484 | JGI IMG/M metagenome (GOLD analysis project Ga0268299, IMG submission 193484) | Activated sludge microbial communities from bioreactor in Nijmegen, Gelderland, Netherland - NOB reactor | ecosystem: Engineered > Bioreactor > Aerobic > Activated sludge | place: Netherlands...
ACGTCCGGCTCCGACGTCGGCGCAACATCTGTGTCCAGCATAAAACCACTCCGCTCGTTACCTAGGAGCGGACGATGAACAATCACGAGCCGCCTATGAAGATGCGGTCAGAACACCGCTTACGTTGCCATCGCCTTTCAAGTCAGATGCTCCGATGTCCCGGGCAACGTTCAACCGGGTCACAGCCGCAGTTGCTGCCAGAGCCAAGAAGGAGGGGCTACCGCTCGAGCCGTTCACCGTGCACGATCTGCGGCGCACCGGGTCCACCATGCTCAACGAGCTCGGCTTCAACCGGGACTGGATCGAGAAGTGTCTCGCCCACGAGGAAAGCCGCTCCTCGCGCGGCGTCTACAACAAGGCCGAATATGAGGAGCAGCGTCGCCATATGCTTCAAGAATGGGCGGATATGATCGACGCCTGGGCTCAAGGGCAGAAGCGGAAGGCCACGCTCTATCCGCCATCCGAGCTCCCGCCCAAGACAAATGCTGACAACGGGCTAGAGAGCCAGACCAGCTCATTCTGAAGCAGGGAACCGCCCGGAAGTCGGACCAAGCCTCTCCCATTACTCCGGGAGCGCCTAGGTCCGCTTCCATGCAAGGTGAGGCCACCGCCGTCCACCTGGCGCACTCCTCCCCCAGAGGCCGGGCCTCCAAGCCCCTCCCTCTCGCCCGGGACCAGGGGCCACTAGGTTTTTCCAGTCAGGCTCCCTCGGGCGGAGCTAACTGGAAAAATGTTCACCCCCGGAGTGACTGAGCGAAAACGTCACACCTCCCAAACACCCTTCCTGCGTCTGTGCAGGGCATTTGCAATCGTGTGTTGCATATGAAGTGCAGCAACAGAACAGTCACAAAAGCGCGTGGGAACGCTGTTTTCTCGATTCCAAGTGACGGTACGAATGACGGTATCCTGCAAATCCCGGAATCCAGAAAAGCAACTTAAACCTGAGTATTTCTGCCCTCGTTGATGATCGAGGGAGAATGATGAAGAAGCTTTTACTTGGTTCGACCGCCTTGGTCGTCGGGGGAGCAATGACCGTTCCGGCCATGGCTGCTGAACCGATCAAGATGGGAATCGGGGGGTACTACACCTTCTACGCGATGGCCGGTGGCATCGACTCCACCTACGCCTTCAATGGGGGCGTAACAGCCTACAAAGGCTTTGCGTTTACGCAGGAAGGCGAAATTCACTTCCTCGGTCAGACAAAGCTCGACAACGGCACGACGGTGGGGCTGACAGTCGAGCTTGAAGCATGGAATCCGACTGCTGTGATAGGTTCCACCTACATCGACGAAGCTTTTTTGTATGCCTTCGGCGACTGGGGACGTGTCGAGTTGGGTGCACGCGACGCGGCGACCTATCGAATGTACTACGGCACGCCGTCTGCGCTGATCGGTTGGGGCGCCATTCAGCACAACCACAACTGGGCGAACCAAGCTGTATTGCTAAACAACAAGGCTTATAGCCGGACGATGGCCACGACCATCACTCCCACTTGGCAGGACTTGAACCGAATCAACTACTTCACGCCGCGCTTTCAGGGATTGCAGATCGGCATTGGCTACGCACCGAAGCTCAACGGCTTTGGCTCACAGTTCAATGCTGCGGGCATTGGTACTGGCCCAGGCAATGTCAATGGTCTTTGTGGTGTCACTGCTCCGCAGAACATCAACAATTGCCCGACCGCCGACTATGCTTGGCAAGATCTCATCGACATCGGTGCCAACTACCTGAACAAGTTCGGTGATCTCACGGTCGCACTGTACGGCGCCTTTGCCTATGCCTCGTTCGTCCCCGGCTACATGCCGTTCACACCAGCTGCAAACATGGTGACGGGTGCCAACCTGTCGTCTTGGAAGCAATGGGTGGTCGGCGCGCAGTTCGGCTACGCTGGATTCACCGTCGGCGGCGCAATCGGTCGGGACAACAACGGCCTCGGCGCCAACTACTTCACCGGGGTCGACAACGACACCCGCTTCTACACCGCCGGTGTCATGTACGAGACCGGGCCGTGGCAGATGTCGTTCATGTGGGCGGGCTTCTACAACACCAACGGCAACGGGTCGGCTAGCGCAGCCGCGATCGCGCCGGGTACCAACGCCATCACGACTAACATCGCATCGGCGACTGGCATTCCGGGCGTCAACAGCACGGCGTTCAACGGTAACCCGGCGACCTCGCTGCTGTTTGGATCGGAAACCATCAATAAGTGGGAAGTCGGCGTCAACTATGCGCTCGGACCCGGAGTAAAGATGGTCGGCGGTGCAATGCTCTATCAGGCATCGGGCCCGACCAATCTCGTCAGTGGCAACTCGTGGGTCATCCTGCTCGGCATGGACCTGCGCTTCTAGGCTCAACTTTGACAAATCAATGGAAGAGCGGGCGCAAACCCGCTCTTCCTCCCTTCCTGGGCTACGTGCCTGACGGACTGTCATTGAATGACTACGCCCTCGACTGATTATGTTCGACGCGTCATCACAAATCGTCACTCGGTGCAGAGCCTGCGCAAGCTGGGTAGGCAGGCTCTCACCGACGATCTGCGATCCGACACCATCATCGCGCCGAGCTTCATGATCGCGCCCGTCCTCCCTCGCTCGGGCTCACAGTGGCTGCCCGCCAACGATGTCGGTCCGATCGCCGACACGCGTGAATGTAACGATCCCTCAGGTGTTCCAATCACCATGCTGTCAACCGCAGATCTCGACGCGGCCGGCTCCCCCAGCCTTGCCGCGACCCGATGCACGTTCCACGGGTGCAGCAATGCCCTCACGGTAGTGGATTGCACCTATTGTCTGCGTAGATTGCGTTCACGGGCGGCCCTCAAGCGCTGGCTTGAGACCTGTGGTGCGGCATCAATTTCCTGTCGCAGGCGCGTGACGCGCTCGGCAACTTCAGCCAGCAAGCGTTCAAGCATCGCCAATCGACGAATGCTTGAACTCGTACCCGATACGCGGATGCGGATACAATCCTCACTCAGCGAGGCTAAGCTCACCAGCCCTTCTGACCAGAGTGCGGCCACGCCCTGCGTCAAAAGACGATCAACCGCTACCGCCGACCGCCAGCGAAAATCCGACAGATGATCGGACGAAAGCGGAGCCCCACCACGCAGCCATCGGAAGCCGTGATGCACTTCGGACAAGTGCTCGAGCTGTCGAGCACTGCCAACGCCTTCAATGCAGGCATAGAGCCAGAGCGCCAGAAGCATGCGCGCGCCAGGCGGCGGTTGGCCCGGACCGGCGATCTCCGGCGCCGTCGGTTCATACAACTCCGCCAAGTCTACGTACTGCACATAGGACCAGACGGCGCGGGCCGGATGATCCGCACCGATCGAGGTGCTGACCTCGACATGCTCGAACACGATAGCTTCCCTCGAGTCTGTCGAGTGTGCGGACACTCGCTCCGACCAGACTGGTACTTCCTTCCGCGCCACATCCTCACGCGATCCATTTACTTGTTCCATCGTCGCGACTCCTCGCTCATCGATCTGAAATCATCTGCCTTTGACAAGCGCTCGGTAGCGCTTCTCACTTTTCTCACCGTCAACTACTTTGGAGTTCCTCGCGCCTACTTTGCGCCAGCAATCTCTACGCACGTCGCTGCTGGCCCGTGCTCAATAGAAACACGGGACGAACACTTCGCTTTGGGTAGCGCTTCCCGACCCTCCGCGCTGTCGGACGGACGCCGTAAGCGTATTACTTCAACGCGCTGCCTGAGCATGCGGCTTTGCAAGTGCGCTACGAAAGCCGAGAAAAAGACCCGCAATCACGCTTTGGGTGGTGGTCCAGCGATCTTAGGCTTGAAGGACGTGAGGCGCACGGCCAGAAGCGGCAAGACATGCGCGCGGACTTCAAAGAGAGCCTGGTCCGCGGGAACGACGATCGCAATACATACGTGACATCTCTCGACCACAGGACGATCGGCTGAAGGCGGAGCGGGGTCCTCCGTCGCATACACCGCCGACGGCGACTTGAAGGGTATCGACGCTTCACTGCGCGCGCTAGGATGAAACGCCGTAACAAACGCCAGCGCTAGCAACCAAAGCGCCGCCAGCCACCTCTTGAGGATAACTCGAACCGGCGGAGGGCGGAAATAAAACACCATTAAAGGATGCTGCCAGAAAAAGATCTTCGTCAATAGATATCTTGAGAATATTGTGCCGCCCGCAAAGTTGGAATATTCACCGGCAAGCAATGAAAGTTATCTCGCCACAAGTAAGTTTGTTTCCCTTTCACTTTAGAGCACAAGAGTGCCCCAGCTCTGCTCTCCACCGAAACTTCTTCCGGCTCGACGCAGAGGACAACTCATGCTCGTTCGAGCGGTGGCAACTGTGAGTGCGGCCACCGCGTGTTTCGTCGCTTCGTCCGGAGTGAACCCGGCATCGGAACACTCCGGATCAGGTTGTCCTGACAAAAGCGCTAGCGCCCTCTCAGGACGGGAGCGAGCCTAATGCTGAGCTGTACCCCGATGCATGTGCACCCTGTTGCGGGCACCGGCCTCGATATATCGGCCTTCGAGGTCTGCTCCCTCTCGGTCCAGGACGACATCGGCGTTTGCAGGGGTGCGCAGCGTTATCTTTGACGCGGTGATCTCGCAACGCGTCGCCCAACCTGTGCGCGCCAGTTCATTGGGCACAGCCCACTGACAGCCGACCCGCCGGTCAGGGAGTTTCGTAACGATCAAAACGCGATCCTCAGTGACGAGGCGCGTAAAGTTCGCATCATCCAGGTATCGATATCCCGTCCAACGTCCAAGCGCCCAGTCACCAACCGTACCCTGATACGCCGAGTTTGCGGGCGCAGAAGCAGGCGTTTGCGCGAAAGTAGGGCTCGCGACGGCAGAGGCCAATGCGATCATCATGAGAGTCTTCTTCATAGTTGCGATTCCTTGAAAGTTGCCTGCAGAATCTCTTTGCTGTGCGGCAACGCGTTATCTCTACTTACTTCGAGTTCACTGGGGTGGATGGCGCAGAAGCGAAAGTCAGACGCCTATGCGCCAACCGCATGGATGTTTGGTTCGCAACGTTCAGCTTGTTCAAGCTATCGCTGCGAAGAACTGAGGCTGACCGACAGCGCGACTGTGAGTGGCGCCTGTGACGACCGATGAGTATTGCCTCCCGCAGCTGGTGCGCACAGGCATCAGCAGTTGCGCAAGGGCATGCAGACCCGCTGGCAACCAGGCGAAGCATGGTCATCTCCGCTCTCATTGTTCGACAGCCGCGTCAGGTGGACGCGGCAAACGCGAGGAACAAATGATCAGAGTTTAGGCGGCGGGCCTGTCGTTTTAAGCTGAGCCGATATCAGGCGAGTTATGTGCGCGAGTGGTACTTGCCCATGCTCTGGATCGCTGCCTTCGGAAAGCGAAGCCGCGATCGCCGTGCACACATGACATTGCTCGACGACCAGTCGATCAGAGGCTGGCGCTGTATCATCGCTCGCAGCCGATACCGCGACTTGACTAGCAATGATCCGCGCTGCTCCGCTGGGGCCGCACATGTGCACGGCCGTGACCAACGCAACAGCGAGCGAACACAGGACCGCAATGATCCGCATCGACCGGGATTTAGTCCATCGGACATTCGTGCGCAGCACGAACCCAACATGGTGACGATCCATATGTCTCGTCAATGACGACACGGAAAAAGTTTCGCGAAGGCCGTACGATCTTTTCATAGCGGCGATACCCGGCATTCGTTTGCTACTGCTTCTTGAAACGCAGCAATCGGAGCGCATTGGCTGTCACGAGAACTGTCGCGCCCGTATCAGCCAGGATCGCCATCCAAAGTGGTGTCTCGCCAAACAGCGTCGTGACGAGGAACACACCCTTTAACCCGAGCGCCAGCGTTACGTTCTGCCAGATGTTGGCCAGCGTCGCCCGCGACAGGGTGATCAGCTCGGCCACACCGGTTACGCGTTCTTTGAGAAGTGCCGCATCTGCCGTTTCAAGCGCCACATCGGTTCCGCCACCCATGGCAATTCCAACCGAGGCAGCCGCGAGCGCGGGTGCGTCGTTTATCCCGTCGCCCACCATCGCGATTGGTCCGGATGACTTGTATTCCGCGATCGCCTTGAGCTTGTCGTCGGGCAGCAGGTCCGCACGCGCTTTAAGGCCGAGCGCACCGGCTATCGCTGCAGCGGTGCGGGCGTTGTCGCCCGTCAACATGACCGTCTCAACGCCAAGGGCACGCAGTCGGTCGAGACCTTCGCGAGCGTCGTCGCGCGGTTCGTCGCGCAGCGCAATGAGGCCGAGCAGACGCTTCGCCTCCAGGACGGCGACGACGGTTTTTCCCTGGCGTTCCATCGCCTCGATGTGCCTTTTGGCTTCACTATCGAGCTCGACCTGTTCGGCTGCATACCGCGGAGAACCCACCGAGACGAAACCGGATGGCAGCCGAGCCGTGACGGCCTTGCCCCGGGTTGCGGCACTTCCTCCGACCGTGCGGGGAATTTCAATGGCACGCGCTGCGGCCGCCGCGAGGATGCCCACACCGAGCGGATGACTGGAACCACGCTCAACCGCAGCAGCCTTGGCAACGAGTTCGTCGGCCGAGCCACCGAAGGGGACGACATCCGTCACCTGCGGCTTGCCCCGCGTCAAAGTGCCGGTCTTGTCGAACGCGACAGTCTTCACCTTGCCTAACACTTCAAGCGCGGCGCCGCCTTTGACCAGTAGTCCGCGCCGTGCACCGCTCGCCAAGCCCGATGCTACAGCTGCAGGGGTCGAGATCACCAACGCGCAAGGACAAGCGACCAGAAGAACGGCAAGGCCCCGATAGACCCAGGTCGACCAGTCGGCATTCCAGAGAAGGGGCGGTCCGATCACCACAACCAAAGCCAGTACGATCGCTGCCGGGGTGTACCAGCGACTAAAGCCATCAATGAAACGCGCTATAGGGGCTTTCTGTGCTTGCGCTTCCTCGACCGCTCGAATGATGCGCGAAATCGTATTGTCGGCGACGGCCCGGCTGATGATCACCTTCAGCTCGCCGTCGGCATTGATGCTGCCAGCGAACACGGGCGAACCAGGCTGCTTTGGAACGGGCACGGACTCCCCGGTTACCGGCGCCTCGTTTACGTCGGACTGCCCCTCGCGTACCTCCCCGTCAGAAGGCACGCGGTCACCGGGCCGCACCATGACGAGATCGCCAGGCACCAGATCTTCTACGGGCACAGTCTCGATGGTTGATCCGTTCATCCGCTTCGCAGTACGGGGGACGAGTTCCATAAGCGCTTCGATGCCTGCTCGAGCGCGGCTGGCGGCGATTCCTTCCAGGAGTTCGCCGGTCGCAAAGAGAAAGACAACGACGGCAGCTTCGGGCGCCGCACCGATGATGATCGCGCCAACGGCAGCAATGCTCATCAGCGTTTCTATGCTGAATGGCGTACCCATGGTGGCACCGGCATAGGCCCGACGCACAATGGGTATGAGGCCAAGCAAGGCCGCTGCAGTGTAGAGCCAGGTCGACCAAGCAGGCGCGAGCTGCGAGATGAGAAAACTCGCAGCCAACAAAACGCCCGTGCCAATCACCAAGCGCCCGCGCGCTTGGCGCCACCATGCCGGAGCTGCGGACATGGGCGATCGACGCGTGCCACCGGCACCAGCCGTGTCCGCGGTCGCTACAAATCCCAGCGCTTGAATGCGCTCTTCAATTGCAGTGCGGGTGGTCTGACCTTCGTCGACCTGTAGCGACATGGATGCCTGACCGAAACTGACCGAGATGTCGCTTACGCCAGGCAAGCGATGCAGGGCATTCTCGATTTTGGACGCGCAGGATGCGCAATCCATGCCCTCTATCCGATACTTCAGCGCATTACGTGATGTCATGGCGTGCATCACCCTCGAAGGGATATGTCCCCAAGCCGCAGCTCAAGCCGTAGGCGCTACCGCCGCGAGGGCAATAGTCGCCAATCTCGATGAATGATTTGATCGTGCTTGGATGCTGCATTGCGGAATCCTCGTCAGTTGCGACGAGCGTCCGCTTGCGTTTGCAGCCTCAACTCGCCTTCAACCCCACTTTCAGCGCCAAAGAGCTTCGCTCTCGGCGCGAGTTAGGCGAATGACGGTGGTCCGCGGGGCTCGTAGGGCGCTGCCAATCCAGTGCGAATGATCGGCGGCGCATGAGACGGAGGAGGCGGAGCTGCCAAAGGTCCATTGGGCAGACTGTAGGGTGGTTCAGCCACAGCGTCTGACGTCGAGAGCAATGTTGCTCTCGCCTTGTCATAGACACTGTTGTCGCAGAGGCGACATTGCACATGCTTGCCGTCTAAGGGAGCGCTCGACAGCACAATCCCGCGCGAGCCAGCGGGTGAAACAACCGCGCTTTCGGGGTCCGATATCGATGCAACGCCACCCGGCACAAGCCCAATGAGGCCCGACACGACGATCATGATGAGCGTCAATGCAGGAAGGAGCCGGCGAAATACTCCAATGCGATCGGTGGTGATCACGCGATTAATCATTGAGCTGTGGCATAGCCATAAAGCCGTGCCGGTGCGGCCTTGGCAACAAAATTTTCATTGCACTATGTGTTCGCACCAAGGCCGCAACCGATCGCTCTAACTGTAATGCTATTACGTTGTTGAAAGATCGTCTTCAGGAACTCATTGCCGATTGGTCGCGCGAACTCCAGCGTCAACGCCCTGTCCTCAAGCATTTAGTGCACCTGGGTGACCCAGAATGCGAGGCTTCGCCGCGCATGTTTGGCGCGCATTTCCGGAGTCCAATGGCTTTCGACATAAGCCAAAGCCGCCGCGATCTCCTCGTCCGTCAGTTCTCGGGCGAACGCCGGCATTTGTGTGTTGTAGCCAGCAGGATAGGCGCTCGCTCCCCGCTTGGTGATTGCGAACAGAAGGCGATCGGAGAGCCGCCAGGCGCGCCCTGAAGCATTGAGAGGAGGGGCCGGCAAGTGCCCTTCGGGTAGACGTGTTTGCCAGTTCTGCTGACCTTCAAGCGAAGCGCCGTGGCAGCTGACGCAGGCTTTGGCGTAAACCTGCTGACCGAACTGAACCTGTGCCACATCATTCGAATCTATTCTGGGATGAGCCATCCGGCCTAAGGCGAAATGGAAAAGCAGCCCTGCGGTGGCGAGCAGCCCGATGCCGATAAGCCAGGCGATGGCTCTCGATCGCGCGGACTTGCGTTGTCGAATTGATGATTTGCGACGTGAACGCGCTCGCGGGGCCATGCGGCTCTCTTGGTAACGAGTCGGTTGATCGACGCCGACTTAGCAGCGGCTGGCCGTCGAAACAACGCGCCGATCATCATCAGGGATCAAGATAGCCGCAAAGGTCGAGTAAGCGCGCGCATTCGTCTCTATTGCGATTTCTTGCCACACGCCGAGCTCGAGTCCACACTAGGGTCAAGATGTTTGCCTGGAGGTTCGTGGTGAAGACAGTGTTATGCGCCGGATTACTGCTGTTGCTGGGCGGCTGTGGCACGGTCGTTTCTATGGGCGCCCAGACCTCTGACGGTGAACAGTTCGTTGGGTCATTGACCGGCCAGGGGCGTGACTACGGCCCCATCGACATGCGCAACAGCAGCGGCGTCGAATGCAGCGGGATCTGGCATATGGACCCTCAAGGTACCGGCTCAGTGTCTCTCAATTGCTCTGATGGGCGCACAGGTACGGCCGAGCTCACCGCCGATGACGCAGCCGGTACGATGAAGGGGCTGTTGGGGGACAAGCCTTTCTCCGGGACCTTCCAGCGATCGCCTTTGTGAGAGCTCCCGTTGGGTAAAATTGTCGCGAAGTCGCCATCGTGATAGTGTAACGTGCTCTTCGTAGACCACATGTGGGCGGCGAGAGCATCGCGCTGACTGATAGGGTTGTTCAGTTGAGACTAGTGCAAATTCTGGGGGGCAGGCGCATCGTGCAGTTCTTCTGCGCGCTCGCGATTGCCATGACCAGTGTCATGCACTTGGACGTGAACTTCGCGTCGGTATCCGGCAATCTCGCATTCTCAGCGACGCAAGACGACGGCCAGACGGCGAACGAGCAACTCGGTCTTGAGAGCTGCAATTTCTGCTCCGGAACCGCGGCCTTTCAGAACGTCGTGACATCGGCGGACTGGGAACCCGTTCGTCAGGCAGTACCGTCCGGTCCGGCGCGTCGTCTCGCTACCGTTAGCCTACCGGCAACCGCACCACCCCCCAGGTCCTGATCTAAGCCCGCTTCTTGTCGATCGGCGAACCCGCCGATCGGCCGTCTATGGCTTTAGATCGGAATCTAGTCATGAAATTCGGCACCTTGGGTGCGTTCTGTGCGGCCATCGTGTTGGCGCAGGCAGGTCCAGCTTTCTCGCAGCAGGGGCAGGCGAACGCCACGCTGACCTTGCCCAGAGCCTTGCAGCAAGCCGTCAACGCCAATCCGCGCATTACGGTCGCCGAACGCAACATCGGCATGGCTGATGGTCGACGCCAGCAGGCGAAAGCAATGCCCAACCCGACGATCGGCTTCGAAGTCGATAACTTCTCGCCGGGGCCCAGCGACAATGTCAGCGCCGCTGAAACAACGCTCATGCTCAGCCAGCTCATCGAACTGGGCGGCAAACGCGATGCGCGGGTCTCCGCCGCACTCGGCGATTTTGATGCGGCCCGCTGGGAGCGCGAATCCGCCAAACTTGAGGTCCTATCGCAGACGACGTTGGCATTCGTGGACGCAGTCTCGGTGCAGCGACGGATCATTCTGCTCGACCGCCAGGCCGGAGCCCTCGAGCGGCTGGTGCCCTTGATGCAGCGCCGGGTCGAGGCCGGTGCATCGTCACCCTCCGAAGTGTCACGCGTTCAGGCCGCAGTGGGATTGACCCGGCTCGAGCGCGAACGCGCCCGTCTCGCCCTTGCTGTCGCAAAGCGCGAGCTTGCGGCGCTTATGGGCCGGGACGCACCGGACTTCACCACTGTGTCCGGTGACCTGGGGCGTCTCGTGCGTCCAGCACCCTTGGAGACCTTGCTCAAGGCGATCGACGACAATCCGCAGCTCATGCGGTGGACCGCAATCCGCGCCCAGCGCGATGGCGATCTCTTGGTGGCGCGCCTCAAACCCATTCCCGATGTCACCGCCAGCATCGGTTGGCGCTACTACCAGGAGAATGGCGAGAGTGCGATCCGCCTCGGCGTATCGATGCCAATCCCCGTGTTCGATCGCAATCGGGGCGGCATCCGCGAGGCACAGGAGAACTCGCAGAAAGTCCATTCGGAACGCGCAGTAAACCGGCTGGCACTCGTGGCCGTCGTCGCCAAGGCCTACGACACCGCGACCAGCCAGCTCCAGCAACTCGACCTTCTACGGAAGACGATCCTGCCCGCAGCGCGATCGGCACTTGCAACGATCGAAGCGGGATATGGGCAAGGGCGTTTCACGCTCCTTGAGATCCTCGATGCCTACCGGACGGTCGCCGACGCCGAACTCCTGGAACATGACGCACTAACGAGCTTCCACACGGCGGTCGCCACGATCGAGGGCCTTATCGCAACGCCATTCACGCCCGCGAGGACGCGATGAAGAAGCTGTTCAAGTTCATCGGCTACGCCATGGTCGCCATTGTTTGCGCCGCGGCCGTTGGCGCCTCCGCCTACTACGTGTTCGATCCAAAGTTTGCCAACAGCGCGAACAAAGCAGCGAACAAGGGCGAAGGGCACGGCGAGAAGGCGGGAGCTGACGATCACGACGACGGCGTCAAGCTTACCGACGCGCAGGTGGCCGCCGCTGGTATCGAACTCCTCACCGCAGGACCGCGTGAACTGCGCGACATCCTGCGGCTTAACGGCGTTATCCAGCCTAACCAGGAAGCACTCGTGAAGGTGACGCCGCGCTTTCCCGGTGTCATCCGCAGCATGCGCAAGCGCCTCGGCGACAAGGTCAAGAAGGACGAGGTTCTCGCCACCATCGAAAGCAATCAGAGCCTCACGACCTACGAGCTGAAAGCGCCGATCGAAGGCACGGTGATCGATCGCGATGGCACTTTGGGAGAGTTCGCCTCGGAGGCCAAGCCTATCTTCACGATCGCCGACCTATCGACGATGTGGATTGATTTTGCCGTGTATCGCCGCGACTTCGGCCGCGTGCGGCTCGGCGATGGCGTATCCATCGACATCGACGATGGCGGCCCGCCGATCGATGCCAAGATCGATTACCTGTCGCCGATCGGAGCCAGCGACACACAGTCGGCCATAGCGCGCGCTGTCGTACGCAACGATGGGCGGTTACGTCCCGGCCTGTTCGTAATCGGGCGCGTCGTTCTCTCGGCGCGGCCCGTTGATGTGGCCGTCCGGACAAGTGCTCTGCAAACGCTCGAAGGCAAGACTGTGGTGTTCGTCCGCGACGGCGAAAAGTTCGCTCCACGCGAAGTCGAACTCGGCGGGCGGGATGCGGATTGGGTCGAGGTCATGTTCGGCCTCGTCGCCGGCGATGTCTACGCCGCCAAGAACAGCTTCGTTGTCAAAGCGGAAATCGGCAAGAGCGGCGCCGCCCACGAGCACTGACCCATGATCAACCGCATTCTTAGCTTTTCGATCGAAAACCGCTGGCTGGTGATCCTGGCGTCGATCGCCGTTGCCGCGCTTGGCGCCTGGAACTTCACGCGTCTGCCGATCGACGCTGTGCCGGACATCACCAACGTGCAAGTCCAGGTCAACACGGTGGCGCCGGGCTACTCGCCGCTCGAGATCGAACAACGCATCACATTTCCCCTTGAGACCGCGATGGGGGGACTGCCCAAGCTTGAGTACACGCGCTCCCTGTCCCGCTACGGTCTCAGCCAGGTAACGGTGGTCTTCAAGGACGGCACCGACATCTATTTTGCCCGCCAGCTCGTCAACGAACGCATCCAACAGGCCAAGGAAAAGCTGCCGCCTGGCATCGAAACCTCGATGGGGCCTGTCTCCACCGGTCTCGGCGAAATCTACATGTACGCCGTCGAGGCCAAGCCCGACGCCAGGAAGCCGAATGGCGAGCCCTACACGGCAACCGATCTACGGACGATCCAGGACTGGATCATCAAGCCACAGCTGCGCAATGTCCCGGGCATCGTCGAGGTTAATACGATCGGCGGCTACGAGAAGCAGTTTCATGTGCTGCCGGATCCCGCGCGGCTCATGTCCTACAAGCTCACCTTCCGCGACCTCATGGCCGCGTTGACGACGCACAATGCCAATGTCGGGGCGGGCTACATCGAGCGCAACGGTGAGCAGTACCTCGTACGAACGCCAGGTCAGGTAAACAACGTCGAGGAGATCCGCGACATCGTTGTCGGCACCCGCGGCGGCCTGCCCATTCGCATCAGCGACGTGGCCGAAGTCAAGGAAGGCACCGACCTCCGAACGGGTGCAGCCACCCTCGACGGCAAGGAAACCGTGATCGGCACCACCATGCTGCTCATCGGCGACAACAGCCGAACTGCCGCCCAACGCGTCTCCGCCAAGCTCTCCGAGATCGCGAAATCCCTACCGGACGGCGTTGTTGCCCGCGCGATCTACGATCGCACCCGTCTTGTCGAAGCGACGATCTGGACGGTCGAGAAGAACTTGCTCGAAGGCGCGCTCCTGGTCGTTGTGGTCCTGTTCCTGATCCTCGGAAATTTCCGCGCAGCCTTCGTGACCGCCTGCGTCATTCCGCTTGCCATGCTGTTCACCATCACCGGGATGGTGGAAAACCGCATCAGCGCCAATCTCATGAGCCTTGGTGCCATCGATTTCGGCATCATCATCGATGGCGCCGTAATCGTTGTGGAAAACTGCCTGCGGGTGCTGGCCGAAGAACAACACAAACGTGGACGGTTACTCACACGCTCCGAACGTTTTGCTACAATCCTCGGTGCATCCCAGGAAGTTATCAAACCAAGCCTCTTCGGAACGCTGATCATCGGCGTCGTCTACCTTCCCATCCTTACCCTCACCGGCGTGGAGGGGAAGATGTTCACGCCGATGGCGCTGACGGTGCTCCTGGCACTCACGGGTGCCGCAATTCTCTCCATGACGGCAGTTCCGGCAGCAGTCGCTCTTCTGGTTACCGGCCGTGTCGCGGAGAAGGAAAACCTGCTCATGCGAGGTGCCCAACGTCTTTATGCGCCGACGTTGGAGTTCGCGATCCACATGCGCTACGTGATGGTCGGCCTCGCGATCCTCATGGTAGCCGTTACCGGGGTTGCGGCATCGCGCATGGGAGGGGAGTTCATCCCCTCGCTGGATGAAGGCGATATCGCGATGCACGCGTTGCGCATTCCCGGCACCAGCCTGACCCAATCCGTGCAGATGCAGGAAGCCCTTGAGAAGGCCATCAAGGAGTTTCCCGAGGTCAAGGAGATTGCCGCCAAAATCGGAACCGCTGAAGTTGCGACCGATCCCATGCCGCCCAACGTGGCCGACAACTTCATCATGCTGAAGCCCCGGAGTGAATGGCCGGATCCCAAACGCCCCAAGGCCGATCTTGTCGCCGCGATGCAAAAGCGCGTGGCCGAGATCCCCGGCAACAACTACGAGTTCACGCAACCGATCCAGATGCGCTTCAACGAACTGATCTCCGGCGTGCGCAGCGACTTGGGCGTCAAGATCTTCGGTGATGATCTCGACACGCTGTTGTCGATTGCCAACAAGGTGCAGTCGGTCGTGCAGAGCGTACCGGGGGCGGCCGACGTGCGAACCGAACAGGTGAGCGGGCTGCCGATGCTAACAGTCAAGCCCAACCGCGCGGCACTGGCACGCTACGGCATCAGCCTCGCCGAAATGCAGGCGGTGGTAGAGATTGCCGTGGGCGGCAAGGAAGCCGGCCTCGTCTTCGAAGGCGATCGCCGGTTCGACATCGTGATGCGCTTGCCCGAGCACTTGCGGGTCGACGTGGACGCATTGTCCTCGCTACCGATCCCCATTCCGCAACCTGTCGCGGGGACAAGCGAGAACTCCCGCAAGTCTATCGTGCAGACTGGCATCGGGACAGCGGCGCCCTACGTGCCGTTGTCGGCCGTGGCCGAAATCGAAGTCGCTCCGGGGCCGAACCAGATCAGCCGCGAGAACGGCAAGCGCCGCGTGGTCGTGACCGCAAACGTGCGCGACCGGGACCTTGGATCTTTCGTGGCCGAGGTACAGCGCGAGGTCGCAGCCAAGGTCAAGCTTCCGGCGGGTTACTGGATCGGGTGGGGCGGCCAGTTCGAACAGCTCGTAGCCGCGTCGGAGCGCCTCGCCATCGTGGTGCCTGTCGCTCTGTTGCTGATCTTCGTGTTGCTCTGCATGAGTCTCGGGTCAGTCGGCGATGCATTGCTGGTGTTCAGTGGGGTGCCACTCGCGCTTACCGGCGGCGTTGCCGCCTTGGCGTTACGGGATATCCCACTGTCCATCAGCGCCGGCGTCGGCTTCATCGCCTTGTCGGGCGTAGCCGTCCTCAACGGCTTGGTGATTATTTCGTTCATTCAGCGTCTGCGCACAGACGGCATGCCCGTCAGCCAGGCCGTGCGGGAAGGCGCCATGAAACGGCTACGGCCAGTCCTCATGACGGCTTTGGTCGCCTCCCTCGGCTTTGTGCCGATGGCGATCGCAACCGGCGCCGGGGCCGAGGTTCAGCGCCCCCTGGCAACCGTCGTCATTGGCGGCATCGTGTCGTCAACGATCCTCACCCTCGTCGTGCTGCCTGCGCTCTATGTGCTGTTCAACCGAGAAAAGCCTGTTCAACAAGGAGAGAGCTGATGAAGAGAATTCTGGCGGTCATTGCGCTGGTCCTGTGGTCCGGCATAGCCGCCGCCCAACACAGCCACGGCAATGTTAAGGGGCCCAATGGTGGGCCCATGCACGACGTTGCCGGCGTACATGCCGAACTCGTCATGTCGGGCAACGTTCTGACCATCAACCTGTTCGATGAGGCCAATAAGCCTGTCTCCTCGAAAGGCTTCAGCGGTTCGGTGCTGCTCGTATCGGGAAACGCGCGCGAGACCATCCAACTCGCCGTGTCAGGCGACGCCGCACTCAAGGGAGAAGCAAAAGCCCCGATCGCGTCCGGAGCCCAGGTCACGCTGGTCCTCAAGAACGCGGCGGGCAAGTCGGGTCAGGTGAAGTTCTGATCAATGGATCTCTCACTGGAACATTTTCGGCCGAGCGCAGCGCTCGGCCGACAGAGTCAATATTTCCGATGCGACGCATACCGGTGCTCGGACTGACCACGCAAACGTCTTCCCTGAGTGACACTCAGCGGCGTTGGCGTGTTGAGAGGCGATCAGCCTGGCTGAGGCTCATCGTCTTGGCCATCCTCGCTGTCAATCTTGCCTTAGCACCCAATCACGAGAACTTTCTCATCCACGCCAACGTAGTCATCGGGTACGCACTCGTGACGACGTTGGCACTTGCGCTAGCCGCCATGAAGCGAGGACCGCATTGGCTGGCAGCGGCTCTCGTGACGATCGACGCGATCCTTGTGGTCGCTCTCTTTCATGAACATCTGTTCACATCCGCCAGTGGCCTCGACCACAGCCTGACCGCACCTTCGCTTGCAGTTGGCTTCGTGCTGCTTACGCATGTCGCCTTGCGGCTTAACCCGCGCCTCATTCTCTTGTTTGCCACCGTAGTCATTCTGGGATGGCTGGCGCTATTGACAGTTGCGGTCGACGCCCACATCGCCAAGGGAGCCGGTAGCGAACTCGATTGGAAGCTGTTTTGGGTAGAAGCGGGCCTCGCTACCACCTTCGGCTTCGCCGCTTTCGTTTGCTGCCTGGTCACACACGACCACAATGTCCTGTTACGCAACGCCGTCGCGACTGAACGCAGCCGGGCTAACCTGAGCCGATTTTTCTCGCCGAACGTGCTTTCGCAACTGCAACAGACGGGGGAGTCACTCGAGCTCGCCCGTCGCCAGGTCATCGTCATGTTCGTCGACTTGCGCTCCTTCACGCGGTTCGGCGAAGTGGCGTCGCCCGAGGAGGTTGCCGAACTCCTTGCAGAGTACCGTCAGCTCGTGACGTCCGCCGTGTTCGCGCATGGCGGCACAGTCGACAAGTTCATCGGCGACGGCGTGATGGCGGTATTTGGCCAGCCCTGGAGTGGCTCTGACGATGTTGAGCGGGCGCTCACATGCGCCATGTCGCTTGCACGTTCGCTGGAGCAATGGGCTGACGACCGCCAGCGCAACGGCAAGCATGCGCTCCGGGCCGGGATTGGTCTGCATGCAGGGACAGCCGTTGGCGGGATTCTCCGCAGTGGCAGCCATGCGGAGTTCACCTTGTTCGGCGACGTCGTCAATGTCGCTGAACGGCTGGAACGCCTGTGCAAAGAGTTCGATGCCACGCTGGTCACTTCCGACGCCGTAATGGCGCGCTTGCCGTCCGCCCGAAGTCTCGACGGATGGCATTGGAAGGAGGACGTTGCGCTGGAGGGCCGCGCCGGCCGTCTGCGTATAGCCTATCGGCCGCGCCGCCATGCCGATGAAGGTGAAATACCCAGTACATGAGAGCGCCGCCACTTGTCGATCCGCGCAAGTGCACCATTGCCCTTGATGCCGGTGTTCTCACCCGCAAAGGCTGGGTGCGAACCAGACTCGCCGGACGCTTTCGGACGCTAAGGGCGGCAGGCGCCTTTCGGGTCGTCATGGTAGGTGGCGGGAGTGACGAAAAGAAGTTTACTGGGGGCACCGCTGGCGCTCCGCCTGATCTTCAAGAAGTCCTTCTGGAAGTGCTTCATGAACTGTTGCAAGGGCGTCGTCTCGAGGACGATTGTCCGCGTCCGTTCGACCAACTGGACCCGCGAACAAGCTACTTTGTGACCGACGACTATCGGGTTCTGCAAAACCGCAATGTCTTCCTCGAAGAGGAACCGTCGCTCATTGCTGTCACTCTCGAAGAATTCTTCGAGATCTACCAGCGCTGGGTGAACTGGAATTCCTGATCGCTGTTTTCGTCGAGCCGACGGAGAGGCGGTACTCTAGCCTCAAAATGTGCGCCGGATGTCCAAGGGCTGAGGTGGCTGAAGTGGTTGAAGTGGTTGATTTGGTTGTGCCGGTTGAGTGGGTTGTGGCGGTTGAACTGGTGTCGGCGGCTTAGGCGGTTTCGGCTCCTCGCTTGCTCGAGGGAGCGGCGCTTTGCGCTTCTTCACGCGCTCTTCAAAGGCGGCAAGGGCACGATCAACAGGCAATGTTAATGCCAGCCCTTGAAACTCACTTGCCGAACTCGTCTCGCTTAGAGCCGTCCAAAGCGCTCTCCATTGCTGGAATTTTTCGCCTGAGGCCTTATCAACCATATCTCGAAACGCTTTTTGATCCCGAAGTTGAATGTAGCTAACGAGCAGTTTTATGGCTTGATCAGATTCCAGCGCCGTGGGCGAGTCCTTCTGTAGAATCCTGCGGATAGCGGCACGTGCGGGATCATAGACATCCGGGCGGCTATAAGGAACCAGGCCACCTGTTTCAACGTCCCGCAATGCGTTTACGGCCTGAACCTTTAGCGCGGATTCGGTTCGTTGAGCCAATACGAGCACCGAGATAGTATGATTTCGCGGCACCATTGTGAAGCCAGCTGACGGTTGCTGTGGCGCGCCCAAGCGAACCTTGATCACATTGTCGGTTGCTCGTGACACCGTCATTGTCGCGTTCAAGTCAGTGCCCGAGATAGATCTTAACTTGTCCCTAGTTGACGATGCTGACCCGGATATTGCCGTTCCGCCCCCGGTAATAGCCGACAACGCGGTCGCGACCTGAGTCAGAAGCTGCGAACTGCGCGCGGATCGAGTGCCCTCAATACTATCGGTGACAAAGAGCGGCACAACAGTTGGAAGCTTTAGCTCCGCAGAGTCATCGTTTGGAAAAAAGCCTATGCTGACGTACGCGTCGTAAGGCTGGTTTCTAGCAAATGGCTGCAAACTCACGTTGAGACGAACAATGTATGCAAAAAGATTGGAACTGTCTTCGACATGGTCGAGATAGGCTTCGAGCAGCCGGACCTCTTGAAATAGCGCCGTCGCTACATTGTATTGAAGAATAGGCTCGCTTGTCGTTGGCCGCTTCTCAGATTTTTCACTTGTTAGTATAGCATCCTTGACAGTCGCCTCACTCAGACCGGCCTTGGATTGATCGGGCTTTGGTGCTTCGCCAGGCTTTTGCTCCGTTTTCGACTTTCCGCTGGTGCTAAAATTGCCGTTTGTCTCCGTTGTCTCTCGGCTGCCCGTAGTGACAGTGGAGCCAAAACCAACCCCCAACGCAGCAGTGAACGCCTGAAGTGCCCGCTCCTCGTAGTAAGCCGTCGGCGGTAGGACTTTTTGCAGCGCGTTCTCAGCAGTTAGATCAAACTTAGGCTTAAGCGTAGTTCTGACCTCGTCGAAGGGAATGGTAGCCACGAGCGATAGGTGATAACTTCCGGCGTCTGCCAAAGAGCTCGCGCGCCTCGGCTCATACAGGGAGTCTCCGCAGGCAGTAGAGAGGACCACAAGTGTGAAGGATGCCAGACAGTACATGGCATTCGACTTGAGCCACATGGATCCCCACCCCATTCCATGGTCGTACTCGACATCCTACCACTACTTTCAGGGGAAGCCGAGTTCAATTTGACTAGCGCCTGTGGGTTGTATGCGGTCATGTTCACTGGTGGGTTGATCCTCCCTGGCGCGCTTCGCGCTTTCAGGACCCGTCTCCTGGCAACCTAAGGGAAGAGCATTGCGGCCAGAACTCACGTAGAAGAATGATCAGGTAGGGCGGGCAGCGGGTGGAGGCGGGCATTGCAGCGACAGCAGCTGAATGACACGGTCACTTTCTGGAGCCTGCAAAACTCTAAAACCGAGTCGAATTGATGGTTGACAGCAGCAAGATGGAATAGGCATTTGTTCCAGCGCTACGCCAATTAAAGAAGGAGTCTTGACTCATGCCTAGGCGCGCTTCTTTGACGCTGCTCGAAGCGAAGATCCGGGAACTCCAGGCGAAAGCTGAGGCGCTCAAGAATGTTGAGAAGCCCGGGGTGAAGCAACTCAAGGACGTTATCAAGCGGTACAAACTGTCCACCGCAGACATTGCGGAGGCTCTGGGCAGTCACAGCGCTGGACGCGGCAGCGCAATGAGGGGTGTCAAGGTGAAGCCAAAGTACCGGAACCCTGCCGATCGCACCGAGACATGGACGGGCAGGGGCTTACGCCCGAGATGGCTCGTCGCGGCGATGAAGGGCGGGAAGAAGCTCGAGGATTTTGCGATCTAGCACCACGCCGCGCTAGAAGAGAAAGGCTCGGTATGAGTGTCGCGAACTTCCTGACGGCCCGCTTCAAGGGAACGTGGACCGAAGAATATCATCTTGGGCTCTGGGAGCAGTACTCACGGTCAGGGCTGGCTGATCCGCATTTCGAGAAAGAGATCACCAGCAATGACGACCGGAGAATGTGGCAGCGCATTTGGGAAATGATCGTCTTTCGGCTTTTGGTCGAAAGCGGCCATGCTCCTACATCTGCCGCAAGGGGGCCCGACTTCTGCTTCTCGATAGGTGATCGCAGAGTCTTTATCGAGTGTACGGCACCCGAACCAACAGGCTTGCCTCCTGAGTGGCTCGAGCCGGTCGACTGGTCGACAATCAAGACCGAAGTGTCGTCAGTCCCCTTCGCAGAGATCCTGTTGCGCTGGACTGCAGCAATTAAAGAGAAATATGATAAGCTCGAAGGCCCGGTGGACAGGCAAACGGGACGTCGACGTCGCTCGCATGGCTACCGAGGCCAAGGAATTGTCCGCGACAATGATTGCTATGTCATCGCCATTGATGGCCGCATGCTGCTGCGAAGTCGAAACATCACCGAGGGAAACTCTCGATTTCCGTTTGCCGTAGAAGCAGTCCTTCCTATAGGGCCTGTCGGCTTTCCAATTACGAGTGAGGGGAAGATCGACGGACGGGGCAAGCATACGCTCCGCTTTTCTATAGAAAAGCGGAATAAATCCGACGTACCAACCGACAGTTTCTTGAATCCAGACTATGCGGGGGTGAGCGCAGTAATTGGATGTACATCTGAATGGGCCTGGCGTCCAGGCTTCAAAGTCGCCATCGCGCACAATCCGCTAGCGCGGGCAGCCCTTCCGTTGAAGATCTTCGGTGCGAAAGGCGACGACTATGCCGCAATACCTACTGCACCCGATGAGTACGAACTTGCTTTGCAAGGGTAACAACATCGCGAGCACTACGCCCTCTTCTTTGCCCTAGAGGCCTCTCGAGGTCGCCCGCCGGTGGTTCCGGTGAGGGCTGTCTTCGCTTTGTTCCGCAAATATGTCGATGGGCGTGGCGCTGCACTGTGGACAGTGCCACATGTTGTCGGCCATCTGCGCGCCGCTGAATGCGCCATCGCAGTGAAGGCAATGCCACTCATTCGAAATCGCTTTTGACAGCGGGTGCTGCGCCCGACCCTCCTGGTCCGGCTTCGTCGAGCGGCGAGGCCAGTCTACCGCGATGCGAGCCCGAAGTCGGTCTGCAGCTTCGTGGCAGATCGTGAGTGCTTTAGCCTTGAATTCAGAGTCCAGGATTGGATTGTTGTCGCTGTGGTCGTAGATCTCAATCACGGGACTGTCGGAAGGGGCATGCTCCAGCAATATGCACCATCCGTTTCCTGCCATGAGCACCTCGAAATCTATCTCCAGCGAGTAAGGATGCCCGTCAATGGTGCCATGTTCCTTGACGCCAAGCCCAATGCCCAGGAGAGGAATGCCCATCACGTCGGCGTCGGGCTGGGCTTTTGAATGCACGAATTCGTTGAGCACCGCCGGATCCGGACGCCAGCCTTTCGCCCATGCGGCGGTCAAAGCATTCCAATGCGCGTGCCGCAATTGGCGTGCGATCACATCGAGCGCCGTGTGATGGGCAATCCGGTTCCTCCGCGCCAGGCGTTTGGCAATGGTCTTCAGAATTTGCAGGTCGTTGTGGTGCGTCATGGCCCAGTCCTTCGATGCACAGACCGATCGTGTGCCCACTGCCAATCAAGTCCGCCCAAAGCAGGGCAGCATGAAAGTTGTTCCGAAAGAGCACCGCATGGCTTCGCGTGGTGGGCACACCGGCCTGTGCTTGGAGGCCAAGGTCGAGAGTAGTAGAACCGTTGGCGAGGTCAAGCCGGCTTCTTTTGCACACGAGACCAGCCTGCCATCGGGCTATGCCGTCTGGCGACGGAGGCGGCGGCCGGTTCGGAGATGGGTCACCAAACTCCTGATGGCTCACTCAGGCGCGTCTGGCTGCGCCGGGCCGGGCCGAAGGGCCGGCGGCCCCAGTGAGGTAATACTCCGGGTGGGAAGCGGCGGATCTGTTCTGCGGAGGGGCTTTTGGACGCTGCTCCCGCGGCACGGTTCGTTGCTCATGAGGGGAAACGCGCCTCACCCACGTCCCGGGGACGTCATTGTGATCTTGCTTGGATCGATGAGCAGCTTGAGGTTGGAGGCGGCAGCCTGGTCTAGTCCGTACTCTTCAAGGTCGGCGACTTTCGGCCGAACATCCAGAGCTTCAAAGTGCGTTGACCTGTACGCCCACACCGGATCAGCGGATTTCTCGAACAGGACTTTCGCGCTGAAGGTGATACTGGTGTCAGCAAACGCTGCGTTGTTGTAATACAGCCCCTCCAGAGGAAGCGATGTCCCTTCGATATCGAGGAAGGGGAACTCAAAGCGGGCTTCCGACTTGGGATTCAGAAGGATGTCCACGGTCATCCGTGCTTCATTTGCCTCCCAAAACGCATCGAACTTGAATCTCGCGTTGGAGCGCAGGCCGGCATTTGTGAGAAGGCGCAGCCACCCATCCGCAAAGGCTGAGAAAAGTGGCAGTTCATCGAGGTACGGTCCCGTGATGGGTTGATCCACAGGGAAGGTAATCGAGCGAATTCGGTCGTTTCCAGCGATTGTCAGGCTTGCGCGCCCTGCGGTCATGAGCGTGAGCGCGCGAAGCAGCTCCGCCCACTCCTCCAAAGTACGTTCCATGTCATCGATGGCGTCGACGCATTCGAATTTAAGCGCCGGTGGGGTCAAGCGCATGATGAAGTCCGAAGAGCGGACGAGAAGCTCTGTTTGATACGGCGCGGCCATCGGTGGTCCGATGAACATTTCAGCGTCGAACCGCGCCGCCCGCCCGAAGCTCGGTCCGCGAATTGTGATCTCGCAGGGGCCTATAGTAGGCGGCGTTAGACGCAACTCTTCAATGTCGTCGAACAGCGTCCCTTGATAGGGCAGGCGTATACCGAACCGGTTGTCGAACACACGAAGGCGCTCCGGTTTCAACGGCGCGAGGCCGAGCAGCAGGTTGCTGAAGTGCTCCGGACCCTCGATCTTGAGAAGCATTTCGGCCTCAAACTGGCCGTTCTCATAACCAAGTTCAGCAAGCTGCCGCTGTTTCTCGATCGTGTAGGCGTTTGGATTGTTTCCGCAGGCCGTGATCAGCGCCGCTAGCAGACCGGCGGCAGTCGGTTCAAAGCGCTGCCCGACTTTCTCATAGTCGTAGCTGATATCGGTGTGGTTGATGTCGTGAGCGCTGCGAGCCTCGGCCAGTCTCAACCGCTTGAGCACACGAGCCAGCTCCTTCCCAATGAGATGGACGAGATAAGCTGATTGAAGTTCGCCGTCTCCCCGCAGCCGAAACACGACGATGAGGGCCGCGTGGGGATCCTTGGCCAACCGGTCTATGGCGGACAGGCTGAGACGGATGCGATTGCCGGTGCGGCCGAGCGTCGACTTCAACTGTACCCGGGCGGCATTGATGGGGCGCTGGTCGAGAGGTAGCGACGGCCGGCCGCTCAATTCCATCGGGAATTCGACGATAAAATCCCAGCCCATAACGTCGGTGGCGCTCTTGTTGCAGTAGAGACCCGCGCGCTCACAGAGCGCTTCGAACTCTCGCTCGCCGATGCGACCAATGCGATCGGGGTCTAGCTCGTTTTCCATTCAGCTCTCTCGCTCTGAACCTCGATCCTCGAACGTGTGGCAGGATATGCGCGGCGTCGTGGACCCGATGAATCGCCGATAGATGCGCTCCGTGGCGGGGCCTCGACGTCGATCGTGCTGGAGGCGAGGAGGTGCTCGACTTCTGGCCCGGTCAGACCGAGTATCGTGCTGTCAAATGCGCCGGCGACCGCCTCCAATTGATCATGGGAGGAGAATGCCATCGCTTTTACTGCCCGTTCGCAAGGCGGCGCAAAAACGTCCTGGCCGTCACTAGGACGACGTGAAGCCGGAAAGTGCAGTGGTCTTCGTCCGAAAGGCCCGGGTGAGATCCTTCGGTGTGCAGCATTTTGAAGAGACCGTTGATGTAGTTCTTTCCGTCCGAGGTCCACTCGTTGCGGGCGGTCGCGAGAAAGCCGATCTCGCCAAGTAGCGCGCGCCGGTTCTCCGAGGTGGAACGTGTCGCCATTTCCGTGGGCCGCAGATTGCGCGCGATGTCGTTGAACAGGCTCTCGATGAACGTTCGAAGCTGGCCGTTGGAGGCGGCCCACTCGCCGCGCGTGTGCGCTTCGATTGCCTGGTCGAGGTGTCCTAGCGGCGTGACAAAGCCGAGCTTCTCGAGGAGCTGATGCACCTCGTCATCGGTCTCCGGAAGCTGAATCTCGCCAGGAAGAGCCGCGCGGATCGAAGGGTTGCGGCCCTGACTGTCCCAGCCCACAACGTATCCGTCGCGCGCAAGTCCGCGCACGAATGCCGTTTGGAGGGGCTGCGCGGAATCCTGCTGAGCCAGTTGGACGGCTTCCCGGATCGCGGCTTCGCCCAAGGTCATGCTGCCGTCGACAGTGTTGAGGACCGTCTCGGTACGTTTGAGGACGATGCGCCCGAGGAGATCGCATTTTTTTGCGACGCTGAGACCCGTGCTCGAAGGAAGCTCGTCCTCGAGCCCAAGCCGCAATACCACCTGATTGAATTTGGCCTGGCTATGCAGTTCAAGCAGCTCGACTGCAGCAATGAGGGTCGGCCGCGTGAATGGCGCGAATCGCATGGGAAGCCTACTCGAAGCGTAACCGCAAGGGGTTGCAGGCCCCAATAAAGCCGGCAGCAGACCACTCCGACAAGCCCTTCAGTTCGACATTTACGCCCCGGGGGCCATAGCCTTCCATTCAGCCTGTCGACTAGTCGCAATTTGGGCGCGTCGGCTTCACCGACCGGGCTCTATTCGGCCCGTTGTTGGGTTGCGGGCCTCACGAAGCCGCCCCTCAGTAGATAGGGGGAGGGGCGTCTTCGCCATTCGGTGACGATCCCTCGCGCTTAAGGTGCCGGCCTTCGGCCGAACTCTGTCTTTGTCCTGAGGGGCCTGCGGCCCCCGTTGCGTCAAGGCCGAGCCCTCCGGGCGAAAAGCGGCGGCCGTGTAGTCGCTGCGCTCCGGCCCGCACCAATCCCGCCGCTTTTCGGCCTGTGACGCATCACCCCCGCTCATTGCCGCGTGGCTAGTCGGTTGCATGCGCAACCTTTTGGCTACGGAGGCTCCCTTGAAGGCCGATGTCCACACCCGGATCACAGACACTATCGTTGCTCAGCTGGAGGCCGGGGTAAGGCCCTGGCTCAAGCCTTGGAATGCCGAACATGCTGCCGGGCGCATTAGCAGGCCCTTGCGGGCGAACGGCGTTCCCTATCGGGGGATCAACATCCTCTCTCTTTGGATGGAAGCCGATGCGAAGGGCTACAGCGCTCCCATCTGGATCACCTACCGTCAAGCGCTCGAGCTGAACGGACAGGTTCGCAAGGGTGAACGCGGATCACCCGTCGTCTACGCAGCGACCGCAACCAAGAAAGACGAGGCCGCGGACGACGCGGCGGAGCGCTCCTTCGCCTTCCTCAAGGGCTACACCGTGTTCAATGTCGAGCAGGTCGACGGATTACCGGCACATTTCTACACCCCGGCAACCAAGCCACTCGACCCTGTGCAACGCATCGAACGGGCAGAAGCGTTCTTCGCTGCGATCGGAGCGGACATCCGGCATGGCGGTAGTCGCGCCTACTACAACGTGTCGCAAGACTTCGTTCAGCTGCCGCCCTTTGAGACCTTCCGCGACGCCGAAAGCTACTACGCAACTCTCGCTCATGAAGCGACCCACTGGACCCGCCATGAAACCCGCCTCAACCGAGACTTCGGCCGCAAGCGCTGGGGTGACGAGGGCTACGCCATGGAAGAGCTTGTGGCGGAACTCGGCGCTGCCTTTCTCTCCTCCGATCTTGGCCTCACACCGGAGGTGATGCCGGACCACGCGGCTTACATCGCGTCATGGATCAAGGTTCTCACGCATGACAAGCGCGCCGTCTTTACCGCGTCCGCCTATGCCCAACGCGCTGCCGACCATCTCACAGGCCTGCAAACCAAGATCGCGGAGGCCGCATGATGCGCCGCACCCTAGAAAGCCCGGGCCAGCTCGCCTTCGATGCGTTGCTGGCCGACACGGAAACGGCCAACCGGGCGCGGACGGAGCGGGTCGCCCATGCGCACCTGCCGGGGACCATGGAGGCGGCAGTTCCTTACTACCGCCGCCTCATCGAAACGCATCACGCCGCGATGCTCAAGGGCGACGCTGGCGAAGTTGCTCGCCTGCGTCGGGAGGCGCTCGCTCTCGCCTTCAAGCTCAATGGCTTTGAAGCCGGCATCCTCGCTCACGAGGATGCGCCGGGCTATGTGCTCGCCCGCCTCACGCGAGCGGAGGAGGGGACGGTGCCGCTGTGGGGACAGTCGGGATCCTTTGAGATCCGCTGGAAGGCTATGCGCGTTCGCATCGAGATGGAGGGGCTGTTCGGCATTGGGGCTGCTCACACGTCATGGCTTGGCTTCGCGGCGCATGCCGTGGAGACGACCAAGCCCTTTCTCAGCGACACCGGCTATCGCAGTTTCCTCGGGGCAGGAGGAGAGTTTGTTGCGAACCACACACCGGACAGCTTCGCGACGGCAGTTATCGAGACCTACGTCGCGAAGGAACTGAAGGGCCGTCTACGCCGGATCGTGCCGCTTTGCGAAAGGTCTGGAGCGCCAGTCACGTCAAAGCGGCAAGCCAGGGCGAAGAAAGGTCGAGCCGCCGGGTGAGGCTCGGCGTAAAGATTCTACGCCGGGTCGATGGCGCTAAGGTTGACGCGAAGGCTATGGGGTGGCCTTCCCAGCCTCCCCACTATGACATCCGCGAGCCGTTGCTGTGCATCGGCTCCCGTTGACAAAATGCCCACCAGCACAAAATTGCGCTGTCGAGCATTCGGTTCACCCCAATTGGCTTCCCAATTCTTGTTGCTGATTGCGTATGCGGGAGGGTGAAGGTTGGCACTGTGCAACGCCAATGCGAGGTCGCTCGCTCTTCGCGCAGTTTTCGGGAGCGACTCAGAATATTCGTATCCCCAAATATCCTTGCTCCCGAGCAGGTGAGTTTCCGAAGTCGTCATTCGTAGTCGCTCTGCTCTCAGCTCGTCGCGGAGAACAGCGTCGACTTGGTTGCGGACTTCGGGATAATCAGCGAAATGGGTACGCGCAAAGGCGTCCCTGTCGAGCAGACTGGCAGCACCGAGCAGCTCTCGATACTGATCGCGATCGCGCACGTAGCGATCTTTTAGCAGAGCGCCGAACTCCAAAGCGGAGCTCATGAACAATTCGTCGACTAACGTCGTATCTGCATGGGTCTTTAAAAAACTAGACATGAGAAAGAGCCAGCCCGCTATTTGTTGCTTTTGCTTAAAACCACAATAGCAGACGTAAATACTTTCAAGAAGTATGCATATGTTAACCATCTAACGGCGCAGAGTGGATATGCGTGGATGATAGCTACCGTTAATAGTTTCAAATGTATTCTGTTTGATGAAAGTAATAACAGGTTGTAATATCGTTGCATGGATGATGTGTTCGCCAGATTAGCAAAGCTTGAGCAGAAAGTTGCTGCTCTTGAAGCGCGCGCCGACGATTTTTTTGAGGCTTTGAAGCTAGAGACTGAAAGCACTACGGAGAATTTGAGGCGCCACTCCGAAGAGCTTGTTGAACTACATGGATACATTATACCCACCGTCCGCAGAGTCTTTCCAAAGATCGAAGACGGCTATGATGAGATCGAGGAAGTGTTGAATCGATTACGACGCGAGCCCCCGCCGAGATTCAGAACGTAGACCGCCAGAGCCGCGCATCAGTTACTCCCTGCCCGGCTTCGTTTTCAACTGTTGCATGGGCATGGTTCAGGTACGCATAACAAACTCGGAGTGCACAATATATCCGCCATGAAAAAACACGACCTTGAGCTGAAAACCCGGCAGATGCAGTTGGAGCGCCTTAGGCAGCTTCAAAGTTCCGTCGACCGGGCGATGGCTACAGTCGGTGCAAGGCGCGCTCGCGAGCTGACAAATGTGATTGAAGACTTAGTGGCACCGTGTCTTGTGCTAATCGTTGATGCAGCGGCCTCGAAGTTGCATAACATCCAAGAAGACCCGGGTAGCGATGCTCTCGAAGTCGATCTCGATTTTCGTCAAAACCCTTACGAGAAATTTCGGAGAGCTATTAAAGAAGTGACTTTGGCGGAGTGCTTGCCCCGTGCGTGTCTTGAGAAGAGATGGTACGACTATCTGCTTTTCAAGTATCTGGCAGACGTTGTGGCGAGCTATCGTGGCATTTTGGTCGACATCAGTTATCAAGAAGGCGTCGGCTCGACCGTTGTCAAGCTTGACGTTCGTAGAACCGCAATCGACGATCGCATGAAACGACTGGGCGTCCGCTTTTACACCTGCCGTACACGCCATGCCCTTGAAGCCAAGGATCTCGCGGTGTTGGGAGTTCCGAAGTACGTCGACCGCGATCGATCGAGAGCCGTCGATAGTTCGGAAGGCAGCGCCCGCAGCTTTTACGAAGAAACGTATCGGAAGCTCATAGCGCGACGGCTTGTCCCTCTACAGACGCTACGCGAGTACGATCCAGCTCTGGTGAAGGCACTCTACAAGTCATGTGAAAAGGCGGGCGCACCGCCTCGGCACTGGCTTCCTGAAAGCCGCTCTGAGTTAGCTGCGTATAACCTGAACGGCATCGGGCAGACTGTGCGCTCCGCCGTCCAGGCTTTCGTCACCAAGAAATGGCGAGCGGGGCACTCCAATCCAACCTGAGGCCAGGCCAACGCGGGGAAGCACCACTTTCGATTAGCTTGCTGTTCCCAAACTGACTTGCAGGTGCCTGTGAAGCTGAATACTGAGGTACGACGCCCAGCTAGAATGGGGTGTTTTTAGGTCGCTTGTATTGCTGATACCTTTGCCGAGTGACCTTGACATCCGAAGTATCAAAAGAAACCCCAGTGATAAAGTGTATCGCTACTTCCGCCACGTCTACTTCTAGTGTGTCATCGCGATTGTCGTCAGTGGGGCTATGCAATAGGCCGCGACCAAAAAGTGGGATGGGGAAGTCATCGTCCAGTTTTTCGTCAGGAGCAGGCAGTTCTTCATACACCGTATAGTCGGGAGCAATGCCCTCATCCGAGTATTCGTACAGCGATGACCAGAGCTTGGTGTTGGGTGGAAAATCAATCGGCTTTACCTTGGCGGCCTTTTGAAACAAAACGACATTTAACGCATTGCTTTTAGTCTGGACCGACGGAAAGAGAATTCCATCGATGGCGGGCGCGGGGCGCGACGCGAGAAAATCCGCGACGGCTTGTGTCGCAAGATACGCGAATGCCTCGTCTGATGGGAGGACTGGCCGTGTCATGATCTGGCTTAGCGACCTGAGAAAGGTCACACGTTCAAACCTCGGCGCAAAGGCTGGATCAAATACACTTCCGGTTACTTTGACTGAGCCTAGCGCCGTGAGGTCGAGAAGCTGCAGGGGCCGTATCACCCGAAATCGCGCCGTCACGACTGTGGCTCCGACAGGAGGCCGAACTTCGGCAAGTGCCGTCTTGACGTCTCCAGAACCGTAGAAAACCGAGATGCCGCGTGCGTTCATTCGGCCGTCCTTCGCTAGATGGCTAGGAGGTGGACCGATTTCTCGGTCCGGCCTTTCGATCGCAGCCTTCTGCGCGTCTTCCCCTTCGATGACGCGGGCACGAAAGAATGCGTCGAGCTTGGTGCCGGGGCCTGCATCGATAATAAGCGGCTCGTTGGCGGCCGTTTTCATCAGCTCAATGCCATCGAAAACGTCACGTAATCGCGTCTCGCACGTCTGGCTGAAGAACCGTGCTTCTGTCTTCAGGGTCCTCTCGAACTCTCGCCACCGTTGATGCCAGTCGGCGCCGTCATTGGAGTGCTCGGCGTAGAACAGTTCCGAGCTGAATTCGCTCTCTTCCCCTATATAGTCTCCGGGAGCAGGTTCGTTCTCGTACTCTAGAACCTGCTGAATGTCCTTGGCTGCATCTTCTGGAATGTCGGCTGCGTTCTGAATGGCGTAGATGACGGGATCGCCGTCATCATCGGACGCGCGGGCGTAGTTCTGTTCGAACGCTTGCGCCACCCGCTCGCAGAGTGCGCCGACCCTGAAGGTCTTTCCGCTTTTCGCGCAGTAGTCGCAAATCGCTTCCTGTCCGTGTGTTTGAACGTCGCTCTTGAGGAAGGCTTCCCCGATGCAGTCAGAGCACAAGCAACGGTCTTTGAGGTCCTCGCAATCTTCGTAGTCCATGGGCTTACCCTGCCACCGTCCCCGAACTAGACCAAGCCTCCGGTGTCAAGACGGGAGCCAATACCGTTTGCGTGGGTATACGGTACCGCGCCGAACGTGAGTTCCAAGCGTCTCCTGCCCAATTTCTCACTGCAGGGGCGTGGCGAGGCCATTGTCGCGTCGCCGAGACTAAGTAGAATTAGGAGCGCCGCTAGCGAGGACCTTTATGTACCTATTGGTTACGTGCGTTGTTTGAAGAACTTATCGTGCGATGCTTGCCTTGCATACAAAGATGTGGACCGCGAGGGCTTAGGTGAGCTAATGAGAAAGCGCGTCTGCGTTATTTTGGGTCAGACTTACACAGTTTCTTACACACTAAACTCACTTGGCCGGAAAAGTGTAGGAAAATCAGATGGTTACGATAGCCATCGCCTGACTCAAAATCAGGTTTCCTCACGGAAGTGTTGGTTCGAGTCCGACCGGGGGCACCAGAAAATGCGGGTCCAGTTCAAGTCGACGTTGGAGCGGACTGGGCGTCGAGAGCAGGTGCGCACGGCCCGAAACCCCCTCGGTCTCATCAGCACGGCGGCACGATCAGCAACGCAATGCCGTTCGCTCCGACGGCTACCACTGACAGGCCGGCCAGCCAGCGCATCAACGACAGCAGGAAGCGGTTCTCCGCTTCGGGAGCCAGTGCAAGGAAGCCGGCAAACCGCTTTGTAAGCACCAGCGGGAGCGAGACGAGCAGCAGCGCGATCGCCGTCGCCAGGGCCAGCAGCGCGATGAGCGGGCGCGGCGTCCCGCCCACGGACGCCACCGCAGCGCAGGCGGAGGCATGAACGCCATAAAGCACCAACAGGTGGGCGGCCCACACCAGCGGTCCGAACAGCACGGCGAAGACGATGCCCATCAGCTTACCAGCCTCGGGAAACCGTGAACGAGCGCGAGGCCGAGCGCGGTTTGCGCTGCCGCGTAGTAGGCCAGCAGCGCCGTGTGGTCGAAGCTGTTGCGCCGCTCGCGATCGGTGCGGCCGGCAACCAGGCGGGCGACGGTGAACAGACCCATAAATACAACCGCGGCAACCACCTGTGCCGCGAGCACGCCGGCCAAGTAGACCATCGCGCCGTAGGCTGTCGCGTGGGGCCTGAGGCCGTCCTGCCAGTGAAGCATGATCTCGACCGCGACGGCGGCGGCGAGCGCGGCACAACCGACCAGCACGCCCAGCGTCGACGGCACGACCGCCCGCGAGTTGGCGGGCGGCAGCCATCGGTCGGCCGCGACGAAGGCGACAACGGCCATGACGCACAAGGCCGCGGACAGCAGCGGGCGGTCGAGCCCCGGAAGCGACGCGTCGCGCGATGGCCAGACGTCGGGGGACACGGTCCACAGGTAAAGGTAGGAAAAGACGTAGGAGAGATAGAGCGAGGCTGCGACCAGCATCAGCACGACCATGGCCCACCAGCCATGCGACTGCGGCCCCGTCATGTACGTCGGCAACCGGATACCGGCGCCGATCTCGACCTGCCCCTTCGCCGGGCCGGGGTCGAGCGGCCACAGCCATGCGACGACGAACACGATCGCGAGCACGGCGCAGGCAAGCGCGGGCAACACGGCCTTGACGGTGAGCAGCAGGAAGCAGGCGGCGGTGAACACCGCCGCCAGGACCTGCGGCCAGCCGGCACCCGGCATCCGCAGGACATACTGCGGCTTCGCCTCGAGCGCGCTCGTCACCAGCGTCTCGCGGCCGCCGGTCGGCGCATCGGGAAGGTAGTGGGCACCGGCCGCCACCTCGTCAGCCAGGCCGGGCTGGTCCCACAGCGGATCGCGGCCCGTGACGTGTGGGATGCTGCGCGCGGCGTAGACGTCGCTCGGCAGCCATTCGAGCGTCGCGGCCTGCCACAGGTTCCCCGCCGGCCTGCCGGATGGGCGGAAGTTGCGGGCGAGATCGATCAGGAAGACCAGCACGCCGGCGGCCAGGACGAAGCTGCCGACGGTCGAGACCAGATTGAGGGCGTCCCAGCCGAGGCCTGTCGGATAGGTCCAGACACGCCGCGGCATGCCGGCGAGACCGGTGATGTGCATGGGAAAGAAGGCGACGTTGAAGCCCGCGAACATCAGGCCGAACGACCAGCGGCCGAGGCGCTCGGAGAGCGGCCGGCGGCTCAGCATCGGCGCCCAGTAGTAGAAGGTGGCGAACAGGGGGAAGACCATGCCGCCTACCAGAACGTAGTGGAGATGCGCCACCACGAAATGCGTATCGTGCACCTGGAAGTCGAACGGCACCATGGCCACCATCACGCCGGTCAGGCCGCCGACCACGAAGATGAACAGGAAGCCCAGGATGAACAGCGACGGCGTCGTGATCTGCCAGCGCGCGCGGCCGGCCGCCATCGTGGCGATCCACGAGAAGACCTGGATTCCCGACGGGACGGCGACCGCCATGCTGGCGGCCGAGAAGAAGGCCAGGCTGAGGCCGGGAATGCCGGTGGTGAACATGTGGTGCACCCACAGGCCGAAGCTGAAGAAGCCGGTGGCGATCAGCGCCACGACGATCAGCCGGTAGCCGACGAGCGGCGTGCGCGCGAAGGTCGGCACCATCATCGAGACCAGGCCCGCCGCCGGGAGGAAGATGATGTAGACCTCGGGATGACCGAAGAACCAGAAGAGGTGCTGCCACAGCAACGCGTCGCCGCCGCGTGCCGCGGTGAAGAAGGGCCAGCCGAACGCTCTCTCGATCTCGAGCAGCATGGTGGCCAGGATGACGGCGGGGAAGGCGAAGACGATCATCGCGGCGAAGATCAGCATGGACCAGGCGAAGACCGGCATCCGCGAGAGGGTCATGCCGGGCGGTCGGGTGCGCAGGACGCCGATCACGATCTCGACGGCGCCCGCGATCGCCGAGATCTCGATGAAGCCGATGCCGAGCAGCCAGAAATCGGCGTTGTCGCCGGGCTGGTACTCGGTAAGCGTGAGCGGCGGATACATGAACCAGCCGCCGGCAGGCGCGAGGTCGTAGAAGATCGTGGAGAAGAAGACGAGGCCGCCAATGATGTAGGCCCAGATGGCGAAGGCGCTGAGGCGCGGGAACGGCAGGTCGCGCGCCGCCAGCATCTGGGGCAGCAGCAGCACGCCCAGCGCCTCCATCGCCGGCACGGCGAACAGGAACATCATCGTCGTGCCGTGGACGGTGAACATCTGGTTATAGAGTTCCTGCCCGATGAAGGCGCCGTCGGGCTGCGCCAGCTGCAGGCGCATCAGCAGCGCCAGGATTCCAGCGAGGACGAAGAACATCAGCGCCGCGCCGAGATAGATCAGGCCGATCACCGTGTTGTTGACGGCGCTGGGCAGGCGCCATCCCCGGGGGGTCGCCCAGATGCGCAGCAGCTCGGCTTCCTCGCCGGACGGCCGCGGTGTCGGGCTGATGGGGCGAGCCGGCCCGGTCATCGCGCTCATCGCAGGAAGTAGAGGATGACGAGACCACCGAGATAGGTCACGAGGACACCAGCCGAATCGATGCCCATGCGCAGCATCGTCCGGTCGCGCCGCTCGGCGACGCCGGCCACGAACATCATGGTGACCGTGATGCCGATGATGGCGGCGAAGGTCGAGAAGCGGCCGGCGGCGTTGAGCACGGGTTCGCCCCCGGCAACGGCGTCCACCACGAACAGCAGGGTGATGTCGAACAGGTTGGTGCCGAAGATGTCGGACACCGCCATGGTGTAGAGCCCCGCACGCGCTGCCGTCAGCACGGTGCTGACCTCGGGGAGCGACGTGGCGATCGCGACGAGGACTGCGCCAACGAAGCTCTCGCCCAGGCCGGTCTGCTCGGCGATCGCGTCCCCGGTTCGGGAGAGCGCGTAGCCCGCAGCGACGATCACCGCCGCCGCCATCGTCGCCTTGGCCATGGTGGACCGCAGGCTCTGAGAGGCATCACGCTCGGCTTCCCGCTCGGAGTGCCGCCTCTCATCCCCTTCGAGATCCTCGTCGTCGACGACGCGCCACGGCCGGCGCCCCTTGGCACAGGCCAGCACCCACATCGCGAATACGCAGAGGAAGAACAGAAGCCACATCCACAGGCCGATGCCCAGGAACGCAACGTCGCCCACCACGATGGCGCTGGCCACGACGGAAAGCAGAAACACCTTGAAAGCGCCCTGCAGGAAGACGATCGGATTCGGCACCACCGCGGTCAGCGCCTTCTTGCCGATCACAATGTCGGCGACGGCGAGTATGGCGACCTGCATGGCGATGCCGCCAAGGACGCTGTTGACCGCGAGCGCCCCATCTCCATGTGCGGCCGCTGACACCGCCACCGCGACTTCCGGAAGGGAGGTCACCCCGCCCAACAGCAACATGCCGACGAGTGCCTGGCCCATGCCGGTGCGCACACTGATGACGTTGGCATAACGCGTGATGCGCACGCCCGCCATCCAGACCATGGCGGCCGCCGCGGCGAAGACGGCAAGGTTGGCAGCGAGGCCCAACCCGGCGAGCTCGATCATGCGGCCCTCATTCGAGCGCATCGAGGTAGTGCGCGAGCAGGCGGAGCTCGCCGTCAGTCAGGACACGGTAAGGTGGCATCCGGTTGCCCGGCTTGATGTGCTGGTTGTCCCGGATCCAGGCGGCGAAGGCGTCGACATCGTTGGTCAGGGTCGCCGCCGCGAGCGAGCGGCGGCTCGCGACATGGGTGAGATCGGGGGCGATCCTGCCGGCAGCGGACGGCAGCCCTCGGACGCGATGGCACGCGCCGCATCCCGATGCCACGAACAGCCTGGCACCCTCCCCGTCGGTTCGCACGGCCGGGCGTGTCTCGCGGCGCAGCCATTCCTCGAACTCGGGTGGCTCTCGGGCGACGACATGAAAGGACATCAGGGCGTGCGCGCCGCCGCAATACTCGGCGCATTGGCCGCGGCTCACGCCCGCTCGAGTCGCTCGCAGCACGAGGCGGTTCGTTCGGCCCGGAATCATGTCGATCTTGCCCGCGAGGTTGGGCACCCAGAAGCTGTGGATGACATCCGCCGTCCGGAGCGACAGCGCCACCCGTTCGCCGACGGGGATCACGAGTTCGTTTGCGCTCTCGAGCTCGGTGCCGTCCGGCAGGTGATAGATCACTCGCCACCACCATTGCTCGCCGACGACGGTAATCCGCAGCGCCGTGGGCTCGGCCGCTGCGTGCCAGGCGCGGGTCCCCATGGCCGACAGGCCGTAAGCCAGCAGCAGCAGAAGCGATATCGTCGGGAAGGCAACGCCGGCGCCGACGATGAAGCGATTGGCCGCAAGGCGGGCCCGGACGCGCGGGCCGCCGGCGATTGCCAGGACGGTCGCGGCGACAACGCCGAGCAGGACGAGAGAGAGGAAGATCGTCATCGTCCAGAACAGGCGGTCGATCTCGCTCGCTTCCTCGCCGCGCGGTGCCAGGGCCGATTGCTCGCCCGAGCAGGCGAGGAGCAGGGCGGGCAGGCACGACAGCGCGATGACCCTCCTCATGGCGCGCTCCGCGGCGGCAGCGAGGCGAGATAGGCACCGACTGCGGCCATGTCGTCATCGCCGAGCCGAAGCGCGACGACCTGCATGATCGGCCCGAAGGTCGTGGCGTTGCGCTTGCCTTCCCGGAAGAGCCGCAGCTGTTGCTCGATGTACGGCGAGGACAGGCCGAGGATCCGCGGAAAGGCAGGGTTGCGCGCATCGACATGGCAGTTCAGGCAGGCCGGCACGCCCTTCGTGGGCAGTCCTTCGCGGGCGATCGCTTCGCCGCGCTGCAGCAGCTCGGCCGGTGCCGCTCGCGCCGGCACGCGTGACGGTGCGTCCGCCCCGGCATAGGCTGCCGCCAGCTCGCGCATTTCCTCGTCGTCGACCATCGCGGCGATCAACTGCATGTAACCGCTGGGCCGCCGGCCGTCGGCATAGTCGTGCAGCGCGCGCTCAAGATAGGCGCGGCTCTGACCGCTGAGCTGAGGGACGATGGCGATTGGCGCTGCCGCGCCCGGCGCGCCGTGGCAGCGAGCACAGACTTCCAGTCGTTCGCGCGGCGCGCCGAACCCGGGACCGAAGGCGGGACGACCGCCGGCGATGCCGGCGAGGTCCTCGTAGGCGCGGGCGTCGAGATCGCGCATGCGGCCCAGGAACGCCACGACCGGCCAGACCTCGTCCGCCCTGCCTGGCGCGATCCAGGCCGGCATGCCGGTGTACTTCTGGCCGTTTCGTACGATCCAGTAGAGCTGCCGCGGCGACCACCGGAACACCGATTCGGCGAACGAGGGCGGCGACGGAAGCATCGCGGCCTGCAGAGCGCTCGGCGCGCGCCCCGGGGCGCCGTGGCAAGCGGCGCAGCCCAATTCATAGTGCACGGCGCCGAGCCGCGCTGCATCGGGCGATTCGGGCGGCGGCTGGCCGACGTCGAGGCTGTGGGTCCGGATCGACTGGCGGCGCACCAGGTCGAGCAGCCAGGTCGTGACATCGAGGTGCTCGCGCGAGGCCGAGACATTGTAGAGGCCCGACAGCACGAACAGCGCGCCGGCCGCGAAGGCGAGCATCACGGCGACGGCGCCACCGACCACAATCTGACCCGGCGAGGGCGGAAAGAACCTGGACCTAGGCAAGTTCAGCGACTTCGCGCCGGCGGACTGCCTGGTCGGGCGGCACCAGCCACCTGGAGGCGACGACGACGGCGGCCACCAGGTAGCTCAGCGGGCAGGCGACCAGCATCAGAAGGCCCGCAAGCTGCTGGTCGGCCAGAGGATCGAGGGCCTGCAGACCATGGTGCGTCATCGCTGGATAGATCGCGTACGACGCGAAGGTGAGCAGCACGCCGAGCAGGCAGAAGAGCTTGCTGGTCACCAGCAGGGCGGCAATGGCGCGCCATTGCCCGCCGGCCATGGCATTCGTGACGGCGCTCCAGAACCACAGCGCGGCGAGCAGCAACGAACCCTGCATCGCCAAATGCAGGCCCGGGCGATCCATGGCAGCGGCGAGGGTCGGCGGCGCATGCCAGCCCCACAGCAGCAGGAGTTGCGCCAGGGTCGGCGCCGCGAGGCTTCGGAAGGGCCTCACCAGGGCGGGGTACGATCGCGCTGCCCAAACGGCGGCGACCGGAGCAAGGAAATTCATGAGAAGGATGTGGCCAGCCATGCCGGCGCTCAGGGGCCCGAAATTCGCGAGGATTGCTTCAGTCTGCTCGCTCATCGGGGCCTTCCTGCCGGTATCAGGCACGAGGTGCCACTTGGTCCGCATGTGCATGCGAGCCCAGTCACGGGGTGCCTGGATTGGACACCGAACGCCGGCGACGAGCTTAGGTTGCGACCTCCTGGTGCAGTTGGGGCTGCCGCGCGCTGGCAGTCGACATTGCCCGGAGCGACATGCGGGCAATCAGGAGGGTGGGACACTGGATCCGTTGCGACCGAGATTGTTGCGTCGCTGACGCTCTTCGCGAGACGGCGGAACGCCCGGAGGAGGCACACCGTTGAGCTCATGCCCAGCCGGAGGTCGCCGTGTCCGTTCTCCTCGCCGATGCTGCCGTGGCAGCAGCCTTCTCGATGGTTGCCCTGCCGGACCTTCAGGTCGCGTTCGGCCAGTGATGAGCACGCTGATCGAGGAATTCGGCCATCCGACGTTCCTGCCCTTTCCAGTCATTGCCGCGCGCCTGCTCTTCGCGGCGATCCTGGGGGCGGCGATCGGCTTCGAGCGCGGATGGCGAAGACGGCCTGCGGGGATGCGCACGCACATCCTGATCTGCGTCGCGGCGGCGACCCTCGGGGTGCTTACCATCGAGATCGTGCACCAGCCGGCGTTCGGTCGCGTGGGTGTGATGTCGGATCCCGTTCGCGCCGTCGAGGCGGTTACCGCGGGCGTCGCGTTCCTGGCTGCGGGCACGATCCTGTTCGCCCGGGGCGAGGTCCAGGGCCTGACGACCGGTGCGGGCATGTGGCTCGCCGGCGCAGTGGGACTTTGCTGCGGGCTCGGCCTCTGGCAGATCGCGGGCTTCGGCACGATCCTTGTCGTGATTGTCCTGGGCCTGCTTCATTCGCTCGAGGTCCGCATAGGCAATGCCGCCGGCAAGAAGGACGACGAGGATCGCAGGCGCCTCACGGAAGAATAGCGCTACGGCGCCTTCGGCCATGTTATCGCGTGCTCGAAGCGCCGCTATCGGTCGAGATTTTCCCATGGCGCGAGTCGGACCCTGTTTCGGCGTTCTCGCATGTCGAGCTGACGTGGATGTCGGTCGTCTGGCAGCTGCACACCACGGGACCGCCGCGTGATGCTGTCGCTCTGCTCGTGGTGCCTGCTCGCCCTCTGCTCCGCTGGCCTCGTGGTCCGCGTGAGATTGAAGGCCGTGTTGATCAACGCGACGTGAGACAAGGCCTGCGGGAAGTTTCCGACCTGTCGGCCGACCGCCGGTTCGTACTCCTCGGCGAGCAATCCGACGTCGTTGCCGAGGCCTGCCAAGCGATCGAACAGCGCCTCCGCCTCGGCCCGCCGTCCGACGGACAGATAGGCATCCGCCAGCCAGAAGCTGCAGGCCAGGAACACCCCTTCGCCGGGCTCGAGCCCATCCGGATCGCGCGTCGTATCGTAGCGCAGCACGAAGCCGTCGACCATCAGGCGGCGCTCGATGGCTTCGAGGGTGCCGACGAAGCGAGGGTCGTCGGGTTCGAGGAAGCCGACCTGCGCCAGCAGGAGCAGGCTGGCATCGAGCGTGGTGGCGTCGTAAGCGGCACAGAAGGTGTTCGCGTGCCGATCGAACCCGTGCGTGCAGACGTCGTCATGGATCGCCGCGCGAGTGCTGCGCCAGTCCTCGAGTGGTCCAGGCAGACCGTGCAGCTCGACGGCCTGGATCGCGCGGTCGAAGGTCACCCAGGCCATGACCTTGGAGAACGTAAAGTGTCGCTTGGGCCCGCGGGTTTCCCAGATGCCGCAGTCGGGCTCGCGCCACCTTTCGGCCACGTGGCTCACCAGGGCGCATTGCAGTGCCCAGCCGCTGTCCCTTGCGGCGAGCCCGGCCTTGCGTGCCTGCTCGAAGGTGTCCATCAGCTCCCCGTAGACGTCGAGCTGAAACTGGCGATAGGCATCGTTGCCGATGCGCACCGGCCGCGACTCGGCGTAGCCCGGCAGCCAGTCGGCCTCCCATTCGGTCAGCCGGCGCTCGCCCATCAGGCCGTACATGATCTGCATGCTCGCCGGAGCGCCGGCGACCGCGCGCAGCAGCCAGTCCTGCCACGCGGCCGCTTCCTCGAGCACGCCGGCATCCATCAAGGCCAGCAGGGTAAAGGTGGAATCCCGAATCCAGCAGTAGCGATAGTCCCAGTTGCGCACACCCCCGACTCGCTCCGGCAACGACGTCGTGGGAGCGGCGACGATGCCGCCGCTGGGCGCATAAGTGAGCGCCTTGAGCGTGATCAACGACCGCTCGACGGCTTGCCGATGGGGCCCCGCCAAGTCGGCATGGGCCGTCCAGTCGCGCCAGAAGGACTCGCAAGTGCGCAAGGCGGCGGTCGCGTCGACTGGTGCCGGTGCCGCGAGGTGCGACGCGCCATAGCTGAGCACGAACGGGATCGTGTCTCCGCGGCACACCCGAAAGCGGGCGCGGGTCCGGAAGCCTTCGCCGTGCACGGCGACGGGGGTGCGAAGAACCGTCATGTCGGGGCCAGCTACGGCGCGCAATGCGCCGTCGGGCATGCGGCTCACCCACGGGATGGTCGCGCCGTACCCGAAGCGCAGGACGAGCTCCATGTCCATCACAAGCTCGCCGGTATCGCCTCGCACCATTCGGATCAGCGTCGAGCCGAGATCGTGCGGCACCATGAAGTCGATCACCGTCGCCCGGCCCGAGCCCGTCGCGAATCTGGTCTCGAGAATGAGCGTGCCGTCGCGATAGCGGCGCGAGGCCCGCGCATCCCCGCACGGCACGAGCGACCAGCGGCCGTTGTCCGGGTCACCCAACAGCGCCGCGAAGCAGGCATCGGAATCGAAGCGTGGCCAGCACAGCCAGTCGATCGAGCCGTCCAGGCCGACCAGGGCCCCGGTCCGGCAGTCGCCGATGAGGGCATAGTTCTCGATGGGCTGGGTCATGCCGAGGGAAAAATGTGCGCCGCGGCATAGAGTTCCCTTGGCGACGACCATTCGCGACAGTGCCACGCGGGCCCGATGACGGCTGGACCCGGCTGGCGGCCGATCTGCTGTCGTCGGCGGCCGCGAAATGCGCCAGCTGATCGGCATGGGCCTTCCTGAAGACGGGCCGGCCGGTTCTGAAGCGAGTTGCGTCGGAGAGGGCAAAGCAACCGCCGGCGAGCGCTTTATTCACGCTGCATTTACGCTGGAGTGACGCTGCGGCAACGGCGTGAGGCGTAGCGTCGGACCTCAACGACCACCGGGGCTCGCGGGGTCGCAGCCTGGCTGACGACGGCTTGCACCGGGTGGCGCTGGGCGTCGCCGCTGCAACGGCGCGCCCGGCCAAGAACGTCGCTTTCGGGCGGGGCGTCGAAAGCGGCGGATCACACCCGCTCCGAAAGGAAGGATACCATGGCTCGTTCACGTTCTCGTACGGCGGCTCGCGCCCGTTCGCGTGCACCCACCACACCCGCTCCGCGCCCGCTGCCGACGAGCGGGGAAGCCGCAACCAGCGGGGAGTTCACCGGCAAGTACCTCGTCCTGCTCCGCGACGACGGCGTGAAGGAGGGGTTGCAGGCGATCAAGGACGCCGCCGGCCTGAAGGAAGTGTGCAACGCCGCCGACTACGAGGCGGCGGCCGTCGAGATGGCCGATGCGGAACAGGCGGAGGTGTTCGTCCTCGACAAGCTGAAGGTCGCGGTCGTGGATGCCGATCCCACCCAGTTGGGCGGCCTGCAGGCGGCGGCGGCGGAGGATGACGGTGCGATCCTCGCGGTCGAGCCGGAGCGGATCATGTACGCCCTCTCCGATCCGGTTGCTGCGCAGATCCCGTTCGAATACCTGCGAGGGTACAAGGACGCGGTCGACCACCTGTTCACCCGACTGACCGGCAAGGCGGCGGACGAAGCGGCAGCGGAGGCGGCGATCGCATTGGCGGATACGGCCCAGTTCACCTGGGGCCTGCAGGCGACGCGCGTGGACAAGTCGCGGTTCAGCGGGCGGGGAGTCCGAGTGGCCGTGCTGGACACCGGAATGGACCTCGACCACCCGGACTTCGCCGGACGCGTCGTGCCTGCCCGGACCCGCTCGTTCGTGACCGGGCAGGCGGTGAACGACTTGAACGGTCACGGTACCCATTGCATCGGCACGTCTCTCGGATTCCGGCAACTGGCCGGCGGGGCACGGCGATACGGATGTGCGTTCCGCGGCGACATCTTCGTCGGCAAGGTGCTGAGCAACGCCGGCTCGGGCTCGGATTCGGGAATCCTCGCCGGGATCAACTGGGCGGTCACCAACCAGTGCCGGGTGGTCTCGATGTCTCTCGGCGCGCCTGTTCAGCCCGGTGACCCGTTCTCGCCGATCTACGAGAACGTGGCCCAGCGGGCGCTCCGGTCGAACCCTGGCACCCTGATCGTCGCCGCAGCCGGGAACGACAGTCGCATCCCCGGGACGAACAACCGGCTCGAACCGCCACGTCCGGTCGGCCGGCCGGCGAACTGTCCGTCGATCATGGCGGTCGGCGCCCTCGACGCGAACCTGGCCATCGGGACGTTCTCGAACGGCGGGATCAACCCGAACGGCGGTGGCGTGGACATTGCCGGGCCGGGGGTCGCTGTCTTCTCGTCGGTCCCCGATCCGTTCCCGCCGAACGTCCAGCCGGGCGGTGGGGGCCGGCCGTGGCCGCCCCGTTACCACACAATCTCCGGCACGAGCATGGCCACACCCCATGTGGCCGGGATCGCCGCGATGTGGCTGGAGGCCCGCGGGCGGGCGACGAGCGCCCAGGCGCTCTGGCAACTGCTGACCGGGAACGCCCGCCGGTTGATGCTGCCGAGCCGGGATGTCGGGGCCGGCTTGGTGCAGGCCCCGGTCTGACCCGGATACCTCGAGCCTGCAGGCTTCTGGGGGCGCGTGGAGCGTCCGTGCGCCCCAAACGGCGAAAGGGTCGAGGCCGCGAAGCGAGCGGTGCCGGACTGCCGAGGCACCCCGCGACACGATCTCATGCGCCGGGTCGGAACCCGAATACACCACATGCCATTGAGGAATCCGGGCTAGTGTTCCTCCGCGGGGGCGAGAACAACGGGTTCCGTCACCTGCGAGACAATCGCCGCTGGAGAGCTCTGGAGGTCCTCCCATGTCGAAGAAGAAGTCGATCAACGTCAGTGTCCTGGCTGACGACAGTCACAAGGACAACCTGGCCGGATTGGCGAAAGATCTGAAAGACAAGGGGTTCGTGCTCAAGGAGTCGCTGAAGGCGCTCGGCGTTCTCACCGGGAGCGTCCCCGCGAAATCGCTCGCGGCGCTGTCGAAGGTTCCCGGTGTCTCGGCGGTGGAGGAGGAGAAAACGGACTACCGCACGCAGAATGGATAGCAGGTCACGGCCAGGGACGACCCTGCCATCCCCGGTCCAATGACGCCCGGCCTCAGCCTCCGGCCGTTCTGCTCTCGTCGGCGGCCGCGAAATGCGCCAGCTGATCGGCATGGGCCTTCCTGAACGCGGGCCGGCCGGTCACGCGTGCCACGTAGGCATCGCTCGCAGGCCGGTCGCCGAAGGAGCGGACCTTCGAGACCCGCAGCACGTCGGCCATCAGCAGGTCGGCGGCGGTGAAGCGCCCGGCGGCCAGCCAATCCCGCTCGCCCAGGACTTGCTCGAGCTGGTCGAGACGGCTTGCCATCCAGCCGGCAAGACGATTGTCGCCCTCTCCGGATATCTCGAGGAACCACCAGGGCACGCTGACCATCTCGATCGAGTTGAGCGCGGCGACGACCCATTGCATCGTCTCGGCTTCGCCAACCGGATCGCGCGGCATCAGCTTCTCGCTCTTGCGGGCCAGATGCAGCAGCCCGGCACCGCTCTCGAATATCTCCAGCGCGCCGTCGCTCAGGAAGGGAACCTGGCCGAAGGGCTGGCGCGACAGGTGATTGGTCTCGCGCCCATCGAACGGGACGGTTTGCACCGTGTACCCGAGCCCCGCTTCCTCGCAGGCCCAGCGCAGCCGGAGATCGCGCACGAACCCACGCGGGCCTCTGGGCACCCAATCGTAGGTCCAGATCGTCAGGTCGCTCATCGTGCCTTGCCCGCTTTTCAATGATTCGATTGGACGAAGAACTACCCCGAAGCGCCGCGTTTCGATAGCGTCGCGACATTCTGGTCGCAGAGGCTCGGGGGGACATGAAGCCGAACATCGAATGGCTGCTGGCCGGCTCGGGTCGAACCAGGGGGCTGCCGATGAACGATCGGATCGTCGCCGACGACGACCAGTGGCGCGCCACTATCGAGCGGGTTCAGATCGGGGTCGACCTGCGCGCCTTCCTGACGGATGTCGAGGCGCGGCGGGAGGTGACACTGGAGCCGCGCTCGGATCGCGACGATGCCTGGATCGCCAGCCAGCTCACCGTTCACGGCCGCGCCGATCTCACCTTCCCCGACGGAGCGCAGGCCCAGGCTACCGCGCAGCATGCATTCTTCTTCCGGGCGCCCGAAGGCCGCGCGCGCTACGCCCTGGCAGCGGGCGCCCGGTTTCGATCGCTCGGCTACAGCATCGGAACCGAGCGGCTGACGAGGCTGCTGGATGGTCAGGTGCCGAAGGCCATGCAACCCCTGCTCGAGAGTGGCGCAACGACGGCCGTCGTCGGCATGAGCACCGATCAGGTCATGCGAGGCGTTGCCTCGGGCCTCTTTCGGCGGCGGCTGAATGGCCCCTTGCAGAGTATCCTGATCGAGGGAGCCATCATGCAGCTCCTTGCCCTGCAGGTCGCCAAGGTGTCCCGATCGACGAGGACGGAGGCGTTCCGGCCGCTCTCCATCCGAGAGCGGAAGGTGATAGAGGATGCGCGCGAATGGCTGCTCGCCGACATGAGGCGGCCCCCGACCCTGGGCGAGCTGGCCGCGCGATCCGGCATGACGGAACGGCGCCTGAACGCCGGGTTTCGCCTCGTCTTCCAGATGACGGCGTTCGACCTGCTGCGGGACGAGCGCCTGTCCCATGCCCGTCATGCCCTCCTGCAGCATGGTGCCTCGGTCGCGGAGATTGCTTCCCTGGTGGGATACAATCACGTGACGAACTTCATCAGCGCGTTCCGCGCGCGTTATGGCGTGACGCCCCGGCACTATCTCCGCCAGCACCGGGTTCCTGCCGTCCGGAGGGAGCCCGTGCGCCGGCTTTCCCGATCGCCCGAGGCACCCGACGATACGCGCGAGTGACCCGGGATCAGGCGCGACGCTGCCGCGAGCGCCGGGATCGCGCCGCGCGCGGCACCTGCCGATGAAGCGCTTCTTGCCCTACGGCGCGTGAGTGATGACCAGCAGGTCGGCCTCGCGCATGCCCACGAGAGCGCTCTGGACGTCGGACGTCACGTCGTGAATCAGCTCGGTGGCCGACGCGCCGTCGCGGGCCGCCGACCAGGTCATGTTCCAGACGATCTGCTGGAAGGCGTACTCGATGTTGACGACGGCCTTGTTCAGGAGCGTCGTGATGTCCTGGTTGGAGCCGACATTCTGGGCACCGCCCATGATGTTCGCCAGGACCGCCCCCGGCGCCTGGCCGGCATTCACCATCTGCTTGATCTGGCCGGTCCAGTACGCCTTGCCGCCCGCGTCGGCCGTGCGGCTGAACAGATTTTCGTAGACCTCGTCGACGAAGGCGCCGATCTCGGCATCGGTCGAGCCCGCCGGGTGAGCCAGGAAGGGATACAGTGCCTTCGCCTCCGCGCTGGCGCCGAACGCACCCGCAATGCCCTGGATCGCGCCCGGGATGTCGTTCGCGAAGATGCCGTTCCAATACTGCTGGACCCAGAACGTGAAGCCCGCTGCGTCGGCGCCCCGGCCGAAATAGCCGGTGTACATGTTTGCGATTGCCTGCTCGGGGGTGAGGTCGACCAGATCGAGGGTGGTCGTGGCGCCGACCTTGGTGGGCGCGACCTGGATCAGGACCGACTGGACGCCGAACGCACCGTGAATGTCCGCGGCCCTGTAGTCGAAGCTGTCGACGCCGGAGAAGCCGGCATTCGGGTTGTAGCTGAACGTTCCGTCGCTGTTGAACTGGACCGTTCCATGGCTCGGCCCCTGGGCCAGGGAAGCCGTCAGCCCGTCGTCGGAGACGTCGTTGAAGAGAACGCTGCCCTGGGCGGCGACGGTCAGCGATTGGCCCTCGAGGATCGTGTAGGCGTCGCCGAACAGGACCAGCTCGGTGCGCACCGGATCGGCGCCGATGGTCTGGGGAACCAGGGTCAGGACGCCATTGGTGCCGAGCGAGTAGAGGCCGTCGGCGAACTGAACCCACTCGACGTTCGTCAGGGTGTCCGTGCCGTCCGGACTTTCGGCGCGCATGTCGGCAATGGTCGTGGACATGCCGGCATGGCCGACACCGTAGTTCGACCTGATGCCGCCATAGATCGCCGTGTCGGAGCCGTCGCCGCCGTCGATCGTATCGTCGCCGGCGGCACCGATCATGGTGTCGTCGCCGTCCATGCCATTCAGGATGTCGTGGCCGGCTGCACCATCGATGACGTCGTCGGTTGTTCCGCCGACGAGCGTGTCGGCCGCCGCGCCGCCGAACTTGCTCGACATCCGCGACACCTTCACCTGGCCGACGTCGAAGTAGTAGATCTTGTTGTCGGAAGCCTGTTGCGCCGGCGTGAAGTTCGGGTCGCTGATGGGCGGGCCATCCGGGTCACCGGGCGAGGGACCCCAACCCTGCGGCACGCCCCACAGGTTCAAATGGACCTGCGACGGCTGGGTCGGGATGTGGTCGGTCTCGATCCGGATCTGAACACCATTGATCAGCCAGCGAACCGTGCTCGGCGTCCACTCCATGCGGTAGTTCTGAAACGCGGCGAGGCTGTTCTCTGCGACGGCGATGGACAGCGGGTTCGTGTTGGCCGATTCGTGCGCAAAGACATTCGTCGAGATCTTGTGAAGCTGCGTCGTCAGGATCTCGTAGTCGATCTCGTCGTGAACGGATCGGTTGGCGCCGGCCGCAAAATACTCGTACGTGAAGAAACCCGTGATCATGCCCCCCTGGGTTTCCGTGTATCTGAAGCGTCCGTCGAACGCCAAGCCACCGCTCTGCACGTCCCACTTGTCGATGGTGATCGCCTCCGATCCCAGGAAGGCGTTCTTGTCGAGCCACGTGTCCAACCGGATACGCGCCATGCCGCCTTGCTGGTAGGGCAGCTCCTGGCGCATCTGCGTCTGACCAATGAAGGAGGGATTGTTCTTCTGGGACCAGTGATTGTAGTCCCAAGTCATCGAGTTCATTCGCCCATTGGTCGAGAAATCATCCTGGAACAGGACTGTCTCTGTTGCCATGACCCACCCACCTTTGCTCGAGGTTCCCCGACTGGCTTGCTGCCTCGTCTCGTGTGGAGGCCTAGGCGCGACCAGTGGGCGAACTCTAATCGCGGGCTCCGGCAGGTTGCAATGCCCAGCGCCGGTCGCGTTTCCCGATCCGTATGGGAGACGGTCGCATTTTATGCGATAGCCCTGCGCGGCTGACCCGGTGTGACAATTGGGCCGGTCGGACGTTCCAATGCGGCCGACGCCCGAGATGGAAAGCCGGCCTGCCTCGACCGGGCGCAAGCACCCTGCTGACGGCGGAGCCCGGCGCGCCATTGCCAGAGACGCGGCCCGGACCTAAAACCCTCCCGCATCGAGAGTTGGGGCGACGCCCAGGGCCAACCCGCCGATCAGGGCGAGGGCACTCCGCAGGAGGATGTGGCCCGAGCCGGCAATCGAGCGGACCAGGCTGCGTGCGTCGACCCGGAGGAAGGACGGCGCAAGGTGCCTATCAAGATTCCCGACACGTTGCCCGCTCGCCGGATCCTGGAAGCGGAGGGTGTCGCGGTGATGCGGGAAAGGGATGCGATCCGCCAGGACATCCGGCCGCTGCGGATCGGGCTGCTCAATCTCATGCCGGACAAGATCAGCACGGAGACGCAGCTCGCGCGGCTGCTTGCGGCGACACCCCTGCAGATCGAGCTGACGCTCGTGCGGATCACCGACCATGTCGCCCGCAACACCTCGGCCGACCACATGGCGACCTTCTATCGGCCATGGAGCGACGTCGCCATCAACCGCTACGACGGCTTCATCATCACCGGCGCCCCGGTCGAGCGGCTGGCGTTCGAGCAGGTGAGCTACTGGCCCGAGTTCCGGTCGATCCTCGACTGGACGCAAACGAACGTCCATCGCTGCCTGACGCTCTGCTGGGCGGGCCAGGCCGCCCTCTACCACTTCCACGGAACGCCCAAGCGCGAGCTGCCGCGCAAGGCCTTCGGCGTGTTCGCGCATCGCAACCTCGTTCCCCAGTCGCCCTACCTGCGGGGGTTCGCCGATGTGTTCGACGTTCCCGTCTCGCGCTGGACCGAGAACGTCAGGGCGGATGTCCAGGCGACCGCCGGGCTCACGATCCTCGCGGAGAGCCCTGATAGCGGCCTCTGCCTCGTCGACGATCCGCGCCGCCGCATGCTGCACATGTTCAACCATCTCGAGTACGACACGAGAACGCTGGCCAAGGAGTACGAGCGCGACGGCGCCAGCCAGTTGCCCATGAACTACTTCCCGTCCGACGACCCGGCGCTCCGACCCCACAACCGCTGGCGCAACCACGGCCATCTGCTGTTCGGCAACTGGATCAACGAGATCTACCAGACCACGCCCTTCGACGTGGACGCGATCGGTGCCACGACGTCAGTCGAGGCCGCTGCCGAATGAAGCCGGGTCTCGGCGGCGAGGCAACCTTCGCCCCGAGTGATGCTCGTGCGGCGGCAGCAGTGGCGCCAACTTTTCGGTCCTCCTCCCCAGCGATGCTGTTGCGGAGTGGACACATTTCTAGCCCTGCCCCTGCGTAGCGGCCCACGCGCAGCGGCTCAGCGCCCTCCGTTGCGCGGGCCGAGGCCGGCCCGGCGCAAGGCGTCGGCCATCGCGCTCCCCGGGGAACCGGCCTTGGCGGGCTGCATGTGCGCCTGATCGCGCCGCGGCGGGCCGCCGCTGTCGGCGCGTGCCGGGCGGGCCGGCTGGCTGCCGGCCGGATCGTCGAGGCGCAAGGTCAGGCTGATGCGCTTGCGCGGCTTGTCCACGTCGAGGACCTTCACGCGCACGATGTCGCCCGGCTTCACTACCGCGCGCGGGTCCTTCACGAATGTCCGGGACATCGCCGACACGTGCACGAGCCCGTCCTGGTGAACGCCGACATCGACGAATGCTCCGAACGCGGCGACGTTGGTGACGACGCCCTCGAGCACCATGCCCGGCACGAGATCGGCGAGCGTCTCGATGCCGGCCTTGAACTCGGCCGTCCTGAAGGCCGGACGCGGATCGCGGCCCGGCTTCTCCAGCTCGCGCAGGATGTCGGTGACGGTGGGCAGGCCGAACCTGTCGTCGACGAACGCAATCGGCGACAGCGCCCGCAGGACGGCGGCATTGCCGATCAGGGTGTCGATCCTGCTCCCGGTCGCCGCCATGATCCGGCGCACCACCGGATAGGCTTCCGGGTGCACGCCCGAGGCGTCGAGAGGGTCGTCGCCGGCGGCGATCCGCAGGAAGCCGGCACACTGCTCGAACGCCTTGGGACCGAGCCTGGGCACATTCTTCAACGCCTTGCGCGCGCGGAAGGCGCCGTGCGCGTCGCGGTGGGAGACGATGCTCTGGGCCAGCGCAGGGCCGATGCCCGACACGCGCGCCAGCAGCGGCGCCGACGCCGTGTTCAGGTCGACGCCCACGCCGTTGACGCAGTCCTCGACCACGGCATCGAGCGAGCGTGACAGCTTGAATTCGCTGAGATCGTGCTGGTACTGGCCGACGCCGATCGATTTGGGGTCGATCTTGACCAGCTCCGCGAGCGGATCCTGCAGCCGGCGCCCGATCGACACCGCGCCGCGCAAGGTCACGTCGAGGCCTGGCAGCTCCTCCGACGCATAGGCCGACGCCGAATAGACCGATGCACCGGCTTCCGACACGACGACCTTGTGCAGCTCGAGCTCCGGCAGCCCCTTCAGGAGCTCGCTGGCGAGCCTGTCGGTCTCGCGCGAGGCGGTGCCGTTGCCGATCGCGATCAGCTCCACCTTGTGCTCGCGCACGAGCCTCGCCAGCACGGCGAGCGCCTCGTCCCAGCGCCGCTGCGGCTCGTGCGGGTAGATCGTGCCGGTCGCCACCACCTTGCCGGTGGCGTCGACCACCGCGACCTTCACGCCGGTCCGAAAGCCGGGGTCGAGCCCGAGCGTCGGCCGCGCGCCGGCCGGAGCGGCGAGCAGCAGGTCGCGCAGGTTGGCGGCGAACACGCGCACCGCTTCCTCCTCGGCCGCGATCCACAGGCGCAGCCGGAGGTCGACCGACAGCATGACGATGATCTTGGTGCGCCACGCCCAGCGCACGGTCTCGACGAGCCATCTGTCGCCCGGCCGTCCCCGGTCGGCGATGCCGCAGGCCCGCATGATGCGCAGCTCGTAAGCGCCGACGACACCCTGCGTCGTGGGGAGGCGTGTCGCGGGATCGTCCGGCTCTATCGTCAGGTCGAGGACTTCCTCGCGCTCGCCGCGGAACAGCGCCAGCACCCGGTGCGACGGCATCCTGGCGAGGGCTTCCGAGAAGTCGAAATAGTCGCTGAACTTGGCGCCTGCCTCGCTCTTGCCCTCGCGAACCTTCGACGCGAGGCGGCCGTTCGTCCAGAAGTCCTCGCGCAGGGCGCCGATCAGGTCGGCATTCTCGGCGAAGCGCTCCGTCAGGATGGCGCGTGCTCCGTCGAGCGCCGCCGCTACGTCGGCGACATTCCTGTCGGGCGAGACAAAGGGTTCCGCGCTGACGGCGGGCTCGGCTCGCGGCTCCCCCAGCAGCAGGTCCGCGAGCGGCTCCAGCCCGGCTTCCCTGGCGATCTGGGCCTTCGTGCGCCGCCTGGGCTTGTACGGAAGATAGATGTCCTCGAGGCGACCCTTGCTGTCGGCAGCCATGATGGCCGCCTCAAGCGTCGCGTCGAGCTTCCCCTGCTCGCGGACGGACTCGAGGATGACCTTGCGCCGCGCTTCCAGCTCGCGCAGGTAGCGCAGCCGCTCCTCGAGCGTGCGCAGCTGCGCATCGTCGAGAGAGCCCGTGGCCTCCTTGCGGTACCGCGCGATGAAAGGCACGGTCGACCCGCCGTCGAGCAGGTCGACCGCGGCCTGGACCTGCTGTTCCCTGACCCCGAGCTCTCCGGCGATGCGCGCCTGGACGGAAGCCACCAAGAGTTACCTCCCCGGTCGGATGTGAGGGATTCCATCGTCACGTCGGCCGTGGATATGGACGACGCGCCTGTGATTCTTCAAGCCGAAAGCCGGTAGAAGGACGCGGCATTCTTCCAGAAGAAGCGGTCCCGGTCGGGCTGCGAGTGGCCGGCGAGCATGCGGTCGATGGATCGGACGAGGGTGTCGTAGTCGATCCGGAGGCCGGCGACCGGAAAGTTGCTCGCGAAGAGGCATCGCTCGATGCCGAAGATCGCGATCGCTTCCAGGACGATGCGACGGTTCGACTCGTAGTCCCAGGCGGCGTCCTTGAGCCCGAGCTCGGAGACCTTGACGTGAACGTTGGGTTGGCGCGCCACTGCCTGCATGCCGCGGCGCCAGGCCGCGAGGCCGTCCTCGCTGCGGTCCCAGGGAAAGCCGGTGTGGTTGAGCATGATCGGCGTGCGCGGGAACTGGCGCGCAACCTCGGCCGCCTCGGCGAGGTGCCAGTAGGGCACGCGCAGATCCCAGGACAGCCCGTACTTCTCGAGCAGGGCGAAGCCGCGCAGCCACTTGTCGTCCTGCATCGTGCCGGGCGCCCCCGGAGTCATGGCGTCGGGGCGAGGCGACGTGACCGGCTTCGAGCGGATTCCCCGCATCAGGGGGAACTGCGCCTGCGCCGCGATGATCTCCTCGGCGTTCCCGGTGTGGAACCACGCGTGGCCGACGATGGCGCCGGGAAAGCCGTGGCACCGGTTGATCTCGGTCAGCCACTGCGTCTCGGCAACCTGGCTGGCGCGATCCATCTCGGCTTCGCAGTGCACCGTCGTCAGCACGTTGTGGGCGCGCGAGTCGCGCAGATAGTCTTCCGGCAGGTAGTCGCGCCGGATCGCGTCGTAGGCGCCGAGGAAGAAGTGCGGCTCCGGCGCGTCGGTCAGCAAGGGGTAGCGGTTCGCCTTCAGGTCCCAGAGATGGTGATGAGCGTCGATGAGGGTGACCGCTCCGGGGGCCTCGTTCCAGCTGCCGCTGATCGTTCTCGTCATTGCCTTCTCCGCGTCGCACGCCGGAGGCCGGTCGGCGCCCCTGCCGAGAAGCCCCCTTGCCGGGATGCTTCCGTGTCGAGTTGCTCCTGGCCCCTCAAGCCAGCCTGACTGTCCGGCCGCCGTCGCCGAGCTCGGTGCCGAACGGCCGCGAGAGCCGGGCGAAGCGCTCGAGGATGGCGCCGGCCTCCTCGCCCGCGGCGAGGCGCGGGCGGCCGCGGCGATGGCGGGCGTCCTTCCACCCCAGCGAGATCGGCGTCAGCTCGATCGAGCCGAGCGTCAGGCGCCCGTCGGGGCCGCCCCGGTAGCCCAGCGTTGGCACGATCGACTCCCAGTAGCGGCGGTCGGCCGGGAAGCCCGCCCGATCGCCCTGCGTGCGCTTCTGGTAGACCTGCCCCGGCGTGAGATCGGGCTCGGCACGGAAACGCTCGTAGCCGTCGGCCGGAATCTTCGCCACCAGCTCGTTCTGGCCGATGAAGTTGCCCAGGCTGTAGAAGATCGGCTTGCCCTTGTAGAGCTCGAGCCCGCGCAGCAGGTGCGGGCCATGACCGACGACGAGATCGGCACCGGCGTCGATCATCGCGCGCGCGAAGTCGCCGATGAACTCGGCCGGCACCTCCTTGTCGCCGAGCTGCTCGTGCGCGTGCAGGCTCACCAGCACGAGGTCGGCGAGCCCGCGCGCCTCGTGGACCCAGCGCACCATGGACGCGACGTCCCGGGCATTGGGCGTCGTGCGCACCTGCGCCCGGTTCGCCGACCTGAACTTGAGGTCGCCGAGCGGGAACAGGGCGGGATCGGCGAGCGGGAAGGCGAAGCCGGACTTGATCTTCTGCTGGCGCTCGGCCTCGAGGCCGAGCTGGTCGGCAACCTCGCGCAGCACGGCAAGCTGCTGCTCGGTGACCTCGTGCACCGTGTCGACATGCAGCGGGTTGAGGCCGGGACGCCCTGGCAGGTCGGGCCGCTGCGCGCCCGCCTCGTTGCCCTTGGCGAAGGTCGAGCAGCAGGAGATCATCGCCACCGTGCCGGCGGGCGCGGTGTGATAGCAGGGCCGGCGTGCCTCCTCGAGGTTGCGGCCGACGCCCGCGAACGAAAGCCCGCGCGCCTCGAGCGCCTCGATCGTGTGTACGAGGCCCGAGATCGAGTAGTCGAGCGCATGGTTCGTGGCGGTCGCGAACAGATCGAAGCCTGCCGCGACCAGCTCGTCCAGGACCCACGCCGGCGCGCCGAAATGCGACCCTCCGCTCTCGAGCGCGGGATCGCCGCGGTAGTCGTTGGCGAGCCCCTCGAGATTGGTGAAGGCGACGTCGGCTGCGCGCACCTTCTCGAACAGCGGCCTCAGCTCGGCGTCGTCGCGGCTGTTCAATCGACGCTGCAGGATCGAATCGCCGGTGAGAAGAAGAGAAAGGGTCATGCGACTACTGTGCCGGGGTGCAATCGATCTCGTCAAACAGGCGAGGGACGTTCCCGGCGACCTCCGTCGATCCTGCTCGGCGGACCGAGGACGGCCAATGCGGGGCGCCACGACAGCGCGCGCATCGGGGAACGCTCGCCTCTTTGCCGGGAGCGCGCCACTCCGATAGCGCTCTTCTTGCCGGTCACACATCCTTTGAGCGCCATCGTAGTGGCACGCTCCCAGCGAATGACGCGCCTTTCCGTCGAAGCTATGCTTCATCCTCCGCGGAGCTCGAACGGATCGAGCGCCAGATTGTACGGGCACTCGTCGTTCGAGGGATTGTGCGTCGTGAGAAGGAAGCGGTGAGGATTGTCATGCCGAGCGATCTCTACGGCCTTGCCCTGACGACGGGGTCGCCCGCCGCGCGGGACGCCTTCGTCGAGGCCACCGGCCTGGCACTGACGTTCTATCCGGGTGCGGCCGAGGCTTATGACCGCGCCATCGCCGCCGATCCGGCCTTTGCGCTGGCTCACGCCGGCAAGGCGCAACTCCTCCTGCGACAGGGTGAGGCCGCGGCCGCGCGGGCGGCCTTCGCGGCGGCCAGGGACCTCGCGTCGGAGGCATCGGAGCGCGAGGCCAGCCACATCGCCCTGCTCGATCTCATGTTCGCCGGCCGCACCGAGGCGGCGATCGCAGCCTTGCACTCCCACTTGGCGGCGTGGCCGCGCGACGCCATGGTGGTCGCCAGCGCCGCCAATCCCAACGGCCTGATCGGCAGCTCGGGCCGTTCCGGCCAGAAGCGCCAGATCGCGACCCTGATGGACAGCCTGGCCCCGCACTACGGCGACGATTTCTGGTTCACGTCCTATCACGCCATGGCGCTGTCCGAGGATGGGCAGCTCGCGGCGGCGCGGGCGAAGATCGAGCGATCCGTGGCGACCAACCCGAACAATGCCCATGGTGCCCATGGCTTTGCCCACGTGTGCTACGAAAGCGGCGAGCCCGAGACGGCGCGCGCCTACCTTTCCTCGTGGCTCGCCACGTATCCGCGCGACGGCTTCTTCCACGGCCATTTGACCTGGCACCTCACGCTGTGCGAGCTCCAGGCCGGCAACTGGCCCGAAGCGTTGCGGCGCTATCGCGACGCCATTGCGCTCGACCGGCACAGCGGCGGACCGCAGCAGAAGGTTTCCGATGGCGCCGCGTTCCTGTGGCGCTCCGAGCTGGCCGGCCATCCGCGCAACGCCGCGGCCTGGCGGGCGCTGCACGAGTATGGCAACAGCGCGCTCCCGCGGCCCGGCGCCGGGCTCGCCGACCTGCACGTCATCCTGGTGCAGGCGGTAATGGGCGACGCCGCCGGGCTCGACGCGCGTGCCCGGCAGATGGAGGCGCTGGCGCGCGAGGGGCGCTACCCGTCGGGCTCCTACCTGCCGTCGCTGTCGCGCGGCATCGTGGCGTTCGAACGCGGCGACTTCTCCACCGCGATCGAGGCGCTGGCGCCGCTTACGGGCGAAAGCGAGCGCATTGGCGGCAGCCGCGCGCAGCACGACCTGATCGAGTTCACCCTGCTCAAGGCTTGCCTCGATGCCGGCCGGCAGGAGGAGGCACGACGCCTGCTTGGCGCGCGACGCCCCGGCGCCACCGGCGTTCCGGTGATGGGGGCGGAGATGTTGCACTGACGGCCGGTTCAGCGCCGATGCGGCGTCAAGGTCTGGCGCCATGATCTCCGCCAATCCAGGCAGAGACTCGCCACCAGGTCTGTGAGCGTGTTGCGCCTGTCGACGACATTCGCACAAGTGGGGCCGTCGTTCGGGATGCCGCCTCGGCGGCGAGACCGACCTTCTCGTCCGGATTGTGTCGCCCGGATTGTTGCGTAACGGGGGGCTTTCGGGTTCTAATGGCCAGCCACCCGAGCGAAATTTCGACGCTCGGCCTGTAGCTTACGCTTCTTTCCAATTACGGCCTCGAGGCCACGCATCGCGGCAACGCGAGCGCCAGCAACCTGCCGAAACGGCAGCTTGGAGGAGGAATGCTCATGGCAAGGAGTAGGGTCAATCGTCGTCGTTTCATGGCCGGCACCGCCGCGCTCTCGTCGGCCATGGTGGCCGCGCCATTCGTTCGGGGGGCCTATGCCGCGGGCAAGCTGCAGGTCGGCCTCTGGGACCATTGGGTGCCCGGCGCCAACAAGGGCGCCGAGACAATCGCCAAGGCGTGGGCGGAGAAGGAGAAGGTCGACCTGCAGCTCGACTTCATCACATCGCAGGGTAACAAGCTGATCCTGACCGCAGCCGCCGAGGCGCAGGCGCGGTCGGGTCATGATATCCTGGCGTTCGGGAGCTGGGATTGCCCTCGATATTCAGATCAGCTTGCACCAGTGGACGACATCATGGAACCGCTGATCAAGCAGAACGGCGCGGCCAGCGCGATCACGCAGTACATCGGCAAGATCGACGGCAAGTGGCGTGGCGTGCCGGCAACCACAGGGGCCCAGTTCAAGGGACCGACGTCACGCATCGACCTCATGAAACAGCACGCCGGCATCGACGTTCAGGCCATGTATCCGGTCGGTGCGCCGCCCAAGGCCGACAACTGGACGCTCGACAGCTTTCTCAAGGCGGCGGCCGCCTGCCACAAGGCGGGCGTGCCGTTCGGCATCGGGCTCGGCACCACCGCCGACTCAGTCGATACCTGCGGTGCCATTTTCCAGAGCTTCGGTGCGGAACTCGTGAACGCCAAGGGTGATATCACGGTCAAGAGCGACAACGTCAAGAAGGCGCTCGAGTACTGGAAGCAGCTCGTCCCCTATCTGCCGGCCGATGCGCCGTCGTGGGACGACGCCAGCAACAACAAGGCCTTCGTTGCCGGCAAGACTGCGTTGATCATGAACCCGCCGAGCGCCTGGGCAGTGGCGCGGCGCGACCGGCCGGAAGTCGCCGAGCAGACATGGCACCACGGCATGGCCGCCGGCCCTGCCGGACGTTACGGTCCGTTCACGACGCAGTACTGGGGAATCTGGAACTTCGGCAAGAACCAGAGCGCAGCAAAGAGCCTGCTGACCGCCCTGTCGCAGGCCGAGGCGATCGAGACGATGGTGAAAGCCAGCGCTGGCTTCGACATCCCGCCGTTTGCAAATCTGACGACGCTGAAAGTGTGGGCAGAGGAGGGGCCGCCCAAGGGCACGCTCTTTCATTATTCCGACCCGTACAAGCATCAGATACTGTCGATCGCGGCCGCACCCGCGCCACACAAGATCGCAGTTCAGATCTATCGGCAGGGGCTTCAGACTCAGATGGTGGTGCGCTACGCGTTGAAGGGCGAATCGATGGACAAGGTGCTGGGTTTTGCCGCCAGCGAGCTCGAGGGCTACATGCGTAGCTGAGCTTGGTCCGGGCTTCGGGCTCGCGAAGACCTTCGCATGGGCCGCCTTTCTGGATCAATCCGAGATGGGCGGTTGCGAAGCAGCGTCGTCAGTGACCAGAGAGAGTGCCGTTCACGGCGCCATCGGCGGCAAAGACGAGGGACCGTCCTTGCCGGGTGCGACCGGTCAGCATCGCCATCGGTCGATCACTTCCGCCGTCAGGGTTGCCTCGACCTGATGGGAAAAGCGCTGGCGGTAGAGCTGGAGCAGCGCGTCATGGGTGCTGTCCTGGACGCTGCACAGCGCATCCGTCGGCAGGACGACCCGAAAGCCGTGATCGATCGCCGCCATCACCGTGGCCAGGACGCAGACGTCCGTCTCGCCGCCCGTGATCACCAGCGTGTCGATGCCTTTGCGCTTCAGGGCGGCGGCGAACCCAGGCCGGCTGAAGGCGGAGTTCACCCTCTTGTCCAGAATCCTGGCCGGCGGCACGAGGCGGGATAGCGCGGGCACCAGCTCCAGCAGATCCTCGTCGAGCCGTTCGCGCGTCACGTCCGGCCAGGCCGCGAAGAAGTCGCGCCAGGCGCCCGTCGCCTCCTGGGGCCTCCGGGGAGGGATGAAGCGCGTGAAGATCGTCTGCCGGGCGTATCGGCCGGCGATCTCCTCGATCGTGGGCAGGACACCAGCGAGCCAGGGCACGTGCCATGGCGTGCCCTCCGCGAACAGGCGCTGCATGTCGATGCACAGATGACGTGTCGCTGCGCCGAGCGGGAACGGTCGAGATGGCGTGCCCATGACCTCTGCTCAACGCAAGTCACGTGGTAGAGGTTCACCCCGCGTCGAAGCCGTCCTGATCTCGGGCTTGCGGGCCTCGACGCTGCGCGTCGCCTACGGGACCAGCAAGGCCGGCCTGGCACATCTCACCAGGCAGCAGGCGGCCGAGCTGGCGCAGTACGGCATCCGCGTGAATGCCGTCGCGCCGGGACCCGTCGATACCGCCATGGCGAAGGCCGTCCACACCCCGGCGATCCGCGCCGACTATCACGACCATATCCCGCTCAACCGCTACGGCCTCGAGTCGGAGCTCGCCCATGCCATCTGCTTCCTGTGCGGCGACCAGGCGAGCTACATCACGGGCCAGGTGCTGGCGGTGGATGGCGGCTTCGACGCAGCCGGCGTCGGCCTGCCGACGTTGCGCGGGGAGCGGCGGAACCAGTGAACCCGATCGGCGATGCCGACGACAGCCGCTGAACACGGCTTCGCGCCTCCCCGATCCGCCATTGGCCAATCAAGCCGAGGCGCACACCGTTACGCTCGAGGATTCTCTCACCCCGGCCCACGCTTGCCGCGGTACGCGGCCAGAACCTGGACCCCGTCGGTCAAGGCCTGGCGAAGACTCCGGAGAACATGACAGGGTGAGCGCGCCTCGGCGTCGCGACCGCTCGTGCCCGAGGGGATGGCGTCCGGAAGATCGCAAGCAACCTGCCCCGGCCCCGGCCGGTGACGAAGCGACGGACGAACATGTCCCGGATGAGACGAATCGTCGCCTTCCAGGGCGCTCAACAGCTCCTGCCTCACTGCGTGATCGTGAGGATGACCCAGGGCGCGCAGACAGTCGCCGTCCAGCGCTTCGGTCTTCTCCTGGCTTCTGCCGTCTCTCGGCGTCGCTGTCATGGTAATGCTTCCTTTTCGTCCGGCTCACCGCGGCGCCGATCCTCGGGGTACCCGATCGGCCAGGCCCGCGATCTTCCTGTCGTGTCGCCGTCTTCGATCTCCTCCCCAGCTTCGCTGGGGAGGACTATGCGAATGCCCTGCGGCCAAGCCGCCCGCGATGACCGGTGCGGCTGGTCCGTCGCCTCGCAGGGCCCGGCCCGGAGCTCCATGGAGCCGCCTGGGCTACCTGGCGCTCCGGGCCGTGCTCGCTAGCTGAACATCCCGGCGACCTCTGCCAGCCGGGTGGCCTGGGCCGGGGCCAGCGTCTCGACGCTGCGCAGGAAGCTGGGATGGCTGATCCCCGATCCGAGATAGGTCCAGCGCATCGCCTGGTGCTGCACCGTCGTGAACTTCTCGCATTGGGCCGCGTCGAGCTGAAGGCCTGTCTTGACCTGCAGCGCTTCGAGGTCGAAGGCGGCCTGCTGCTTGAACGCACCGTCGAACATGGCACCGATCTCCAGGTAGCCGTCGACCGCCTTGTCGATCTCGCCCGCGGTGCAGCCGGCAGCGATCGCCTCGACCATCAGGGTGTCGAGCTGGGCATGCTGCGCCTCTTCCATCCAATGGTGCCGCAGCAGGCTCTTGAACTGCTCGTCGAGGCCGGCGTTGTCGCGGATGCTGTCCAGGTAGTGGCGCTGGGTCATCCACTCGACCTGCAGAATCAGCAGCGCCACCGACAACGGATGGTGCGCCAGCACGGCGGCGGCGACCTGCTCGGCCGGCCCGATCATCTCGCACCTCGTGCCGAAGCCGGCCTCGAACTCGCGCTCGAAGGTGCGGAACAGGTGAATGTGCTTGGCCTCCTCCATGGCGAAGCGGAGGAGGGCGCGCGTGCGCACGTCGTCCTGGGCGAGCATCGGCCGGGCATGGTCGAGGACGAACGGCAGGATGAACTCCTCCACCAGCCCGAACGTGTAGAGGTAGCCGTTGGCGCGGATGTGATTGAGCGTCAGCTTCGCCCCGGCATCGAGGAAATCGAGCGGGGCCGTCCGCGCCAGCGCCTCCGGCATGAAGGGCTTGCCGAAATCGAGGCGGCGGTCGCCGCCGATGATGTCCTCGACCCGCCAGTTGACCCGCTCCGAAGCGGCCAGGGCCTTGGCGTAGCTGAACTCGTGACTCATGGCATTCATGACTGGTCTCCTCTGCTGTCGTTACCGCACGTGTCGGTGCGCGAGATGTCGGCCACGGTCGTGGTATTCGCCGTGTGAACCAGCGTCGTATCGGCGCCGGCGGCGGTGGAATTGCGCGCGACTGTTCAATACATTGGGGCTGCCTCTCGGCGATCGGCAGCGTCGATCCGCGCCGGTCGGCACAAGGGAATTGCGATGTTGTCCCTGCGTTTTCTCGGCGAGGTCCGGGTCGAGAGGGGCCAGGAGGTCCAGGCGCTGCCGCCGTCGAGAAAGACGCGAGCGCTGCTGGCCTATCTCGCCGTCACGGGCCGGCCACACAGGCGGGATCGATTGAGCGCGCTGCTGTGGGACGTCCCCGACGATCCGCGCGGCGCGCTGCGCTGGAGCCTGAGCAAGATCCGCCGGCTGGTCGAGGAACCGGGACTGGCCCGGCTGCACGCCGATCGTGAGATCGTCCGGTTCGATCTCGACGATGCCCGGGTCGACGTCCTGGAGCTACGGCGCGTCGCCAGGGCCGGCCTGGCCACGGCGTCGACCGAGCAGCTGCTCGCGCTCGCCGCGCAGTCCGGCGGCGAGTTCCTGGCGGGCCACGACTTGCCCGAGAGCGGCGAATTCCAGGCATGGTGCCTCGCGCAGCGCGAGGAGGCGCGCACGGCCCGGGCGCTCGTCCTGTCCTCCCTGGTCGAGCGCCTGCAGGGTCGACCCGAGGCGGCATTGCCGCATGCCCGTGCCCTGGTCGAGATGCGCGCCGCCGACGAGCACGCCTGGGCCGCGCTCGTCAGGTTGCTGCTGGCGTCGGGCCATCGTCGCGAGGCCGAGGAGCAGTGCGATCTCGGTCGTCGCGTCCTCGACAGGGCGGGTAGCTCGACGACCGGCCGGCTCCTCGAGGTCTGGCGATCGATGCAGGCGCCGAGCGCCGGCGCTGCCGATCGCGGTCGCGAGCGCGATGACGGTGCCAGCCCGCCGATCGCCTTCCAGGCAGCCGTCGCGCTGCGACGATCTTCGGTCGCCGTCCTGCCAATCCGCGGAATCGGCACGGACGTCGCGTTGCCCTACCTCGCCGAGGCCATCTCGGAAGATCTCGCGGCGAGCCTGTCGCGCGATCGCAGCCTGATGGTGCTGGCCGGCTCGGGTGTCGCCGAAGCCGGCAACTTCTCGCCGGAATGGCGCCGGGCCGCCGAGCGGCTCGGCGCCCAGTATCTGGTGCAGGGCAGTGTCCGCCATGCCGACGGCACGCTCGTCGTGGCGGTCCGGCTCGTCGAGGGCGGCAGTGGGCGCCTGCTCTGGACGGAGCGATGCGTCCAGCGGATAGACGGCAGCTTCGCCATCGACGACCAGCTCGCCCGCAGGATCGCCGCCGTGCTGCGCGCGGAAGTCGAGGCCGCCGAGATCGCAAGCGCCCAACGCGACGGGCCCGAGCCGCTCGACGCCACGGCCTCGTACCATCGGGGCCTCAGGGACATGTACCGGTTCACGCGCTCGGGCCTCGCGACGGCGCAGAGCCACTTCGAGCGCGCCGTCGAGCTCGACCCGACATTCGCGGCCAGCCATGCCCGCCTTTCCTACGTCCACATCCAGCACTACTGGTATGGCTCCTTCGACAGCCGTCAGCGGGCCCTGACCGAAGCCGCGGCCGCGGCGAGTCGCGCCATCGAGCTCGATCCCAAGGATTCCCTCGGCCATTTCTCGCTCGGCCGCGTGCATGCCCTCCGGCGTCAGTTCGACCTCGCGATGCCCCGCCTCGAGGCGGCGGTCGGTCTCAATCCCAGCCATGCGCAAGCGTACTTCGGTCTCGGTCAATCGCTCTGGTATGCCGGCCGGCCGAAAGAGGCGATCCGGCTTCTCGAGACGGCCATCGATCTCAGCCCGCATGATCCGCACCGCTGGTCTTTCCTGCACGATCAATCGGAAGCCTACTTTGCGCTCGGCCAGCTGGCCGATGCCGAGCGCAGCGCCCTGGCAGCCGCGAGCCTTCCCAACGCGACCCACTGGCCCTGGCTCACCCTTGCGGCCGTGCGCGGGGAGGCCAACGAGCGCGAGAAGGCCCGCGAGGCGCTGCACCAGCTCCTGATGCGCCGGCCGAACTACACCCTGCGGATCGCGCAGGACGAGTTCGGCCACTTCTCGGACAAGCTCTTCGTCGCGCGCTACCTCGAGGCCCTGAAGAACGCGGGGCTGAAGCCGTAGGCGCGCCTGTCGCGGCTATCGTGCCATGCCCGTCGCCCCGTCGGGAACGTCGTAGAAGGCGAGCGTCATCGCGACGCTGGTGTAATGCCCCATCAGCGTGATGACGTCGGTGATGCCGACGTGCCCGAGCGCCTCGACCGCGCGCGCGTGGAGGCCGCGCGAGACCCATCGCCCGTTCGACAGCGCCACCGCCATCTCGTAGACGACCTGCTCGCGCGCGTCGTCGAAGGCGGTCGGCAGGCCGCCCAGGATCGCCTCGACCTTGGCGGCCGGCAGCCCGGCCTGCTTGGCCAGCCGCTCGTGCGCCGCCGTCGGATAGGCCGACCGCCAGTGGCTGGTGATGACGCAGACCGCGATCTCGCGCTCGCGTTCGCTGAGCGAGTACTGGCCGGGCTGGAAATGCGCGCCGAACGGGCCGGCGACCTTGGCGAGCTTGGGGTTGTGCACCCAGATCTTGGTCGGACCGGGCAGGCGGCCACGCGCCTCGATCATCGCGTCGTAGCCGGCCTGCTGCTCCGCGGTCATCTTGTCGTACGGGATCTCGGCATACCGGCCGAAGGTCGGCGTCTCGGACATCTTCCCTTTTCCTTTCCTGTCGTGGCGTGACGCAGGCATCGGGCGATGGGCCGGGGACGCTGTCAACCCGGCCGCGTCCGCAGGGAGCGCCGCCGATGACACGGCGTTCGCCTATGCCTTTTCTTGTGTGGAGCGAGCCTGAAGGAAGGCAAAGCTCAGGCGAAGCTGAAGCCCATCGTGCGGCCGTGATAGTGGAGACCGCCATCCTGCACGATCAGCGCCAGGGCGATGTCGCGATCCTCGACCGCGCCGCCGTCCTTCGGGGCGTTGCGATGATCGTGCGGCGCGCCCGCGGGCGTCAGCAGGGTGACATGCTCGGTCCAGGGAAGCGTCCGCCCGCCGATCGTCGAGGCGCAGCGGGCCTCGCGCAGCGCGAGCACGAGGGCCGCGGCATTGTGGCGATGCGGACGCTGCGCCTCGCCGGGGCGCACGGCATTCAGGGTGAGCGTCATCGCCGGCAGGCAGGTGCCGAGCCGCTCTGTGCGGGCGCTCGCCATGAACAGGGCGCGACCCGGCGTGTCGGGCGTCATCGGCCGGTCGTAGAGCGCGCGCAGCTCGCGGGCGATGGCGTCGTGGCGGTAGTGCGTCGTCTCGATCGGCGCGTGCCCAGCCGCCTCGGGGCGGAGGCCCAGGAAGGCGAGCGCCGGCTCGTCGGTCACCAGCCACAACACGGCATCGTCGGCGGCCTGCCAGGTCGACTCCACGCCGCCGGGCAGGGCGAGCAAGTCGCCCGCCTGCCAGGAGAGCCTTTCGCCGGTGCGCGCGAGCGTGCCTCGGCCCTGCAGCACGGCCCAGATCTCGCCGCTGGCGACGAGCGCGCAGGAGAGCGTCTCGCCAGGCCGGATGCGCGCGTAGCGCGCCAGCATGAAGGGCGTCGTGGCCGGCCGGCTGGTGCCCAGCACGGACGACAGGTCGAGGACGATGAAGCCGGTCGGCGTGCCGTCGGCGAAGGCGCGCGCCGCTTCGGCGACGAAGGCCTGCGGTTCCAGCGCCGGGCGCGCGATGTTGAACCCCTGCTCGACCGGCACGAAGCGGGCGCGCTCGGCGTAGATCGACATGGTGATTTCTCCCCCTCACAGCGCCATGAAGCCGCCGTCGGTGGCGAGCACGTGGCCGACGACGAACGAGGCCGCATCGGAAGCGAGCCAGACCACCGCTTCGGCGACCTCCTCTGGCTGGCCCATCCGGCGGATAGGCAGGCCGGCGGCGACGGCCGACATGTCCATGATCTTGGAGGCGAGCATCATGTCGGTGACGACGCGGCCCGGCGCCACCGCGTTGATGCGCACGCCTTTCTCCGCATACTCCATCGCCGCCGACCGGGTGAGCGAGATCACGGCGGCCTTCGACGCCGAGTAGAGCGCGAGGCCGGGGTTGGGATTGCGCAGGCCGCTCACCGAGGCGTTGACCACGATGGCCCCGCCGCCGTGCGCCGCCATGTGCCTGACCTGGTGCTGCAGGCAGAGATAGACCGAGCGGACATTGGTATCGAACACGCGGTCGTAGAGCGCGGCATCCTGCTCGGCCACGGGCGTGCGCGGTTCCTGGTAGCCGGCGTTGTTGAAGGCGACGTCGAGCCGACCGTGCTCGGCGACGACGAGGCGATGCAGCGCGGCGACATCGTCGGGCCGGGTGACGTCGGTGGCGATGAAGCGGCCACGTCCGCCGCTTTCGACGAGGGCCGCGACGGCCTTGTCGCCTTCGCTCCGGCGGCGGCCGGCGATCACGACCTCGGCGCCGCGGCGCGCGAAGGCGATTGCGGCGGCACGTCCGATGCCGGTCGCGCCGCCGGTCACCAGCACGACCTTGCCGTCGAAGTCACGCATCGGCGGCGACCGTGATGCGGGCGCGCTCGACGATGGCCCGCCGATCGAGCCCGGCGGGCAGGCAGCCGAAGGTGCTGCCGCCGTCGCCTGCGAGGCGGGTGGCGCAGAAGGCATCGGCGACCGCCGGAGGCGAATGGCGGACGACCAGGCTCGCTTGCAGGCAGAGCGCCAGGCGCTCGGCGAGGCGACGCGCCCGAGCCTCGTGCTCTGCGGGGGCAGCGAGCTCGGTCTCGAGGCGCGTGGTCATCTCATCGAGCCGCCGGTCGCCGCCGCGGGCGCGGCGCACCTCGTCGAGAAAGGCGCCGGCGGTCTCGGGGGTGCGCGCCAGGGCGCGCACGACGTCGAGGGCGATGATGTTGCCGCTGCCCTCCCAGATGCCGTTGAGCGGCGCCTCGCGATAGAGCCGCGCCATCGGCCCGTCTTCGATGAAGCCGTTGCCGCCATGGCATTCCAGGGCCTCGTGCACGACGCCGACCACGCGCTTGCAGTTCCAGTACTTGGCGACCGGCGTGCCGAGGCGGACCAGCAGGCCCGCTGCGGCATCGCCCGCCGCGTCGTCGTCGACCGCGCGCGCCAGCCGGAAGGCGAGAAGCGTGGCCGCCTCGGCCTCGAGGGCGAGATCGGAGACCACGTTCTCCATCAGCGGCTGGTCGACCAGCCGGCGCTGGAAGGCGCGCCGTGCCGTCACGTGATGGATTGTTTCCGACACGGCGCGCCTCATCAGCCCGGCCGAGCCGATGGCGAAATCGAGCCGTGTCAGGTGGGTCATGGCGAGCGCCGCCTTGATGCCCTGGCCTTCCTCGCCGACCAGCCAGGCGAGCGCGCCGCGATACTCGATCTCGCCCGAGGCGTTCGAGCGGTTGCCGCACTTGTCCTTGAGACGCTGGATCAGCAGGCGGTTGCGCGTGCCGTCGGGCAGCCAGCCCGGCAGCAGGAAGCAGGAGAGGCCGCGGTCGGTGCGGGCCAGCGTGACGAAGACGTCGCTGTGGGGCACCGAGAAGAACCATTTGTGGCCGTCGACCAGGTAGGCCTCGCCCGGTCCGCGGCGCGCCGAGGCGGGCCGCGCCGTGGTCTGCGTGGCGCGCAGGTCCGAGCCCGCCTGCTTCTCGGTGAGCGTCATGCCCACCGTGCCGCCCGTCTTGCGCTGCATCGGCGCCGCCGCCGGATCGTAGCGGCGCGATAGGACGAACGGCTCCCAGACCGCGGCGAGGTCGGGCTGCAGGCGCAACGCGGGCACCGCCGAGTAGGTCATGCCGAGCGGGCAGCAGATGCCGCTCTCGCCCTGGTTCCAGAGATAGGAGAGCACGCCGCGCGCCGTGTGGGCGCCGGGCTGGCCAGCGGTCCAGGCGAGGGCGTGCGTGCCGTTGCCGATCGCCAGCGTCATCAGCTCGTGCCAGGCGGGATGGAAGACGATCTCGTCGCGGCGATGGCCGAAGCGATCGTGGCTGCGCAGCTCGGGCGCGTGACGGTTGGCGTCGCGCGCCAGCCCGGCGACGCGCTGGCTCGCCACGATCGCACCGGCTTCGGCGAGCAGCGGGAGCGCCCAGCCGAGTTTCTCCCGGGTCACGATCTCGCCGAGCAGGCGATCGCCGGTGAAGGCGTTGTGGCCGTTGAAGGGCCTCGACTGGTTCATCACCTCGTGCGTGGCGTAGCCGTCGGCCGGCGGCGCCGGCAGGCGGTCGAACAGGTCGGCCGCGGTCGTCGATGTTGTCATGTCTTGACCTCCGCGGCGCGCAGGCAGAACTGGGTGATCTGGTCGACGAGATGACGGTCGGCGCGGGCGCCGGTGCCCTTGGCTGGCGCCAGCGGCCCGACCAGCGCCTCCATGAAGGCGCCGACGATGCAGGCGGCGGCGACGGCGGGATCGAGCCGCGGGAAGGCGCCGCGCATGATGCCCTGGCGCAGGATGCGCTCGAAGCAGCGCGCCAGCTGGGCGCGATAATCGAGACGCACCGTCTCGACCTCTGGGTCGACCGGCTCGGCGATCATCGCGTAGGCGAGACGCCGCCCACGCAGGGCCCGGCCGGCGAAGGTGCGGATCGCCGACTCGAGCTGCTCCGCCGGCGAGCCGTCCGCCTCGGCCACCGCCTGGACGATGCCCACCTCGCGTGCCGACACACCGGCCACGATCTCGGCGCACAGCTCGGCCTTAGACGACCAGTGACGATAGACCGTGCCCGTCGCGACGCCGGCCTTGGCCGCGACATTGTCGACCCGGGCTGCCGGCCAGCCGCCGTCGGCGACCAGCGCGCGCGCCGCCGCCAGGATGCGCGCCCGCTTGTCGGCCAACCGCCGCGTCGCGTTCTCGGTTTGGCGATAGACCACGCCCGCTCCCATCAAGATCTGAACCAAGGTTCACTTCGGAAGAAGTGAACATAGGTTCACATCTTGAGTCAAGCCTTTGCGCACCCTGTTCGCGTTCGCTAGCTTGCCGGGACGCATCCGCGACTTCGTGGATGGAAGTAGTTGCGTCCACTCCGTAGCGGCGATGCTGGGGAGACGCCCAGCATGCGGCGCGCACCACGACGCTGAGAAGATCGGGGCGGTACGCCCTCCGATCTTCAGGAATTCCCCACCGGTCCGAGAGCCGACCCGCCGGTGGCCCCGGAGCATTGATCACAGCGAAGGCTCCCGACCGCCCGGCAAGCCGGCGAAATCGCCGGATTGACTCGCCCGCCAGTTTGTTCTTTTTTTGTTCTCGTCGGCTGATGCAGGGAGGGACCTCATGGATACGCAGTCAGATCGTCTCGTGCGCGCCTCCCTGACCTCGGCCGACATTGCGCGGCTCTATCCCGTCAAGGTCGCCCGCATCGCGCGCGGGCTGCTCACTTATGCCGAGCAGGGCAGGCTGAACGAGAGCGCGGCGCAGATCGACAGGCGATGGCGCAGCGGTCTCTTCAATGGTCTCGAGTACTTTCACTTCCGCTTTCCCGAGCAGGGCGCGCTCATGGCGTCGGTCCTGCTCGCGGGGCGGCTGCATCGCCTCGTGCCCGGCAGCATTGCGCCGGCGTCGTCGGACGAGGTCGAGGCCGAATGGCGACGCATGGCCGGGCAGCGTGCTGCCGTCCTCGCCTGGGCGCGCACCAACAAGACCCTGATGGATATCGTGCAGGCCTACCGGTTCGAGCGTCGGCGCGGTGCGTCCTCGAGCCGGGCGCATGCCGAGGCGGCCAGGATCGTGCAGCAGATCGATCGCTCGATCGCCGATCCGCTGACCTATGCCGGAGTATGCATCGAATGGGCCGAACGCGAGTATCGCGACTGGTTCTGGCGCTGTGCGCCCGATCATCAGGTATTGTAGCGTCATCGGCCGTTGCAACGGCACTCCGTTTCATCCAGCCTGAGCCGATACGGACATTCTCGGGGGCAAGGTGGCCGAACGTTTCGACGCAGTGATCATCGGCGGCGGGCATAATGGCCTGACCTGCGGCGCCTACCTCGCCCGCGCCGGCCTGAGCACGCTGGTGCTCGAGCGCCGCGACGTGATCGGTGGCGCCGCGGTGACCGAGGAGGTCGTTCCGGGGTTCAGGTTCTCCGTCTTCAGCTATCTCATGAGCCTGCTGCATCCCAGGGTCATCGCCGATCTCGAGCTGCGCAAGCACGGCTTCGAGGTGCTGCCGGCGTCGGACATGTTCTCGTCGCTGCCGGGCGGCGATCACATCCTCTTCAGCGACAGCATGGCGAAGACGCAGGCGAGCTTCGCGCGCTTCTCCCCCAAGGACGCGGCAATCTATCCCGAGTTCGATCGCTACCTGATGGACGCGGCCCAGATCGTCCGCAAGCTCCTGCTCGAGACGCCGCCCGATCCGAGCTGCCGCGACTGGCGCGCCTTCAGGCAGACGGCGCAGTTCCTGTGGAAGTACCGCAGGATCGGCGGCAAGCTCTTCCGCCTCGTCGATCTGATGACGATGAGCGCCGACGACTATCTCTCGGAGTGGTTCGAGAGCACGCACGTCAAGGCGACGCTCGCCTACTACTCCGGCATCGGCACCTTCGCCGGGCCGCGCTCGCCGGGCTCCGCCTACGTCATCATGCACCATGTCATGGGCGAGCACGCCGGCGCCGGCGGCTGGGGCTTCGTTCGCGGCGGCATGGGCACGATCTCCCAGGCGATCGCCGCCTATGGCCGCACCAAGGGCCTGCAAATTCGCACCAATGCCTCCGTTGCCTCGATCGATACGGCGGGCGGTCGGGCGACCGGGGTCACGCTGGAGGACGGCACGCGGATCGAGGCGGGGATCGTGGCCAGCAATGTCAGCGCCAAGCTGACCTTTCTGAAACTCCTGCCCGAGAGTGTGCTGCCTGCCGAGCTGGTGCGCGACGTCAGGACCTATCGGACCTTCTCGACCGCCTTCAAGGTCAACATCGCCTGCGAAAGGCTGCCGCAATACAGCGCCTTCGATCCGGCCACCTGCGGCTTTCCCTATCCGACCTATACCCATATCGGGCCGACGATCGAGTATCTCGAGCGCGCCTACGACGACGCCAAGTGGGGCGACTGGTCGCGCGACCCGTTCATCACGCCAGTGGCGCCGAGCTTCGTCGACGACACCATCGCGCCGCCCGGCAAGCATGTCGTCCATCTGTTCGGCGGCCACGCGCCGCACACGCTGAAGGACGGCGACTGGGAGACCCGCAAGCCCGATTTCGTCAAGAACGTGCTGCGGGTGATGGACGAGCACGCGCCCGGGTTCTCCGACGGCGTCATCGGCCTGCAGGTGCTGACGCCACCCGACATCGAGGCCAAGATCGGCTCGCCGCACGGCCACATCTTCCATGGCGAGCTCAATGTCGATCAGCTGTTCTTCGCCCGGCCGGCGCCGCATTGGGCCGACTATCGCAGCCCGCTGAAAGGGCTCTACCAATGCGGCTCGTCCGCCCATCCCGGCGGCGGGGTCGGCGGCGTGCCCGGCCACAACGCGGCGCGCGAGATTCTGAGGGATCTCGGCAAGTGACTGCGCCGCATCCCGCTGAAACGCAATTCCAGAAGCGTGATTGCTTCAGGTGGAAACCTCACCCTGAGGAGCCACGCGGAGCGTGGCGTCTCGATTCGGGCGAAGTAACCTTCGCCCTTTGGTGGGCAGCAGACGTGCTGTAGCCGACCAAAGGGCGAAGGTTACTTCGCCCGAATCGAGACGCGGCAAGGTGCGGGGGTACCGCGCGCGACGCGGCCGCTCCTGAGGGTGAGGCCTTCCTTTGGTGCTTCCATCGAAGAAAGTCCCGCTTCAGCCGCCGAGCGCGCGGATCACCGAGACCCAATTGTCGAGGATGGGGAGGATCGTGTCGGCCTTCTCCGACGGCAGGCTGGCCGAGACGCGGCTGACGCCGGCGTCGCGGTAGCGCTTCACAAGGTCGGCATCGGGCTGCTGGCCGCCGATCGAGATGTCCATCCTGTCGGCATCGCGGTCGGCTTCGGCGCACATCTGGCGGAACTTGGAGATCAGCTCGACCAGCGGCGTCGGGCTCTTCTCCGTGACCTGCGGCATCCAGCCGTCGCCGTAGCGCACGGCGCGGCGCGCCGAGTAGGGGAAGGCGCCGCCGACCAGGATGGGCGGGTACGGCTTCTGCACCGGCTTGGGCCACGCCATCATCGGGTCGAACTTGACGAACTCGCCGTGATACTCGGCCTTCGACTGGGTCCAGATCGCCTTCATCGCCTCGATATTCTCGCGCGCCCGCTTGTGGCGGGTGGCGTAAGCGGTGCCGTGGTTCTCCATCTCGTCCTGGTTCCAGCCGTTGCCGACGCCGAACACGAAGCGCCCGCCCGAGATCTGGTCGATCGAGGCGACCAGCTTGGCGGTCTGGATGGGATCGCGCTGCGCGATCAGGCAGACGCCGGTCCCGACCTTGAGGGTCTTCGTTGCCATCGCCGCCGCGGTCAGGGTCACGAACGGGTCCATGACGTCGTAGTAGCGCTTGGGCAAATCGCCGCCGAGGATGAAGCCCGTCTTGCGCGACACCGGTATGTGCGAATGCTCGGGCGCCCAGACGATGTCGAAGCCGCGCTGCTCCAGCGCGACCGCGAGCTCCGCCGGGGCCATCGAGTAATCGGTGAAGAACATCGACGCGCCGAATTTCATTGGGCGATCCTTCCCTCGAGACGTGCGGGGCGCAGGGTGAAGGGCCGATGCCGGCTGCGCAATCATGATGATCATCTTCCTCCCCGGCGGAGCTGCAACGGAGCGGGCACGTCTCAGGTCCGGGCTCTCCGACATGAGAGAGGTCGGTTCACGCGTCCTCTCCGCCCGCGCAGGCGGGGGGAGAGGAAGGGGCCCCGCGCGAAGCGTGGGGGAGGAGAGGTGGGTGGTTGTGACACCTTCGATGCCTGGATGGAGATCGATCGCCTCTCCGGCACCGACCCTATGACCCACCTCTCCTGGCCTCTCCCCCCGCTGTGCGGGCGGAGAGGAACATGAGTTGTGTCCACTCCCTGGCGGCGCAGCTGGGGAGGAGAATTGGAGAGCGTAGCGGTGGGCCTCCGCCTTGCCCTAACATGGCGCCATGGACACCAGCCGCCTGAAGACCTTCGTCGATGCGTTCTGGGACGATGCGATCGTGCCGTCCCTGGTCGAGTACATCCGCATCCCCAACAAGTCGCCGGCCTTCGATCCGCAATGGGTCGAGCACGGCTACATGGAAGATGCCGTGAATCTCATGGAGGCATGGGCGCGCCGCGAGCTCGCCGCGTTCGCCGGTGCGACCCTGGAGGTCGTCCGGCTGCCCGGGCGAACGCCGCTGATCTTCATCGACGTGCCCGGCGAGAGCAGCGGCACCGTCCTGCTGTATGGCCATCTCGACAAGCAGCCCGAGATGAAGGGCTGGGCGGAGGGGATGGGGCCGTGGATCCCGGTCATCAGGGACGACAAGCTCTATGGCCGCGGCGGCGCCGACGACGGCTATGCGATGTATGGCTGCTTCGCCGCGCTCCTCGCCCTGCGCGAGCAGGGCGTGCCGCGCGCCCGCTGCGTCATCATGATCGAGGCATGCGAGGAATCGGGCAGCTACGACCTGCCATACTATGTCGACCACCTGATCGGCCGCATCGGCAGCCCGTCGCTGGTCGTCTGCCTCGACTCGGGGTGCGGCGATTACGAGCGGCTGTGGCTCACCACGTCGCTGCGCGGCATCGCGTCGGGAACGCTGACCGTGCGCGTGCTGACCGAGGGCGTTCATTCGGGCAGCGCGTCCGGCATCGTGCCGTCGTCCTTCCGCCTGCTGCGCGGGCTGCTGTCGAGGATCGAGGACGAGGCGACGGGCGCGATCAAGCTCGACGAGCTCTACGTCCAGATCCCGCCGCAGCGCATCGAGCAGGCCAAGGCGGCGGCCGAGATCCTGGGCGACGCTGTTCACGCCAGCTACCCCTTCGCCGGCACGACACGGCCGATGGCCAGCGATCGCGGCGAGCTGGTGCTCAATCGCACCTGGCGGCCGCAACTCGCCGTGGTGGCGATGGACGGCTACCCGGTGCCGGGCGATGCCGGCAACGTGCTGCTGCCCTACTCGACGGCCAAGCTCAGCATCCGCATTCCGCCGACCCTCGAGGGTCACGCCGCAGAGCAGGCGGTCAAGCGGGCGCTCGAGGCCGACCCGCCCTACGGTGCGGAAGTGACGTTCGACGGCGAAGGTGGGTCGAGCGGCTGGCACGCGCCGCAGCTCGCGCCGTGGCTGGCCAGGGCGGTGGGCCAGGCCTCGCAGGACGCGTTCGGCAAGCCGGCCGCCTACATGGGCGAAGGCGGCTCGATTCCCTTCATGGGCATGCTGGGCGAGAAGTTTCCCGAGACCCAGTTCGTCATCACCGGCGTGCTCGGTCCGCATTCGAATGCGCACGGCCCCAACGAGTTCCTGCACATCCCGACCGGCAAGCGCGTGACCATGGCGGTGGCCCGCATGATCGCCGCGCATCACGAGCGGCCGAGATAGCCACCCAATCGCACGAGACCCCATGGACAGCCTGCAGAGCTCCGACCTCAGCGCCGGCGAACGGCGCGACCTCGCCCTCATCGCCGGCACGATGGTGCCGGCGGATGCCGCGCTCGGCATGCCCGGCGCCGACGATCCCGCCATCCTGGCCGACATCGAGAGATCGATCGGGCGCGACCTGCCGCTGATCCGCGAAGCGCTGGCCGCGATCGGGCGCAAGGCGGGTGGTGCCTTCGCCGGGCTCGACCAGGATCGGCGCGAAACCCTGATCAACGACTGGTACGCCAGCGGCGGCGCGGCGGCGGCAGTGCTGGGTCGCCTGGTGCTCGGCGCCTACTACCGCGACGACCGGGTCCTGGTGGCGCTGGGGCTGGAGGCGCGCGCGCCCTTCCCGAAGGGCTACGTCCTGGAGCAGGGCGACTGGTCGCTGCTCGATGCGGTGCGCGGTCGCACGCCGTTGTGGCGCGACGACCGCGCCGAGCTGTCCGGCGGGCGCTGAGATGGCGGCGCAGGAGCGGGTCGATGTCCTGATCATCGGCTCCGGCGCCTCGGGCGCCGCGGCGGCGTGGAGCCTTGCCGAGACGAAGATGCGCATCCTCTGCCTCGAGCAGGGCGACTGGGTGAGATCGACCGACTTCCCGACCAACGGGCGCGACTGGGAGGCGCGGCGCTACGGCGATTTCGACATCAGCCCGAACCGGCGCGGCCGCGACACCGACTATCCGATCAACGACGACAACTCGTTGATGAAGATCGCCAACTTCAACGGCGTCGGCGGCGGCACGATCATCTACACGGCGCACTGGCCGCGCATGCACCCCTCCGACTTTCGGGTGAAGTCGCTCGATGGCGTGGCCGACGACTGGCCGATCGACTACTGGGCGCTCGAGCGGTTCTACGAGGAGAACGACCGCATGATGGGCGTCTCCGGCCTCGCCGGCGATCCCGGCGTGCCGCCGCGCCATCCGCCGATGCCGCCGATCCCGCTCGGCAAGACCGGCACGCGCTACGCCCGGGCGATGAACCGGCTGGGCTGGCACTGGTGGCCGTCCGACACCACCATCGCCACCACGACCTACGACGGCCGGGCGCCCTGCATCAATCTCGGCCACTGCACGCCGGGCTGCGCGCAGGGTGCCAAGGCCAGCACCGACATCACCTATTGGCCGCTGGCGCTGCGCGCCGGCGTCGAGCTGCGCACGCGCTGCCGGGTGCGCGAGATCACGGTCGGCCCGGACGGCATGGCGTCGGGCGCCGTCTACTACGATGCCGAGGGCCGCGAGCATTTCCAACCGGCCGAGGTCGTGATCGTGGCCTGCAACGGCGTCGGCACGCCTCGCCTGCTGCTGAACTCGGTGTCGGGGAGGTTCCCCAACGGGCTCGCCAACTCTTCAGGCCTGGTCGGCAAGAACCTGATGCTGCACCCGTGGCCGATCGTGTCGGGCTATGTCGACGAGCCGCTCGATGGCGGCCGCGCGCCCATTACCTGCATGTGGAGCAAGCAGTTCTACGAGACCGATGTGGCGCGCGATTTCGTGCGCGGCTACACGCTGCAGTTCGGCCGCGGCACCGGCCCCGCCAACCATGCGATGGTCGCCGCCGGCGCTGGCCACCTGCCGTGGGGGCGCGAGCATCATCGCCTCTATCGCGGGCTGCTCGATCGGCGGGTCAATATCGGCGTTGCCTGCGAGGACCTGCCGGAGGAGCACAACCGCGTCACGCTCGATCCCGTGCTGAAGGACAGCAACGGCATCCCGGCGCCGCGCATCGACTACTCGATCAGCGAGAACACGCGGCGCATGATGGAGCATGGCATCGCCCGCGCCGAGGAGATCCTGACCGAGGCCGGTGCCAGCCGGCTCCACTGCTCGCGCACGGTGCTGAACTACCCGGGCCATCTTCTCGGCACGGCCCGCATGGGGACCGATCCCGAGCGCTCGGTCGTCAACGAATGGGGCCGCAGCCACGACGTGCGGAACCTGTTCATCGTCGACGGCAGCATCTGGGTGACCTCGGGCGGCGTGAACCCAACCTCCACCATCCAGGCCGTGGCGCTCTACATCGCCGACCAGATGAAGCAGCGCCTGGCGAGCCTGTTCGACTGAGCGTTCATGGAGGATGAAGGCAGCGTCTCGGCCCGTTTTGCGGATAAGATCGCTGCATCACGCGCAGGAGGAAAGCGGGCATGGCCGAGAAAGTCGGGAAAAACACCGAGGGAAAGCCGGTCGCGGTGGTGATCGGCGCCACGTCGAAGTGGCAGTCGGACGGCCGCAACACCAAGCTGGCGCACGGCAAGGCCGTCGACGACAGCAATCTGCCGGTGGGTGTGCGCTGGGGCGTAGGCGGCGCGATTGCCCAGAAGTTCGCCCGCGAGGGCTTCTTCGTCGTCCTGACGACGCGCAGCGCGGCCAATGCCGCCGCGTTGGAGAAGGCGATTCACGGCCAGGGCGGCGACGCCATGATCGTCGAGCTCGATCTGTCGCGTCAGGAGTCTATCTCGGCGGCGTTCGCCACGGTGCGCAACCAGGCCGGCGATCCCCAGGTCGTGGTCTACAACGCCGGCTACCTCGAAGGCCGTGACCTGCCGCCGGAGAAGGAACTGCTCGAGCACATCCCGGTCGAGATGTTCGACACCGCCCAGCACATCGCCAGCCGCGGCCCGTTCCTTGTCGCGAAGGAGGTCCTGCCGGCCATGCGCAAGCGCGGCGAAGGCACGTTCCTGTTCTCCAACAACGCGAGCTCGCTGCGCGGCCGCAAGCGGATGACCGGCCAGTCGCTCTACTATCCCCGGGTGATGATGCGCACCCTGGCGCAGGTCCTCACCGAGGAATACTCCGAGCACGGCATCCACGTCGCCAACATCGTGATCGACGGCCTGATCGATTCACCCGGCACCCGGGCCCTGCCGCGCGCCAAGCAAAACCCCGACATGATCATCAACCCGGAGAAGATCGCCGACGCGTTCTACTACCTGCACACCCAGGACCGATCGTGCTGGACGCACGAGCTGCAGCTGACGCCGTTCCCGACCAAGCCGAGCTACTGACGGCGAGGCCGCGATGCGGGGAGGCGGCCGGCCGATCTGCAGCGATGCCTTCTCGCGCTGAAGCGTCGTCCCTCGGGCCGACGTCAGACTGCTGTCATCCGGAGCAAAGGCGCTTGCTTCGCAAGCGCCTTTGCTCCGGATGACGGATTGTGGCGACGGCCTTCTTGCCGTCGCGCGCCGCGTGGCCGTGCCGCGAAGCCGTCCGCTCGGCGGCTCCCCTTCACTGCGGCTCGATGCCGGCATCCTTCAGCGCGCCCTTCCAGACCGCGAGCTGGTCCTTCATGTAGGCTGCGAGCGCCTCCGGCGTCGACGATTTCGGCACGAAGCCGTGGCGTTCCATTTGCTCCTTGACCGAGGGCTTGGCGAGCGCGGCCGACATCGCCTTGTTCATGGTGGCGACGATCTCGGGCGGCAATCCGGCCGGCCCGACCAGGGCGAACCATGGACCGATCGGAAACTTGCGCTGGCCCGCCTGGATGATCGACGGCACATCGGGCAGCAGCGGGCTGCGCTCGTCGAAGGCGGTCGACAGTGCCTTGAGCTTGCCTGCCTTGATGTGGGCCAGCACCGATGTCGAGGTGCTGTTCATCAGCGGCACCCGGCCCGACAGCAGGTCGGCGATGGCATCGGGCTCGGACTTGTAGCGGATCGCCTCCAGCTTGATGCCATTGTTGGCGGCCAGCATCGCCATCGAGACGAAGGCATAGGTGTTGCCCGTGGCATAGTTGATCGGTTTGGGGCTGGACTTGGCATAGGCGATCAGCTCGCCGAGCGAGCTGACCGGCAGCGAGGGATGCACGGCGATGAAGAATGTGTTGTCGCCGAGATAGGTGACCGGCGTGAAATCGGCCATCACGTCGTACGGCGGCTCCTTCTGCAGGTTGGGGACGACGGCGAGCGGGCTGTTTGTGCCGAACAGGAAAGTATAGCCGTCGGGCGGCGCGCGCTTGACCTCGTTGGCGGAGAGCGCCCCGTCGGCCCCCGGCTTGGGCACGACGATGATCGGTTGGCCGAGCGTCTGCTCCAGCTCCTGCCCGGCAATTCGGGCCAGCGCGTCGGTCGCCGATCCCGCACCGAACGGGATGACGAAACGGATCGGCTTCGATGGATAGGTTTGAGCAAGCGCTCCGACCGACGGCAACAACAGCACCGCGGCAAGCGCCGCGGCGATCACTCTCAGCATCGATACTTCCTCCCAGAAGCAATTTCCTTTGCGCGAGCGTAGCTGTTGGCTGAAGCCCTGAACAGCCCGCGCCTTGCCGGAAGGCAACTTCGCTGGAGAGGTGCCGTGTCATACGAGGTGGAGGGAGCGAGGCCTGTCGCCGGGAGCGCGCCACTCCCGTGGCTCCGAGTACGGGGAAGGGATTTGAGATGTGTCCACCCCGAAGCGGCAAAACGGTGAAGAGACGCTCGCGGACGTTCAGGCAGACTTCACGAACCGCTTGGCCGCATCCTCGCGCAGCACGGCCTTCCGGATCTTGCCCGACTCGGTCATCGGGAAGGCCTCGACGAAGACGACGTGGCGGGGCAGCTTGAAGCTCGCGATCTTGCCGCGGCAATGGCCGAGCACCTCGTCGGCCTCGAGCGGAAGGCCCTGGCGGCGCTCGACATAGGCCACGGCGACCTCGCCCAGGCGCTCGTCCGGCAGGCCGACCACGGCGACCTGCTGGACGGCGGGATGCTCCAGCAGCAGGCCCTCGGTTTCCATCGGGTCGACGTTCTCGCCGCCGACCTTGAGCATGTCCTTGTAGCGCCCGAGGAAGCGGAGATTTCCGTCCGCCAGCCACATCGCGGCATCGCCGGTGCGGAACCAGCCATCCTCGGTGAAGCAGGCGGCGGTCTCGGCGGGCTTCTTGTAGTACTCCTTCATCACCGCCCAGCCGCGGACCTGCAGCTCGCCTGCCACGCCCGGCCCCAGCACCGCCCCGGTGCCGTCGTCGACGATGCGCAGCTCGTAGCCGATCCCCGGCCAACCCGAGGCTTCGCTGCGCCGCACCTCGTCATCGTCGAGCGAGGACAGCGACACGCCCAGCCAGACCTCGGTCATGCCGTAGCCGGAGAGGTTCCTGATCGGGGCGAGCGCCTTCATGCCGCGGCGCACGACCGGCGTGGCGCTCAGCATGCCGGCGGCGAAGATGCCGGTGCGCAGGCTCGAGACGTTGCGCGGCCGCGTCTCCTGCGCCTCGGCGAGCCCCTTCATGTGCGCCTCGAAGCCGTGGGCTATGGTGACGCGTTCCTGCTCGATCAGGTCGAGGCTCTCCTCGGGGTCGAAGCCGCGGGTCACGATCTGCCGCGCGCCGGTGATCATCGACATCCAGGCGCCCTCCGACAAGCCGAAGGCATGGAACAGCGGCAGGTAGTTGAGGATCGTGTCGTTGAACGTGATCGCCATCCGGTGGGCGCGTTCCTCGACGTTGCGGATCAGCTCGTGGTTGCGCACCACGCCCTTGGGGAAGCCGGTGGTGCCCGAGGTGTACATGATGAAGGCGGTCGTGGCCGGGTCGACGGCGCGAGCCCGTGCCGCCAGATGGTCGGCGGAAACTTGCCGTGCCGGCCCGGATAGCGACTGCCAGTCCAGGGTTCCCGGTTGCGGCGCTTCGCCGACCAGAATCACCGTGTGCAGCAGCGGGAAGCCGGGGTCGCGCACGGCTTGCCCCGATGGCGGCATGGCGACCGCCTCGCGCACCATGCCGGCATAGTCCACTGGGCCGGAACGATCGTGCGTGATCAGGAACCGGCTGTCGGACTGGGCCAGGACGTAGGCCAGATCTCGCGCGCGGAAGCGTGTGTTGATCGGCACCAGCACGGCGCCGATCTTCTGCACTGCGAACGCGATGAAGATCCAGTCGTCGCTGTTGTTGAGCCACAGGGCGACATGCTCGCCGTGCCCGACCCCGGCCGCGATCAGGCGCCTCGCGGCGTCGTCGATGCGTGCCGCGATCTGGCCGAACGTGTAGCGGTTGGCGCCGAACACGAGCCCCTCGCGATCGGGCAGGCGGGCGGCGATATCGTCCGCGAGATCGCCGAAGCGGCGTTGCCGGTCAGCCCTCATGTCGCTCATTCCTCCATTCGTTTTCCTTGTCCGAAGTGTGTCGCCGGGCGCGCCGGAAGGCCACCGGCAAGTTAGAATGGCGCCATGAAGGAAACCGCAAGCAAAGGAACCGGAGCATGAGCAGCGCATCCGACTACGTGCCGCCGAAGGTTTGGGTCTGGAACAAGCCGAACGGCGGCCGCTTCGCCAACATCAACCGCCCGATCGCCGGGCCGACGCACGACAAGGAGCTGCCGGTCGGCAAGCACCCCCTGCAGCTCTACTCCCTCGGCACGCCGAACGGCCAGAAGGTCACCATCCTGCTCGAGGAGCTGCTGGCGCGTGGCCACAAGGGCGCCGAGTACGACGCCTGGCTGATCAGGATCGGTGAGGGCGAGCAGTTCGGCAGCGGCTTCGTCGCGGTCAATCCGAACTCGAAGATCCCGGCGCTGGTCGACCGCAGCGGCGCCAAGCCGATCCGCATCTTCGAATCGGGCGCGATGCTTCTGCATCTCGCCGAGAAGTTCGGCGAGTTCCTGCCCAAGGATGCGGCCGGCCGCGCCGAGTGCCTGTCCTGGCTGTTCTGGCAGATGGGCAGCGCGCCCTACCTGGGCGGCGGCTTCGGCCATTTCTACGCCTACGCCCCGTTCAAGATCGAGTATGCGATCGACCGCTTCGCCATGGAGAGCAAGCGGCAGCTCGACGTGCTCGAGCGCCGTCTCGGCGAGACGGCCTATCTCGCGGGCGACGACTACACCATCGCCGATATCGCCGTGTGGCCGTGGTACGGCGGCCTGGCGAAGGGGCTGCTCTACGGAGCGGGCGAGTTCCTGGCGGTCCACGAGTACAAGAACGTCAATCGCTGGGCCGATGCCATCGGCGCGCGGCCGGCGGTCAAGCGCGGCCGCATCGTCAATCGCCTGCAGGGCGATCCCGCGATGCAGCTGCGCGAGCGGCACGACGCCAGCGACTTCGATCTCAGGACCGAGGACAAGCTCGCCGCGGCGGCGAACTAGCCGGTCAGAGGCCGCCGCGGGGACATCATGCTGTCCTCCCCGCGCTACGCCCAGGGAGGACGATATGAGTCGATCGCACGGATTCTTGATCCGGGAGTAGAGCCTTCATGCAACGCCGTTCATTGATTGGCTCCGCGCTGGTGGCCGGCCTGGTGCCGGCGGCGGGCCGGGCGCAGTCGTTTCCCTCCAAGCAGCTTCGCGTGATCGTCGGCTTCGCGGCCGGTGGCGGCGGCGACATCGTGGCGCGCGTCCTGGCGCAGGAGCTGACCAGGAGCGACGGCCTGTCGGTGCTGGTCGACAACAAGCCGGGCGCCGGCGGCAATCTCGCGACCCGCGAGATGCTGCGCGCCCCGGCGGACGGCTACACGGTCCTGCTCGCCAACGTCGGCATGCTGGCGGTCAATCCCTACGCCATGAAGGATGTCGGCTACGACCCGCAGGCCGACATCGCGCCCGTGTGCATGGCCGTCGACTTCTCGAACGTGCTGGTCGTGCATCCCAGCGTGCCGGCCAGGACGCTGGCCGAGTACCTGGCGCTCGCCGGGCGGCCAGAAGGCATGGACTACGGCACCTCGGGCATCGGCGGCGCCGGCCATCTCGCCGGCGAGCTCCTGAAGGCGCGCAGCGGTGCCCGGCTCAACCACATCCCGTTTCGCGGCGGCGGGCCGGCGATGAACGACTTGTTGGCGGGCCACGTGCCGTCGCTGATCGCCAGCGCGCCGACGGCGACCGCCTTCATGCGCGACGGCCGCATTCGCGCGCTGGCCGTCACCGGTGCCAGACGCTCGCCGTTCGACCCCGACGTCCCGACCATCGCCGAGCAGGGCTTTCCCGGATATGCCGCGACCAACTGGTACGCCATCGTGGTGTCGTCGAAGACGCCGCCCGGGTTGGTTGCCGCGCTCGGTACGATCATGAACAAGGCGCTCGCCGCCGCCGGAGTCCGCGCCGCCTATGCGCAGCAGGGCATGGAGACCCTGGGCGGCACGGCAGAGGAAGCGAGGTCGCACATCGCGCGCGAGACCGGGATCTGGAAGAAAGTGATCGCCGACGCCGGCATCAGGCTGGAGTGACGCACCACCGGCGTCACGGGCGACGGAACCTCGGAGGCGTCAGGCCATTGACGCGGCGGAACGATGCTCATGCTCGACCGCTCTCTCGCCCTCGCAGCCATGCTGGTGCTGCTCGTCGGCACCGGAATTGCCGCCTTCCAGGGATCGGCGCGCGCGCAGTCGGGTGAGCACGGCGGCGGCCACGCCACCCATCACGACTGGTACCAGCTGCTCAACACGCCGCAGGGATATTCCTGCTGCAAGGGCGATGCGGCGCGCGGCGATTGCCGGCCGGTCCAGGCCCGCTCGCGCGATGACGGCCAGTGGGAGGCCTTCTTCGGCGGTCAATGGCAGCCCGTCCCGCCCGAACGCATCCTGCCCGACAGCCTCAATCGGATCCCATTGCACGCCCACATCTGCGAGCAGGACGGCTACGTCAGGTGCTTCCTGCGCGGCGGCGGCGGAAGCTGAGGGCCGGGAACGCGCCACCCACAGGCGCTCACTCGACTCATTTTCGCAGGCCGGCCTGTGAAGGGCGCGGCGACGACTTTGTTGCGGCCGCGGTCTAGAAAGGCGGCTGCTGACTGGAGTGCATCCCATGACCTCGTCCTTGCCATCCTGGCGGTCGCTGCTGTTCGTTCCCATGACCTCGGAGCGCTTCATCGCCAAGGCTCACACGCGTGGTGCCGACGCCATCATTCTCGATCTCGAGGATTCGGTTTTGCCGACTCACAAGCCCGGCGCGCGCGCCAGCCTGGCGGCGACCGTGCCGCGCGTCGCCCAGGCCGGGGCAGACGTCGTGGTGCGCATCAACCGGCCGCTCGATCTCGCCGTTGCCGACATCGCCGCGTCCGTCATGCCGGGCGTCGCCGCCCTGATGCTGCCCAAGGTGATGGGCCCCGAGCATGTCCGGCTGCTGGCCGAGCTGGTGAGCGATCGCGAGGCGGCGCTCGGCATGACGATCGGCCATACGCGCTTCCTCGCCCTGATCGAATCGCCGGCGGCCCTTCCGCACCTCTATGCCATCGCTGCCGAGCCGCGCATGGCCGGCATGTCGGTGGGCGGCGAGGACATGGCGACCGAGCTCGGCGCCATCCCCTCGGCGGACAGCATGTATGTCTTCGCCATGCACGGCCTCGCGGCTGCGCGCGCCGCCGGCATCCTGCCGATGGGCTCGATGGGCCAGCTCGCCAACATCAACGACCTCGACTCCTACAGGGCCGGGATGCGGCGCGGCCGGGCACTGGGCTTCACCACGGCCTCGTGCATCCATCCCGCGCACGTGCCGATCATCAACGAGGAGTACGGCGCGTCGGAAGCCGAGCTCGACCGGGCACGCCGGCTGATCGCCGCGTTCGATGCTGCGGCGGCCGACGGCGCCGGAGCGGTGGCCTTCGAAGGCAGCATGATCGACCTGCCGGTCGTCGTCCGCGCGCAGCGGCTGCTCGCGCGCGCCGCGGCATGGACGCGCGTCGCGGCCTGAGGCGATGGAGCCGTCGCAGGACGTCATTGTTCTCGGCGGCGGCATCGCCGGCGCTGCCCTGGCGACCGTGCTGGCGCGCCAGGGCATCCAGGTGGCCGTGCTGGAGCGCGATCTCGCGCCGGTCGACCGCGTGCGCGGCGAGTACGCGCCGCCCTGGGGAGTCGCCGAGCTCGAGCGGTTGGGCCTGCTCGACTGTCTGCTGAAGGCGGGCGGGATCTTCGCCGTTCGCAACATTCCCTACGACGAGGACAATCCCGGTGATGCCGCGCTGCCGCTGGCGCGCGACCTGTCGAAGGTCCTGCCCGGCATCGCCGGCTCCTTGTGCATGAGCCATCCCGCGATGTGCTCGGTGCTGGCGCAGGAGGCAGTGAAGCACGGGGCGGTCTTCCTCCGCGGGGTCGAGGATATCGTGCTCCAGCCGGGTGCACCCCCGATGGTCCGCTTCCGGCACGAGCAGCGGGAACGCGCGTGGCTCGCGCGGCTGGTGATCGGCGCCGATGGGCGAAACTCGCAGGCCCGGCGCATGGCGGGAATACCCCTCGTCTCGGATCGGCCGCACCATCTCATCGGCGGCGTGCTGGTCGAGGGCGTGCCGGAGTGGCCGCAGGACACGCAGGTCATCGGTAACGAAGGCAGTGTCTTCTTCCTGATGTTTCCCCAGCTCGGCGATCGGATCCGCCTCTACCTCTGCTACGACCGCGCCGACCGGGCGCTCTATCAGGGCGAGGACCGTCGGCAGAAGGTGCTGCAGGCGTTCGGTGCCCTGCGCTGCCTGCCCCATGCCGCCGCGATCGCACGTTCGCGGCCCGTCGGGCCGTTCAACGCCTTCTCCAACGAGGATCATTGGTGCGACGACCCGCGCGCGCCAGGCGTCGTGCTGATCGGCGATGCCGCGGGCTACAACGACCCGATCAGCGGGCAGGGGCTGTCGCTCGCGTTTCGCGACGTGCGACTGGTCGGCGAGGCGATTGCGGCGGGTCGCCGTGACCCGGCCGGCTACGAGGATTACGTCCTGGAACGCCGGGAGCGCATGCGGCGACTGCGGATCGCGGCGCGGCTCGTCTCGACCCTTCGTGCCGAGTTTGGCCCGTCGGCCCGTCGCCGCCGGCAGGTGGTGGCACGCCGCGTCGCCGTCGACGGGATGCTGTCACCGGGGCTGGCAACGCTCCTGGGACCCGAGAGGCTGCCTGCGGAAGCCTTCGAGCAGAACACGATCGATAGCCTTCTGGCGCCGTGAGGGCGACTTCCTGTTCGTCAGCGCCCGGCCGACAGGCTCAAGGTCGCGCCGGCACCGGCCACGATGACCAGCAGGATTCCCAGGCATTGCTGCAGGTCGAGCGCTTCGCCGAGAACGATGTAGGCCATGATCGCCCCGACCGCCGGAACGGCGCTGGCGAGCAGGCCGTAGACCCGTGACGGCAGCTGGCGCATGGCGTGGATCTGCAGGAAGAACGGGATGGCGCTGCACAGGACGGCGATCACCAGCCCTGCCATCAGCCACTCCTGGTGAAACAGCTTGGTGCCGGTGGTCGCGAGGCCGAACGGGACGACGAACACGAAGGCGATCGCCAGCCCGGCGGCCGCGATGCTGCCGCCGCCCAGCGTCGACACGCGTTTGCCGTAGACGATGTAGCTTGCCCAGCACGCGGCCGAGCCGAAGGCGAAGGCAACGCCGAGCGGGTCCACGGCAACGAGGTCGCCGAATCCCCTGAACAGGAGCAGGACCAGGCCGGCGATCGCACAGGCGACCCAGGCCAAGTCGGCCGGCCGGCGCGAATGGAAGACGACGACGGCGAGCGGGCCGGTCACCTCGATCGCCATGCCGATACCGATCGGGATGCGGGCATAGGCCTGGTAAGCGATGCTGTTCATCAGCCCGAGGGCGATGCCGTAGGCCAGGATGTTGCCGATCTGGTCTCGCTTCACGCGAAGGCGCCAGGCGCGGGTCACGACGCCGAGCAGGATTGCGCTGAAGCCGACCCGCAGCGCGATGACACCTTCCGGCCCGATGGCGTCGAAAAGGGACTTCGACCACGCCGCGCCCCACGCGTTGGAGATTTGCGTGGCGACGACGGCCAGGGCGGCGAGAGCCACGTAATTTCGAGTTTGTTGGGTTTCAGTCATCCCAGTGCTGAAACCGACCGGACTGTCGAGTCACGCCATCCTTATCGCGCGAAACGGCCGGCAAGTCGATGCGATCGCGGCGTTGTCTTGTGAGCGCCGGCAGGCGATCGTTCGCTTGGGATCATCGATCGAGAGGTTTGGCCGTGAGCACAGCGGGACAGACGCAGCAAGGAGCAGCCGGCGGGGCCGCTCGGGATCTCCTGATCGAGGATCGCGGGCAGGTCCGCCTGCTGACGCTCAATCGGCCGCAGCGCGCCAATGCGCTCACGCCGGAGCTAATGTCGGCGATCGCCGAGGCGTTCGTCGAGGCCGGCGCAGATCCCGAGGTGCGGGCGATCGTGGTGACCGGCGCCGGCGATCGGGCGTTTTGCGGCGGCTTCGACCTCAAGGCGCGGCACGAGGCGGATCAGGCCGGCAAGCCCTTCGTCTATCTCATGTCGACGCGCGAGCGCTTCGTCTTCGAGGTGATCTACGAGACCTACAAGCCGGTGATCGCGGCGATCAACGGCGCGGCGGTGGCTGGCGGCTTCGAGCTGGCGCTGGCCTGCGACCTCAGGATCGGCGAGGAGCATGCCGTGCTCGGCCTGCCGGAAGCCAAGCGCGGCATGGGTGCCCATTTCGCCACCGTCATGCTGCCGCGCGCCATCCCGCGGGCGCACGCGCTCGACCTGCTTTTCCGCTCCGAGTACATCGATGCGGCGAAGGCCGAGCGCATCGGTTTCCTCAACAAGGTCGTGGCCAAGGGCAGGGCGCTGGACGAGGCGATGGCCTGGGCCACCCAGATCGCCGGCAACGCGCCGGTCACCGTGCGCCGCATGAAGGAGACCGCCTCCAAGGCCTCGGGCCTGCCGGCGTCGGCCGCCTTGCGGCTGAACGAAGGGACCAACCCCTACCTGTCCGAGGACCGCGCCGAAGGCATCGCCGCCTTCATCGAGAAGCGGCCGCCGCGCTGGAAGGGCCGGTAGGGCCGGTAACATCAGGCACCCGATTGAGTCTCTTCCCGCCGCAGGGTCTGCCAGCGCCGCTCGATCTCCCGGACCGCCTTCTTCATGGCGCGCAGGTAGCGTCGCGCCGCGACCTCCGGCGTCATCGCCGACGTGAAGAAGACGAGATTGAGGCTGGCGAGGACCGGGCCGATGCCTCGAACCGGCAGGGCGATCGCGCTGATGCCCTGCTCGGCTTCCCCGACCGACGAGGCATAGCCGTCCTTCCTGGTCTGCAGGACGAAGTGACGGATGGCCCTCCGGTTGCGCGCCAGCGTCGCGTCGTCGGGTACCAGGGAGGCCGTGATGTCGAGCATCTCGCGCCGGAGCGTCGGCGACGCGGCCGTGAGGATGGCGCGGCCGAGCGCGCTTCTCACCAGCGAGCGCCGCCGACCGATCATCGAGCGATGCACGGAGAACGGGCTGAACGAGTGCGTGCTCTCGTGGATCATGAGGGTGCCGAGCTCGAACAGGGCGAAGTCGCTCGGCCATGAAGCCTCCTTCAGCAGGGCGAACATGGGCGGCAGGGCGGCCTGGCTCGACAGGTCGCCGAGCGAGACCCCTTCGCTCAGCGTGCGGACCTGGTTGGTGAGGCCGAACAGCGCGCTCTTGGCGTCGAACGAGACGTATCCCTCGTCCTGCAGCGTCTGCAGCAGGCGATAGCACGTCGTCCGATTGAGACCGGTGCCGGCGGCGAGCTGCTGGGCGCTCGCCGGCCCGGTCACGTTGAGCTGCCGGATCAGGGCGAGCCCGCGCGACAGCGACCTGACGGACCGATGCATCCTTCACCGATGTTCATCCTGCGAACATTTCAGATTCGGACATGGAAGCCAACCGGTTCCGGCCCCAACGTCGACCATAGGCCGCCGCGCCACCGACGGCGGGAAGCATGGATCGCGCGGGAGCGGGCAGGATGGCCATCAAGACGGGACAGGAGTACGTCGCCTCGCTGCGCGACGGCCGCACGCTCCATATCGACGGCAAGGTGGTCACCGACGTCACCGACTATCCGCCGTTGCGCGGCATCATCGACACGATCGCATCGCTGCACGACGACCAGCACGATCCGGCGCTCGCCGACATCCTGACCTGGCGCTCGCCATCGACCGGCGACCCGGTCAGCAAGACCTACCTCGAGGCGCGCACCGCCGAGGAATTCCGCGCGCTTGCCGCGTGCTTCCATCTGCGGGCGCAGCGCACCTTCGGCCTGATGGGCCGACTGACCGACTTCATGTCGGGCTTCCTGGTCGACCTGTCGGCCGGCCTGCGCGCGCTGGGCAAGAACGAGGCGGCGGCGCGCGCCCAGGGGATGGTCGAGCTGTGCCGCGAGGGCGACCTGCAGGTGACGCACGCGCTGATCGACCCGCAGTCCGATCGATCGACGCTCGACGCGCCGGCACAAGCGGTGCAGGTGGTCGAACGGACGTCGGAGGGCATCGTGGTCAGCGGCTGCCGCATGCTGGCGACGCTCGCGCCGGTCGCCAACGAGTGCTACGTCGGCCCCTACTACCCGCGCAAGGCGGGCGAGGAGAACTTCGCCCTCGCCTTCGTCATTCCGATGAACGCGCCGGGCCTCACGATCCTGGCGCGCGAGAGCTTTCATCGGGGCCAGTCGCGTTTCGATCGTCCCCTCAGCAGCCGCTTCGACGAGGGCGACGCCATCCTGATGTTCGACCGCGTGCTGGTGCCGCACGAACGCATGATCGTCGATGGCGACCTCGCGGCCTACAACGGCATGCTCAGCGCGCGGCCCGGCTACACCGGGATCCAGGCCTGCACGCGATCGACCATGAAGCTGCGCTTCCTCGCCGGCATGGCGACGGCGATCGCGCGCGCCAACGGGCGCGACAAGACCCCGCGCTTCCAGGCCGCAATCGGCGAGCTGGTCGCCCTGATCAGCGTCGCCGAGGGCATCCGCCTCGGCGCCATGGTCGAAGGCCAGCGCCGCGTCGAGGCCTACGCCGCGGGCAAGCTGGCGGTCGCGGGCGACGGGCTGGGCGAGGCGGCGGCCGTCGGCAGCGCGAGCGGTGGCGCGATCAATTTCTTCTTTCCCTACGCCAACACCAAGGCGGTCGACGTGCTGCGCCTCGCCGCCGGGTCGGGCGTGCTGGCGATGACGGCCGGCGACTATGCCCACCCCGACGTCGGCCCGCTGATGGACCAATGGCTGATCGGGCCGAACATCGAGGCGAAGCGGCGCCTCGAGCTGATGAAGCTCGCCTGGGACATGACCGGCACCGAGTTCGGCTCGCGCGCCGGCCTCTACGAGCGGCTCTACTCGGGCGACCCCGAGGCCAATGCACAACGCTGGTTCAAGAGCCCGGTCACCCGGGAATGCGAGGCCCTGGTGCAGCGGCTGATCGACTCCTAGCTCATCTTCCTTCGAGGAATACAGGGGCGGGCAACCGCCCCCATATTCACGGCATCGTGGTGCGCGCCAAGCAGGCGTGCTGGTTGTCTCCCCCGTAGTCGGGGGAGGTCGCTCATTCCGTCCTCTCCGCCCGCGCAGCGGGGGGAGAGGAAGGGGCCCCGCGCGCAGCGCGGGGGAGGAGAGGTGGGTGGATGCTCCAGCACCGACCCGAGCCAGGGCGCACTCGTCGTCGCGACAGTACCCCTCCCGAAAGATCGTCTGGGAACTGCTCCGTGCCAAGCGGGATGAATCTGCGCCTGGGCGGCATCCCATGACCCACCTCTCCTGGCCTCTCCCCCCGCTACGCGGGCGGAGAGGAACATGAGTCATGCCTCCCGGCGATGGTTCTGTCGCCGCCTACGAGCCCGCCCGCAGCAGCCTGCCGGGCAGCGCCCCCGTCGGCTCGCCGTGGCGGTAGACCACCTGGCCGGAGACGATGGTGGCGTCGAAGCCGTCGGTGCGCTGGACCAGGCGTTTGCCGCCGGCCGGCAGGTCGTAGACGATCTCGGGGCGGCGCAGGCGCATGTTGTCGTAGTCGAGCACGTTGATGTCGGCTTTCAGGCCGACCTTCAGCAGGCCGCGATCGGCGAGCCCCATGGCGGCGGCGTTGTCGGCGGCGAGCCGCTTGATACCCCAGGAGATCGGGAACAGCGAGCCGCGCCGGCGATCGCGCGTCCAGTGGGTCAAGGTGTAGCTGGTCGCCGTGGCATCGCACATGATGCCGACATGGGCGCCGCCGTCGCCGAGCCCGAGCAGGGCATTGGGCGCGGCGATCATCTCGCCCACCACGTCGAGGTTGCCGGCGGCGTAGTTGGTGACCGGCAGGTAGAGGATGCTCTTGCCGTCGCCCGCGATCAGCAGGTCGTAGGCCACCTCCTCGGGAGAGCGGCCCTGGCGCTGCGCGTGCGCGGCAATGCTGCTCTCGGCGCGGGGCTCGTAGTCGGGCGGATCGCCGAGCGGGAACATGCGGTCCCAGCGCTCCACCCGGCGCGCACGCCGGCTGCCTTCGAAGGCCTCCGCCAGAATGCGCGCCCGGAAGTCGGGCTGGCGAAGCCGGGCGAGGCGCTCGGCGAACGGCAGATGGGCGATCGCCTTGTAGCTCGGCCGGCCCATGAAGGGATTCTGCGACAGCTCGAGGCCGAGCAGGACGCTGGTCGGGCGCGAGCGGACCTGGGCGGTGATGCGCAGGCCTTCGGCATTCGCCTCGTCGATGTGCGACATCAGCGTGCGCCAGCCGTCGGGCCGCGCGTCCGACTGCAGCAGGGAGATGGTGACCGGCCGGCGCGACTCGCGCGCCAGGCGGCGAAACAGCTGGATCTCGCCGTCCTCGTCCTCGAAGTCGGAGACGATCTGCATCCAGCCGATCCCGGTGTCGCGCAGGGCGTGGGCGATCGCCGTCAGCTCGGCTTCCTCGGCGCGCAGGGTCGGGATGTGCCGGCCGTCGGCGGCGCGATGGTTGAGCGTGCGCGAGGTCGAGAATCCGAAGGCGCCGGCGCGCAGCCCTTCCGCCGTGAGCTCGGCCATGCGCCGGCGGTCGTCGGCCGTCGCCGGCTCGCGATCGGCGCCGCGCTCGCCCATGACATAGACGCGCAAGGCCGCGTGCGGCACCTGGGTGGCGATGTCGGTGTCGTAGGACCTCGCCGCGATGGCATCGAGGTAGTCGGGGAAGCTGTGCCAGTTCCAGGGCAGACCCTGGGTCAGCACCACCTCGGGGATGTCCTCGACGCCTTCCATGAGGTTGACCAGCATGTCGTGCTGGTCGGCATGGCAGGGCGCGAAGCCGACGCCGCAGTTGCCCAGCAGCACCGTGGTCACTCCGTTCCAGGTCGAGGGCGACAGACGGCTGCTCCAGGTGACCTGCGCGTCGTAGTGCGTGTGCACGTCGATGAAGCCCGGCGTGACCAGCCGGCCCCGCGCGTCGATCTCCTCGCGTCCCTTGGCGATGACGCCGCCGATCGCCGTGATCCGGCCGTCGGCGACGGCGAGATCGGCCTCGTAGGGATCGCCCCCGGAGCCGTCGACGATCGTGCCGTTGCGGATCACCAGGCTGGGTGAGGACATGCGGCTGCTCCAGGGGCTCGATGCCTCTCATCGTACCGAGAGCGGACTCGTGCGGGCAAGCAGGGTGGGCAGTCAGGCACGCTCACGTGCACTGCGCGCCGTGCATGCGAAGTTCATGCGAGCGCCCGAGGCGACACCGGGGCGAAGCCGGTCAGCGTCCAGCCTTCCCGAGCTCGGCGCGCAGGCGCATCCAGATCTGCGCCATGATCACGCCGGGAATCGACCGGCTGTCGCGGCGGACGACATGGACGAGGGGGCGCTCCCCGGTCGACAGCAGCGCACTTCTGGCGCCGTCGTTCTGCTGGAACTTGGCACGGCAGGCTCTTTCCATCAGCTGCCAATGGTCCCACGCGCCGACGGCGATCTCCTGCCCGCCGTAGCTGATCGTCTTCTGGTACTTCTGGCGCAAGCCCTCCGATCGGGCGCGCGGGCCTTCGTGACCGGCAAGACGCCGCCGCTCCGCCTCGTTCGGGAACTTCAGCCCCTGCCAGAACGACTCGACAGACAGGTAGCGCTCGCCATCGAGCTCGAAGGGCGTGGTCGCGAGATTGCTGATGACCCTGGCCAGCGGGTCCGCGCTGGTGCTGACCACGTTCAGCGGCTCGCGGCATGCCTCCGCCCGCGGACCGAGATCGTGCAGCTCGACGGCAGAAACCTCAGGCTGGTCTGCCCGGACAGCCAGCACGTGGTCGGCGTGAGCCGATTTCCACTGGGCGAGCGCGAACAGATCCCCGTCCGACTGCGGGATCAGCACGACCAGCCCGTCCTTCAGCACGACCTTCATCTCGCCTTGTCCCCCGAGACCTGCACCCTACATCGCATGGTGGCGACGTTGCTGTCGGACGGTAGCGATCGATCGGGCCGAATTTCAGGCGGCGGATGCAACTTCCGTCACGATTATGATCTTTATTGATCACGGCAGCGCTCGCCGAGACGGGAGATCGAGAGGCCAGCCAGCGCGCGAGGCACAAGTGGACACACGGATTGCGACGCCAGGGCGAATCCAGATGCGGCGCACGGCGGGTTGGCGAAAGCCGGCCGGGGCGATCTACTGCGGTCGCCCGAGCCTGTTCGGCAATCCGTTTCCGGTCAGCGTCCACGGTCGGGAGAAGGCGGTCGAGCTGCATCGGCGTTGGCTGGAGGGCAGCATGTCTGCCGAGGAAATGAAGGAGCTGAGCGCCGCGGACCGTCTGCCGGATGCAATCTCCCTCGTCGATCTGCGCCGCATGGTGCTGGACAGGCTGCAGGAGCTGCGCGGTCACGACCTCGCTTGCTGGTGCCGTCTCGATCAGCCCTGCCATGCCGAGGTGCTGCTCGAGCTGGCGAATGCGGGGCGCGCTACGAACCCCGCCCGTGGTAGGCCGCGAGCAGGTCGGTGACGGCGACGCCGGCGATCTGCCCTTGAAGTTGCAGTTGCCGGTGATGGTGGCGTTGCTGAAGTCGATGTCGTCGAAATGCGCGCCCGCGAGGCTGACGTCGGCAAAGCGCGCCTTCGCCAGCGTCACGTCCGTGAACAGGGCAATGGCAGACCGGCGACCATCGATCTTCTCAGCCCGGCCAACCGGACCTAGACTGTTGAAATTGCAATTTGAGTTTTCGCAGGAAGGCGCCGCAGCCGATGAGCAGGGACAATTGGGGTTGGCGCGGCCGCATTGGCCTGTTCATCGTCGGCGGCGAGGTCGTTCCCGAGGCGGAATGGTGGGCAATGGCGCCGCCGGACGTCTCGATCCATGCCGCACGCGTGACGGCGCGGGCGCCGTGGGCGCGCTGGCGGGCCGACAGGTCGGGCGTCGACCTCGAGGAGGACGTGGTGCGCGGCTGCCGGCAGTTCGCCACCATGCGCCTGTCGGCGGTGGTGGTCGGCCATAGCTCGAGCAGCCTCATAGGCGGCAAAGGCTGGGACGAGGCCACGGTCGCCGGCCTGCGGGCCGAGCTCGGGCCGGATGGCATCGTGACCACCAACGGTCTCGATACGCAGGCGGCGTTGCACGTCAGCAGCATCAAGCGGCCGTTCCTCGTCCTGCCGCCGTGGTTCAACGACGAGCTGGTCGCTGCCGGCGTGCGCTACTACGCCGACCACGGCTTCGCGCCGGCCGGCCACATGCGCTACGACCCGGGCCGCAAGTGGCGCGACCTGCCGCCGGGTGATCTCACGCGCGACGGCATGCACCTCGAGCAGGAGCTCGAGCCGCTGTTCGCGCAGATCAAGCGAGCCTGCCCGGTGGAGGCCGACGGCGTGCTGATTGCCGGCACCGGCTTTCGCTGCGTCGGGATCCTCGAGGCGCTCGAGCAGGATCTCAAGCGGCCGGCGATCTCGGCCAACCAGGCAAGCCTGTGGCACTGCCTGCGCTCGGCGTCGATCCGTGCCCAGGTGACCGGCTACGGCAGCCTGCTGAGGGTGTGATCAAGTGCGTTGGGATGAAATCATTGCTCGGAGCGCGCCACTCGTAGGCGCTGACTTTGGGAGGACCAACAATGTCCTCATCCTGAGGAGGCCGCGTAGCGGCCGTCTCGAAAGATGGGCTACACACGAAATCGCTGGAAAGGCGTTGCCGCAGTACCCGCGCTGTTGCCGACCAAGGGGCGAAGGTTACTTCGCCCTAATCGAGACGCGGCCCTCCGGGCCGCTCCTCAGGGTGAGGATACATTGTGAGTTGGAGTCTATGAGCGACGCGCTCTCAGCAACGACCTTGAGCAGAAAAGTCCCGTGCTGCACATGGAATGGCCGATGACATCAGGATCGACGCCGCGCCGCTTCGAGATCGGCGTCGACGTCGGTGGCACGTTCACCGACGTCGTGTGCCGCGAGGCGGGCGGCGGGCTGCACGTCATCAAGGTGCCGACGACGCGCGGGGATCCCAGCGCGGCCGTCCTGCAATCGATCGGCGAGCTCGGCCGGCGCTGGGGCGTCCAGCCGTCGGAGGTCGGTCGCTTCGCGCACGGCACGACGGTGGCGACCAATGCCGTGCTGGAACGCAAGGGCGCGCGGATCGGCCTGCTCGCCACGGCGGGCTTCCGCGATGTCCTGGAGATCGGGCGCCAGCTGCGCAGCGAGGTCTATCGCATCGTCCTCGACCCCGAGGCGCCGGCGTTCCTGGCCCCGCGGCGCCATCGCAAGGAGATTCCCGAGCGCATCGATGCGGCAGGCAAGGTGCTGCTGCCGCTCGACGAAGCGGCCGTGCTCGCCGCCGCCGATCACCTGGTCGAGGCCGGCGTCGAGGCGATCGCCATCGCGTTCCTGTTCTCGTTCCGCAACCCGGCGCACGAGCAGCGTGCCGCCGCGCTGATCCGCGCCCGCCATCCCGGCCTCATGCTGTCGCTGTCGCACGAGGTCGACCCGGCGTTCCGCGAGTACGAGCGTACCGTCGTCACCGCCTTCGATGCCTACCTGAAGCCGCGCGTCGATCGCTACCTGGCGCGTCTCGAGGAGGGGTTGGTGCAAGCCGGCGTCGCGGCACCGCTGCAGGTCATGCAATCGCGCGGCGGCCTCGCCACGGCCGAGGTCGCGCGCCAGCGGCCGGTGCGGCTGTTCCTGTCCGGCCCGGCTGCCGGCGTGATCGGCGGCCAGATCGCCGGCGCTTCCGCCGCATCGGACGACCTGATCACCATCGATGTCGGCGGCACCTCGGCCGACATCGCCCTGATCAGCCGGCGCAAGCCGATGCTGAAGTCGGAAGGCGTGATCGCGGGGCATGCCGTGCGCGTCGCCATGGTCGACGTGACGACGCTCGGCGCGGGCGGCGGCAGCATCGCCCATCTCGATGCGTCGGGCGGCCTGCGCGTCGGGCCGCATTCGGCCGGCTCGGAGCCGGGCCCGGCCTGCTACGGCCGCGGCGGCGAGGAGGCGACGGTGACGGATGCCTCGGTCGTATTGGGCTATCTCGATCCGGGCTTCTTCGCTGGTGGCCGGCTCGGCCTCGAGCCCGCGAAGGCCGCGGCAGCGATCGAGGCCAGGGTGGCCGCGCCGCTCGGCATGACCACGGCCCAGGCGGCGCTCGGCATCCATCGCGTGCTGAACGCGCAGATGGCCGAGGGCATCCGCCTGGTGTCGGTGCGCCAGGGCATCGATCCGCGGCGCTACGCCCTGGTGCCGCTGGGCGGCGCCGGCGGCCTGCATGCCACTGCCCTGGCGCGCGAGCTGGGTATCGGGCGCATCGTGGTGCCGCGCCTGCCCGGCGTGCTGTCGGCGGCGGGTCTCCTCGCCGCGCCGATCGAGCACGAGGTGACCGCCGAGTTCGCGACGCCGATCGCCAGCCTCGACCTCGCCGCCCTGCGCGACAGGCTGCGCGAGATCGACCAACGCGCGGCCGGGCTGATGGCGGCGGAGAAGGTCGATGCCGCCCAGGTCTCGATCGGCTACTTCGCCGACGTCTGCTACATCGGCCAGTCGTACAATCTCGAGATTCCCTTCGACCCCCGCGATGCCGATCCGGCGGCGCGCCTCTATCGCGACTTCCTCGAGGCGCACGACCGCATCTATGGCCACAGCGTCGAGATACCGGCCAAGGTCGTGGGCGTGCGCACGGTGCATCGCGCCGGCGGCAGCGACACCCTGGACGAGATGCGCTTCGCCGCCTCGGGCGGGCCGGCGGTGCTCGGCCGGCGCGACATCCTGGTGGCGGGCGAGCAGCACTTCACCAGCGCGACGGTCTACGATCGCGACGCGCTGGCTGAAGGGTTTGCGTTCGCCGGCCCGGCGATCGTCCAGCAGGCCGACACGACCACCCTGGTCGAGCCGGGCTGGTCGGGCGTGGTCGATGCGGCCGGCAACCTGATCCTCACCCGTTTGCCGGGGGAGGTCCGAGTGCAGGAGGAGACAGAGGCATGAGCAGGAACGGCGAACGCTCGGGGCTCGACCCGGTCACCGTCGAGGTGGTGCGCCACAAGCTCGAAGGCATCGCCAACGAGATGCAGCAGACGCTGCTGCGCTCCTCCTTCTCGCCGATCGTCAAGGAAGGGCTCGATGCGTCGTCGTGCCTGTTCACCGTCCGCGGCGAGACGCTCGCCCAGGCGACGGCGGTGCCGATCCATCTCGCCACCCTGATCCCGATCATCGCCCGGATGCTGGAGGTCTTCCCGCTGGCGACGATGAAGCCGGGCGACGTCTACTGCATGAACGATCCCTATCTCGGCGGCACCCACCTGCCCGACGTCGCCCTGGTGCAGCCGGTGTTCTTCAACGGCCGGCCGATCGCCATCTCGGCCACCATGACGCATCACCAGGACATGGGCGGCATGTCGGCCGGCTCGATCCCGACCAACGCGACGGAGATCTTCCAGGAAGGCCTGCGCCTGCCGCCGCTGAAGTTCCGCGACGCCGGCAAGTACAACGAGACGCTGGTCGCCATCATCCGCCAGAACGTGCGCATCCCCGACGCCGTGATGGGCGATCTCAACGCCCAGCTCGCCGCCTGCAACGTCGGCGCCCGCCGCATCGCCCAGCTGGCGGGCGAGCTGGGCGACAATCACGCGCTGGCGATCTTCGACGAGCTGCTCGACCGCTCCGAGGTGCTGACGCGCGCCGCGCTCCGGACGATTCCCCCAGGCACCTACCGCTATGTCGACTACAGCGACAACGACGGCATCGAGCTCGACCGGCCGATCCGCTTCGAGGTCGCGGTGACGGTGAAGGACGGCGCCTTCCATTGCGACTTCACCGGCTCCTCGCCGCAGGTCCGCGGACCCTTCAATTGCGTGCCCTCGGGCTCTCTGGCGGCCGCGTGCTACGCGGTGCGCGCCGTCACCGACCCGACGATCCCGACCAATGCCGGCTGCTTCCGGCCGATCACGCTCGAGCTGCCGAAGGGCAGCATCGTCAATCCGGTCGAGCCGGCGCCGGTCAACGCGCGCACGGCGACGATCAAGCGCATCACCGGCTGCATCCTCGGCGCCCTCAAGGAGGTGCTGCCCGACCGCGTGCCGGCCGACAGCTCGGGCGAGCTGGTGGTCCTGGCATTCGGCGGTCGGCACGAGGGCGGCGCGCCGTACGTCACCGGCGAGCTGATCGCCGGCGGCAGCGGCGCCGGCGTGCGCTCCGACGGCGTCGATGTCATCGAGACCGACGTCACCAACTGCATGAACCTGCCGGTCGAGGCGATGGAGATGGACGCGCCGATCCGCATCCACCGAGTGGCGCTGCGCCAGGATTCCGGCGGCCCTGGCCGGCAGCGCGGCGGCCTCGGCGTGGTCAAGGAGTACGAGGTCCTCGACGGCGAGATCTCGTTCACCTATCGTGGCGAACGGCATTTTTATGCGCCGCGAGGCGCACAGGGCGGCGGCGACGGCGCCAGGGCGCACGCCGTCATCCGGCGGGCGGACGGCACGGAGGAGGCCATCGCCTCGAAGACGATGGCGCGTCTCGTACGTGGCGACCGCGTCGTCATCGAGACCGCGGGAGGCGGCGGCAACGGTGCGCCGGCGGCGCGCGATGCCGACGCCTTGGCGCTCGACCTCGCCGACGGCAAGGTGAGCACGGCCAGGGCCGCGAGCGACTACGGCCGCGCGTGACGTCGTAGCGCTAGGGCTGGAACGATATTTGATAGAGACTGGCTGTCATCCCGAGCGCAGCGAGGGATCTTTATGATCCAGTAAAGGTCCCTCGCTGCGCTCGGGATGACATCGAGAGTCGTCACGACGAGTCGGTTCCCATGGGCAAGCGTCAGTTTCATCTCGCCTGGTTCCTGTCGCAGGGCTACGGGCCCAAGACGTGGCGGTCGGATTGGCCGGGCAGCGACGTGTCGCGCTGGATGATGCCCGACCTTTTCGTCGACCTCGCGCGGGCGATGGACCGTGCCTGCTTCGATTACGTCATCATCGAGGATTCGTCGAACGTGCCCTACACCTACCAGGGCTCGCACGACACCTATCTCAAGTACGCCGCCAGCACGCCCAAGCTCGACCCGGCCGTGCTGGTGCCCTACCTCGCGCAGGCGACGACCCATCTCGGCCTGGTGCCGACCCTTTCGGTCAGCGAGTATCCGCCCTACCTGCTGGCCCGGCTGGTCAATACGCTCGACCATGTGACCGAAGGCCGGATCGGCTGGAACTGCGTCACCGGCAGCAACGACGGCGCGGCACAGAACTACGGCCACGACAGGCACCGCCCGCACGACGAGCGCTACGACGTCGCCGACGAGTTCGCCGATCTCGTCACCAGGCTGTGGGAGGCATGGGAACCCGACGCCGTGGTGCTCGATCGCGAGAACCACATCTTCGCCGACGGCAGCAAGGTCCATGCGGTCAACCACGACGGCAAGTACTTCAGGTGCCGCGGCCCGATCAACGCGCCGCGCTCGCCGCAGGGCCGCGTGCCGATCTGCCAGGCCGGCGGCTCGCCGCGCGGCAAAAAATTCGCGGCGCGCTGGGCCGACACGATCATCACCGAGGGCGGCGGCAGCATCGAGACCATGAAGGCCTATCGCGACGAAATCCGCCGCCGGGCTGTCGCGTTCGGCCGCAATCCCGACGACATCAAGGTGCTGTTCCTCGCCCATCCGATCATCGACACCACGATGGAGGCGGCGCAGGAGCGCCAGCGGCTCGAGGAGGCGCAGGCGCAGAAGCACATCGACATGCAGCTTTCCAGCATGTCGCGCCTCACCGGCATCGACTTCGCCCGCTTCGATCTCGACCAGCCGCTGCCGGCCGGGCTCACCACCAACGGCCACCAGTCGGCGCTCGCCAAATGGATCGGCAAGACGCCGCGCGCGCTGGTGCAGAGCTACGCGCGCAAGGATGGCATCAGCTTCACCGGCACCAGCGACCATGTCGCCGGCATGATGCAGGAGATCATGGAGGAGGTCGGCGGCGACGGCTTCCTGATCTTCAACAGCTTCTTCGACCGGCGCTACATCATGGAGGTGTGCGACGGCCTGGTGCCCGAGCTGCAGCGCCGCGGCGTCGCCCGCAAGGCCTATGCCCACAAGCACCTGCGCGACAACCTGCTGGAGTTCTGATCGCGGCTAGATGCGCAGGAACTCCTTGGCATTGCCGTACAGCCACTTCTCTACGACCTTGTCCTTGAGCGGCAGCTTCTCGTACAGGGCCACGCTCTGCGGGATGGTGAGCCCGAAGGAGTCCTTCGAGAAGCCGACCATGACCTTGTCCTGCAGGAGCGTGTTGCCGAACTGCATGAACATCTCCCAGCCCGATCCCGGCACCCCGAAATACTGCGGGTGATGGGAGGCGGTGTCGCAATAGAGGTTGGGATGGCGGCGCATCAGGCCGACCAGGTCGGCGACCCAGGGCCAGCCGCTCAGGGCGGCGACGATGCGCAGCTCGGGAAAGTCCATGGCGACCTGGTCGAGATGGCGGGGATGGCCGAGATCGTACGGCCGGTCGTTGGCATAGTTCATCGTCGAGTAGATGCGCACCGGCACGTCGAGCTCGACGCACTTGGCGTAGAGCGGGTAGTAGCGCCGGTCGCTGGCCGCCAGGTTGTTGTACAGGGCGGCGACGCGCAGGCCGTTCAGCTTGCGCTCCCTGACCAGGTGCTCGAGCTCGCGCACGCCGCGCATGCCGTCGAACGGGCTGATCGTGGCGAGTGCAAAGAAGCGGCCGGGGTAGTCCGCGACGACGTCGGCCAGCACGTAATTGTCGACACGGCCGATCACCGAGACCTCGGCGCCCTCGCGATCGAGCTCCTCGACGAACTGCTTCATCGACTGGCCCGCCGGCGGCTTGCTGTCGGCGGCGCTTCCGGCGGGCGTCCCCGCGCGCCTGCGGAAGATGTTCTGATAGTTGGCAAAGCCGTATCCTGGGCGGGGCTCCAGCAGCTCGGGGTCGCCGTGGCCGATCCGGTGTGACGCCTGCTCGCCATACTGCCGCGGCATGCCCTGCTCGTCGGGCGGCAGCAGGCATTCCAGATCAATGACTTTCCTGACCACGCGTCGCCCCCCTCGGGATGGGTGCCCGCGTCGGCAAGACGACCTGCGTCGCGCGCTCCCGAGCTCACCATATCGCTTGTTCATCGTCCATCGAGGAGCCGCCTGGCTGTTTCGGCGCGCGTTCATGGCTCCTGGCATGATCTCCCGGACCGCGGGCACCCCGTGCGCTCCAGAGCTCGATGAGGGCGCGTTCGGCTTCGCCGAGCCGCGCCATGAGCGAGCGGGACGCTCCCGGTCCGGGAGAGGCCGCTTGACGAGCCTGGCGAGCCCATTGGCGTTGCGCCCTCAGGGAGACCTCGTTAGTGTTCAGCTTAGGGCAAGAGCGCTCGCGGAGAGATTCAATGAAGCGGGGAATCGAGGCGCTGCTCAACTGCTTGCGGGCGTCCGTGCTATTGGCCGCCGTGGCGATGGTGCCGGCCGGAGCGTCGGCGCAGACGAACTCGACCATCTGGACCGGCGGCGACAGCCTGAGCTCCAACTGGTCGCTGTCCTCCAACTGGACCAACGGTGTCCCCACCGAGTCGAACGTCGCGATCCTGGGCGGCAACACCCCCCGGGAACCGCTACTGTTCACCACCGTTCCGGCCGGCACGCTGATCATGAACGGGTCGAGCCACTCGCCGTCGCCGGGGGCGGGCAACATCCTGGACCTGCAGGGCAACAGGCTCAATGCGCTGACCCTGTCGTTGTCCACCGGCACCATCACCACCAGCCTCGGCGCCGGGTTCGTCAGTGTGGCGGGCGCGGTCGGCATCAATGCCAGCGCCTGCTCGCCCTGCATCGTCGTGATCGACCCGTCGGTCACGATCACCGCGGCGAGCTACACACAGACTGCCGGGTCGATCGTCAATTGGGGCGAGCTGGCGGGCGGGCCGCTGTCGATCACCGGGGGCACTTTCGACAACAGCGGGTTCGTCGACGTCACCACGATCTCCAATTCCAGCACGTTCCTGACCAGCGGCTTCGTCAGGACGACCGGCGGCTTCACGAATACCGGGGACGTGACGGTGTCGGGCGGGCAGCTTCTGGGCCCGATCGCCAACAATGCGGGGAACTTCAACGTCACCGGAACGGTAACCGGCGATTCGACGTTCACCAATGCCGCTATATTGACGATCGGCGGCGGCACCGCCGGCAGCCTCGGCCTGGGCAGCCTTTCCAACACCAGCAGCGGTATCGTGGCGATTGCCGCCAACGGCGCGCTCGTCGGGGGGACGGTATCGAACGCCGGCTCGCTCACGAACAACGGAGCAGTGAGCGGCTCGGGCTATTCGCAGAGCACGGGGTCGACGGCGACTTTCGGGTCGATGTCGCTCAGCGGAGCCTTGACGGTCTCGGGTGGCATCTTCCACAATTTTTCTTCCGGGCTCCTGAACGCCGGGTCGATCTCCAACGCAGGCGCGTTCACCAACGATGGCAGCCTCGAGACGACCGGCACCGGCGGCTTCACCCAGAGCGCCGGATCGACGACGAACACGGGCACGATGATCCTCGGCGGGGCGCTCTCGATCAACGGCGGGTCGTTTACCAACAGCGCCAGTGGCATCGTCTCGGCGGCGGTGGTCTTGAACGCCGGCACGTTCTCGAACAGCGGCTACATCGGCACGGCAGGGAACTTCCAGACGGGCGGGCCGACCTCCAACGCGGGCACCCTTGCCGTCGGCGGCACGCTGATCGTCCAGAGCGGCGGCACCTTCGACAACACCAGCACCATCAGTGCGGGAATTGTCGACAATGCAGGCACGTTCACGACCAGCGGCGCCGTATCGACGACCGGCGGCTTCTTCAATGCGGGAACGGTGACGGCGACCGGCGGCCAGATCAATGGCCCGATCTACAACGATGCCGGATCCTTCGCGATCGTCGGGACACTGGGCGGCACCTCGACCTTCGACAACTACGCGAACCTGACGATCGGAGGCAGGGCACCGGGAAGCTACAGCCCGACCAGCCTCGCCAACTTCGTCGGTGGCATCGTGACCGTCGAGGCCAACGGCACCCTGACCACGGCGTCCATAGCAAATGCCGGCACGCTCACGAACAACGGCAGCGTGACGAGCGCCAGCACGACGAACAGCGGTGCGCTGACGAACGGCGGTTCGTGGACAGGCGCTACCTACACCCAGAATACGGGCTCGGCATCGACCACGAACACCGGGGCGATGACGCTGAGTGGTGCTCTGACGATCAACGGCGGCACGTTCCAGAACAACACAGGTGGCTCTGTCACGGCCGGCTCGATCGTGAACTACGGCGCGATCACCAACGGCGGCGGCATCACGACGACCGGGACCGGCAATTTCCATCAGTTCGCCGGGTCGACGTCGAACACGGGATCATTGACGGTCGGCGGGACTTTGGAGATCAACGGCGGGACATTCACCAACGCGGGCGGCGGGACGACAGTCGCAGGCCTCTACACCCAGGGCGGCGGAACGGCGACGAATGCAGGAACGATGACGCTGGGCGGCGTGCTGACGATCAACAACGGCAACTTCTCCAACAGCGGCACCGTCACGACCACCGGGGGCGGCTACCAGCAGAACGCGGGCACCGTGACGAATTCGGGCACGATGACGCTCGGCGGAGGCATGGTGCTGAACGCAGGAACGTTCGCGAACAACGGTGGCGGAACTGTCAGCGCGACGACAGGCGCGTTCGCGGGAACTGCGACGAACGCAGGGACGATGACTCTCGGTGGGGCGATGTCGGTGTTCGGTAGCTTCACCAACAGCGGCGCGCTCAGCGCCGCCACCATCGCCAACTCCGGGATCTTCGCGACCAGCGGCACGATCACGGCGCAAGGAATCACCAATGCCGCAGGCGGAACCCTGACCGCCTCGCAGGGCCAGATCAACGCCGGGATCACCAATGCCGGGACGTTCGACATCACGGGGACGGTCTCAGGCACCACGATCGCCAACAGCGCCGTGCTGACGAACAGCGGATCGTGGACGGGGACATCGTTCACCCAGAGCGGCGGCGCGACGACGAGCTCCGGAGCGATGACCTTCACGGGCGCGCTGGCCGTGAACGGCGGCACCTTCGCGACCTCCGGCGCCATCACCGCGCAGAGCTTCACCAATGCCGCGACCACGACGGCATCGGGCGGGCAGATCAACGCGGCGATCACCAATTCCGGGACCTTCAACATCACGGGTCCCGTGTCCGGCGGCGCCATCACCAACAACGGGACGCTGACCAACAGCGGCGCCTGGACGGGCACGGGCTACACGCAGGGCACCACGGGCTCGACGACGAACTCGGGCGCGATGTCGCTCAGCGGAGCGCTGACCAACAATGGCACGTTCGGCAACACCGGGTCGGTAAGCGCCGCGACAATCGCCAACACGGGGACGTTCACGAGCAGCGGGACAGTCGCCACGACGGGCGGCTTCACCAACACCGGCACCCTGACGGCGAGCGGCGGGCAGATCTCCGGCCCGATCAACAATAGCGGCACATTCAACGTCGCCGGCCCGATGTCGAGCAGCGCCGCCAACCTGACCAACACCGGCACGCTCACGATCGCCAGCGGCGGCAGCTATGCGATCACCGGCCTTCTGATCAACACCAGCTTCCTGTCGGTCGCCAGCGGCGGGTCGCTGACCGCGGGCGGCGTGCAGAACAACCTGGGCGCGGTGATCTCCAACGCCGGGACCATCACCGACGCCCTGGCCAATGCCGGCACGGTGAACAACGGCGGGATCTACAACGCCGACGTCGGCAGCAACACCGGCACCATCAACAACACCGGGACGTGGAACGGCGCCGTCCTGTCGAGCACGGGCACGATCAACAACTCCGGCAACTGGAACGCCAACCAGGGCGTGATCAACAATGCCGGCATCTTCAACTTCACGGGCGGAAGCATCACCGGCGTGAGCAGCTTCAACAATACCGGCGCCCTCAACTTCAGCGGCACGCGCAGCATCACGGGCGGCGGGTTCGTGAACAGCGGCACGATCTCCGCCGGCGCGGCGTCGGACCGTCTGACCGTCGGCTCTCTGTCGGGCAACGGCACCATCAACACGGTGGTCGCCAACGGCAATGCCAGCCAGGTGATCGTGCAGGGCACCTCGTCGGGCAGCCAGACCATCAACGTCACCAATGCCGGCGGGTCGATCCCCAACTTCGCCTCGCCGCAGACGGTCCTGGCGCTGAACGGCGGCTCGCTGGCGGTCGCCAACACGGGCCTGGTGCCCTCTCTCTCCAACGGGCTGGTCAACAACTTCCTCATCCAGAACGGCTCGGGGTCGAGCGCCGTCCTGCAGACCGCCTTCAACGACGGCCCGGTCAGCGGCGTGGTCACCGGCGTCACGACCGCCGTCACGGCGCTGTTCACCGGCTTCTTCCAGAGCGCCTCGGCGATCGTCTCGCGTCCGGACGATCCGGAGCCCAACCATGTCGGCGGCGGCCCGTTCGCGCGCGTGGTGTACGGCGGCATGTCGACCAACCTGACCAGCTCGGTGACCGGCGGGTCGACCAGCTCGACGACCGCGGGCTCGACCGTCTATTCCGGCTTCCAGGCGGGCGTCGACCTCGGCGTCTACAATATCGAGGGCAGCGCCTGGAACGTGAACTTCGGCTTCATGGGCGGCGTCGCCAACGCCAACACCTCGGCCAGCACGACCAGCCCGACCCCGGTGGCGACCAACCTGCTCACCACCACCCAGCTGTCGGTGTCGGTGCCGTTCGTCGGCCTCTATACCTTCGTGTCGAGGAAGTCGTTCAGCGCCGAGGTCAATGTCCGCTACGACATGTACAACGGCACGATGGCGTCGTTCACCGGCAACGCCGGCGGGTTCCTGGTCTCGCCCAACACGCCCCTGACCGGAACCGGCTGGAGCGTCAACGCCAACATGGCGAACCGCTTCTTCGTGCAGGACATGTTCTATGTCGAGCCGCTGGTCGGCCTGAACTGGGGCAGCTACAGCTTCAACAGCGTCGCCTTCAACACGGCGCTGGGCCCGGGCTCGACCATCAATTTCTCGCAGCTCCAGATCTTTCTGGGCCGCGTCGGCGCCAATCTCGGCGCCGCCTTCGAGCTGTCGGACAACGTCGCCCTGGCGCCCTTCATCCATGGCTCGCTGTGGCACGATTTCGCCAATCCCAACGGCGCGACGGCCCAGGCCACCGGCGGCGGCTCGTCGGTCAATTTCAGCGTCGTGGCCGACCGCGTCGGGACGTTCGGGCAGGTCGGTGCGGGCGTCAACTTCAAGGTCCACAGCTTCGACATGGTCGGGTTCCTCCGGGGCGACCTGCTCTTCGGCAACAACATTACCGGCGCGTCGTTCAATATCGGCCTGAGAAAGCAGTTCTGAGGCACGCCCCGCGAGGCGCCGCCGGCGCCTCGAGCCGCGGCGGCGACGTCCCCGCCTTTCCTTGACGCGTTCGCCAGAACCCATAAGCTGATCGTGGGAATGGCCCTATCGCCAGGATGACATGGCGAGCGACACCAAGGCAGACGCCAAGGAGGGAACCCTCCATGGAACGCTTCCTGCTGGAACGCGGCTGCGAAACTATGAGCTGATTTCCGTCCTGGGCCAGGGCGGCTTCGGCATCACCTACTTCGCACGCGACAAGGTGCTGGGGCGCGAGGTCGCCATCAAGGAGTACCTGCCGACATCGCTCGCGATTCGCGACGACGGCTCGATGGTCGTGCCCCGGGCGACCCAGTACGCGGAGGATTTCATCTGGGGTCGCGAGCGCTTCCTCGAGGAAGCGCGCATCCTGGCGACGCTCGATCATGCACCGGCCGTCGTCCGCGTCTTCGACTTCCTGGAGGCCCACGGCACGGCCTACATGATCATGGCGCTGGCCCGCGGCGACACGCTCGAGCAGCGCCTGAAGCGCGATGGCCATCTGCCGGCGCCGATCGTCGACCGGATGCTGAAACGGCTGCTCGACGGGCTCGAGGAGGTCCACAGGGCGGGCTTCATGCACCGCGACATCAAGCCGGCCAACATCATCCTCGACGCCAACGACAATCCCACCCTGATCGATTTCGGCGCGTCCCGGGCGTCCATGGCCGATCGAACGGCCGCCCTGACGGCGGTCTTCACGCCGCGCTACGCCGCCGCCGAGCAGCTCACGTCCGACAAGCAGGGCCCGTGGACCGACATCTACGGCATATCGGCGACGACCTACCACGCGATCATGGGGCGGCCGCCGCCGAGCGCTCTCGAGCGGGCGCTCAACGACAGGTACGATCCGCTGGTCCGCCAGCAGCCGGCCGGCTTCGCCCTGCCTTTGCTGGCAGGCATCGATGCCGGGTTGGCGGTTCGCGCCAAGGACCGCCCGCAGTCGATCGATGTCTGGCGCCGCCAGCTCTTTGCCGTCGAGGATCCCGACGACGGGTCGACCATTGTTCGGGGGCGCAGCCAGCCGGCCGGGCCGGCCAGGACGACCGAACCGCCGCTACCCTCGCAGGGGCGACCGGCACAGGCGCCGGAGCTCGAGCCCGACCCCGCGCCCGACGCGACCCGTCAGGACGGATCGAGGCAGCCGTCGCAAGGGCCGATCGATCTGCCTTCGCAGGGCCGATCGGGGCAGCGGTCCCAGGGGCGCAGCGGCTCGTCGTTCGAGCCCGCGCCGCCGATCCCCTCGCAGGGTCGCAGCCGTTCCCGGCCGGACCGGACCGAGCCGCCATCGGAGACAGGGCCGGCGGCCTCGCCGGCGCCGTCCTCCGAGGCGCCGCGCCTCGACGAAATCGCGTTGCGGCCTGCTGCGGTCGAGCCGCGGACGGGGCAGCCGACGGATGGCGCACCGGCCACGGGCAACAAGTCGCGTTTGGCGCTGTTGGGCGGTGCGGTCGCTGTCGTGCTCGGCGTCGCGGCCGGCGGCTATTGGGCCATTGTTGCGCCGACGCCGCCGCCCGAACCGCAGACCGCGGAGGAATTGGCAGCCGTCGCAGAAGCGGCCCGGCGCAGGGCCGAGGAGGCGGCGGCCGTGGCGGCTGAAGCAAGACGGCGCTCCGAGGAGGATCGCCGCAAGGCCGAGGCCGAAGCAGAGGCCAGGCAGAGGGCCGAGGCAGAAGCGCGGGCAAGGGCCGAGGCCGAGGCGAGGCGGAAGGCGGAGGAGGAATCGCGCCAGAAGGCCGAGGCTGAAGCGCGGGCGATAGCCGAGGCTGAGGCAAGACGAAAAGTGGAAGAGGAATCGCGCCAGAAGGCCGAGGCCGAAGCACGGGCGAGGGCTGAGGCCGAGGCAAGGCGGAAGGCGGAGGAGGAGCGCCAGAAAGCTGAGGCTGAAGCGCGAGAGAGGGCCGCGGCGGAGGCCAGAAGGAAGGCAGAGGAGGAAGCGCGCCGGAAGGCAGAGGCTGAGGCGCGGCAGAAGGCAGAGGCAGAGGCCAAAGCGAAGGCCGAAGCCGAGGCTCGGGCGAAAGCCGAGGCTGAAGCCAAGCGGAAGGCGGAGGCTGAGGCTCAGCAGAAGGCGGAGGCCGAGGCCAAAGCGAAAGCCGAGGAGGAAGCCAGGCGAAAGGCGGAGGCCGAAGCGCGGCAGAAGGCAGAGGCAGAGGCTCGGGCGAAAGCCGAGGCGGAGACCAGACGGAAGGCTGAGGAGGAAGCGCGTCTGAAGGCGGAAGCCGAGGCTCGGGCAAAGGCCGAGGCGGAGGCCAAGCGGAAGGCCGAAGCCGAGGCGCGGCAGAAGGCGGAGGCCGAGGCCAAAGCGAAGGCGGAAGCCGAGGCTCGGGCAAAGGCCGAGGCGGAGGCCA
>Ga0268299_1000577_pt1 | contig 105659 bp, 93 predicted proteins | sample NOBtaG_FD_193484 | JGI IMG/M metagenome (GOLD analysis project Ga0268299, IMG submission 193484) | Activated sludge microbial communities from bioreactor in Nijmegen, Gelderland, Netherland - NOB reactor | ecosystem: Engineered > Bioreactor > Aerobic > Activated sludge | place: Netherlands...
CAGCAAGTTGTAAAGCAGTAAATGGTTTTTCTGTTAAAGAAAGTAATGTAATTGCTCTTAGTAAAAACTTACCTTGAAATTGCTGAGTTGAAGGAAGTGCCTTAACAAAATTATCTAGCAAATAATCATAGGTGTTAAATAGATAAGTCAACGTACCATTGCGCCTTAAATCATATTCAAAAGTTTCAAATACCTCTACTAAACTAATTAAGTTAAATCCACGGCGCATAATTGTTCTAGGTGTAACATTATAGAAAAAGCTAAATAAAGAAAATGTGCGGGCATAAGTACGTAGTGCAGGAGTAATTTTTAAGACTTGTGGATGTAGAGGAAAACTTTGTAAAAATTCTTGTTGGCTCCATTGAAAAGAAGGTACTTTTTGGCGTAACTCATTATAAAGATTATCTAAAGCTTTACGCTGATCATTTTTTTTAGGACATATAAATTCATCTAATACTACAGCTAAATTACTAACAGGCAAGGTTTCTATAGCTATCATTGCTCCAACATTAGAGAAGGTTTTGGAAAGTAGTTCTGTTAAATCTTGATCTAAAGCAATAAAAAGTTGATAGCGTTTTGAATTAGCGTTATTTACTAGACTAACTAGCCATTGTAAACATTCATCTCGTTTAGAACGTCGCAAAAGTAGAGAAATACCATCTATAAAGACAAAAACATTTTTTCCTGTAGAACAAGCAGCTTCTATTTGAGCATCTCCACGTGTAGTAAGTAGTGTTATATCAGTTTGTTCACTATCGCAATTTATTGTCACCATAGTTTGAGAGCGTGAGCGAGAGTCAACAGTTTGCTCTAAGCGTTTACGGGCAAAGGGATGTTGGATTTTTTGAATTAGCTCTGGTTGAGCAAGAATAGCTCGTAAAAATGCTAAAAGGTGGCTTTTTCCTACACCACGTTCACCAACAACAAAACCAACAAGGCCATTGCGGGCCTCATCAATTAACGCATCAATTATTCCTGCAACAAGTTCTGTACATTGATAAGAGTTCACCACTTGTTCATTAGTAGCTGAATCAAGACGGGTGATTTGATCAATATTATGAATTGTAATAAAAGATTTTATTGGTTGTGACGACATAATTAACTAGGAGCAACTCCAGAAACTATTCTATCGAATTTTTCCTTTAGAAAACAGAAAGATTTTACAGAAATTCCTTCTATAACACATAATTGTTAGAAAAATAAAATTTTATTGCAAAGAAAATTATCTAAAGGTAAACTCTTTTGGCAAATACATTATTCTTGATTAAAATGTCTAACTTCTAAGAAAAACTTTCTTCTTATCTTTATTCTTAAAAAACGTGGCAACCACTTACATCCAATTGAGGGTTTTGCTTGCCAAAAATTTATAAATAACTATGTCTAAGCGTCCAAAAGTAGTGTTGGTTGAAGATGATGCTCAGTTTCGTACTGTGTTATTAAGAAGACTGCAATCACTTGAATGTGATGTAGTTGCGGCAGAGGATGGACTAAAGGGATGGGAAGTTATTAATACTTTTCAACCAGATTTGATTGTGTCTGACTTAATGATGCCAGGGCTAAACGGTTATGAACTATGCCAACAAGTTAAATCTACTCCAAAATTAAACCACATTTATTTCATTATCCTTACAGCAAGAGATTCTATAGATGATAGAATCACTGGGCTAGACATTGGAGCCGATGACTATATTGCTAAACCTATTAATAGCAAAGAGTTACTTTCACGTATTCGCGCAGGTCTACGCATAAGTACACTTTATAATCAAGTAAAAGTATCTGAACAAAAATATAGAACTTTAGTAGAAAATGCTTCTGATGCTATTTTGTTATTTGATGTTTCTGGTCAATGTGTAGAAGCTAATGAAAGAGCCTCTCAAATGCTGGGTTATAGTAAAACAGAATTACTTGGTATGCGTTTTAGCGATTTGTGGGCAGCCTCAGAATTTGTTGAATCAGAAAAAACTTTTGAAGCTATGTTTCGTATAGGCAATTTTGTAGAAGAAGTGAAAATGCGTCGTAAAGATGGCCTAATCCTACCTATAGAGTCAGCTAACACAATTATAAATACAGGGACAGAAGTACTTTGCCAGTGTATTGTCCGAGATATTACTGTACGTAAGGAAAGTGAACAGCAATTAATACAAGTAGAAAAATTAAGGGCTTTAGGTGGAATGGTAGGAGGAATTGCACACGATTTTAATAATTTATTAGCAGCAATTTTAGGCTATACCGAACTATCTCTTCGGGATACTAGAGATGAAACCCTAACACGCCGACTAAAAGTAATTGAAAAAGCTGCTCGTGATGGTGCAGAAACCGTTAGACTTCTACAAGAATTTACTAAAACCCGTAAAGATATTAGGTTAGAGACTGTTAACCTAAATAAGTTAATAGACCAAGTTTTGCTTCTAACCCGTCATCGCTGGAAAGATTCTGCACAATCTAGGGGCATTTCTATCCGTATAAAAACGGAGTATTCAACCATACCAGAAATTCAAGGAAATATTGCTGAGCTACGAGAAGCCCTAGCAAATGTTATTTTTAATGCTGTAGATGCTACAACTAAAGATGGTACTATTACTTGCCGAACTTGGATTAACAAAGAACACTTATATATTTCAATGAGTGATACTGGCATAGGAATGTCTGAAGAAATACGCCAACGAATCTTTGACCCTTTCTTTACTACCAAAGGAGTCTCTAGCAGTGGACTTGGACTTTCTGTTTGCTACGGTATCATTAACCGGCATGGAGGAGAAATTTTAGTAGATAGCCAAGAAAACCTAGGCACAACTTTTACTATTAAATTACCAGTATCTTTACCTCAACTTCCAATAGAACCAATAGCAGTAAAGTCAAAACAAGAACCAATAAACATCTTAATTATTGATGACGAAGATTTTGTGCGCGGGGCAATACACGAAATCTTAGAAGATGAAGGGCATCATGTAGTTGATGCAAGTTCTGGTGAGGAAGGCATAGAAAAATTTCATAAAGAAAAATTTGATTTAGTCCTAACTGATCTAGGTATGCCGGGACTAGCTGGTTGGGAAGTAATTGCACGAATTAAAGCTATAAATGAGAAAGTGCCTATAATTCTGCTTACAGGCTGGGCCAACCAAACAGACCTAAAACTAGCTAAAGAAAGTGGTGTAGACCTAATTTTAGCTAAACCTGTTACTAGTAAAGACTTGATAGCAATGATTAGTAAAGCAGTTGAAAAAACAAAATAATTAAAAAAGGCATTAAACAAAAATTAGTCCATTTTGGATAAGATTAAAATATAAACTGATGAATCTATTATGGTTATGGAATTTGCTGTAAGTATTTTTTAGCTTCTATTGCCCAAGAAGAATTAGCATCTAGTTTAAGGTAGTTTTCCCAGTCAGAACGAGCATTATTATATTGTTTAAGTTCTTGATAAATTAAAGCTCTATTAAAAATTGCTGATAAATAATTTGGATTAGCTGCTAATGCTTCATTAATATAGACTAATGCTTGTTGATAGTTTTTTGTTGCTGCTTGGGCTAGAGCTAGATCATTTAAAATAGCTATATCTCCAGGTTTAGTAGTTAAGGCTTGGGAAAGTTGTTCAATAGCTTTTTGATGATCATCTGAGAGTATTAATGCTTGAGCAAGGATTTGTCTGTTAGTTGTAGTTGGGTTTTTTTCAACTTCGGCAGTTAAGTTTTCTATAGTTGTTGCTAATTTGCTTTTTTGTTCTTCAGTTGAGCCACGTGATTCAAGCGAAGGTGCATAGTCAAACTCTGATATTCTTAAATCATTTGGACGACCCATTTGATTTATTTCTTTTATCACTAAAATACTTTTAGCAATTGTTTCATTAGTAGAACTATTATTTTGTGAATTTAATACTGCAAATGCACCTACAAGTAGAAATATTGCTAAGGATGCTGCAATGGCTAACTGGCTAATTTTCCACGTAAAAGGCTTAGAGATAGATTTTTCATTTAATGATTTTTGCTGATCTGCAAGAGAAACTATATTAGTTGGGTTATTAGGTTCTTTAATATCTTCTGTATTACCACTATTTGCTAAAGTAATTTTTACTAATTCACGGATTTTCTTTTCTTCAGCAGCTAAATTGTTATAGAGAAAAGATTCTTCAACAATGGACTCCTCTTTGTTAGTCATTTGAGATAAAGCGGCTAAAGTATTGCAGCATTCATCACATTCAGCTATATGAGCCTCAATTTCTGCTAGCTCACCATTACTTAGTTGGCTAGTGAAATATTTTAAGGTTTTTGCTTCATATGAACAGACATTATTTTCCATAATCTTTAGCTCTAATAATTTTCTTGCGATAGTAAAATAACTAAAAACATCAACTTCAGTTTCACAAGATTTTGTTTTCATAAGTTTTCAATTGTCTAATCTATACGATTTATAGAGGGATAATAAATAAGACGTAAAAACCTTTTGAATACGTACAAAAACTTTACAATTCTACGGCTCCTTTTTTTCCTAAAACTTCTTTTAGTCGCTCTTTAGTACGAGTAATGATTGTTTGGACATTATTGGTGTTTAGAGCTACATTTGGCATTTCTCCAATTTCACGCGGTGATAAACCATTAATGATATGTAAGTGAAAAATAATTGTGTCTCGTGTTGCATTAGCACCAGAGAGTGCAGATTTTAATAACTCTTTTAATTTTTTAGGGATAATTCTTTCTTGAAACATTAGATCTGGCGATGTTTCTGTTCCGGCAGGCAAAATATCTTTTAAGGAAATTCCTTGTTGAAAATCTATGGGTTTGTCTAATGATAATACAATAGCAGAACGTTTTTGTGCTATTTCTCTACGAATTTGGTCTTTTACTGTGCTATAGACAATTGTAGCTAGATAAGCAAATACAGAATTTTCTGTTTCACCATGAAAATCTTTTAGGATTTTGCAATCATTGGCAAGAAGCTTAAGAAAAACCTCTTGTGTAAGTTCTGAAGGGTCTAGTTTATAATTGCGACTTTCACGAAAGACACAAACACTAATATAGCGGTGAAACCGCTTTATAAATTCGTCCCAAGCATCTGAATTATTGCTTGTGCAAAGAGCTATGAGTTCAACAGAAGAAATCGCCTGAAGTGATTCATCTTTAGCCATTTACAATGTTCCAACGGGATCAAATTATTAGGAATCTTATTTATAGACTTAGATAGACTATCCATTATTTAAGCAATAGTCAAGTAATTACATGTATGTTTAATAGCATTTTTGCACATTTTCTGTGCAATAGACGCTTTCACCTTAGGTTTATTCTTTAATTATTCTAATGTTATTTTTGATTACTTTTAACTATCTAACTATTTTACTTAAAAGATTTGGTGTGTAAAACTGTTCTTCTAAATGCTTGTCAAATACCTGTAAATACGGCCATTTAGCAAGTTTCCATGAAAGTAGTTTTATTGATTCTTTTGAACCATCAAAAAATCCTTCAGGACTATAAACTAACCAATTTGATTCATAGTTACGAATAGTAGCTAGTAAGGAATTTTGCTTGATATTCCATATTTCATAACCATTATTACTAGCTAAAATAACTTTATTTGTTGCTAAAAGAGTAGTATAACCTGAAGATATATTACTTAAGGTATTTATAGTCTTTAAGTCCCAAAGAACTCCGTTTATAACTGCTAAATCACCATTAGGGGAAATATGAATATCTAATTGATTAGTATCTACTACTTTACCTAAACTCGAAACTTGCAACCCTTGTTCAACATCCCAAACTTCTGCTTTACCAGAAGTTTTATCAATTAATAGCAATGTTTTATCATTTGCTGATAAAAAAGCTGCTAGCTTTTTGCTATTGTTTGGAATGCTTTTGTTAAGTCGATTTTCTTCTATTGACCAAATTTTAATTTCTGTTTGATGAACTGTAATTAAAATTTTCTCACTATCACTTAAGATAAATGTTTTTATAGAGTTACTTAAGCTATCAACCTTAAAAACTTGTTTAGCAGTTTCTATATCCCAAACAATTATGCTTCCTTGCACGTCTAAACCAACTCCAAATTTTGTATTAACTGTAGCACTATGAATAAGTTGGCTATGTTGAAAAAAGCTAGTTGGCTTAGAAGTCGTCAAGCTATAAAGCACCAAATGACCTTGCTCTAGCACTAAAAGGTTAGAAGAATTTTTTGTAAAACTAATTGATTTTCCTGTAACTTGAAGTATTAATTTATCTTCTTTCAAATTATAAATATTAAACCCTCTTGTGGTTGGTAATGCAATAAATGAGTCCGATAAAATAAGATTTGCTAGGCTAATATTTCCTTGATGTTCTTCAAGGACTGATGAATAAAGGGGTTTACCCATTTTTAGATCCCAAGCTATTAATTTTCGAGTTTCTTCGTCATAAAATTCTTCACATATAAGTAAATTACCTTGTGGATTTGTACGAGAATAAGCTGGTAAATAGCTTTGTGCTAAGGAGCTAGAGATATAATAATTTTTGTTAAAATTACAATAATAAAAATTTTCTGTTTCACAAATTGCAAATTGTAAATTATCTAAATCTAGCGAAACCTCAGCATCATTAATGCTTATATTAGGTTTGTTTAATTGAGCAATATAACTTACTTTTTGACCAAATAAATTATAAACTCTTAAGTCAAAATTATAAGATAAAACACCTATTTGTTTTGAGTTCTTACTAAAAGAAACTTTCCAAACATCGCTATTTGTTATATCTAAGGGAATAGATTGCCTTGTGCTTAGATTAAGTAAAGATATTTGGTTATTATTATTTAGCAATACATATTTTCCATTTGGGCATAATGCTAGGCAAGTGTTTGCACTAGGCAGAGTTGTTAGATATTGATTTTTAATAACATCATAGAGTTTGGTTTCTTGGTTTATTTCTAGTAGTGCAATGGAAAAATCATCTGATAAAAAGAGTAAGTTTCCTGGTAATTGAGCTAATTTTTTACCGCTTTTAAGCTCAAAAATAAAAGCACTAATATTTGTGTCATAACTTAAAGCAAGGTTGGCATTGCTACTAATTTGGTTAATTCTATATTTATAGTTTGTCGTTTTTACTTCACTTAGAGAAATTAAATCTAAAGTAATTATAGTTTTGTCAGTTTGGTTAAGGTCTTGATTTTTTGCTATTTGATTAAGATAAAGTGTGTTTTTGTCAGGTGAAAGAGCATAATCAACCCCTGGTAGATTGCGTAGTAATCTAGCGGTAGCTAAATCCCAAAGCTTAATAGTTGGATTTGTTGTTAGCTCATCAGGTTCTGAGCAAGATACAGCAAATTTACCATTAGCACAGATATCTAGTTTAGCCACTTCTAAAAAATGGCCTTCATTAGGGATAAGATTATTTATTGATTGGAAAGCATTTATAGTTTGAGAGTAAGTTATAGAGGTTGTAAATAATAAAAATATAATAGTAAAAAGAGCTTTTAATAAAGACATATTTTACTCCTAAAATCTAATTTTTAGGAGTAGATGGAAAATAGCAGCAACAATCTGCAAAAACATTGCAGATTGTTGCTAGTTAATATCAGTTTTTTTACTAGAAAAGATAAATTTTAAGGAGTGTATCTTATTGAAAAACTTAAAGATACACTCAAGTAAAAATTATTATTTCCAGTCGCCAGATTTTTTAAGAAAATCTAGGATATTTGCTTTTTTCAAGATTTCTTCTATTGCATTGTGTTCTAGGCGTGGAGCAAGTTGGTTAGGTTGTTCTGCAATATGATAGCCTGTAATTGCTACAATCGCGCTTGCTGCTGCTAAATTATGTGGATTAACCTTGTCTATGGTATCGCTAAACTTATGATGAATATCATCATAATGTGTCATATCTACTAATAAATCTAGCGTAGGAACACCTTCTAGAATAAAATAGCCATGATCAGTATTAAAACTTACTTCAGGTGATAAGGTATCACCATTTAAGCTAGTAAGAAGTTTGCTAATAGGTTTCATTGCTTCATAAACATCATTGCGGCCTTGAACCTTCCAACCTCTAGGATGGCCTGCGCCATTATCAGTATTAAGCACTGCAAGACATTTAGCCATCTCTGATTTATGAGCTTCAATATAGGCTTTTGAACCTAATAAACCTTGCTCTTCTCCACCCCATAGAGCAAAGCGAATTGAGCGACGAGGGGCTTGGCCTAGAGACATAATTGCTCTAGCAGTTTCTAGTACAGTAGCACAGCCGCTTCCATTATCCTGCGCACCTGTTGCAAAATCCCAAGAATCTAAATGCGCTCCAATTAAAACCCATTCATCTGGCTTTTCTCGTCCAATAATTTCTGCTATTACATTATCAACCTGAATTTCGCCCGGAGTGTGGTTTTGATACTCAAATTCTACTTTAACAGAACCTTTTTCTAGCAAACGACGAATCAATTGATTATCCTCTGCACCAAGTGCAGCAGCAGGAATTGGTGTAATTGATGTTCCATTAGAAGCTTTACGGGCCTTAACAATATTATTGTCATATTGATCAGGTACTAAAACAGCCAATGCACCTACTTCTTTAAAGGCGTTATAAGCATCTGGAAAGCGCAAAATTGCATTTAATCGGCCTTCTGCAAAAACACTAGCTGGGTCAAATAAAAGAATTTTCCCTTTTAAGTTAGTATTTGCTTTGATTTTTTCTGGGTCAAGATCTTTAAGCAATACTACTTCGCCTTTAACCCCTCCTGCTGGTGTGGAAGGTGTCCAGCCTAAAGAATGTAAAACAATTGGACGATCTAAGGGGGCAATCATACGAGCGCGGGAAGAAGTAGTTCTTTCCCAGCCACCCATAGTAAATTTTTCTAAACGGACATTTTTAATACCCATTGCCCGAAATTCTTCTGCTGCCCATTCAGCAGAGCGTTTATAAGCAGAGGTTCCTGTTAATCGCGCTCCAAATTTGTCAGTCAAGGTTTGCAAGTAATTCATTGATTGGCCTTTGACTAAAATATTACCTGCAATCTTGATGGATGCTTGCTCAATTTCTTCTGTATTAGAATTTGAAAAATTGGCTGTTAAAGGAAGCGGTAAAAGTAAAATAATAAATAAAATTACTAATAAACTACGGTAATTTTTCATAGTACCTTCTTATGGAATTAATTAAATTTTTAGGATTATTTTGTTGGTGGCAAAAATAGTATAAATAAATTTAATAATTCTGTCAGGATTTACTAGCGTTTTACGTCTTTCTTTAAGGTCAGTAATCCTAGTTGCAAAATAAAATATAACTAAAATCGATTTAAGAGGGCAGACTTTTAGTCATAATTGTTGTTTTGTGGCTAGGCTTTACTATTAAACTGCTAAATCATAGGGTCTATAAATCTACTCATAGCTTGCAGCCTTTCTTGATAGGCTTCTTGACGAATATTTGCTAATGCTTGGCAAAGAGTTTTTAATCTAGTTTGTGCTATTAAACGTTTTTCTGCTTTTGTGCTATTTACAGCATCCATACAAGAAGCTATTGCAGCAAAAACACCAGGTTTATCTAGGTTTGGGATTTCTGGTAATGCTAAAAGTTGTTCTGCTAAATGGGTTCGTTGATCAGCTAATAACTGTTTATCAATTAATTCAGATGGGTTAGTTAGTAGAAATTCTAGTGTATTAAGAATAGGCCAAAGTAAATCTAAAAGTTGATAAAGAGGTTCGTTAGTTGGTATTGTATCTACAAGAGTTTCATCATTAGTTTTTTGTTGATTAGGGCGATTTTCTGGTGGACAAGCCTTTTGTACACGACTTAAAACCATAGCTTCAAGGGAATTTACTTGTTGTGAGGTTTTATAAGGTTTTGCGCCTAGTTCCATGGCTAGAAAATCGTCCAAGTCATCTAGAGGCATAAGTTATAATCTCCTATTACTTTTTATTATTTTATTTATAATTTTTATAAAGTTTTTGGCAAAAAAAGATCACCCAACCCAGATTCTATTTATTGGGTGATCGCAGATAATACAAAACAATATGAATGGATCTGCTAATACTAGCATGAAAATTTATGCCAAGCATAAATTTTTTTCTTGACAAAATAATAAAAACACCCAACTTATAGATTTTAAGTTAGGTGTTCTACATAAATTAGTAATTTTATAAATATTACTTAGCTTATTTCTTTGCTCCGCAACCACCAGCACCGCCACAGCTATTTTTGCCTTTAGCTTCAGCTTTGCAGCTAGCTTTGCCTTTGCATTCGTGTGCAGCACCTTTGTCTGAAGAAGCAGCAGCGACTTTACAGCCACCTTTGCCTTTACAAGAATTTTTGCCTTTGCAACCGCCGTCACCAGTCTTGCAACCGCCTTTGCCCTTGCATTCATTCTTGCCTTTGCATTCATGACCAGCAGCTTTGTCTGGGGATGCACTAGCTTCAACCTTGCAACCGCCTTTGCCTTTACAAGAATTTTTGCCTTTGCAACCGCCGTCACCAGTCTTGCAACCGCCTTTGCCTTTGCATTCATTCTTGCCTTTGCATTCATGACCAGCAGCTTTGTCTGGAGATGCACTAGCTTCAACCTTGCAACCGCCTTTGCCTTTACAAGAATTTTTGCCTTTGCAACCGCCGTCACCAGTCTTGCAACCGCCTTTGCCTTTACATTCATTCTTGCCTTTGCATTCATGACCAGCAGCTTTGTCTGTTGAAGTTTCAGCAGGTTTTTCAGTTTCAACTGGTTTTGGGGACTCTGCTGGTTTTGGGGATTCTGCTGGTTTTGGAGACTCTGTAGTAGCAGGTTGTTCGCCACCACATCCAGCCATCATTCCGGCAATAGCAAAGCCTAATATAGATTTAGCAAAATCTCTACGATCCATTAAATTTCTCCTTTGAGTATATTACTACAAATTATAGTGTAAAATTGTGGGTCTATTTAAAATTGAAAACTAAAACAATCTGTATACTCTAACCAAAATAATATGTCAAGCCATAAGTTTTGGTTTTTCTACTAACATTACATAAGCTAGACCTGATTTAGAAAAAAGCTTATGAATGGATTTTTGTTACTTAAAAGCAACTGCGAACTTGATTTAGTTTTACTAAGTCAAGTTCGCATAAGAAAATTCAAAAGCATTATAACACTATATAGAAAAATGCTTAAGACTTTATAAAATTTATTCAAATTTAACAAAAATATCTTTGGCCGATAGCTTTGTTTCTGCAATTTGACGAGGGATAACCATTAAATGAAATGGCGTTGTTGTATTACTACTTGCAGATCCAGATTGTTGTAGCAGTGTAATAATTAAGTCTTTTCCACTAAAAGATATTTTGCTAATAGTTACACTAGAATTATTGTTTACTTGTCCAAGAAATACAGCAACAACAACTTGGCTATTAAAGTCTATTTTGTTTATATCAATACTGCTATTTGTGCCTAACAAGCTTTGTAATTGGGATTTACTATCAATAAATATTTTAGCAGGCTTTGTTACTCCAGAGTTACTGCCCTTAAAGTCAAATAATGGGGTGACTAGAGTTCCATAAGTACTACCTTGTTGGCGAGCAGCACGTTTAATAGAGTCAGCTAAAACAGCATTTAAGTTATTAGTTCTATTAGCATTACCAAAACTAACACTTGTTGGATAACTTGGAGCAGCAGCAACATTTGATACAGCAGGCATATCTTTAGCTAAATCTCTTTCTGCATATGCCTTAGCTTTAGTTTCTGCTAATTCATCAGTTTTTCGGCGTATAGTAGTAGGTTCGCTTAGGGCTTCTGCTGGTAGGGCAATATTAGCTGGCCTAGCTGCTGTAATACCTTTTGTGCTAGCTACACCTCCAACTACACTGCTTTCTACACTATCAGCCATTGCTAATTCATCATCTAGCCTTTTTGCGACAGGAGCAACCATTCCACCATCTAAACTACTTGCACTGCTATAAGTTGCTGGGTAGGAAGAAATTTCTTTTGCTTCATTGCGGGCTAGCAGTTCATCTGCTCCTCGCATCCAATCTTTATCATCTACTTCTCCAGATAAAGAATAAGTACGTCCACCTTCTTCAATTACTACAGCACGAGAACCATCAGAATTAGTAAGCTCTTGTTTATAGGTTAGGTTGGCAAATTGTCCATTGCTGCTAGAAGCAAGTGAATTAAATACTTGGGCTTCTACAGGCCAAATACCACTGCAAGCAATGGTATTAATGGAAATGTTATTTCTTTGTGCATAAAGTAGTTCATCTTCCCAACGAGGGCCATCTGCATAATTATTTGGGCCAGCATCACCAATTAAGAAAACTATCTTACTTCTTGCCTGCGGATCCCAATCTAATTTATGAAGTGTAACATTTAGTGCTTCATTAACGCTTTCTGGCTTATCACCACCTCCAGCAGCAACAATTGATGAAAGAATATGGGAAATTTCTTGAACATCACGGGTAAAAGGCCAATGTTTGGTTACATATTCATCATAGCGATCACGATAAGTTACAATTGCATAGCGAACATCTGGCGCAGGTTGTCCCTGGGAAATATCATTAATAATATTACGAATATTTTCTTTAACAATTTGAATTTCATCGCTCATACTGCTAGTGCTATCAATAGTAAAAACAACATCAATTCTAGGGGCATTGTTATTAACTGGAGGAGGCTCAACAATTGGTGGTGGAATAGGTATTGGATTATTAGTAACAATTGGTGTGGGAGTAGACTTTTGAGAAAAAAATATTTTAGTTAATGCTAGGCTATAAAATACGGCTACCCCTAAAATAATTACTAAAGCTGCTTTTTTATAATACATTTTGGCCTCCAAGGGATTTTTAGATGGGTTTGAGCTTAAGATCGCAATAGTAGAGATTTGGTTCCCAATTCTAGCAAATTTTAGCAGGAAAAATTTTAACATTTTTGATCAGAACTAAAATCCACTAAAAAATTAAAATAGCAATGCTTATGGAGTTTTATTTATTATCTTTTTTCTTTTTCCAAGGCTTTTTCTATTTCCTCAGCTTTTGCTGGAGTAGTTGTTCCATTAGTACACCATTTACAAGGAACTTTTCTTTCACGTGGCGCACCTAGATCAGTCTCAGCTTGTTTATTAATCTGCATTTGTCCACTTTCATCAATTGTTGCACTAGGGCCAGCAGCTATTTTTACACCTCTAAGAACAGGTTCTTTAGTAATCATTTGTCCGCTTCCCTGACAAGCAGGGCATTCTGCTGTAGGCAAATGAGGTGCAATCACATATTTATATAATCCAAAGCTGCCTATTACTAATAAAATGATAATAATCCATTTTTTCATGATTTATCCTTAGTATTTCTTAAGCTTATTTGAGAGAGATAACAAAAGGTGTTGTTAAGTTATAATAAATCCTTCTAGTTTGGTTTTCCAAAAAATTTTTATCTATCTAAAATCTAGCTTTTATTTTTTCTTTAGAGGTGAACATGAAGTTTGAATTGTTAGCAGAAAATAATGGTGCGCGCTTAGGTCAACTTGAAACAGCACATGGAATAATTGAAACACCTATTTTTATGCCTGTAGGAACTATAGGTTCTGTAAAAGCCCTAACTCAAGAAATGCTTGAAGAAGCAGAGGCTCAAATTATTTTAGGTAATACCTATCATCTTTACTTAAGACCTGGACATCAGCTAATTGCTAATCTAGGTGGTTTACATAAATTTATTAGCTGGAAAAGACCAATATTAACCGACAGTGGAGGCTTTCAAGTTTTTAGCCTTTCAAAAATTAGAAAAACTACTGAAGAAGGTGTAACTTTTAAGTCACACCTAGACGGCTCAAAACACCTGCTAACACCAGAAAAATCAATGGAAATACAGCTAGCTCTTGGCTCAGATATCATTATGGCATTTGATGAATGTACTCCATACCCAGCAACCGAAAAACAAGTTACTGACTCATTAAATTTAACTACACGCTGGGCCAAAAGATCTTTAGCAGAATTTAACCAAAGAACCATGTCTGATAATGGGCAAGCAGAAGGTTCCGCTTTATTTGGGATTATTCAAGGTGGAATGTATCTAGCTCTTAGGCAACAAAGCCTAGAGCAACTCCTAGAGTTGAATTTGCCAGGTTATGCAATAGGGGGGCTTTCCGTAGGTGAGGAAAAAGGCTATACCTATGAAGTGACAGAATATATTGCTCCACTTATGCCAAAAAACAAACCTCGTTATTTAATGGGCGTTGGAACACCTGAAGATTTAATTGAATGTGTTGCACGTGGAGTAGATATGTTTGATTGCGTAATGCCTACTAGAAATGCTCGTAATGGTCAATTATTTACTAGCAAGGGAAAAATAAATATTAAAAATGCTCGTTATGCACAAGATACACGTCCTTTAGATGAAAATTGTAGTTGTCCTACTTGTCGGCGTTATAGTAGAGCTTACTTACGTCATTTATATCATGTAGGAGAGATCTTATCCGCAATTCTCTGCACTCAGCACAATATCCACTTCTACCTTGACACTATGAGAAAAATCAGGCAAGCTATCCGTCTTGGTTTTTTTACAGAATTTCGCCAAGAGTATCTAGCTAATTTAAGTGTAGAAAACTAAGAAATACTTGAATTTAAGCTAAATACCAACAACAAAAAATTTACCTCATACAATAGTTAAAAAATGGAATTTTTAGTAATACTTTTCTTTCAAGGTGGGCAAGGTGGCATAGGTTCAATAATCGTGACACTAATGCCAATATTTATTGTTATTCTCCTTTATCAGTTCATGATTGCTAAACCACAACGCGAACAACGCCGCATTTTAGATGAAATGCTTAAAAACTTAAAGGCTGGAGATAAAGTTATTACTAATAGTGGTATTTATGGTACTATTACTGAACTTTATGAAAAAGATCCAACCGTAGTACAATTGCGTATTGCAGACGCAGTAAAAATTAATATTTCTCGCAATGCAATTGCTTCTTTACAAGAAACAAAAACCGTTAAAGAAGGTGAAAAGAAATAAAAATGCGTAAGAATTTAAGATCTAGAGTATTTATTATTGCTATTACTACTTTGGCTAGTTTACTTTTGATTTTCTACCCTCGTACAGCAGATGAGCAAGGTCGTAAACGTACTGCACAAGAAATGTTGAAAGATTTTACCTCTTGGACAGCAATCAAAGCCAACATGTCTTCACACATCAAATTAGGTTTAGACCTAAAAGGTGGATCTCACCTGTTGATGCAAGTAAAAACTGATGATGTTATTAAACAGATTGGTGATAATAATGCTCGCCAAATAGAGGAAATATTAAAAAAAGCTAATATTCCTGTTAAAAGTTCTCTTAGTCCTGCACTAGGGCAAATTACTGTAGAGTTAAATGATGCTGGCCGATTTGATGAGGCTCAAACTAAAATAAAAAATGAACTTGGGCCAGACTGGGAGTTTAGCAAGCCTAATGCAACTACATTAAGTTATAGGCTTAGTGATGTTGCTGCTGATGAGCGTCGTAGACAAGCTTTTGATCAAGCAATGGAAATTATAGAAAACCGAGTTAATGCTTTTGGTGTAGCTGAACCTACAATTCAAAAACACGGGCCTGATAAAGCTTATCAAATACTTTTACAACTTCCTGGGGTTGATGATCCAGAACGTGTTAAAAAGTTAATAAAAGCAGAATCTAAACTAGCCTTAACACCTGTTGTTGGTAATCCAATGGTGTCACCAACAAAAGAACAAGCTATTCAAGCTGCTGGTGGTGGAGCAAATATTGATGCTTTACCCGTAGCTGCTCAAGAAGGTAATCCAGAAAGTGGCGGGTTTATAGCTGTTGAAAAAACACCTGTAATTACAGGTATTGACCTAAGAGATGCTTCTGCTGTGCCTTCACGCTATGGAGTTAATGACTATGAAATACACTTTACCTTAACTCCCACAGGTGCGCAAAAATTTGAAGCATGGACAGGTGCAAATATTGGTAAATACTTGGCAATTGTCTTAAATAACGAGGTTAAATCATTTCCTAGAATAAATGATAAAATTAGCGATAGAGGCCAAATTACAGGAGATTTTAATAAAGAAACAGGTGGAGATTTAGCTCTTATTTTACGTTCGGGTGCTTTACCTGCTGAAATAATTTACTTAGAAGAACGTACAGTAGGCCCATCCTTAGGCGCAGATTCAATTCAACAAGGTGTTGTAGCTTCTATAGTAGGACTAGTAACAATAATGATTTTTATGTTGTTTTACTATAGATTATCAGGCTTAAACGCCATTATTGCCTTAATACTAAATTTACTCTTTTTAATTGCAGGATTAGCTTTGTTTAAGGCAACCTTAACTTTACCAGGTATAGCAGGTATTATTTTATTGATTGGTATGGCTGTAGATTCTAATGTTTTAATATTTGAGCGAATTAGAGAAGAGCTAAGAGCAGGTAAATTAGTAGTATCAGCCGTAGAAAGCGGCTTTAATAAAGCTTTTCTTACTATTATAGATACTCATGTTACAACAATTGTTTCTGCATTCTTTCTCTTTATCTTTGGTACAGGGCCAATAAGAGGTTTTGCGGTGTCTTTGATTATCGGATTAACCGCTAATCTATTTACTTCTGTATATGTATCTAGGACTATGTTTACCTATTGGCTGGCTCGTGGTGGCCCTAAAGTAGATAAAATTAGTATTTAGAGCCTTTGCGATTTAGAAACTAAGTGAAAGTCTAATTACTTTTCTTTGAAAAATAAAAAATTGGGTACAGGCAATGATAGAAATTTTCAAAAATACTAACTACGATTTTATTGGTAAGCAGAAAATCTTTGTTACTATTACTATTATTCTCTCCTTACTAGGTATTGCTGCCTTTTTAGTTAAAGGCTTTAATTATGGTGTTGATTTTTCTGGTGGAACTTTAGTTACGGTTAGGTTTGAAAAACCTCATGATGATACTAGGCTAAGAACAGCACTATCCAATGAGAAAATTGATGTTACAAAAGTTATTATTCAAGAAATCAGCCAAATAGGTGAAACAAGCAAAAATGATGTCTTAATTCGGCTGCCACAAGCAGTTGCTGATGAAAGTGCTGGTGCTGTTGATGCTGATAAAAGAGCAATAATTAACGCATTGACTAACCATTATACAGATGTTCCAGCAGAAAGCCGTACAAATAAAGTAGATATAAATAATACAGGTTCAGAAACGATTAAAGACACCTTAATTTCTAAAGCTCCTTTAGGTGGACAAGCCGGATCAGAAGCAGAATATGATCGCTTTGCTAAATTTGTTAGTAAATATCGCACTGATAAGGGCGGAATTATTGGAGATATTAGCGAAATTCCTGCGACTGACTTTGATCCTAAGCTAATAGCAGCCTTAAAAGACATTTTCTATACTGCTGACTTTAACATTATTGATGCTTCTGTTGTTGGCCCGCAGGTAGGTAATGAACTACGTAACCGTGCTATTTATGTTACTTTAGCTTCTTTACTAGGAATGCTTATTTTTATTGCATTTCGTTTTGAATTTATTTATGGACTTAGTGCTGTAATTGCTACTGTCCATGACGTAATTATTACATTAGCAATGTTTTCTATTTTTCAATGGGAAATAAGTCTAAATGTAATTGCTGCACTACTTACCCTAATTGGTTATTCAATGAATGACACAATTGTTATATTTGACCGAATACGTGAAATGCTACGTGTTAAACGCCGTACAGACTTAGACAAGCTTTCTAATGAAGCAATCAATGAGACCTTATCAAGAACTGTTATTGCATCAGGTCTTACCTTCTTTTCTGTTACAGCACTTGTGTTATTTGGAGGCCCGGTTTTAAGAGGGTTTTCTTTAACATTATTTATAGGCATTATTGTTGGAACTTATTCTTCAATCGCTATTGCTACACCAATTATGCTTTGGTGGAAAAATAACTTTGAAAAAAATCCTGCTAAAGCACCAACAAAAACTTCTGCAAAAGAAGCAAAAGAAAAATAGTAATTAGGTAATTGTTGATTATCCTAAATCTTAAAGAAAAAAGCTTGAGAAAATTGTTTCTCAAGCTTTTTCTTTTGTCGTAAATAAGGCACAACAAGCTAAATTTAAAAAATAAATTAGGAAAAACTCTTGACGAGTACTAGATTAGGATAGTAGAATTTTGACGTTGCTGGCCTACAAAAATTTCAACACAAGTGATATGGATTACCAAATATGTAAATTCCTAAAATCTGTTTCTAGCAGAAGTAATTATAGGTTTAATTCTTACTTAATCTTATTAGGTATATTGAATCTGGTTACGGCATATTAAGGTGTTTCCTATCAGTATAGTTCTTTCAGGCACGTCTTAAAAAATCGAAATTCTTTATCTTAAATCCTACAAAGAACCTTCGGCCCATCGGTAACGAAGGGAGGTTTAGCTCAATTATGTTTGAATCAACCTTAGTAGAATCAACTAAAGGGAAACGCGACAATAGAACAACAGTATTTTTTATTGCTACTTCTGCTATTTGGACGCTATCTCTAGTTGGAGCTATCGTTGGTGGTATTTTGCTTTATGATGCTAAATTAGATGAGCAAATGCAATTACTAACAATGTTAGCACCACCACCACCACCACCACCACCACCACCACCACCAGCGTCTTCTGCTCCTAAAGTGGTACCAAAAACAACACCAACGCTGTCTATTAATATGGCAGTAAAAGAACCACCAAAAGAAATTCCAAAACCAACTAGTCTAGCAAAAGTAGAAACCAATACTGGTAGCTTAGATGTAGGGGTTGAAGGTGGCGTTGAAGGCGGTGTAGCTGGCGGCGTAGCTGGCGGCGTTATTGGCGGTGTCATTGGCGGCACAGGCCCTGCTACAGAGCCACCACCACCACCACCACCTGATCCACCACCACCACCAAAAGCAGATCCACCACCACCATCTATTGTAAGACGAAGTGAAGGTGTTATTCGTGGCAATGCTTTGGATAGACCTTCTCCAGATTATCCAGCATTAGCTAAAACGGCTCACGTTGAAGGTGATGTTGTAGTAGAAATCACTATTGGTGAAGACGGAGGTGTTGCCGCAGCTAGAGTTGTTAGCGGTCACCCACTTCTTCAACAAGCAGCACTCTCTGCTGCTAAGAGATGGAGATTTAAGCCTACATTGCTCAACAACACGGCTGTAAAAGTCTCTGGAGTACTTACTTTCCGTTTCAAATTGTCATAAATATTAAAAAATTATTTTGGAGGTTATAGCTTAAATGATGCTTTTTACTAAACTTACCTTAATGAGTTACCAATTGGCTTTTTTCTTCCAAGAAGGCCAAACCGAAGACTTTACAATGTGGGGCATGATTCAAAAGATGGGTTGGACAGCCCGTGCAGTTGCTATCATCCTTGCTTTTATGTCAATGTATTCAATCGCAGTAATGATTGAAAGATTTCTTACCTATAAAGCTGCTCGTGACCAATCTCGTGAGTTTGCGCCTAGAGTAGCACAAGCCTTAAAAGACAATCGTATTGAAGAAGCTATCAATATTTCTGACCGTCATCGTAAAAGCCACTTAGCTATTGTTGTTAATGCTGGTTTACAAGAATTCCAAGCTCATCAAATGAGCAATGAAATATCTGGTGATATTATTGATGCTTCTAAGCGAGCATTACAACGTGCAACTGCTGTAAAATCAGCCGAATTTAAACGTGGTCTCTCTGCTCTAGCTACAATTGGTTCAACTGCTCCATTCGTAGGTTTATTTGGTACTGTAGTAGGTATCATTAATGCTTTTACTGGAATGAAAGCTGCTGAATCTGCTGGTATTTCTGCTGTTGCTGGTGGTATTTCTGAAGCTTTGGTTGAAACAGCATTTGGTTTGATTGTGGCTATTCCTGCTGTATGGATGTATAACTATTTCCAAGGTAAAGTAGATTCTTTCCAAGTAGAAATGGACAATTCTTCAAGCGAATTAATTGATTACTTCCTAAAGAGAAGAGGAGCAAGATAAATTATGGGAATGTCAGCAGGCGGTAGTGGCGGTTTTACGTCAGAAATAAATGTTACCCCAATGGTTGATGTTATGTTGGTCTTGTTAATTATCTTTATGGTAGTAACACCAATGTTACAATCCGGTGTTACGGTAGTAATGCCAAAAAGCAAAAACTCCCAAGAAGACCCTGATATCAATAAAGAAACAGCAGTGGTTGTTGCTATTCCTGCCGATGGACAATTTTATCTTGGTAAAGAATTAATTGCTAAAGAACGATTAACGGAAAAAATAAAAGCAATGATGGAAAACCGTAAAATAGATGATCGTGTTGTTTATATAAAAGGTGGAGCATTAGTTAGTTACGGTTCAATTGTTGACACTATTTCTTCTATTCGTGAATCTGGAATTGATCGCATTGGTTTAGTAACAGATAAAGAGAAAGAAAAAGCTCCAGGTGCTGCAAGCAATTAAGCTAATCTCTACATTACTAAGAGGAGTAACATTATGAGTATGTCGGCTGGTGGCGGTGGTGGTAATGCAAAACCTGATATAAATGTAACACCATTAATTGATGTTTTGCTGGTACTTCTAATTATTTTTATGGTTATTACCCCATTAAAACCACATAAATTTGAAACTAAAGTACCAGAAAAACCACCAGAAGAAATTGATCCTAATATTCAACCTGACCCTAGTTTGCTAGTAGTTACTATTAGTAAAGATCGTAAGATTGAACTTAATAGCCAAGCAATGGATGAAGAACAACTAGGAACTAGATTATCAGATGAATTAAGTAAGCGTCCTACAGATAAAAAGACGCTTTTTATTAAAGCTCCTAAAACTATTAACTATGGTTATATAGTTCAAATTATTGACATAGTAAAAGGTGCTGGAGCAGAACCTATTGGACTACAAATAGATTACCTCGATGAACCAGTATCGTAATGTAATTTAGAAGGGTAGATTAACTTTCTACCCTAGTGGTCTAATTTTTTAATCTAATTAGCTTTTTTTCTAATACTTAATCCAATGCGGCGGTAAATGGATATGAAATCCGACAGTCAGGCCCGCATTACTGTCTGTCTTCGTATTTCTATATTGAAGGAGGAGGCATTTGTTTGCTAGATCTTTAGCAAATAATGCTATTAATCAGGATGAAGATGGTTTTGCGTCATCTAATGTTGGTTTTAATAGTTGCTGTTGCTCTAACTAGTAGTTTGGGTTGTAGTAAACTTAAGGCCAAGGATCGGCTTAATGAAGGAACACGTGCGTATAATAAAGGTAATTATGGAGAAGCAGCAAAACTTTTTGGAGAAGCAATAGAATATAACTCTGAACTTCCTATTGCTAGACTTTACTATGCTGCTTCACTTCGCGCCCAATATTCTCCTGGGGGAGATTCTATTGAAAATAAAACCTTAGGTGAAAATGCAGTAAAAGCTTATCAAGAAGTTATTAAAGCTAGTACTAAGCCACAAGATATAGATGCAGCACACGCTTTTATTGCAGAACTTTATAAGGGATTAGATCAAAAAGAAGAAAATCGTAATTGGGTCTTAAAAAGAATTAATCTTCCTGGACAATCTGATGAAATACGCGCACAATCTTACTATACTTTAGCTGTTGGTTATTGGGAAGATTCTTATAAAATCACACAAAAATACTTAATTCCTCGTACTCAGCCAGCACAATATAAACCTACTACAGAATGGGAAGCAGGAGATGAAGAACAAGTTAAACAGCTAATTCTTAAAGGCTTAGGTTATATGGAAGATTCACTTAAGGTTAATCCAAAGTATGCTAACTGTTATAGTTACCGTGGATTACTCTATCGTGAACAAATAAAGATAGAACAAGATCCAAAACTGAAAAAAGAATTGGAAGAAAAAGCTGCTAAAGATATAGAAGAATTTCAAAAGATTCAAAGAGAGGCTGCTGCTCAACAAGCTACACAAGCTACAAGTTAATATAAGTAAAATTAATTCTCTTAAGAAAGAAGCCCTTTGTGGCTTCTTTCTTTTTTGTTGTTTTAAGTTTTTTGATTATACTTAATGCACTAAAAGTTCTCTTGACAATACAAAAGTTTACTAGTTAACAATTAATTTTTATGATTAGATTTGAAGATATATTAAATAAAGTAGAAGGCTATTATAAGGCAGAAGATATACATCTACTTCGTGCCGCTTATCTTTTTTCTGCTATGGTTCATAAGGGCCAAGTTCGTAAATCTGGTGAACCTTACTTAGCACATCCTTTAGAAGTGGCTAATATACTAGCGGAATTACACTTGGATGTAATTTGTGTTGCTACAGGTCTCTTACACGATGTTGTAGAAGATACAGCAACAACACTTGAGGAAATTGAGCAGCGTTTTGGTAAAGAAATTGCTCACTTAGTTGATGGTTTAACTAAAATTTCTCAAATAGGTTACGCTTCCCGAGAAGAAAGCCAAGCTGAAACTGTACGTAAAATGCTACTAGCTATGATTGATGATATAAGAGTTGTGCTAGTTAAGTTAGTTGACCGTTTGCATAATATGCGTACACTTGAATATCTGCCAGCCGAAAAACGACGGCGTAAAGCGGAAGAAACCCTAGATATTTATGCTCCTATTGCTCATCGGCTGGGTATGGGAAAAATACGAAGCGAACTAGAAGACTTAGCTTTTAGATACTTATACCCCAATGATTATAGTAATTTACAAGCAGTTGTTGAACGTAGAAGACCAGAATTAGAAAAAAATATTGAAGAAATTAAAACTATCATTAGCAAAAAAATGATAGAAGCAGGAGTCCCATTAGTAAGAATCGAGTCCAGAGTTAAGCGGGTATACAGTATATTTCTTAAGCTTAAGCGACAAAAAATTACTATTGACCAAGTTTATGATTTAATGGCAATACGCTTAATTACTAGTAATATTAGGGATTGTTATGGGGCATTAGGTGTAATTCATAATTTATGGAAACCTATACCAGGACGTTTTAAGGATTGGATTGCTATTCCACGTGATAATATGTACCAATCCCTACATACTTCTATAGTAACAGAGTCAGGGCAATCTGTTGAAGTACAAATACGTACAGAAGAAATGCACAGAGTAGCAGAAGAAGGTATTGCTGCTCATTGGAAATACAAAGAAAAAAAATTAGGCAAACATACTGATGATGAAACTTTTGTTTGGTTAAAACGCCTGGTAGAATGGCAACAAGAAGTTCCTGATGCAAGAGAATTTATTGATGGGCTTAAGTTAGATTTATATCCTCAAGATGTTTATGCTTTTACTCCAAAAGGTAAAGTTATTGAACTACCTAGAGGGGCAACACCTGTAGATTTTGCTTATGCAATTCATACTGATGTAGGTCATCACTGCACAGGTGCAAAAGTAAATGGTCGCATTGTATCTCTACGCTATCAACTAAGAAACGGGGATGTAGTAGAAGTCATAACACAAAATAACGCACATCCTTCTAGGGATTGGTTAAAGTTTGTTACTACAGGCCGAGCGCGAAATAAAATTAGAAAATATATTACTGATAATGAGCGTGAAAGAGCTTTAGAAATAGGTAAAAAGTTATTTGAAAAAGAATCTGAACGCTTTAAATTAAGTTTAAAGAAATTGCTTAATGATGGAGAAATGCAGCGTATAGCCCCAGAATATGGACTACAAAGGGCAGAAGATTTAATTGCTGCTATTGGATATGGTAAAGTATCGGCACGAGGTGTTATTGCTAAATTAATGCCTGCCGAAGAATTTGCTCGCCTAGATCAAGCTAAAGAAACCAAGCTTGGTCAAGTTATAAAGAAAGTTTTTCGTATTGGTGGGGATCGCATTAAAGTTCAAGGAATTGATGATTTAATGCTTTACCGGGCGCGTTGCTGTAATCCAATACGAGGAGAAAAAATAATAGGTTATATTACTCGTGGCAAAGGGGTTGCTGTTCATACTACAGGTTGCCCTAATGCAAAAAATTTAATGGTCAACAAAGAACGTACAATAGATGTTGATTGGTTGGCTGAAGACCAGCAAGCTTCTTATCCAGTGACTATTTCCGTGATAACAGAAAATCGCCAAGGCTTACTTGCGGCTGTAACTTCAGCTATTTCAAATATTAAAACTGATATTCGAGATGCTCATGCTGCTCTTTCTGCTGATGGACATGGAATAATGGATATTACTACAGAAGTTTATGATGTAAAACATTTAGAGCGAGTAATTAAAGCTGTTAAATCTGTAGATGGAGTGCTTGAAGTTGAGCGTACAAGTCATTATTAGGTAAAATTTACTATATATAAGAGGAATAAATGCAAAAAGAAGCTGTTAAAACGGATAATGCACCGCAAGCAATAGGCCCATATTCCCAAGCAATAAAACTGGGCGATTTGGTTTTTTTGTCTGGACAAGTTCATTTAGATCCTGCTACAGGGCAATTAGTAGAAGGTGATATAACTAACCAAACTCAAAGAGTAATGGAAAACCTGCAAGCTGTTTTACTTGCAGCAGGTAGCAGTTTTGAAAAGGTAGTAAAAACAACAATTTATTTAGCTGATATGGATGATTTTGCTAAAGTAAATGAGGTTTATGGACGTTATTTTCCATCGCCTCAACCAGCTAGATCTACTGTAGCTGTTGCTAGGTTGCCAAGAGATGCTCGTATTGAAATAGACCTTATTGCTTACGTTTAACTATTAGCCAAATCAACTAATTTTTTACGTTCTAGTTTTCCCATAAAATTACGGGGAAGAGAGCTAACAAATTTATATCCTTTAGGGTGTTTGTAGGGAGCTAGATTTTGCTGACAAGTTTTTCGTAAGCAAGTTTCTAGCTCTAATAAATTGCAAGTTTCTTTAGCAACAATACAAGCAATTATCTTTTCTCCTAAATCCTTGTCATTAATAGCTGTTACAGCACATTCCAAAACATCAGGATTTGCAGACAAAACTTTTTCTATTTCCCCTGGAATAACATTGTTTCCTCCAACAATTATTAATTCTTTGATTCTGCCAGAGATAAATAAATAATTATCTTTATCAAATTTTCCTAAATCGCCAGTACGAAACCAGCCTTGATAAAAAGCATCTTGTGTAATTTCAGGTTCTTGCCAATAGCCTTGGAAAACATTCTCACCTTTAACCCAAATTTCCCCAGTTTCATTGACTGCTAATTTTTCAAATGTTTGAGGGTCAAAAATACCTAGTTCTACACCTTTTATAGCTTGTCCAACACTGTTTGCTTTAGGGTTATCTAGAGGATTAGAGGCATTAAAAAGAGTTTCTGTTAGTCCATAGCGTTCAACAATTGTAAACCCAAACCTTTGCTTAAAGTGATAAAAAGTTTCTTGATTAAGCGGAGCAGAACCAGAAGTAAAGAGACGCATTGAGCTAAGGTCAAACTCGCCTTCTGTTTGTAACATTCGGTGGTACATTGTTGGAACACCCATAAAAAAGCTAATTTGTTGCTCTTTTATTGCTCTTAAAGTTACAAGAGGGTCAAATTTCTCTAAAAAAACACAAGTATTTCCTATAAGCAAACTACCATAGATTCCTAAGCCTAAGCCATGAACATGATAGGGTGGTAGAACATGCAGTAGTCTATCTTTGCTATTACATTGCCAAGTATCAATAAGTAAAGCAGATAAATTACTTATAAGGCTACTATGTGTTATTCCAACACCTTTAGGTTTACCAGTTGTCCCACTAGTAAAAAGCAGTAATGCTAAGTCATTTTTATTAATACTTTCTATTTCTTCTAATAGTTTTAGAGAAGGATCTTTTAATAAATTTGTAAAATTAAAAGTATTAGGTAAATCGACTTTTTCAGCACCTTCAAGCCACCATGAAGCACTAGTAGAATTAACTAAGTTAGGATAATTCATTAACAAATCTGACTTGCTAATAATTAACTTAATATTAGCTATTAAAAAAATTTGTTCTATTTCTCTGGCACTTAAAGCAGGGTTAAGAGGAATGATAATGGCACCTATAGCTAATAAAGCAATATGTACAGGGACTAAATTGCTTGATTTTCCTAGAGATACAGCAACCATATCACCTTTAACAATAGAATAATTATTTAGTGCATTTATCCAATAGGAAACTTCTAATAAAATTTCTTGATTATTTTTTTGCCAAATGACTTCTTGATTTGCTGAAATGGCTAAAAAAGCAACTTTATCTTTTTCCTTCTGTAATATATCTATAAAAGTTTTTGCTAAGTTCATTTAATTAAATAATATATATGAGTAAAAATAAGAGATTTTTGCGAAATATTACATTTATTTTGGGAAAATTTCCATCTGCAAAATATAAATAGACAACTAGAAAAACTGAAGGGAATGAATTAGATATAACTTATTGATAATAAATCAGATCGATTATTCAAAAAGCTAGCTTAAATCTTCCTTATTTCTTATGTCTTGGTACATTGTTTGCACAAAGTAAAGGTGCCATTTCAGAATGAAAGGGGGTGTTAACCATGACGAAAGAAATGGAAAAAACCACAAATATTGAGCCTAAAGAAGTTGCAAAAGGGTTCTTTACACCTGGATTTTTCCTAGCTCCAAGAAATTTCTTTAATACAAACCCTTTTGAACTTATGAAGGAGTTTACTAAAGAAATGGATAAAGCGTTTGAAGGCTTTGGTTTAGAAAAGACTGTTGATTGGAAGCCTGCAATGGAAGTATTTACCAAAGAAGGAAAATACTTTATTCGTACTGAACTACCAGGGATGACAAGAGAGGATGTAAAAGTTGAACTAGAAGGCAATAAGTTAATTATCCGTGGTGAACGTAAGAAAGAGCATAAGGAGGAAAAAGAAGGCTATTATCGTTCAGAAGTTAACTATGGTGAATTCTATCGAAGCGTTTTACTTCCTGAAGGTGTAAAATTTGAAGAAATAGAAGCCAAGTTTAACAACGGAGTCTTAGAAGTTATTATGCCAGTTCCTGAAGTTAAAAAAGTAGAACCAAAAGCAAAAGAAGTTCTTATTGGTGAAGCAGCCAAAGCAGCTAAAGTATAAAGATAGATTTCAAGTAATTTTGCGTAGTCGGTAAGTTAGATAGTTTGTTTGAGGTTGTTGATTAAGTGATGTGGCTATGGCCGTCCAAGATTCTCTAAAAAAGAATTAAGGGCGGCCATAGCTTTTATAAAAACTTAAAATTTTTCTACAGGACTAAGTAAAATACTAGAAATCATAATTACTAGTAAAATTACAGCACTTATTGCCATAGCAACACGCATTTTTATATTTTCTTTTTTGCGACCTTTAATTAAACATACAATCCATTCCCAATGGGTGAATAAATGTGTACTAATTACTAGTAGAATTGCTATTGCAATCCAAAAATGAATATCGCCCCATTGATGCCTGCTAAAGCCTAAAATACCTTTGAATTGACCACTTCCAGGAGGGAGTAAATAGCGAATAATTATCCCAGTTGTTGCTAATAACAAAAATAGCAAAAAAGCTACAGAGTCAATAATAAAGTTTACTTTTGGTTTATTCATGACATAACCTCCTGCAAAATAATAATTTGCTAATGGCTTTATCACAAATTTACGCAAAATAAATGCCAATAAGTAATATTAATAGTAAAATGGTTTTATCTAATCTTTATTTGGTATTTAATTCCATTGATCATTTCTGTCCATCCATTTAATTGCTAAATAATACCAAATGGGAGCTACTATAAATAAAATGCTTAGTAAAGAGCCTTGTGTCCATCCTAACCAAATAGTGTAAATAGCTACACTAGCCATTAGTAGAATGGAAAGCCAAAAACATATCCATGCCGTAATTCTACTGGAAAGACCTGATACAGCTAATTTAACCCAAAGAGGTTTTTTAATATTGGTTTTATCATTCATATATTTTACTTATGTAATGAGTAAGCTTCCAAAACTCGGCCTGCGTTACGTTTCCAAGTATAGTTTGCAATTACATCTTGTCGTGCTTGTTCACCTAATCGCTTGCATTCGGTAGGTTTAGCTGAAAGTTTAGCAAGCGTTTCAACTAGCATATCAATATTGCCTGGCTCAATCAAATAGCCGTTTTTCCCATCTTCTATAACATCAGCTATTTGGCCTAAGCGACTAGCCACAATAGGTTTAGCCATTGCCATATATTCAAAAAGTTTTGTTGGAGAGCCAAAAAAATCACTTCCATCTTCCATTGGTACATGAGGAGAAACTAAAATATCACAAGCGTCTAAATAAGAAGGTACAAGGCGATGACTTAACCTACCAGTCAAAGTTACACGGTCTAAAGCATTATTTTTCTTTAAGATTTCTTCAACCTTAGATTTTAAGCTACCTTCGCCAATTAATAAAAAATGACAATTAGAATCTTTAGGTAAGCGAGAAATTGCTTCAGCTAAAACTAAAACACCGTGCCAAGGGCCAAATGTGCCAACAAAACCAACTACAGTTTTATCTGCAATACCAAGTTGGGTGCGTACCTGCTCGCCTCCTTGGTTAGGGCGAAACATTTCTGGGTCAACACCATTAAAATTAACTACTACTTTTTGTGATGGCACGCCAGCTTTAATTAAATTATTTTTTTCTACTTCTGAAACTACAAAAATTAGTTGTGCTGCTTGAAGATTAAGGTTTTCAAATTTTTCTAGTAGCCATAACAAACTTGCATCATCCCAATGACGACCTACCCAAACTTCTGAACCGTTAAACTCAAGTAGTAAAGGAATTTTTGTTAGCCAGGAAATAAAAACACCTGCCCAAGTGAAACGGCTATAACGTTGGTAAATAAAATCTGGAGGATCAGCTTTAATTTTTCTAAGTGCTTGAAAAGAAAAAGCTAAGTTATTCCATAACTCAAAAATCATTCGGTGAGCATTAAAAAACGCAGACGCTTCTATTACTGTAATTGGAGTTTCTTCTTTATTAATACCAGAAATACCATCATTAGAAATAAATTGCATTTTTGCGCCATTTTCAATAATTCCTTTAGTAAAACCATTGATATGGCTATTTGCTCCACCTGTTTGCGCTCCGCTAGTTGGGGTAGTACGAATAAAAGTAATTTTAGGCAGTCCTGATTTAGCTGTCCAACTTATTGGCTTTAATTTAACTAAAATTGCTAGCAATGTTGTTAAAAACCAGGAAAGCCCAATTACTAGAAAAGATCCTACGGCTTCAATAAATAAATGTGGGATTTTAATAAAAATAATTTTTGCACGAGAATGAGTTTCTGAACGATTATGAGCATCAACTAACCAGCATTCTTTACAACCAATTAGCAGCCCAAAAATTAGCATAGGAGTGCGGCGGGTTTGCCACTCTAAACGATCACAGAAAATAATAAAAATATCTCGCGCTGTGTTTCTCATTTGCCAAAGTCTAGCTAATTGAGAGCCAGAACGAATCTCAGATTTATTAACTAAATCTAATTCTACATCTCCAAATTTACCTTTAACCCACTCAATACCAGTTTTTGTATCATTAGACAGGTCAATCATTGTGATATGAATTTTTTTATTTGTTTCCTGACAAACAATCTTATAGTAATAATAATGTAGAGTAAAATTGCTAGCTGAAGCTATTGCTAGCATCCAAGCGGCTCCCATTGCTCCAAAACGGGGTAGGACAAAAAACAGACTAATAACATTAAGCACACCAATAAAAACCGAAATATTGCGTAATTCGCTGCCTCGGCTGTGGGCGGAAAGAAAAGTATTGTAAGGTTGAAATAAGCCGCCAAAAAATGCTGCTACAGCAAATGCAGGTAAAAGTTTAGTTGCATAAGCATATTTTGATGTGTAGATAAGGATTAATAAATAAGGGCCAATTAAAACTAAGCTAATTGCTCCTAAACTAAGGAGTAACAAATTAGATTGAATAATAAGAGGTTTGACACTAGGCTCATTAGCAAAATTCTTAAAACGAGTAATTGCCATTGAGCGAGAAAGATTAGTTAGAGGTTCAGCAAATTTTTGTGCTAAGTTATAGAAACCTAATGTAGTTGCTCCTAAAAATAATGGAATTAATATTCCATCTAGCTTAGTAGAAAGCATTGTGGTAATACGACCAAAATAAATATCAAATCCAAATCGCTTAGTTTCTGAAATTATTTGTTTAATGTTTTCTTTTATTCCTGTAAAAGAGGGTTTCAACAACAAAATTACTATTCCACAAGAAATAATAATTGCTATAAGTGATGAAAACATTGCTGTTAGGACTGTTAATTGATTAAGAGAAAATAAAATTATTATATTTATTAAGGTTGTGATTGGAAGTAAAATTCTTAATAAAGATAATGATCGAATGTGGTTTAAGCCTTGACAAATTTGCTCAATACATAGTTGCATAGGCACTATAGCACATAGAGGAGCAATAGCTAGTAAGTAACTTTCTATCTGTGAATTAAGAAATAAATTAGAATCTAGGTTTGTATATTTAATTATTAATGCTATAACTGGGTTAAAAAGCTCTCCAATTAAAATAATTACAACGCTAAAAGAAGTGCCTATTATTGCAGCTAAAACTAGCAATGCTCCTATTAACTTACGTATGTCTGTAGCTTTACGCTCAATTGCTAAAAGGCGTGTGCCAGCAGCAAAAACCCCAAATTCAAAAAAATAGTTAAAAAATTGAACAATAGAAAACCAGCAAAAAACAAATAACCCAAAATTTTCTTTATCTAAAGAACGGGCAATAATGGCTGTTGCAGCAGCATTAATCACAGTGCTAAATAATTGTGCAATAAAGAGAAGACTAGTTTGTTTAGAAGTTTCACTAGTAATTAGCTTCCAAAAAGCTTGGGGTGTAAAACTAAGTGATTCTGTACTAGGAATTGCAGATTGTACTTTACTCATTTTGACTTAAAAAAATAAATTTTGATTTGTAACTAAATACAGCGTAAACTAAATTTTCTGATATTTTAATCTAAAGCCCCAACGGGGCGACATAGTTGTTTCTTAACATTAAAAGACTCTTTCGCCCTTACAGGGCTTAAAGAAACTTAGCTATTATTTCCTAGGGTTGAAACCCTAGGCTACAGTTATTTCGCCCCGCTGGGGCTTAAGATTCAAAAATATAACTTTACTTAGTTTACGCTGTACTAAACTAGAAATTTAGTAATAAGTTAGCAAATCAACAGTTTATAATTATCCTTCGGCTTTAATAGGTGATGTGCTAGCTTCTAAACCTGCTAAACGGCCTTCTATCCAATGTTCATACCAAAGACTTAAATTTAGTAAACACCATAAATTAAAGCTATAGTCTACCCTTCCAGCACTATGCGCACCCAACATTGTTTGTATATGGTCATAATTAAAAAAATCTCTTTTACGTAGTGGAGAACGAAATAGAGAATCTTCTATAAAATTTGACATTCGGTCAATAAACCATTGTTTAATAGGCAGGCCAAAACCTTGTTTTTTACGGTAAATAATGTTATCTGGGATTAAACCTTCTAAAGCCTTCTTTAAGATATATTTAGCTTGTCCATTTTTATATTTTAGTTCTCTAGGAATATTCATTGCAAACTCTACTAACTTATGATCTAAAAATGGTACACGAGCTTCAATAGAGGTTGCCATAGAAATTTTATCTACACGCATTAAAAGCAGTTCTGGAAGACGCATTTTTAGTTCTAAATAAGTCATTTTTTCTAAAAAGTCAGCACTAGATTTTTCTTTAGAAATAACGTCTAGGTAATTTTTAGATATTGTGTAGGAAGATAAGCCACGAGTACGAGAACGGAAATTTTTAGATAGAAGGCTATTTTTGCTTACTTCATCGTGAATAATAACGCTGCCCCAAAATAAATCTTCTCCTGCTTCAAGTCGGCGGACTAGTTCAGGGAAAAGCTTTTGACCACGAGGGAGAAAATTATTAGCAATTGTTCCAGCAAAAGGAGAAAGCATCATTCCCATTCCACGACGCAAAACACGTGGAAGACGTTCTAATTTTTGCCAGACTTTCTCATAAATATTTAAGTAATCAATATAGCTACTATAACCGCTAAAAATTTCATCAGAGCCTTCGCCTACTTGCACTACAATTGTGTCATTTTCACGGGCAAGCTTAGAAACATAATAAAGCGGCACACAAACAGGGTCGGCAATAGGTTCATCTTGATGGAAAATTAAATCTGGTAGGAAATTTACTACATCCTCTGGCCCAATCATTACTTCATGATGGTCGGTAGCAAAAATTTGAGAAATTTGCCTAGCGTATTCTAGTTCATTAAATCCATCAGCATCCTTAAATCCTACAGTAAATGTCCGTACTTTATCAGTCATACGTGCCATTAATGCAACATTAGCACTAGAGTCAACTCCACCAGATAAAAACACTCCAAAAGGCACATCGCTCATCATCCGTTTTTCTACTGCCTGAGTAAGTAGTAAGCGAATTCTTTCAACACAAAATTCTTCGCTATATTTTTCTGTAGGAGAGGGGACAATAGCATCCCAATAAGAGCTTACTTTTATAGTTCCATTTCGGTCACAAACTAGCATATGTCCTGGAGGTAGTTTTTCTATTCCTCTAAACAAAGTTTGTGGTGCTGGGGTGGTTAGAAATGTCAAATAATGGTAAAGGGCTTCTTCGTTAATGTCTCTAGTTACGGCTGGATGGGCAAGTAAAGATTTGATTTCAGAGGCAAAAAGTAATTGTCCTGGAAGCTGCATATAATAAAGAGGTTTTACGCCTAAACGGTCACGAACTAAAACCAAACGTTCTTTATTGCTATCCCAAATAGAGATAGCAAACATTCCTTCTAAGGCATCAACAAAATCTAGCCCGCGTTCCTCATAAAGATGAACCAAGGTTTCTGTATCGGTTTCAGAAAAATAAATATGTCCTTTATCAACTAATTCTTTACGTAGTCTTCGATGGTTATAAATTTCACCATTAAAACTAATCCAAATAGTGTTATCTTCATTAGGCATAGGCTGTTGACCTGCGGCAGAAAGATCAACAATTGAAAGGCGACGATGTGCTAAACCTACACGCCCATCAGATGAAATATAAATTCCTTCATCGTCAGGCCCACGATGAACCATACGGTCGCGCATTTCTTCTAAAAGACTTTCAGTTATTTCTGGTTGGACTGAACCAAACTTAAAAATCCCACATATTCCACACATAATTTATTTGCCCAATTAAATTTTATAGTTAAATTTTCCAATCTGGTATTTGCTCAATTAAAATGTCAATTCCAGATAAATCTTCACGCCCACAAGGAGCTATAAGAAAACGCCTCTTTTCAGGAGCAGACGCTCTTAAATTATACACTATAGCCCAAGATTTTGTCTTTTCTCCATAGCCTTTAGAAACATATCTTTCCACTATTTTTGCCGACATTCCTTTTGTTTCTATTGCAACCAGGGCTAAAGACAAATTATTTTCTTCATCTGTAATAATTACACTAGTGTTGTCTATTAGCTCAACTTGTAGATTTTCATCAAAGTTAAAGAAAAAATTAAATAAATGCTCTCCGCTACCTTCAAATAAATCTGTTATTAACCAACAGGCAGTAATTTTGTTAAATAGAAATTGTCTTTTATGAATAATGCCTTGGCTTAAGCGTAAATACCCATCATGTTGAGCTTCTAGAAAATCAAAATCAGCAGTAGTTTTCCACTGATTAACTTTAGGTTTTGCTTGACTGCCTAAAGAAAATAATTGCCCTGGATAAATTTCATTAATTTCCTGTTCATCTATCATTACAGTATTATGGTAGCTAGTTGATCTAAACATATTTCTTGCTGTAGGGTCAGATGTGTAAACATAACTTCCAGGATCAATAAAAAATGTTCTATCTCTATAAAAAAGCTCAAAACTTAATAAATCATTATGAGCATGTGAACCTCGTCCTTTTATTCCTATATCTCCACAATCAGCAATAAGATAGAGGTCTTTATCTCGTAGTAGGTAAATGCCTGTATTAGGAAAATTACTTGAGCTTGGGGGTTCTGTAATAGGTAAACTTGTAAGTGTTTCCCAGCCAAAATTACCAAAAATCCAAAGACTTTCCTGGCTTGCTTGTGACAGTATCTTAAAGCGTTCATCTTGAAAAAGAGTTGCTGCTATTGCCAATAAATAAGCCTGATCTGTTGCTGGACGTTTTTGCCAAAGAATTACCCGACCATTATCACAATCTCCAATTAATGGAGCAGTAGCATCAGGTTTTAAGTAAGCACGAGTAAATAGAAACATTTTTTCTAATTTATTCCAGTATTTATCTTCTATTTTTATTTGATTTTCTTTAGCAAGTAAAAAGGCATATAAGTAAATTTCTGTTACTAAAGCATGATAGGGAATGGAAGCTTCCCAATTTGCTCCATCTGTATAAACTTGCTTGTCCATTTCAACTAGCAGTTCTTTTAATGCAAAATCTGTCCAAGTGTGAGATTTCTTAAATTCTGGAAATAAAACACCTATAAAAAATAACCCTAATAGGTCAGATAAATAATGATTACTAGTTATACGAATGGAAAATTCAAGGTTTGACTTAATAAATTCAGCATGTGAAAGCAGAAGTTTTAATAACAACTTAAGTAGGTCTAAATCAAAGTGTTTAGAGTTACGAAAGAAATAAAATGATAAACATAAACTAATCGCTCTAAACGCAACTTCCATAGCACAAAGCCAATGAATACCTATTTCTTTTGGGCTACTGCGGGCAAAAGAAAAAAGCTGATTACGAAATTCTAAAGCATATTTTTCATCTTGGGTAAAATGATAAGCTTGTCCAAGTGTAATAAAATGTTGAAGTCTGCCTAGTTCCCAAGGAATTTTAATATCACTACCAGGTTTTTTAGCAATAATGTGCATTTTACTGTAGTGAATAGATGACCAACGATAATCTATTGTTGGGTCATAATGCCAGTCTATTTCTTGATTATAAACTAGTTGTTTACCTAAAAAGCTAAATTTATGCTCACAAATTAAATTTGCTTCATCAATAAGCTTTTGTGTAGTTTCAGGAAAATTATCCTGAAAAATTTGGCAGGTTTCTATTAAATTGTTAATTCCAGAATAAATTTTTACATTTTTTCTATTTTGAAAGTATTTTAATAAATCTTTTTCATTAAGTAAGCTTAAAGATTGTTCAAGCTTTTTATCAGTAATTTCTTGATTAATTATTAAGCTTTTTGTATAGCGATAATGAGGAGCAAAACGAGATTTAAGTATTAGTAGAAATTCTTGCGCTATTTCTTGGTTTGTTAATCCAACCGTTTTGCGACGAATTTTATCTACTAATTCCATTAGTCTATCTCCTTAAAAGGGTTACTAAATTTAGTAAAATACCACTCACATAAGAATTCTTTAGGTGAAATTCCTAGTAATAGAAAATTAGTCAACTCGATCGCTACTATACCAGAAATAACTAGTAATAATAGGTTTATGGACAAGATTATTGCAAATGAAATTTTTGCGTGATAAACTACCACAACTTTTGTCAGATTAGTAGCTTACTAGCATTAATTTTAGTTTAACTTACTGATTTATTACTGATACATAATTATTTATACTTCAGTAACGCGCTAGTTTAATAAGTTTTTATAAACCTTAACTCCTTATATTAAAGACATTAAAATGGGTAGAATAATAGGGATTGATCTTGGCACAACTAATTGCTGTGTAGCAGTAATGGAGGGCGGAGTAGCCCAAATTATTCCTAACAAAGAAGGCGGACGTACAACACCATCCATTGTTGGGTTTACTGAAAAAGGGGATCGTTTAGTAGGACATATTGCTAAACGCCAAGCCATTACTAATACCCAGAATACAGTTTTTGCCGTAAAACGCTTAATTGGGCGTAAGTATAACTCCCCAGAAGTACAAAGGGCAAAGGACTCTTGTCCTTATGAAATAACAGAAGCTCCAAATGGTGATGCACGGGTTCGTGTTCAGGGTCGGGATTATTCTCCACCAGAAGTTTCTGCCATTATTTTACAGAGGCTAAAGTCTGCTGCTGAAGATTTTTTGGGTGAAGAAGTTTCTGAAGCAGTTATTACAGTACCTGCATATTTTGATGATTTTCAGCGTCAAGCAACTAAAGATGCTGGTAAAATTGCTGGTCTTAATGTGCAACGTATTATTAATGAACCTACGGCAGCAGCACTAGCCTATGGGCTAAATAAAGCTTCAAATGAAAAAATTGCTGTTTATGATTTAGGTGGAGGAACCTTTGATATTTCCATTTTAGAAATGAATGATGGAGTATTTGAAGTTTTATCTACTTGTGGGGATTCATTTTTAGGTGGTGAGGATTTTGACCAACGTATCATTGATTGGCTAATTGATGAATTTAAGTCAGAAACAGGTATTGACCTTCGCGGAGATCGTCTAGCTCTTCAACGCTTAAAAGAAGCAGCAGAGCGGGCAAAATGTGACCTTTCTTTTACTTCAGAAACACCTATTAATTTACCTTTTATTTCTGCTGATGCTTCTGGGCCAAAACATTTAGCAAAAAATTTAACTAGAGATCAATTTGAACTTTTAGTAATGGATCTAGTTGAAAGAACTGTAGATCCTTGTCAAAAAGCCCTTTGGGATGCAAGACTTAAGGCTAGTGATATTGATAAAGTTTTGCTTGTAGGTGGACAAACTCGTTCTCCTATTGTTCAAAAACGTGTAGAACAAATCTTTAATCGTCGTCCTTCTAGCGAAATTAACCCTGATGAAGTTGTAGCAATGGGCGCGTCAATACAAGGTGGTGTACTGCTTGGAGAAGTTAAAGACTTAGTTCTATTAGACGTTATTCCTCTTTCTTTAGGTGTAGAAACTCACGGAGGACGCTTTACTAAACTTATTGACCGTAATTCCACTATACCTATTAAAAAGAGCTTAATTTTTACTACTTTAGTAGATAATCAATCAACAGTAGAAATACATGTTTTACAAGGTGAGAATGAAAGAGCATCAGAAAATCGTTCTTTAGGGCGCTTTGATTTAGTAGGCATTCCTTCTGCTCCGCGTGGAATACCACAAATAGAGGTTTCTTTTGAAATTAATGCTGATGGCATTGTACATGTTTCTGCTAGAGATTGTTTAACAGGTAGAGAGCAAAAGATCACAGTTAGCCCAAGTGGTGGACTTTCTCCTCAAGAAATTGCTGAATTAATGGCAGAAGCACGTAGCTATTAATTTAGTTAATTAAGGGAGCAATACCCGTTTGTGACTAACTGATGTTGAAAATAAAAGGCTTATTGGTCAATAAAGCGTTTTTCATTAGTCTTGGCTTGCAAGCCAACTCCCATTCAATAACGGAGTTGCTGATTCGGTAATAAACGGGTATTGCTCCCGTTAATTAATAGCTTTAATCCTCACTACTTTTTCGTGTTTGATGAATATTGGTGCTGGCACTTCTATTGGACATTATGAATTAGTAAAAATGCTTGGCACTGGAAGTGCTGGCGAGGTTTACCGCGCCCAGGATAAAAATCTTGGACGTACTGTAGCGATTAAACTTCTTACAGAACAGACTGCTTCATTAGATACAGAACTACGTCGGCGTTTTGTTCAAGAAGCAAAAGCTGCCTCAGCCCTAAATCATCCTAATATTCTTACCGTATTTGAAGCAGGCCAATATCAAGGGCTAGACTATATGGTAATGGAATATGTAGAAGGTCAAACCCTTAGAGAATACTTAAAAAAAGGTAAACCATCATTTTCAAATCTACTAAATATAGCAATTCAAATGTGTGTAGCTCTTGAATCTGCTCATGCTGCTAATATAATTCACCGAGATATTAAGCCTGATAATATAATGATTCGTAAGGACGGTTTAGTTAAGCTATTAGATTTTGGATTAGCTAAAATTAAAGACAAACAAAATCAAGCAGCTACTAGCACTAAACCTGGTACTTTATTAGGTACTGTTGGGTATATGTCACCAGAGCAAGCTCAATGTGAGCCTAACACAGATGCTAGAACAGATATATTTTCTTTAGGTGCGGTGTTTTATGAAATGGCAACAGGCATAGCACCTTTTCATCATACAAATCATATTGATACTTTATATGCAATCCTAAAATCTGATCCAAAACCATTTGAACCATCTCAAGAAATATCTGAGCAATTACAACAAATTATCTTAAAAGCTTTAGCTAAAGAACCAATAGATCGTTACCAATCAGCTAAGGATATGTTGATTGAACTACAACGTTTAAGCAAAGAAACAGAATTTAAGAAGGTATTAGAACAAGTAGAAGAGAGAAGTGCTTCTCCAGAAGCAAAAAAAATTAGTTTAACTGATAGCCAATCTGTTCAAGGATATAATGTAGATCTTTTACTTAGTGATACAAATAAAACACAAGTACAAAACACAAAAAATAATTATCTTCCTTGGATACTAGTAGCTATTCTTAGCATAATAATAATAGTAGAAACTATTATTATTATAGTTAGGTAAAAGAGAAAAGCTTTGCAGGCTTGTCTTTTTTCTTCTAACTAAATTATACTTTTGCGTTTAACTGGTAAAACTTATGATAGAAAAAATAACAGAAATAGTGCATCAAAGCCTAGATATAAAATGTCGGTTTTTTGCTGACTATACAGCGGAAATTGGCCGTGCTGGGCGTATGCTAGTAGAATCACTTAAAGTAGGCGGGAAGATATTTTTATTTGGTAATGGTGGGAGTGCTTCAGATGCACAACATATTGCTGCTGAGTTTGTTAACCGCTATGTTACTGACCGGCCTGCTATTCCTGCTATTGCACTAAATACTGATAGCTCAATACTTACCTCTATTAGTAATGACTCTTCTTTTATTCATGTTTTTAGCCGTCAAATTGCAGCTTTAGGTAAGCGAGGCGACATTGCTATTGCTATTAGCACTAGCGGCAATTCACCTAATATTATTGAAGCTGTTAAACAAGCAAAACAGCTAAATATGGCTACTATTGGACTACTTGGAAAAGACGGTGGAAAATTAATAAAAATGGTAGATAACGCGCTAATAGTTCCTAGTACATCTACCCCTCGTATTCAAGAAGTTCATATAATGATAGGACATATTCTTTGCGAATTAGTGGAAGCAGAGCTTTATGGTATTGCAAATAATTAGTTAGTAAAATCACTGATAAACCGCTGATAAAATCAATGAGCCGTTACAAAGTTTCCCCTATAGATTTAACCAAAACTCAAAGTTACTCATTATCAGAGCGACCAAGCAAAGTGACTGTTAAAGACTTTGCTCACCCCTACAAAGAAAATTCTAGCTTTGGCAACTGGCTAGCAAGTTTACCTAATATTTTAGCTATTAAAGAATTAAAAGCTTTGGCACAAGCTATTGTTGATGCTCGACAAAAGGGGCGGGCTGTAATAGTTGGCTTAGGTGGGCATGTCATCAAATGTGGGCTAGCACCAATATTAATTGATTTAATTGAGCGTGGTTTTATTACAGGAGTAGCAATAAATGGATCTGCGGCAATTCATGATTTTGAAATTGCAACTGTAGGTTTTACTTCAGAAGATGTTGATTCTAGTTTAGGAAAAGGTGATTTTGGAATGGCTGAGGAAACAGGGGCTTTTGTTAACTTAGCAGCAGAGTTTGCCACCCAAAAACAAATAGGTCTTGGGGAAGCTTTAGGAGCAAAACTTCAAAATGCACCAAATTCAAAACTTTCTTTAATTTCTGCTACTTATCAACAAAATATTCCTCTTACTGTCCACTTAGCAATTGGCACAGATATTGTCCATATTCATAAATCGGCTAATGGTGCAAGTTTAGGTGCTGCTACTCATTATGACTTCCGGCTATTTTGTTCAGAAGTTATAGAGTTAACAGATGGAGGGGTTTATCTTAACCTTGGGTCAGCCGTACTTATGCCAGAAGTATTCTTAAAAGCCGTTACTGTAGTACGTAACTTAGGCTTACCGCTAAAAGATTTTACTACTGCTAATTTGGATTTTATCCAACATTATCGCCCTTTAACTAACGTTGTAAAACGTCCTGTTGCTGGTGTTGGACGTGGATATAGCCTAACAGGTCATCATGAAATATTAATTCCGCTACTAGCCGCTACAATAATTGAACTTTCTGCTGGCTTGAGTCTTTAATTTCAGTAAGCTACTATTAAACCTTATAAATCAAATAGATAGCTTTTCTAGAATAAAACTCACTGTTAGGGTAGGGTAGTAATGACAGACAAATTATTTAGTTTCTTAGAATTAAAAATAAGAATGGTTTTTGTTTTTTTCCTTATTTGTTTTTTTTCTTCCAGTTTATTAGCACAAGAAAAAGTTGAAAATACTTCTAATCCTTCCCCAAATAATACTCAAGAAGTAAAAGTAGAAAAAAATAAATTTCCTCCAATTAGCGAAACCGTATTAGAGCAACGAACTAGCCTTTTACCAGAGCTAAAATCAAAGCTAGAAAGGTTGCAAAAGCAAGACAAGTCAGACTTATTTTTAATTTTTAATGAAAAACTATTTAGTAATTTGTTAAATGAGTTAACCCAAAGTAAATTTAATTTAGGGAATTTATTTGATGTCAAATTAGTAAATCCTAGAATGGTTTTTCTTAATGGTTTAGCCTTAGCTCAACTTCAAGCTGACCTTACTTCTACTAATTCATTTATTAGCATAACTACTAAATTAAATATTACAGCTAAATTATTAGTAGAACAAACGGAAACTAGCTCTTTAGTAGCAAGATTTGAAATTGTAGATATTAGACCTGCTGCAACAAGTGAAAATACTACTGCTGCTGCTCCTACTCCATCACCAGAGCAGATAGCAAAGCTTTTACCACCAGTTACATTACCCTTAGAGCTTGATTTTGACCGTAGTCTCCCAGCGGATAAATATAGCCAGACTAAACCTGTTGCTTATGAAATAAGCACAGAAGCCCGAAGAATTAGAGGACATTTTCAAATTATTGAACTACTTCCATTAAATGGACGACTAGTATTACTTGCTAAAGTAGAAAATCTATCTATAACTCAAGGTCAAGGTGAAAGAAAAAGAAAAAATAAAACACCTAAACCAACACCTGCAAGTTTTCAAACACAAACAAATTTATTAGACACAAAAGAACTAGATAAACAAATAGACGAGCTTAGCAGCAATTTAACTAGCCAAACAGACTTTTCTGTTATGGTTAAACGGCATTTTTTAGATTTACTAGTTGATGAGTTTGCTCAAGCTAGCACACGAGATGTTATCATTAAACTAATGCGTAGTAGGGTAATGTCCTCTAAGTCTGATTTAGGTTTTGCCAAGTATGAAAACTACTTGGACATTGAAAATGGTGATGGGGCAATGGATTTGAAAGATGCGGAACTGCAAAGCATTAAAAATGGGCAAATCCAGCTATTTGTTGATGCTAGCGGGCAAGTCCAAGCACAAGCACGAGGTAAACAAATTGGTATTGAATACCAAACTAGTCCACAGATTGGGGTTAGTCTTCGGGATCAAGTCGCTTTTACAATTGAGGCAGTAGGCGCAGAATTTCAGTTAAAACCTGTAGCTAAAAAAGTTAATGTCCATTTAGATATTAAGGTTCCTGTTCAAATGATAGGACGAGATATTAACACTTCTCAAAATGTAGCTGTAGATGTAGCTAGTGTAATTAAACCTATTGTACTTCCTAGGGTAATAGGGACTAATTTAACCTTACCACAAGCAACAAAAACAATAACACTTACAAGTATTAATTATCGTGCTGATGCAGACAAGTTGGTTTTTGGAGCAAATTTAACTTTTAATGACAATAAGTAAAGTTACTTTTAGATATATTTTGTTAATTTACGGTTTGTAGCATTTAATATAGCTCTAGCAACATTAAATTTTGCTTCTTCCTCAATATCAAGTGCTTCAATACGAGCTATAGATGAGCCAGAAACAAAACTTTTTTCATCAGTTTCAGTAATTTCTATTACTACTAAAAAAACAGCATGATTAATGTTTGACAAAACTACAGTTCTAAAATCAAGAAGTCCAAATATGATACTTTTGTTTTCCACTAATTTACTGAGTAGTTCATTAAGGGCTTGTACCGTAGCATGTGCCACAGAGCGTAAGCGATGATGTTGTTGATTGGAAGAAACTATTTTGTTAGATTGTGTATATTCTCCATAAGAAAGACTTACTTCAATTTCAACTTCATCATCCACCTTTTCAACAATATGGACATTAGAAAGTATCACTCGTTTTTGATTCATCAATATATAAACCTCTTAATGATTTTTAGTGGATTGCTTACTTAGCTAAGTTGTTAGTGCCAGTCAAAATCTCTATTCAATAATTTATATAAGTTTTCATTGTGTGGTTTGAAGTATTCTACTAATTTCTCCCTAGTAGCACTATCCATTTTATCGTATTTGCCAACATTATAATACTGATCTTTTTCTATCTTAAATTCGGGAAATTCCGGTAATTGTAAAAAATTAAATATGTTTTTTACTATACCAGTAGTGTCTTTGTACATGTCTTCGCTTTTAACAATAAAAAAGCGTTCTTGAGGGAAGTAGCTAAACCATTCTGTTAATTGTTCATAGTATCTGCTACGAGCAAGATAAGAGTAACGTTGATAGTTAAAACTATAGTAATTATCATTAGCAAGCATTTTTTCTTTTTCGCCTGCTAAACGTTCTTCTTCTTTAGCAATAGCATCTTCAAAAGATAAAGTTTCTGTACCTTTTCTTTTTTCATGATGGTAATGAGAATATGAGCGTTCAACAGGATTTCTAATTAGCAAAACAAACTTAGCATTAGGTAAATAATGAGCAACACGCTTTGCTGCTAGTGGATGAAAAATATAATAAGGGGTTGCTTCACCTGTTATAAAGTCTTGTTTATGTATTTGCTTAAAATAATGTTTATATAAATAAGAAGGAAAATGTGATTGGTACCAAGTGATGCCTTTTTCAAAATGATTATCAAAAAAGTGCATTTGTTTTTTCATTGCACTGATTATAAAAGGGTGTGAGATTAAGTATTGATACAGAGAAGTTGTTCCACATTTTTGACCACCAATAACCAAAAAGTCTGGCATCAACCTCCAATTTGCTGTCATTGTTCGCAGGGTGCGATCTATTTTTTGTGGTGCAGAAAGCATCACAAGAGACTTAACTTTGTCTAACATACTCTATTCCTAAAAATAATTTTTGCTGATGAAAATAACTATTATTTAGTAGTATTTTCATTAGTAGGAGTAATTTTATAAATACAGTATTCAAAGCTATCTTCACTAAGACGGAAAAGGGAGATAGTCCAATCTTCTGTTACTTTTTGACCGTCATGATCACAATTTATTTTTACTTCAAAACGACCTACTTGTTGCGAAGTTGCCTTGTCATCGGTAATTGTCCAACTTTGAACACCATAAATTTCATTATTAAAAATACCATCTCCAGGACAATATAATTCTCTTGCTTCTTTACCAGCAACTTGCTCGGCAAAAAAATCATTAATCAATTTAATTTGACTTTTTTTCCATTCTGGGGATTCTTCGTTTTCTTCTGATTGTTGTTTACAAGCAAAAGAAAAGATTAGACATAAAGAAAGAATTAACAATAATAGCTTTGTTTTCACTAATTACTCCGCTAAAGATTTGTTTTTTTGTTCAACTTGATAAGGTAGTCCATCAAGGCTTAGTTCCCAATCAACATAACCATATCCTGAAGGCACTTTGATTAAACAATCAAACTCTCCAAAGGTTTGTGCTGTTAAATCAGGATTATCCTCTTGTTTTGGCATAAGTGATACTTTGCTTTCTGTAATTAAATTTTTCTTTTCATCAAATACTTTTACATAAAGCTGAGGGTTATATTTTACAGGCTCTTTACCAATATTTTCTGCAATTCCAGCTAACTCTAAATAACCTGGACGATAATCATAATGTGTTACTAATATGCGCACCTTTTTATCGCCAAAATATCTAGGATATAGATAAAAGAGTGCTGCAACTCCCATTACAAAAGCAACAAAAGCAATTAAAACTTTTCGGTTCATAACTTCTACCAAATAAAAATAAGATTTCGGTTAAATAGTAGTGTTTAGTAAAATCTATCTATGTGCAAGTATTTGTTTATCAATATCAGCAATTTTTTCCTGATGTGATAGCCAAAATTCTTGATCACGTTGTGCATTTAATTCTTCAACAGTTTTATTTTGTTGCTCTACCCAAGTATAATACTTAAGGTTAAACCAAGATTTTTTAACATCCATGGTTCCTTCTTTAATCCAATCTAGCTTTGCATTATGGAAAATAGAAACTGCTCTAATAGCTGCTTCGGTTTCATCCATTTTTCCATAAGTATTAGTTAATTGTTGTAAAACAGAAGGATAACGATCAATAGAATCTGTTGCTACAGTAACAATATTATCTCGTTTGCTCAGTTCAAAATATTTAGCCGTTTTAATAGCTCCAAGTACATTGCAAATGCCTGAAATACCAAAGATTTGTGATAGAGGTTCTAGTACTTCTTGAGCAATACCAAAGCGGTTAGATAAAACTTCTAGCCCTGTTTCTTCAGTTAGTAGTTGTAAGCCTTTTTTGCATTCAACATCATCAACACAAATAATAGCATCCATATTTAAGACATTATGAATCCAGGTAACGTGTTTATCACCAATACCTTGAATATCATGACCGCCATAGCCATTATTATAAAGTGTTGGACATTGAATAGGCTCTAGTCCAATGGTTTTTGCTTCTGAAAAACATTGTTTAAGGCGGTCGCCTGCGGCAATGGTTCCAGATGAACCCATAGCAGAAACAAAAGCGGCTACCCGTCCATTTCCATAACCTCTTGCAGCTAAGTCTTTTACTGCTTCAACTATGCTATTTCCAGTAATCTCATAATGAAAACGATAATTACCAAATTCTTCAAATTGATTAAGTATTTTATTCTTGGGGTCTGCTGCGGCTAATTCTTTAGTTTTGTCATAAATTTCTTTGACATTACTTTCACAACCAACAGTTTTAATATATTTTGCCCCATAACTAGTAATTTTATCAAAACGTTCCTGACTCATCATTTCTGGTAAAAGTACCAAAGAATCATAACCAAGTCTTGGCCCAACCCAAGCCCCACCAATACCATAATTTCCCGTAGAAGGCCAAACTAAAGTATCTCGTCCCGGCTCAATTTCACCTGCTAATTGTTTTTCCATTGCAATAGAGTAGGTCGGGCCAACCTTGTGGCTACCCGTAGGAAACTGCTTGCCGTAGAGTACAACAATATTAGCTTCAATACCTGTAAGCTCTTTAGGTAGAACAATATAGTTTACTCGGCCTTGTTCATTTTTCCATGTAATATTATATAAATTTATAGGATCAAGAGGATTAGTTAATTTAGCTTTTAATGCTTGGCTACGAATATCACTAGGGATTTTGCTTGGTTCAAGCATTTCGGCAAATGTTGGCCCAAAAATCATTTTACTCATACTGGCTTGAAAATATCCTTTTCTTGATAGTTTTTCTTGATAGTTTTGGAAAATTAACAGAGTATCACAAGCTCATAGTTTCGGGAAAGATCCCTCGCTCCACAAGTGAGCGACGAACTTTCATAGGGTCGTTTAACTCTTTGTTAGGTAAAAGAATATCTAAAGCATGTTTAGGAAAAGTTAACCAGGAAGAAAATACTACAGTGTCAATATCTATTACTAAAAGCTTAGGTTGTTTAATATCTTTAGGTTGATAAATTTGTAGTCCATGTGTTGAAATAAGCTCTTGATTAACCAATATTTGTCTTTGACTCCAATGGCATCCTTTTACTTTACAAGTTAACCAATCATCCCCAACAAAATTTTTAGAATCAATAAGTTGATTGTATAACTTATCTATTTCATCCGCATAAACACCTAATTGATTAGGCCCGGCCCATTTTAAAAACTTAACATATTGCCAAAGATTACCAGCTACTCTATTACTAGTCATTAAGTAATATAAATTAATTATTGAATCTTTTGTTTCCTGTGGAAGTTGATCAAAGAGCTTGCTAGCACTCAAATTACTATCAAAACTCTCTAAAATAGCTTTTAGCTTGTCTTGTTCAGTTAAGCTTAATTGCTCCCAAGAAAGTATCTCTTTGCGCATAAAAATTTATTTGCTAATTAATTTGCTGCTAGGGCAAAGGTCTGATAACGCACAAGCCTGACATTGAGGATTGATAGCCTTGCAGGTTTGTCGTCCGTGATAGATAAGTAAATGAGAAAATTCTATCCAATCTTGAGCAGGTATAATATTTTTTAGCTCTAATTCAATTTTTCTTGGGTCTTCTTTGTTGGTTAAGCCAAGACGCTGAGAAATACGCCTAACATGTGTGTCAACAACAACTCCTTCTGCTTTTCCAAAACCTGTCCCTAAAACTACATTAGCTGTTTTAATTGCTACACCAGGCAAAGTTAAAAGATCTTCCATTATTTCAGGGACTTGACCATTATAATGTTCTAAAATTCTTATTGCAGTAGCTTGAATATTTTTAGCTTTATTACGGTAAAAGCCTGTAGAATGAACATCTTGTTCTAGTTCTGAAAGTTCAGAATTAGCATAATCAGCAACTGTGCGATACTTACGAAAAAGCATAGCAGTTACTTTATTAACTCTTTCATCTGTGCATTGCGCTGATAGAATGGTGGCAACTAGTAACTCAAAATTTGTGTTATAGTTGAGCGAGCATTTTGCTTCAGGATAAAGCTTTTTTAACCTAAAAATTAGTTCAGTAACATTTTTTTGATCAGTATATTGTGGACTAAATAAAAAATTTTGTTTTTTCTTTGGCATAAGAAAATACTAAATTGACAATAAGTCATAGAACAAGCAATTACTGCATAAATTTATTTAAATAAAATTTTGAGCTTATTTTTGATAGATAAAAATATCTTGCTGATAAATTCAGCTATAGTTACTATTGTTTATCTTAATATTTTTTTAATAACAAATTAATTCACTAACATAGCAATAAATAACATCTTTTCGGGGCGCACATGGAGCTAACAGGGCAGTTAAGCGATTTTCCTTTAACAGATATACTACATATATTGTCCATTAGTGGTAAAACTTGCACAGTGATTCTTAGGAGTGATCAAGGTCAACGTGGGATGTTAGTCTTTATTCGTGGAAAAATAGTACAAGCAAGTACAGATGCAATTCTTTATTCATTAGGTGAAATATTTGTACAAAATGGAATAATTACAGAAGAAGACCTAGAGGAAGCTTTAGAAATTCAAAGCTCTATGGATAAACCTAGGCTTATAGGCTCAATTCTTGTAGAAAAAGGTAAAGTTAGCCGAGAATATTTGCAAAAAGCTATAAAACAACAAATTCAAGATTCTGTTGCAGAGTTACTCTCCTGGAAGCGAGGAACATTTGAAATTAAATTAAATGCTATTCCAATAGGTCGCGGACTCCCTTATATTACACAAGATTATGTTTATACAGAAGGTTTAAATATAGATGAACTAGTTCAAGAAGCTACTAGACTGCTAGATGAAAGACGACGAGATGGAACTTTTATAGAAGTTAAAAAAATAATTACTAGTCCAACTAGTAGTGAAGATTTATTAAAAGAGCTAGATGATTATATGGAGCCGTCCCGCGCTAGGGATGATGCTGATAGTATTAATTCAGTAGAAAAAGCAATATTACACTTAAAATATTTACTTGAAGAATTAAAGCAACAATCTTTTCACGGGGAAGTAACTTTGCTAGTGATGAGATTAGCTAGTGAAGTATGCAGTAGAGGAGTTTTGTTTTTAGTAAAAGATGATGAGGCTCAAAGCCTAGGTCAATTTGGGCTTTCTATTGATAGCGTTTCAGCCGACAATAGCATTGTTTTTGATCTAAGTTTACCTTCTTTATTAAATCGCGTGGTAAGGAATTGTAAAACTCAAATTGCTGCTTTAGACTTAAATACTTATGATCGGGAAATACTTAAGCAATTAGGAGGAGAAAACCTTAATTTAACAGGTTTTGGTATTCCTCTAGTAGTAGAAAACAAAGTAAGAGTCATACTTTATGGAGATAATTATCCAGGAGATCGTGGATTAGGTAGTTTAGATGAGCTAGAGATTTTAATTAGCCAATCAGGTTTAATGATGGAAAAAATGTTGCTAGAACAAAAATTAAGCAACACTAAAGCATAAAACTAAGTTACTAAAAATTACTTTTCTTTGATGTCACCTTCTTTTCAATTTATATAAGCAAATGTTAGGCTGATGTTTACTTTTAAGTCAATTTGTTAAATCATTTTTTATTATCTTTCCTTAGTATATTGATAAGCTTAAAGAGATTAGGATACTAAGGTTATATACTAATAATATTTATTTGAAAGAGTATCTTTTCCTAACAAAAAAATAACAAAAAATTATGTTCTTGCGATACTTGTTGTTAATAGCATATCATCGCTATTTAGATAACAAAAATAACTAGCAAATCTATCTAAAAGTAAATCAATGACCACTGAGGAATTTAAACTCTTTCGCGCATTAATATATGATATTTGCGGTATTGATTTTCAACCGGATAAAAACTTTTTGTTAGCTAATCGTTTACGCAGACGAATGGAACAATGTGGAATTAGTAGCTATAAAGATTACTACCAGTATTTAACTGTAAATTCTGCTGGTAGAGATGAGTTAGCTACTTTAGTTGATAGCATAACAATTAATGAAACAAGTTTTTTTCGTAATCAGCCACAATTTGACATTTTAAGCTCTGTAGTAATACCTGAGTTATTAACAAAGAAAAAAACTGATGTTAATAAACAATTGCGTATTTGGAGCGCGGGCTGTTCTTCTGGGCAAGAACCTTATTCTATTGCTATGACTTTGCTTGAAAATATTCCTTTTGTAGACCGTTGGGATATAAAGATTTTAGCTTCAGATATTTCTTTGAGAATGTTAGAAATAGCTTCAGAAGGTTTTTATAACTTAATGCAAATAAAAGCAGTTCCACAAGATTATTTAGACCGATATTTTACTAAAAATAAAGATGGCTATACGATTAAGGATAGAGTTAAAAAGCTGGTGACATTTGATTACCATAACCTTAAACATAACAGTGGATTGCAGGAATTTGACATTATTTTTTGTCGCAATGTAATGATTTATTTTGATCAAGAAGGTTGTAAACAATTAGTAGAACGTTTTGCTAATAGTTTAATATTAGGGGGATATATTTTTATTGGTCATGCTGAAACGCTAAAAGGTATAAGTGATCATTTTAAGATGGTTTATGTTAATAATGGAATTGTTTATCGTCGGGAGAAATAACTAAAAGTTATGAAAGAAGATAGTGGTTTTTTTAGTCCAGAAGAATTAGAAACATTGATGTTGTTTTTTCTTGATCAAGCAGCAACGCTTTTGGACAATGCTAATCAATCTTTGTTAAGGCTAGAAACAAGATTTGATGACGTAGAATCTCTTAGTCAATTGCAACGTACACTTCATACACTAAAAGGAGATGCTAATTCTGTTGGATTTGGTGAAATTGGCACAGTAGCACATAAATTAGAAGACTTAATAGCTTTATGGGGAGGGGTAAATGTTGAGTCAACTATAGAAATTCTGGATTTGCTACTTTTTGGAATTGATTCTCTAACTGATATGTTAGAACGTAAACGTCAATGGGTACATGCTCCTTTAGAAATAGACTCTATAGTTGACCGAATTGAAGGCTTTGTTGGTAAGCATGTAAAAAGTAGAAATCTATCAGATAAACAAATTGATATAGAACTTAAGTTAAATGAGTACCAAAAGCTACGTATTAAAACAGCACTACAAAATGAACCAGTAGAATTATGTAAGCTAGTAGCAAGATTTGATATAGATTGCTCAATGCATGGGGCAGGACTTTTAATATTACTTAGAGAAATAAGTAGGGTTGGGGAAATAGTAGCAAGCTTTCCTGATATTGAAGATGAGCAAGTAGAAGAACTAGATAAAGTTATAATAATACTTTTGGCAGAAGATTTACCAAGAATAGAAAAAGTTGCTAATGTAGTAGGTGTAACTAGTGAAGTTACTATTACAAAAATAAAAGTTGCAGATGTAGAAGGGCTTTTTTCTGAGCAAGAATCAAAGTTATTGTATCAGTCAACAGAGCAAGATAAGCCTAAAGAGATATCTATAGATATTGATTTATCAAAAGATATTGATTTATCCAACAAAATTGTAAAACCAAATAATTTAGCTAAAGAACAAACAATAGAAACACAAAATATTATCCAACAAAGTAAAGAAAATTTAGCGGTTGAGTTATTAAGAGTTAGTGTTGATAAAGTTAACTTATTAATGGATTTAGTCGGAGAATTAATAATTAATCGGTCAATGTTAAATCAAATAAGCCAACAATTAAAAACTGAGTTTTCTAAAAACCCTAGGATAAATCGTCTAGTAGACATAGATGCGCAGTTAGGAAGACTTTTAGGACAAATGCAAAAGGCTGTTTTAGAAGTAAGAATGATTTCTTTAGATCAAACTTTTAATCGCTTTTTTCGTGTAATTCGGGATTTAGCTAAAGAAGGTGGAAAACAAATAGAACTATTAATTATTGGTGAAGAAACAGAATTAGACAAACGTGTAGTAGATATTATTTATGAACCTCTTTTGCATTTGGTACGTAACGCGGTTGATCATGGGATTGAACCTATTGAAGAAAGAATCAAAAATAATAAATCCCCTCAAGGAAAAATTATACTAGAGGCATATCATCAAAGCGATCAAGTAGTTATAAAGATTCAAGATGATGGTCGTGGTATTGATATAACAAAATTAAAAGAAAAGGCTGTAGAGAAAAAATTACGTACAAAAGCAGAGATTGATTTACTATCCGATCAAGAAGCATATGATTTAATGTTTTTAAGTGGCATATCTACTGCGAGCCAAATAACAAACGTGTCTGGCCGTGGTGTTGGGATGGATGTAGTAAAAATGGTTGTTTCTGACCTAAAAGGGAGCATTGAAGTTAGTAGTGTTTTAGGTAAGTCAACAGTATTTACTTTAATACTACCTTTAACCTTAGCTATTATTAAAGCAATGCTCTTTAGTTTAGGGGAGAGAGTTTTTGCGCTACCTCTTAATAGTATAGTAGAAATAATTAGATTAAATAAAGAAGATATTCAACAAATAGGTAAGCATAAAGTATTAAGTAAACAAGATACACTGTATTCATTAATAGATTTAAGTGCAATACTTTTAGGTAATAAGCAAGATTACACTAATGCCATTACCCTAGTAATTGGACTAGGAGAAAGGCGAATTGGAGTTGTAGTAGAAAAAGTAATAGGTGAAAAAGAAATAGTTGTAAAAGCAGTTGATCAACAATGGATAACTTCTGATTTAGTTACAGGGGCATCAATTTTAGGGGATGGGCGTATTGTACTAATTCTTGATGTTGGAGCAATATTTAGACGAAGTAGTTTAAGTGTTGCAACTAAATAATTTTTATGATTTTAGTAAGAGATAAAATTAAAGTATTAATAACAGATGATTCAGCTTTAATGCGTAAGCTGATCTCAGCAATGCTAAGTCAGGATGCAGAAATTGAAGTTGTTGCAACAGCTATGGATGGGATTTTAGCATTAAAAAAGATTGAGCAATATCAACCAGATGTAATTACTTTAGATATTATAATGCCTAATATGGATGGGTTAACCACACTTGAACATATTGTTTCAAGATATCATTTACCAGTAATTATAGTTAGTTCTTTAGTTTCACCAGGTGCAGAAATAACATTAAGGGCTTTAGAGTTAGGTGCTGTAGACTTTGTTGCAAAGCCTAAAAATCTTGTACCTGATCAGATAAATATTATTGCTCAAGAACTAGTAGCAAAGATAAAGGCTGTAGCTAATTATCGTAGTAGAAAAGTTCTTAATCTATGTGATAAGCAAATAGATAAAGAGACAAACAAAGAAGAAAAACCCTTATTTGAAAAGAAGTTAACAGAAATAGTAAAATCAGAAGAAAAGGCAGCAAAATTAATTTGTATTGGTATTTCTACAGGAGGGCCAGAAGCACTTTCTTGGCTACTACCAAAATTACCAAAAAATTTAGCAGCAGCAGTTTTAATAGTTCAACATATGCCAGAAGGCTTTACAGCACAACTAGCACAACGCTTAAATAAACTTAGTGCAATTCCAATAAAGGAAGCTGCTGATGGAGATTTAATTTTAGCAAGTAGAGTTTTAATTGCTCCTGGTGGTCGTCAAATGTATGTTAAAAAACGTCCCTTAGCCGCTACTGTTGTGGTTAGTGAAGCACCTCCTGTGTCTGGTCATTGTCCTTCGGTAGATGTGCTTTTTGCCTCAGCCGCTACAGAATATGGTGATAATGCTATTGGGGTAATTATGACTGGCATGGGCGAAGATGGGGTTATTGGATTAGGTAAAATAAAGCAAGCTGGAGGACTCACTTTGGCACAGGATGAAGCTAGTTGTGTAGTTTTTGGTATGCCTAAAGTAGCTTTGGCTAAGGGATATGTTGATGAAGTAGTATCCCTAGAGAAAATACCAGACTATTTAGTTGAAAAAGTGGGGGTTTACGCCTGTGACAGAAAATAATATTGAGCAAATACAAATAGCTGCTTTTACTTGTTTAATTGTTGATGATTCTGAGTTTGCTCGTATACATTTGATGGAATTAATGATAGATCTATTGGGGCAAGAAAAGATTTCTTTTGAAATGGCATCTGGAGGCATTGAAGCAATAGAAATTTATCAGAAAATAAAACCAAAACTAGTTATGATGGATATTGTAATGCCGGGGATTGATGGGGTTGAAACTGTTCAGAAAATTTGTGATTTAGATCCAACAGCTTGCATTATTATGGTTAGTTCTTTAAGTTATAAAGAAAAAGTCAAACAAGCTATTATGGCTGGAGCAAAACATTTTGTTGTTAAGCCAATAAAAGCAGAATTACTAAAGCGTGTCATTGTTGATGTTTTAACAAAGTAATTTTTTAGAAATTAGAAATTTATGAGATTAGAATTTGTTAAAGCTTTTGTACAAATTACTAAAGAAATTTTTAGCGAAGTGTTAGACTCAAATGTTGCCACAGGCCCGCTTAGTTTGGCTAATACTCCTAAAGTACAGGGTAAAGTAATTACCTTAGTTGACCTAGGGGGCGATGTACTAGGGAAAATTATTCTACAAATGGATCTTAATACCGCTATTAAGATGTCAGAAAGAATGATGGGTAAAACTACTTTTCCAAAAACAATGGTAGCTTCTTGTATTGCAGAGCTAACAGGTATGGCTGTAGGTCGTGCTATATCCTGGATTAATGATCAGAACTGGAATATTGGTATAACTCCCCCAATAGTTATTATGGAAACTCCCCTGCAAGTTGCTACTCAACAGGTAGAAACTTTAGTTTTTCCATTAAATACTCCTTGTGGAGAAGTAACACTAAACATAACAGTAGTAGATAAACTATAGATATTACTAGGTATTCTATTATTAGGAGCTTTAAGTACAGTATATGTCCAAAGAGGATTTACTAGATTTTTTTTTCAGGGGGCAGATATTTTTATCAGAATTTGAACAAGCTCAAGAACTAGCAAAAGAGTTATTTGAAGAAAATGAAGCATTAAAATTAAAAGTAAATGAACTAGAAACCGAGCTATCAGAAAATAATTCTTTAGGAAAGCATGCTTTACAGACAGAAGTTAAAAAACTACAAGCAGAAGTTAAAAATTTACAAACACAAAATTTATCAATTAGAACAGAAAGTAAAAATTTTATTAATCGTTATCTTGAGATGGAAAAACAAAATGAAGGTTTAATTAACCTCTATGTTGCTAGTTATCAATTGCATTCCACTTTAGATTCTCAAATGGTGGTTAATATCATCGTAGACATTCTTAGTAATTTAATAGGGGCTGAAGAGTTTGCAGTTTTTACCTTAAATGAAGCAGGGACAGAGCTAAGTTTTATGGGTGGCGAACTCGCAGAATTAAAGCATCAGAGTAAAAAGAAAATTCTACTGGGCCAAGGTGTTGAAGGAGAAGTGGCTGTAAAAAGAAAAATTTATCGTGGAGATAAAGATTCAGATATATTAATTGCTGTTCCACTAGAAATTTCACTACCTGCTAAATCTGGTAATGAAGCAGTTAATGAGCTAGTAGGAGTAATTAGTATTTACAAGTTTCTTAGTCATAAAAAAAAATTTACTCCAGTAGATTTTGAGCTATTAAACCTTTTAGCTGGACAAGCTGCAACGGCTCTTTTATGTGCTAAATTATATCAAGGTACAGAACGTAAACTCCGCACTATTGAGGGGTTTATGAATCTTTTAAGACAAAGTTAAAACTATAAATTTTTTAGGAGATAAAATTAAGATGGCAGATAGAAAAGTATTAGTAGTTGATGATTCTGCTACTATGCGACAGTTATTAATTATGGCGGTTCGTAAATTAGATGGAATCGGGCCATTAACTTTTGTTGAAGCAGTAGATGGTAAAGATGGTTATGAAAAATTTGCGGCTGGAAATTTTGACCTAATTTTAAGTGATATAAAAATGCCTAATATGACAGGGCTAGATCTAGTTGCAAAAGTTAGGCAAGAATCAAATAACAAAAATGTACCAATTATTATTATTAGTACTAAGGGCGAAGAGCATGAGATACAAGCAGGTTTAACTTTAGGTGCTAATGAATATCTACTTAAGCCTATTTCTACGATTAGGTTAAAAGAAGTAATTACTAGATTGTTAGCCTAAGCTAAAAACAGGAGTTTGCATGGCAAACAAACAATTAATTTTATTTAAAGTTGCTAGTGAAATCTTTGCTGTAGAAATTAGCTTAGTAAAAGAAATTGTTCCTTTTCAAAATATAACTCCAGTTCCAGATGCTTATAATTTTGTCGAAGGTATTATTAATTTACGTGGTAAGATAGTCACCATCATTGATATGCGTAAACGCCTTCATACACAAATAGCAGAATCTAAAGAAAAAACTTCTAGGATTATTATCCTAGAAATAGATGATAAGTTAATGGGTATGTTGGTTGATGCTGCATCTGAAATAATACGTGTTGATGATAAGGCTATTGGCCCAGCACCAGAGCTAATTAGCGGACAAGGAAATAATTATATTATTGGAGTTATTAAACATAATGATCGATTGATTGTTATGTTGGACTTAAAGAAAATTTTAAGTTCTCAAGAAATTGGTAAGTTAGATGATTTAGTAAAAAGTCTTTATGGGCAAACAACCTAAACTTATTGATGAAATAAAGTAGTTGGAATCCCAGCCTAAATTTAATTTTATCTAAAGGTGACTTTAGTATATTAGCCTAAATATACTTTAAGAAAATATCTTATGGCTATAAAATCACTGCAAAATAAACAACTCTTAGCATTAGTAATTAGCGCGATGCTAGTATTACTATTATGCCTATTTGTAATATTTCAAGTTAAAGAAAAAACTATACTAGCAATGGAAATGCAAAAGGCAGAAAGTTTAGCTAGGCAAGTTACTACTTTAAGGGCTTTTTATACAGATGAAATTGTTACTAGGGCTAAAGAGTCAGGCATAAAAGTTAATTATGATTTTAAAGATCATCTAGGCGAAAAGCTTTTTACTGAAACAAATAGTAGTCGATTATACTTATATAGTCGTTATCCTTTTCCTTCTCGTGCAGCAGAAAAAAAAGATGAATTTCAACAGCAAGCATTAGATAAACTAGAAAAACAGCCTCAAATACCTTTTTATCGAATGGAAAATGTAAATGGTAAAATGTCGCTACGTTATGCTGTTGCTGACATAATGAGTAAATCTTGTGTAGAATGTCATAATGCTAACCCAGAGTCACCGAAAAAAGATTGGAAAGAATCAGATGTAAGAGGAGTAATAGAAATAGTAGTTCCTGTAGATAAAACAGATAAAGAAATTACTAGTTTTATTTGGCAGATAATATTAGTAATTGTGCTTGGCTTTGCTTTAGTAATTACTTCTAGTATTTTTCTAAATCGTCAACTTTTAATTCAACCTATAAATAAATTAATTAATATTGCTAAACATATTGCACGAGGAAACTTAAATGTTGTTGCTACTGAGCTAAAAAATAAAGATGATGAAATTGGACTTCTAGCTAAAGAAATGAACCAAATGGTTATTTATCTGCAACAAGCGTCTGATATTGCAGATAGAATTGCAGGAGGCGATCTTAGCTTACAAATAGAGCTTCAGTCTACTAATGACACATTTGGAGATGCTTTCCAAAAAATGGTGCAATTTTTAAGAATAGTTACTGTAAAAGTAAAGAGTTGTTCTGATCAAGTAAAAGCTATGTCAGAAACTTTGGCTAAATCTGGTCAACAACTCCAAAAAGATACAGAAATGGTAGCAGCGGCAGTTCAAGATATGGCTTCTTTAGTTGAAGAGCTTTCTACCAATATAAAACTTATTGCTAAAAGTGTAGAATCTCAAGCTTCTAGTGTAGTAGAAACAACTACTGCAATTCAGCATATGTCTATTCGTATGCAGCGTATTGCTGCTGGAACTAAGGATTTAACACAACTAGTAGGCTCTGCTCGCGGAGTAGTTAAAGATGGACGAGATTCTGTAGAACAAGCTTCTTCAGGGATGAGGGAGATACATCATTCTATAACTAGCACGGCGGACACAATATATGGTTTAGGTGAGCATGCTGCTGCTATTGGAAGAATAGTAGAAGTTATTAATGCTATTGCGGAGCAAACAAATCTTTTAGCCTTAAATGCTGCAATAGAAGCTGCTCGAGCAGGTCAACATGGATTAGGTTTTGGTGTAGTTGCTGAAGAAGTTCGTAAACTCTCAGAACGTACTACAGAATCAGCCGAGGAAATTGGCGTTTTAATTGGTGGAGTACAAAGAGATGTTGCACAAGCAGCAAAACAAATGGGACTTTCTACTAGCCTGGTTAATGATGGACTAGAACAATCTAGTAAAGTTGTTTCTGCTCTTTCACAAATAGAGATAGTGGTGGATAGTGTTTCTACTACATCAAGTTATATTGATAATATTATTATTGAACAATCAGTTGGCACAGAAGAAATCTTACGAACTACACAAGAGTTAACCATTGTTACTCATGAAATACAGGCTGCTAGCCAAGAACAATCTATCTCAACTAGTGAAATAGTTAAATCTGTTGAAAGAGTACAATCAGCCGCCGAACGTAATGCAAAACTTTCTGAACAACTTTCTGTAACTAGTCGTGAAATGCTGTCTCAATCTGAGCAACTAGCCGTTACACTAGGCTCTTTCCGATTACCTAACAGTTAAAAATATCTAAAATACGTTAATAAATTTTCTAAAATCAAGAGGTGTAAAACTATCATGATCATTGAACACGAGGGAAAGAAACCTGTTATTGATCCTTCTGCTTATATAGCACCAAATGCAGTTATTTCAGGCGATGTCACCATTGGCCCAGATAGTCGGATTCTTTATGGGGCAGTAATTACTTCTGAGGGTGCGCCAGTAAAAATTGGTCGTGGAGTAGTAGTAATGGAAAATGCTGTAATTCGTGGTGCAGGTGGAGCTAAACAAGCTTTTCCTTGTATTTTAGAAGATTATGTTTTAGTTGGCCCCACAGCTTATATTTCTGGTGCAACTTTAGAATATCGCGCTTTTATTGGTGCTAATGCAACGGTTTTTAATGGCTCAGTAGTTGGACGTAATGCTGCCGTTTCTTTGGGGGCAATTGTACATATTCAAACCCATTTGCCAGCAGAAACTTTAGTTCCTATTCAACATATTGTAATAGGCAATCCTTGTAAGCTATTTTCCCCTAATCAAGCACATGAAGTAATTGATGAGCTTATGAGGCGTAATTTTAGAGAATATGTTTTTAACTTAAAAGATAATGAAGTTTTGGCAGAACGTTATGCTAAAAGTTTAGCCTCACATTTAAGTGATAAAACTTTATCCTTAAATGATGTGTTAGCTGCTGTAAATACAACAAATACAGCAAATACAACAGAAATTGCTAAAAACGAGGCTAAACCAGTACGTACAAGTAGTCGTAAAAAACGAGCTAATTAATATTACTAATGTTATTTTGCCATTAGCTTTTCTAATGCCTCTGGTTCACTAGGGACATTTTGAGAGAGTTTAACTAGTCCAGTGCTAGTAACTAGGTAGTCATCCTCTATACGAACACCAATTTTTTCATCTGGTAAATAAATCCCAGGCTCAATAGTAATCACTGATCCAACAGGTAGCGGACGACTATAATCACCTACATCATGAACATACATTCCTACAAAATGCCCAAGGCCATGTGGGAAGAATTGGTCTAATGACCTGCCTTTAGAATCTTTTAACGAACTTTCACGCATTACTTGACGTGCAACTGCGTCTAGGTCATGCATAGTAGATTTGCCAGGCTCAAAGGCTTTTGCTGCTGCTGTTTGTGCCGCTAAAACTAGTTTATAAATTTCACGTTGGCGTGGGGTAAAGCGTCCATTTGCTGGATAAGTGCGTGTAATATCAGCAGCATAATAGTTATATTCCGCACCAATATCTACTACTATTAAATCATTATCTTCTATTTTCTTACGATTTTTTTCATAATGTAAAATAGTTGAGTTTATGCCTGAACCAACAATACAAGGAAAAGCAGGACGTTGCGCTCCATTACGGTAAAACTGACCTAAAATAAGAGCTTCTAGCTCATATTCAAACATTCCAGGTTGAACATTTTTAAGTACATCTTTATGAGCTTGTTCTGTAATATCAATAGCACGCTTAATTAAGGAAAGTTCTGGCTCACTTTTTAACATTCTTTGATCTGCTAAAAATGGAGCTATAGGATTAAGATTTACTGTCGCGCTAATTTTACGTAGCTGTTCAGTAAATTTTTCTTCTCTAACTAAACGAGTGTAATTGCTAGGTGGGACAACTGTATAAACTTTTTCCCCTGACTTTTGAAAATCAGCAGTGTGAGCTATTTCGCCTAGGATTTTTGGTAGATCTTTTAAGCTTGCAACTCTTTCAACTCCAAAGGCTTGAGCAGTTTGCTCAGAAATATCTGGGCGTGGGCCAGTCCATTGATCCATAAAAGGGTTTGGGGTAGGTAAAAACAACCATTCTTTTGCACCTTGATAGCCTTTTGGCACAAGTACCAAAGCACTGTCAGGAACATCCACACCTGTTAAATACATAAAATTATCATTTTGGCGAAACTTTGCCCCAACACCTAGGTCATCTTCTTCTGATGCTAAAACTACTACTATACCATCACGTACTTTTTCTAGTAGTTTTTCACGTCTAACTTTATATTCGCTCAATGGTTGTTCTGCAAGTAGTACAGTGTTAGAAACATTTGCTTGAGATGGGTTTATTGTAAAAGCAGCAAATAATAAAGTAAGTGATAAAATCAGGGTAATAAAGCGAATAGTAGAAGTTTTTCTTAAATACATAGTCTTGCTTATCTCCCTAAGAGTGCGAAGTTTTAATCAGCTATAAGCTGTCTTATTTATAATAACTTGGGCAGAGTGTAATTTACTTAGTCTTAAAAAATCTTTGCCAAGTAGACTGAAACATTGACATTATTCCTGTATAACCATAACCAAACAAAAAGATAAATAAAAATGGAATTGTTCCTAAGATCGACCTAGTAAAAGCATAGTAAATAGTAGCAACAAAATAAATAGCTGTTAAGACCTCTAAATAAGGAATTAAGCCCATATTGCGACGGTATTTCATTGCTTGACTTAGCCAATTATCTTGACGACTTTCTACTTTATATTTAGGTGTACGTACAAATGAGGATTGTACGCCTAAAATGGCCTCTATTACTGCACGAGCATTGCTAAAAGTAAGACCTATGCCCATTCCCATAACTAATGGTAGATATTTCAATCGCTTTTTCCATGTTGTAGGGTGTAAGTAATATTGTGCTGAACCATAAAAGGCTATTACTGAGAGTGAGGAAAATAGCAAGATAGGAACATCAAAAAGTAGTAAATGGAAGAAACCTTGATTATAACGAACAATCAACACAGGTAAGTGAAGTAGTGCAAGTAAGATCATTAATGGTGCTGCAATATTGTTAGTTAAGCGGAAAAACATCTCTACTTTAACTCTAGTAGGGAGGTTATCATTTTTTAACATACGTCCTAGAAGCTTTATAGCTACTTGAATTAAGCCCTTGGCCCAGCGTCGTTGTTGAGCCTTAAAAGCATTAATTTCTACAGGTAGTTCTGCTGGAACATCTTCATCTAAAAGATAAACAAATCGCCAGCCCATTAGTTGAGCGCGATAACTTAAATCTGTATCTTCTGTTAAGGTATCGTGTTGCCAACCGCCAGAATATTCAATAGCTTCTCGTCTCCACATTCCAGCCGTGCCATTAAAATTAAAGAAACTACCAGAACGATTACGTGCCATTTGTTCAACAACAAAATGTCCATCTAGCATAATAGATTGAATTTTAGTTAACAGACTGTAATCACCATTGATATGACTCCAACGCATTTGTACCATACCAATTTTTTCATCAGTAAAATAATGGATCATTTTTTTGATACAATCTGGACGTGGAAGAAAATCTGCGTCAAATACAGCTACAAATTGACCTTTAGCACTTTTAAGACCTGCTTCTAATGCTCCTGCCTTAAAACCTGTGCGATCTGTACGGTGAAGATAAACAATATCAAAACCTTGTTTTTTATACTGTTCAACTACACAAGAAGCAATTGCTATAGTTTCATCTGTTGAATCATCCAAAACCTGAATTTCTAACAGTTCTCGTGGATAGTCTATTGCTGCTACAGATTCTATTAAGCGTTCGACTACATACATTTCATTGAATAACGGTAGCTGAACAGTTACTTTAGGTAGTTCAGAAAATTCTGTTTTCGGTTTAGGAGCGTGGGGAAGATAGCGAAAAAATAAATAAACTAATTTTAGTCGGTAAAATCCATATAAAGACAAAATAAAAAGGATGCCAAAATAAAGTGAAATAATCACTATGTCAAATGTATCCAAGCTATATAGAAAACTTATATTGTTGGTTTGTGCAAACTTTTCTAGTCCTGGAAGTAGTGGAACTTCGGGGCGGTAAATTTGCTCACTCTCTTGAATTGCTATAGGAAATAGCTTAAGTAGTGAGCTTATCTGTGTAAACATAAACTTATCAAAACCTCAATGGTGCAATAATTTGGATCAAGCGCAAAACAAATTAATTCTAGCGTTTTTACTAGAGGTGTCAATATCCTAACACATAAGGGATTTTACTATATGAGTAAACATAATATTATTTGGTAGTTAAAGAAAAAAATATATAATTACAGCTTTCAAAAATCTTTACACTAAGGATCGTCAAAAAATACTATAAATAAAGGCTGTTAGTTGTATTTAGCTAAGTGGGAGCTAACTTCATGAGTTTATTACGCTTTCTGCAATCAATATTTCTACTAGGGTTTTTAATCTTTTTCCTTAATTTAACTGTAATGGCTCAATTTAGTGGAGCAACTACAGGAACAATTACTGGAACGGTAAAAGATACCGATGGAAAAATCTTAGTTGGTGTTACTGTTGAAACAACACAAATAGAAACTAATCTAAAACGTACTGTTCAATTAAATGAAAAAGGTTTTTATCATTTGCTCCAATTACCTCCAGGTACTTATAAAATTAAGGCTGAATTGCCAGACTTTGAATCAAAAGAAGAAAATCTAGTTCTAACTATTGGAACAACAGCAATTATAGACTTTGAGCTAAGAGCAAAAGGAACAAGTGAAGTTGTTGAAATAAATTCAGAGAATTTGATATTCTCGGACAAAACCGAAAGTAGCACACAATTTCGCCGTCAAGATATCGAAGCTTTACCTATAAACCAACGGAATTTCTTACAATTTGCTACTCTTGCACCTCGCGTTGTACTTAGTCGTACTCCGGAAGCTTCTGTAGCTGTTAGTTTACTTATTTCTATTAATAATCAACCCTCACGCTTTAACAATGTTACTATAGATGGATTAAGTAATAATGATGCTAGTGTAGGAAATGTGCGTTCAACTTTTAGCCAGGATGTTGTACAAGAATTTCAAGTTGTTACAGACAACTACTCAGCCGAATTTGGCCGCGCCTTAAGTGGCGTTATCAATATTGTTACCCGTGGTGGGACAAATAAATTTAAAGGCTCGCTTTTTGGTTTAGGTCGCACAAAACAAACTTCTGCACGAAATGCTCTTTTTAGCTTTAAACCTCCTTTTGAGCGTTATCAATTTGGTAGTAGTTTAAGTGGCCCAATTAAAACAGATAAAGCTTTCTTTTTTGTTGGATTTGAACGTTTTACACAAAATCGTAGTCTGCTAATTACTGTACCTAACATCTTAGTGGAGTCTGCTAAAAGACGGGGCTTTTCTCTTAGCAATGGTTTTGTCCCTGTTTCTGTTGCTAATACTTATGTATTTGCTAGGGCGGATTATAATGTAACAAAAAATAATTCATTGTGGTTACGTTATAACTTAGATTCTAATTACAATGGAGAATTTGATGGTTTTGGTGGCAAGTCAGATTTAACCAATGGTGGCTTTTTAATTTTAGATAATCAAGCTATTGCATTAAATAATACTTATGTTAATCCTAATAAAAATTTAGTAAATGAAACACGCTTTCTTTATACAAAGCTAGACACAAATATTGCTCCTTATGGTGAAGGGCCAAGAGTTGCATTAAGTTCACCTGAAGGAGATGCTTTATTTGGTCGTTCTCGTCTTTTACCACAACCTAGACAAGATTCAATCTACCAATTTGTCAATATTGTTAGTTTAGTTAAAGGTAAGAACCAAATCAAATTTGGTACAGATTTTATTTACACCAAATCTACAGGAAAAATATCATTTTTTAGTCAAGGTAGTACATCGTTTAGGGATCTAGATTTTACAGAACTTTCAGGGATTCCTAACTTACCAAAGTTTAGTAGTCTAGAAGCTTTTGACCCAAGTTTACGTACAGCAGAACAAAAAGCTTTTGTTTCTTTTCTTTCTACAGCACTTCCTACAATGTTTGCTGGGTTTCCTAAAAACTTAGATTTAAGCGATTTTTCTTTACCAATATTTTTTACACAAGGTTTTGGCCCTGGCGAAATAGAAACTCCAACAAAGCAATTTAGTGCATTTTTCCAAGATGATTTTAGACTAAGAGAAAATTTAATACTTAAAGCTGGTATTCGTTATGACTTAAATCGAATAGGAGGATCACCTAAGAATAATGGAAATTTTAGCCCAAGGCTTGCTATTTCTTATCGCCCAATTTCTAAATTAAATGTTAAAGCAGCTTATGGGCTGTTTTTTGCTTCCCCTTTAAATGGGCCGGCTTCAGTGGTAAATAATTTTAAGGATGATAGATTTAGCATATTAACTTTAGTCTTTCCTTTTTCTTTGATTCCTTTTAATCTTCCTAACCGACGTTTTGAAGAAACAAATAAACCACCTACTCCATTTTCTGAGATCCCACAACTAAGTGTGGATTTTGTTTTTGATCCAAATTTACGTAGTAGTTACACCCAACAAGCTAAATTTGGTTTTGAATACCTCTTAAATAACACCACAAAGTTATTTGCAGATTACACTTTTATTAGAGGTATTAAGTTATTTGCAGCTAGAGAGATAAATCCAGTTATTAACCCTACTGACGATCCATTAACTAGCCAACTTACAGGAAGATTAAATACTAATAAAGGTTCTATTGTTGAATATGAATCAGCCTATGATAGTTATTACAATGCAGCTACTTTTGGAATAGAAAGAAACTTTTCTCGTGGAATTAGTTTATTTGCACATTACACATTTTCTAAAGCAATAGATAATTTTATTGATTTTACTAATACAGATATTTCGCCAATGGTTCCAAATAATGATAAAGGGCTTTCCTTACAAGATGCTCGAAGCACCTTTATTTTTTCAGGGGTTTGGCGATCTCAAAGCAAAAATCTATGGCTAAGGAATTTGCAAATTTCTTCGATTATGAATTTTACTAGTGGTAGACCTTATAATTTAGTTACAGATGACTTAAATAGAGATGGCGTTCCTGGGGATCGTCCTCTAGGCTTAGGTCGAAATGTAGGTATTACTCCAGGTTTTGGATCTGTTGATATGCGCCTGAGTCGTAGCTTAAAGCTCTCAGAAATACTAAAATTAGAAGTTTTAGTAGAAATATTTAATTTTTTTAATAAGCCAAATTTAACAACAGGGGCTGATGAAAGTTTTTTACCTGATGCACAAGGTAAATTTAACTTACCTGCTAAAAAAGGTGGTAGATTTATTTTACCTCCTGAAAGAAGGCTTCAAGCCTTTGATCCTAGACAAGTACAATTTGGATTTCGACTTTCTTTCTAATAACTTAATTTATTTTAGCTGGGATAGTTCAACACGCCTTAGCATAAAGTCTATAGCTTTTTCTAGATTTTGTTTTTCTAGTACTATAGCTTTAGGAAATGTTTGTGCTAAAACTAGCTTTTCTGCTAGCAAAAAACATAGATAATTGCCCGAATCCACATAATTTTCGCTTATGTTGCTATCTAATTTGCTATTTAAGCCAAAATAGTTTTGATAAATATCTTTTGTTGGAGCATTTAAGTTTGCTCTTAAGTTTTTAGCAACCGTTTGTAAGGAAATTTTGGTTATTTTGTCATTAAAATCTAGTTGTAGAATCTCACCTTTGTTAGTTTCTGGATTTAATAGACTTGCAATATAACAAGCAAGCCCCTCTTGCCAAATAAAATCATATAAAGGCTGCTCAAAATTTAAGTGTTTAGCATTTACTTGAAATTGCTGATGATAAAGATGAAAAAGCTCATGATGAAAAATAGGCCAAAAATTAATATTTTGATCATTCTTAAATGCTATAGAATCTAATCCAAAAATCAAAGCCTGCTCATTATTAATAATAGTTTGTTTTGAAATAAAACTTGTTAAAATAGGTACAAAATAAATAGTTCCTTTCCAACGAAAATCAGGAAATCGGCTTAGAAAATTTTCTTCATTAACTTCAAAATTATTAACTATTTGATTGCTTATCTTTTGTAATTTTAAGATATGTTTTTTTAAGTCAAATAAAAAAATAGTTAGTTTAGCATTAATTTCAGATTCAAAATTTGCTTGTGAAACTCCTAAATTATTAGCATTAAAAATATCAGGATATTGTTTAATAAATATCTCATAAAGCTCTTTAGTTTGTTCCTTTATATCTTTATTTTTAACTTGCTCATAAATTTGCCAAAATCTTGGCATTAGGTTTATAACTTTGTATGGACTAGTAAAATTTGCTGGTAATATTACTTTTGGTAAAATTAGTTGATTATAGTTAATAAATGTTGATTTATTAGGATAATAACCTTGCCTAGTTCTAATTTTAATATCTTCATTGATATCTTCATTGTTTATTTTATTAAGTTTTAGTGATATTTTACGAAAGGTTTCACTAGTGCTAACACTAGGGGTAAAAGCTAGGCTATAGCGAGTTCGTAAATGCTCAATTTGGGCATTCATTTTTTCTAAAAAGTTTTCTTTATTGGTTGTGTTAACTTCGCCGCCTGTTTCACTAGCAAAAATACTAATACTGCTTTTAGAAAAAAGCTTGCTAATTAAAATTTGATCCGGTGTTTGCCTTACGCTTAATTCTGTTGCTAGCTTATTTCCAAAGCTACCAAATATTAACCCTGTTACAGTTGCACCAACTTGATAGAGTTGCTCAAGGGTTTCTTCCTTAGTAGCAAGATTTCCATTTGTAAGCAGTGGTTCAGTAGAAAAATTGCTAGTAATAACAATAATTGCACGCCGTCCAACAGGGTTTTTAGCTCGTTTCATTTGCTGGGCAGCCTGAAAAATTGCTTCTCGCTGAAAAATTAGCTTACCTGGAATTTCTGGAAGTTTAGTAATTTGTTTAATTACTGTTCGTCTATCTTTGGTAAAATCCTGTACTAGTTGAGTTTGTGAGCCATAAGCCATTATTGCTACTTCATCTTCTGCACGAATATATTTAGTAATAGGCCATTCTTCAGGACGTAATTTTTCTAGTAAGGGCGAAAGAGTTTTGCTAACTTCAAAAAGAAAAATTATTGATAAAGGTAAGGATTCTTCCTTAAAAAAAGTTATTTCCTCTAAAGTGTTTTCATCATAGAGGATAAAGTTTTCTTTCTGTAATCCACTAATGGTTTTATTAGTTTTTTGGTCAATTACTTGGGCATCAAGTACAACTAAATTAGTATTAAACTTAATTATATCTTCTTGTTTTTCAACTACTTGGCTATAAGCTAAAGAAGGTATTAAAAAAATTATTATTGCAAATAGACGAATCAGCATAAGTTGACCTAATTTTAAGATTAAAGGGTTGTTAATCAGGTTTTAACGCAGAAAATGCTTAAGAGTTCATCAAGGGAGGACGATAAAAAATTAAAAACACAATTAAATTTGAGGTTTTTTAATTTTACGGCTGCTTTTACGACAATCTGGGCAAATAATAGTTGAATTAGCTACTAAACTTCGTCCTACTTCTTGGCCGCAAATCTCACAATTAACAGGATAAGTTTTATTTGGCTTTTTGTTAGCCTTTGATTTATTTGTATTTGCTGTTTGAGGCTCTGACAAGTCTGCCATCATAGCTTGAAAAATTTCTGGTATAGGGTTGTTGGGGCTACTTGGCACTACTTTTTTGCTTATCTCTAAACTAGGAAGTTTATTGGTGACAGCTTTTTTATTTGTATTATTAACTAAATTGATGGGTTGTGCTGGAAGTGATGAAGGTGTTGGATAGCTTTCTTCTACAATATCATTAATTATAGGAGTATCTACATCTAATAACTCCATATCTATTTGCTTATTATCCAAAGACTTACCCATATAAACATAAACCCTGCTACTAACAGAATTTAGTTCTTGAGCTAGTACCATTACGCTTTTAGGTCTTTGCGCTGGATTTTTGGCTAATGCGTGCATTACAACCGCATTTACATCTATAGGAACATTTGGATTAATTTCATAAATTGGACGTGGTATTTCTGTAGTTTGTTTCATTGCCAAAGCTATAGGAGTGTCAGCATCAAAAGGTGGAATGCCTGTTAGTAATTCATAGGTGATTACCCCTAGGCTGTAAATATCTGATCTAAGGTCTACCTCTTTACCATAACATTGTTCTGGGGACATATAATGAGGTGTTCCTACTACCATGCCTTGACGAGTTAAATTTCTTTCTTGTTCATCAATTTGATTTTTTAGTTTTGCAATACCAAAATCTAAAACTTTTACTACTTCTTCTTCACTTTCCTTTTGTAAAAAAATATTGTCAGGTTTTAAGTCACGATGAATAATATTTCGTTTGTGTGCTGCATGTACTCCTGAACAGACCTGTTGGATTACCCAATTAGTATTTGCTACAGAAAATCTTGCTAATTCTCTTAGCCTACGTCTTAGGGTACAGCCTTCTAAAAATTCCATCACTAAATAAACAGTATTATCTTTAGTGACACCAAAATCAAGCACAGCTATTGCGTTGGTATGACGAATTTGCATTGTAGCCTGTGCTTCACGTCGAAAGCGTTCTATAGAATTTACATCAGATACAAGCTCCTGGTGCATAATTTTAATTGCTACAGGAATGCTTAAATGTAGATGGGTAGCTTTATAAACATTACCCATTCCACCTTCAGCTATCTTACTGTCAATACGGTATTTATTGTCTAGTATAGTATTTAAGTAGGGTTCAGTTTCAGTAAAATTAGTTAGACGGTTGCCGTCATAGGGGCAAAAAATGGTATCTTCTGGATACTCTCTTATGCAAGTTGCACAGATTTTCATAAATTCACCCCAAAAAATTGCTATTTTACCCAATTAGAAGAAATTTTTATATCTACCACTACAGGAACATTATGAATGAATTCTTGTCCTGCTGTCACCATTTCTTTCTCTATTTCTTTGGCTAATTCTTCCGCCTGCTCGCTTACCACTTCTAAAACTAGTTCATCATGTATATTATTGATTAATTTAGCAGGTTTATTAGCCAATGCTTTATGTAGCAGCATCATAGCGCGTTTGCTAATATCGGCTGAAGTGCCTTGTATTGGCATATTTTTTCCTAATCTAATTGTTGCTGATTGGCTTGTAGGATCGTCACTATCAAAATCAACATACATTAACCTTCCAAGTCTTGTGCGGGACTCTCTTGTTTCCAATGCTGTTTGTCCTGCTTTTTTAAGCCAATTAGCAACTCCACTATAAGTATTAAAATAGCGTTCAATTAGTCGCTCTGATTCTGCAAATGGGCGGTTAATTCTATTAGAAAGACCTTGCGCACCCATTCCATAAATTATCCCATAATTAAGTTGTTTAGCAGCAGCACGATGCTCAGGGCTAACGGCACTTAATGGAATATTAAACATTTGACTAGCAGTAATACAATGAAGATCTGCCCCACTACAAAAAGCTTTTATTAAGACCTTATCATCTGCCCAATCAGCTAAAATACGCAGTTCTATTTGAGAATAATCAGCAATAATCAATTTATGACCTGGTGCAGCTATAAAACAGCTACGATAATCTGCTGTGTGTGGAATTTGTTGTAGATTAGGCTCATGACAAGATAGCCGCCCTGTTGGTGTCCCTATTTGAAAAAAACTAGCATGAATTCTTCCTGTTATTGGGTGAATAAACTTTAACATCCCTAAACCATAGCTAGATAAAGCTTTTTGTAAACTACGGTACTCCAAAAGCTGTTCTAAAATGGGAAATTCTTGAGACAAGTGATGTAAATTTACACTTTTGGTATCAATCAAGGGAATACCTAAGCGTTTTAATGCTTCCTGAACTTGTGAGGGGCTATCTAAATTAATATTAGATTCACCAAAAAGGCTCATTTGAAGGTCAACCGGCTCTAAAGCTTGTCTAAGCACGCTAGCTACAGCCGCGTGTTTTCTTTCTGTCTCTGCTACAATTGCTTGCCAATGTTTAGCATCTAGCAACACTCCAGCAAGTTCCATATCTGCAATAGCTTCAATGGAGTCAAATTCAAGTTCTGCTGTTTCTAAAATCCCTAATTCACAAAGCTTTAGCAGTTGCACTTTGTAAAGTTGGCAGGTAATTAATGAATCATTAGCAGCATATTCTATTTGGCTTTCGCTTAAGTTTTCTGCCCAATTGCTAGTTTGTTCTGTTTTATCTACTCCAATATTAAGAAAACGTAGCGCAGTTTGTGCCAAACTATGAGATTGTCCTTCTCGTCCACCAGAAATTAACTTGCTAGCTAACATTGTGTCAAAAATAGACTTAATAGTTAAACCTAAATGATGCTTAATCATTTTTAGGTCAAACTTAGCATTATGTAATACTTTGATAGGAGTTTCTGCTAAAAATAAACCTTTTAATTCTTGGGCTAGAGTAGGAGTCTTAAATAAATCTATGATAAAGGCTTGTTTGGTATTTGAAAGCTGAATTAACCTTAATTTGCTAGTGTAAGGATCTAGTCCAGTTGTTTCTGTATCTAGCCCAATAGCTTCAGATTGTCTTAATATTTCCAGTGCTAGTTTTAACTCTGCCAAAGTTTTTATTATTTTTATTTCTCTCATCCCTCTTAATCAGCGCGGAAACTCCACTCTTTAGGGCGGAGAGGAGCGCCATCTCCTTATAAAAAGAAAATAAAGAGGAAGAGTTAAACTTCCTCCTTAAAAACTAAAAAGAAGTGGATTACTCCACAAATCTCCGCTTGCGCGGGTAAAGTTGGCCTCGACAAAGTTACTAGTCAGTACACCCAATAAGCACTACCACTATACCCTTGCAGTTTTTTAACTTACTGGTTACAGAGCTTTGAACTGGCACGCATCCCAAGGTGTGTTCTTTAACTCTTCTAATAACGTAGCTTCACCTACAGCTTAGTCTGGTCACGTGGACTTCTTGGCTTTTACCCCAACAAGCCTAGTCCTTTATGGCTAGGTAAGTGACTTTCTATTAATCCCAAATGATAAAACACAAAAAGCGATAATAAACTTTCTTATGTTTAACTGCCACTTAAAAATCAATGCACCAAAAAAAAAAGTAGGATATACTTGCAAAAGCATCAAAAAAAGAAATTTTTAACAGGGTATTTTTGTGAGTAACGAACGTCGAAAATACTATAGAACTCCATTGCTTTTACCTATAGAAGTCTATAGTTACGCTTGTGAGCGAAGCCGCTTTTATGAAAAAACGGAAACTATGAATGTAAGTCCACTAGGGGCTTCCTTCCGCTTACATAACATAGTTGATGTAGATGATATTGTCCGACTTGTTTTACCAATGCCTGAACAAATGCGGCTTTATGATCAAAATTTAGCTACATATCAAATTTATGCTCAAGTAAGACGTGTTAGACCAAGAGGAGATGGATTTGTAAATGTTGGTGTAGCTTTTATTTCTAAAGACCCTCCAGAAGTAGAAGTTAATGAGCCTATCAGAGCCTCAGAACCAACACCAGAAATAGCTATAACTCCACCTATTATTAATGAGGTCGAAAATTCAGATGTGTTTGCTACTCGTCCCTTAGGGCCACAAGGTTTAATTAGAGCATCCTTAAACACTCCTAACCCTTTAGCTAACCGCTTAAGACCTCCTTCGGCTCCAGTACCTGTTGTTCCTGCTCTTGTTAATACTCCTGCAAAAGTTCCTTCTACGCCGTTAAATGATTTACCTGTTAAACCTGCGGCTATCTCTGCTTCACTACAAAATTCAATTGATGCACAAGATCCATTAACTACCAATCCAAATACCAAACCTTCAGTTATTTTAACACCTGCTCGTGAAAGTTCTTCATCTAACTTAAAACATCCAACTATTGCCCAGAGTATGCTCAACAATGACCGCAACGAGCCTAGAGCAAAATTAAGGCTAAGTTTAAGTATTCGTGGATTAGACAAAAGTGGACAGTATTTTGTGGAAGTTATTCAAACAGAAGATGTTAGCAAACATGGAGTTTGTTTTATGCTCTGTAAACACGAACTAGAACCAAACTCTATTGTTGAAATAGTTGGCTTTCAAGGTAAATTTCATGCCCAAGGCGAAGTAAAACACATTAACTATAATCAGGTTGATAAAACCTATCGTGTAGGGATCCGTCTTTTAGGTCAACCTAATAATTGGATTGTAAAATAATTTCTTTGAGTTATTATGCTTCGGTAATTTTTTTGATTTGTACTCGTCCGCGTAAATGATTAGTTAATTGCTCAGATATGTTAGCTTGCTCTACGGCTAATAACTTTATGCTTATTACTAGACCTTTAGCAGTATATTCCGTACCTACAATAGTTAACTCAGAATGATTCTCTATAAAATAATAAAGGCTATTTTGCTCACTAAAAGCAACTTCTACTGCTATAACTATAGTAGGTTGAATTAATACACTTTGAGCCGCTTTTAGTACTGCTGATGCTCCACCTCCATAAGCCCGAACTAACCCGCCAGCACCTAGTTTTGTCCCACCATAATAACGAGTTACTACTACGCAAACTTGCTCTAAATTTGAGCCTAGAATTGCTTGTAAAATTGGTTGTCCGGCTGTCCCAGCAGGCTCTCCATCGTCGTTAAATCTATATTCATTAGGTGAAATTCTATAAGCCCAACAATTATGTGTTGCATCCAGGTGTTTTAACTTAATAGATTGTATATAACTCATTGCTTCTACTGCCGAAGTAACACGCTCACAACGAGAAATAAATGTTGATCCCTTAATACTAGTAGTAACCTCAGAACTACTAGCAATAGTGAAATATTCACGATTTGTTGACAATTTGTTGCTCCAAGTTGTTTTAGACAGCCTATTATAGCTTACCTATTACAAATATATCTGCTATTGTTTTTTCTATTTTTGTTTAACTTTCAAAATGAGGTCTTTATGTTGCTGGCTCCAAAACAATCAAAAAATATATCAAACTTTAGCAATTTATTAATTTTGAGTCTTTTTATTATATTGCTATTTACTACATCTATAGCGTGTAAAAAAAATCTTTTTTCAAAAGATGCTAATGATAATAAAACTAGTGCTGTTGAGACTGATAAAAAAGTAGAAATTAGAAATTTAAGTTATAGCGTTGAATTGCAAGAGTTTATAGAAGATAAAAAACAGGATACTAAAATACTTCTACCAGGAAAAATAGCTTATAAGGATAAAGACCAAATTAGATTACGGCTAAAAGCCAATTCTGAAGGCTATATCTACTTAGTGCAAGAGACTAGCGAACTACTTGATAAAGATCAAAGTTTAGCAAAATATGTCTGGCTATTTCCGTTAGAAAAAAAGAGAAATCTTTTAGAAGCTGATCAAGAAATCAAAATGCCTGAAGCAGATTTACAAGGTTTACAACTAGCACCAAAAGCAGGTGGAAAACTTTGGCTTGTTTTTGCAGAAAATAAATTAATGGGTTTAGAAATGATTAAAATGACTGCAAATGACCGTAAAGACCCTGTAGTAACAGACTTAGAAACTTCCCAAGCACTAAAACAAATGCTAGAAAAATATTCTGTTGGTAAAAATGAAAAAACAAGCTTAAAAGTAGATGAAAAAAATCGGCTTTCTGAAATTGCTTCTTCAGAAGCCATAATGACTGTAGCTATAGATTTAGAGTACAAAAACTAAGGTGACAAATGACAGAGCGTTTAGACCATGATCGGCTGTTTAAGGAATTATTAAGAGTTTTTTTTGTAGAGTTTTTAGATTTATTTTTTCCAGAAATATTGCAAGATATAGACAAAAACTCTATAACTTTTCTTGATAAAGAAATCTTTGTAGATGTTACATCAGGAGAAAAACATGAGGTAGATTTAGTAGCTAAAGTTAAATTTCTAGGCAAAGATGCTTTTTTTCTTGTACATTTAGAAAATCAATCTGAAGCAAGAGGTGGCTTTAATCGTCGAATGTTTCGCTATTTTTCCCGCCTACTTGATTTATATGAGTTACCAATTTACCCAATAGCAATTTTTTCTTATCAAGAACCAAAACGCCCAGAAATAGACAATTACAAAGTAGATTTTCAAAACTTTAATGTCCTATCTTTTCATTATCGAGTAATACAATTAAACCGACTTAACTGGCGAGATTATGTTAATAAACCTAATCCTATTGCTAGTGCTTTGATGGCTAAAATGGATATAAAACCAACAGAGCGAGCCAAAGTTAAATTGGAATGTTTAAGATTGCTTGTTACACTTAAACTTGATCGAGCAAAAATGCAACTTATCTCAGGCTTTGTAGATACTTACTTAAAACTAAATGCTGAAGAATTAAAAATATTCAATCAACATATAGAAGAAATAATTCCTCAAGAAAAGGAACAAATTATGGAAATAGTAACTTCTTGGATGGAACAAGGAATTCAACAAGGAATTCAACAAGGAATTCAACAAGGAATTCAACAAGGAAAAACAGAAGAAGCCTTATTGTTAGTATTACGTTTGCTAAAAAAACGCTTTAATGCAATTGATGCAGGGTTAGAAGCTAAACTTAGCCAATTGACTTTAGAAGAAATTGAAGAATTAAGTGAATCTCTACTAGATTTTTCTAGCTATGAAGATTTAACAAACTGGCTAAATCTTCATAACAAAGAGGGTTAAAAGATCAATTATTTACAGATTGCTTTAATAGTTCAACTATTTCTTTACGACCATCACGATCAGCAATAGAAATAGCTGTATCACCATTTAGATCTTGAATAGAAACATCTGCTCCAGCTTTAACTAGTATTTTTACTGTTTCTGGATAAGGATATTTATCAATAGCCAACATTAAAGCTGTTTGTCCTAGGGAATCTTGCTTGTTTATATCTGCACCAGCTTCTATAAATGCTTCTACGAGTTCATTTTTACCTACTAGAGCCAACATCATAAGCGGGGTTCTACCTTCTTCATTAGTAATATTTAAGTCTATACCAGCTTTGATTAAAGCTTTAATAAGTTCTGGGTTTTCCTTTTCCATTGCTAACATAAATAGATGTTGGCCTTTAGAATCAGCTAAATTAACATTAGCCCCTTTTTCAATTAATTTTACTGCAATTGGGATACGATTACTTTTAATTGCCTTAAGTAAAGCACTTTGACCTTGGCTATCTACAGTATCAATTTGCGCTCCAGCAGATATTAAAACTTCTATTGACTCAGTAGACGCAAAAGCAGAGCCAAAAAAAGAAGATACTCTCATTAAAGGAGTCTCACCAGCGTTGTTAGCTGTATTTGGATCTACTCCATAACTTATCAATTTTCTAATCATGTTAGGAGTAGTAAACCATCCATTTGTTAATAAAGTATTGCCTTGCAAATCCAATTTGATGTTGGGATCAATGCCTAAACCTAAAGCTAGCTCTAAAATTCTGGGATCACGCCCACCTAGAAAAATAGCTTCTAAAGCAAATTGTTCTTTTTCTTCTTTTGGTAAATTTTGAGCAGCAACAAATAATAATTCAATTACTGGACTAATAGGATATCTACCAGATGGAACATCTTCAACTACAAGAAAAGCCATTTTTTGTTTAGAGGAAAATTCAGAAAATGCAGTGCGATTTTTGTTATTTCTAATTTGTATATCTGCATTATGTTTTATTAATAGAGAAACTAAATCTACGGCTTCTAAATTAGTAGCTAAGATTAATGAAGTATTACCATCTTCATCTTGAACATCAACATTAGCACCTTTTTCTAAAGCTTTTTTGGCTTGATCAAAATCTTGTGACTTAACAGCTTTTAAGAGTTGACTATCAAAAGCCGTTTTAGCTTTTTTAGGGGTTTTAGCTTTTTTGTTAGGAATTTTAATAGATTTGCTTTCTGTAAAAACTTGTGCTGATGTAAGTGTTGGAAAATAAAGAAATGCTAGTGTTAAAGCAAACGTTAGTTGATAAAAAGTTTTGTTTTTTAGAAAAATCATTTTTTCTCACCCTCCCATCAATATGGTAATGCTAAAAGGTTGTTAGACTAAAAAACTGCTAATTTAGTTCCAATAAATTTCCGAAAAACTTGCTAACTATTAACTAACGACTATTAACTAGCTATTTCTGATAGAAATAAGGATAATCCATTTGGGTGGCAATTTTTTCTCTTACATCTTTTCCTGCTAATTTTTCTACTAAATATAACCCAACGTCTATTGCAGAGGACACCCCACGACTAGTAATTATATTTTCCTCGTCAACAATTCTAGTGTTTTCTACTGCTAAGCAATATGGTTTTAGCTCTTCAAATGCAATTGGATGTGTAGTAGCCTTTTTGTCAACTAAAAAGCCTGCTGCCCCAAAAATTACTGAACCTGTGCAGACAGAAACTTTTAGTTTTACATTTTTAGCCGTCTTGATCCATGCAATAAATTCGCTATTTTCTTTTAGTTCTCTAGTGCCAAACCCACCAGGAATTATCAAGATATCATAGCTATTTAATGGCTCTTTAACTTTTGTAGCTAAAAATTGTAGTCCTCGGTCGTCTGTTATAGGATTTTCTTCATAAGAACACACATCCCAAGTTAAATTAGGCATAAATCCCATAGATTTTAACCTAGTAACAGGATCATAAACCCCAATAAAATCTAGCGATGTCATTTTATTAAAGATAATAAAGGCTATTTTCATGTGTTTGATTTAGCTTTCTTAGTTGCTAAAAATAGCTTTTAGATTTGCTATTAGCTCATTATTTTCATCTACTGTTCCAACACTAAAACGAACAAAATTATTAAGCATTGGATAGCGGCTAACATCACGGGCTAAAATGCCTTGTTCTTGGAGTTTAGACATTAATTCTAAAGGGGCAATCACTGTTTCTGTAAGAATAAAATTAGCTTGTGAGGGAATTGGTCTTAAACCATTGATTTTACTTAGTTCTTGAAAAAGTCTTTCTCTCTCGTTAATTAAATTGTCAATAATTGGGCTAAGTAACTCAAAACGCTCCATTGCTACAATCGCCGCAGTAAGCGAGAAAAAATTTAAGTTATAGGGTAATTTGGCTTTAGCAATTTCTTTTGCTAAATCTGGATGGGATAATAAATAGCCGACTCTTAAACCAGCCATTGCCATAGCTTTAGAAAATGTACGTAGTACAACTAAATTATTAAATTGTTTTAAGAGTGGTACAACCGTATGACGAGAAAACTCATGGTAGGCTTCATCTAAGATTACTAATCCAGAAAAATTACTTAATAATTCTATTAGGTCTGCATCTTTAATTACACAGCCTGTAGGGTTATTAGGAGAGCAAATAATCACTAAGTCAACGTCTTGAGCCTTTTGTTTAATTTTTTCTATATCATATTCAAAAGTATTTGTTAACGGGATACTAATAACTTCACCGCCTAAAGTTTCTATTAGCAACCGATAAAGCGTAAAAGTAGGCTCAGAAATTAAAACTTTTGTTCCTTGACCAACTGTAACCGTAAGCAAAGCTTGAATTAGTTCATTTGAACCATTTCCAGCTAAAACGCCATCAGCCCGCCAATGAGAAAACTTTGCTAAAGCTACTAGTAAATCTACTGGCACAAAAGTTGGATAACGCGACCAAGGACGATTAGCTAAACGTGTTAAAACTTCGGTTTTAATTTCTTCTGGCATGTCATAAGGATTTTCATTTTGGTTAATTTTAATTTGACACTCAGGAGCATTTAGCGTGTAAGCAGAAAGTTTTTTTACTTGTGATTTAATTTTATCTAGTGGATTAGGCATTTTGTTTGTTATTAAAAGATCTTGACAACTTAGTTGCCAAGATCGAATTAAAAATTCTATAAAAGTTATTCATCATCATCCATCAAAGGTAATTTAAAGCCTGGAATGGCTGAAAGTGGGCGAGTCGCTCGCTGTTCGGCTTGATCCATTTCAAAACGTACCATTGCAGCACGAGCATGACCTAATAGACCTTCGCTTTCGGCTAAACCTACTACAGCAGCAATAGTTTTCTCTAACTTTGCTTTATTATACTTAATAATATTAGTACGTTTAACAAAATCATAAACTCCTAAAGGTGAGAAAAATCGAGCCGTTCCACCTGTTGGGAGAACATGATTTGGCCCGGCTAAGTAATCTCCAACAGCTTCACAGGAATAAGGGCCTAGAAAGATTGCTCCTGCATTAGTAATATTAGCTGCTACTTTTTCTTCGTCATTTACCATTATTTCTATATGTTCTGGTGCAATATGATTTGCTAGTCCGCAAGCTTGTTCTAGTGAACTTACTACAAAAATAGCACCATATTTTTCTAGTGATTTTTCTGCAATGTCTTTACGTGGCAAGACAGATAAACGTTTTTGGACTTCTATTTGTACTTCTCTAGCATAGGCTGGATTAGTGGTAATTAGAATGGCTGATGAAGACATGTCATGTTCGGCTTGAGATAAAAGGTCTGCTGCAACATATCTAGCAGGAGTTTCTGAATTTGCAATTACTACAATTTCGCTTGGCCCAGCAACACTATCAATGTCTACTGTCCCATAAAGCATTTTTTTAGCAGCAGTTACATAAACATTTCCTGGCCCAACAATTTTATCTACTTTAGGAACTCTCTCTGTTCCAAATGCTAATGCTGCAATAGCCTGCGCTCCACCTATTGAGTAAACTTCTGTTAAGCCAAGTTCATTAAGTGTTGCTGCTATCACAGGATTAGACATAAAAGTTGTAGGAGGTGTAACAACTACAATCTTTTTAACTCCAGCCATAATTGCTGGAACTGCATTCATAATTAATGTTGAAGGATAAGCTGCTTTTCCACCTGGTACATAAAGCCCAACGCTATGAAGTGGAATAAGCCGTTGACCAAGTGTTACTCCATCTTCATCAGTAAATTCCCAAGATTGCTGTAATTGATGTTTATGAAATGCTTTTACATTTTCGATTGCGCGTCGGATAAAACCTGTTAATTGTGAGCTTACTTGAGAGGCTAAGGTTTGAATTAAATCTGGATCAACACGCAAATTAGCTGGAGTAATGGCAATTCCATCAAAACTTTGAGTAAAATCACATAATGCTTCATCCCCTAAAGTGCGAACCTGTTCAATTACATTAGCTACTTTAGCTAAAAGCTCTGGTTCTAAAACCAAATTACGATTTAAGATAGCTGTTAAGCGAGGATGGCTAGCTGTTTGGCTAAGGTTTACTATTTCTATCATAAGTTAATGGCCTATTTGATTTTGTGAAATTTGTTTTTCTTTTAATAAATCTATTAGCTCTATTATAGCATCTCGTTTAAGTTGAAAACTTGCTCGATTGGCGATTAGTTGAGCAGTTGTTTTGGTGATGATTTCTTTTACTTCTAAACCGTTTTCTATAAGTGTTTGACCTGTTTCTACTAAATCAACTATATAGTCTGCTAGTCCAAGTAAAGGTGCTAATTCAACAGAGCCTGAAAGCTTAATAATCTCTATAGCTAGACCACGAGATTGAAAATATTCTGTAGCAATACGGGGATATTTACTAGCAACTCGTAATACTGAAAATTTACTAATGTCTTTTTCGTGGGTTTTTCCTGCAACTGCAATACGACAATAACCAAACCCTAAATCTAAAGGTTGATGTACGTCGGCAATAGTCTCTAATAATACATCTTGACCACAAATTCCAATATCTGTTATTCCATGTTCAACATAAACAGGGACATCTGAGGGTTTTACAAGTACAAAATTATATTTTTGGTTTTCGTCTGTTAGCAATAATCGTCTAGAGTTTAGTTGCTCTGAAGCAATATTAATACCTACTTTATTAAAAAGTTTCATTGCCTCATCTTGCAAACGGCCCTTAGCTAATGCAATAGTCAAATTAGTCATTATATTTATCTACTTTTTTCTAGCTGCCTTTTCTGCACTTGAATCTTTTTCTTCTGGTGCTGCTGCAACAACTTCTGTGCTGCTGCTTGTATGTGAAGAGGGTAAGTCATAATTAAAAATTTCTTTTACTCTTTGGTCATAGAATTGTTCCCATTCAACTAAAAAGCGTTGTTGAATATCGGGTGGGAAGGCGCGATTGGTACGGATTTGTTTAACACGCTCTGCATAAATTGCTTGAAGGGTGGCTAAAGTTTCAGCATCTTGATGAAATTCTGCTTGGATTTGTTCTAACGTTTTTTTCATGTTACCTCTTTTTTATTTTGTAAAAGTAAGCACCAATGAAAGGCTATTTTTTGGCTTGCTTTTTAATATCTTGTTCTAAGCGTTTTATATCATAAGATTGATACCATTTTTCTAAATTTGTTAACTTTTCTTTTTGTTTTTCTGTTAAACGCTTGCGTTTATTTATAGCTACAATACATTGATTTACTTTTTTAAGCCTAACAAACATATCTTCTAAAGGCATATCTTCAATAACTTCAATCTCATAGAGCAAGCCCCAGGCCAATTGAATTTGTTTATCTATGGATAATCTACTAATTTGCATTTGCCCTAGGCTCCTAAATTAAAAAAGATAAAATAACACGGAAATTTGTCTAGGAAAAATGGTCTGAAAGATATCTTTGCTGGCAAGATCTGTAAACATAATGTAAAATTTTTGTCAAATCATAAACCTACCTTTTGCAAGCAATTTTAGGAGCAAAAAATAATGAATAAAATCGTATGGGCTGCATTAATTCTAGCTGCCTCGGCTGTTAGTCCTGCATACGCACAACAACAACCGTTAGTAGCTGAACAAATAACTAGAGATAACGCTGCAACGCGCCTTTTTTCAGGCTCAGATCCCAATGGTGGAATTGGTGACTGGTATCTTTCTAATGGCAAAGTAGAAGCAATTATTGATAATGTCGCATTTCAAGAAGATTTATTAAGAATCGCAAATATTGGCCGACCACAACAAAACGGTATAGCTCCCACAGGAGGCACTCTAATTGATTTAGGGCTAGTGGGAAAAAATAATGATCAATTTAATTCAATGTTTCAAGTTTGTAATATTGACCCTTCTAACACGTTTTTCTATACAGGTATTAAATCAGTTTCTACAGATAATCTTGCAAGTATTGTAGTAGATGGAATAGTTTTATTTACAGGAGTTTCTACTTTACCAGGTACAGGCGGCCCTGGCCCAACTTTAGTTGGTCAAACTGTTTATTCTATTGCACCTGGAGATGATTTTATTACCGTAACTAGCACCATTATAAATAATGGTACTGCTCCAGTCCCACTTTTTAACGTAACAGATGCTTTTCCCCTTGTAGGACGTTCAATTTTACCTTTTGCTCCATTCCCTAATCGTGGATTTAATGCACCTAATTTAATCCTTAATGCTACTGGTATTGCTGCTGCATTAGGAACATTTCCTTATGTTTCAATGGTAGGAAATGTTCGTCCAGAAGATGGAATAATGGACACAGTTACAAAAGATAGTTGTGGTGAAGTTGCTTATGGGGTGACAGCCGTAAGTAGTGCTATTGATCCAGATGGCCCGGCTGGGCCAAATGCGCCAGTTGTTACAAACCTTCCAATACTTCTAGGTGTTGCAAGTGCTGAAGTTACAGCAACAGGAAATCCTTTTAACCCTGCTCAATCTCCAATGGTTGCACCTGGTGCTTCATTTAGTTACACTCGACGAATTTTTGTTGGTGAAAGAAATGATGTTGCTTCTGTGTCAGATCCTATTTTTAGACGTGCTTTTCCTGCTGCTGCACTTGGTACTTTAACAGGTGATATTGATTCAATGGAAGGTACAGACCTTGAAGCTAATATAATCATTACAGGTGCTTTATCACCATTCTTTTCCGCTACAACAACTTTACCTGTAACCCAAGTGCGTACAGATAAAACAGGTAAGTTTTCAGCTACTTTACCTGCTGGAGAATATACTTTAAGCATAGTTTCACCTAATAGAGATGACTTAAATGGAGTAAAAGTTACTGTAGCACCTGGCACAACTACAACAGCCACTATTCCCAAACTTAGTGCAGCAGGTTCAGTAAGTTTTACTGTTGCTGAAAAGGGGCAACCCGTTCCAGCTAAATTAACTTTTGTTGGTATAGAAGGCACACCAAAACCAGACTTTGCTAGATTTTTTGATGCTAGAATATTTGACCCAATGACTGGCAACACAATGCTAGATTTACAAGCTAGCACATTTACTAGCACACCAGCTGCTAACTTTGTTTTTACTAGCACTGGAAGCGGTAAACAAATCCTTAAGCCAGGTCGCTATCAAGTAATTGCTTCTCGTGGCCTAGAATATACCATTGCCCAACAAACAATTACCGTTACTGCTGGTCAAGAAACTAGTATGAATTTTGCTCTTGAACGTGTAGTTGATACTAAAGGCTTTGTTTCCGCAGATTTCCACGTCCATTCAGGTAAAAGCTTTGATGCCTCTGTTCCAATAGAAGACCGTATTCGTAGCTTTGCAGCAGAAAATGTTGAAGTAGTAGTCTCCACAGAACATAACTATATTGCTGATTACGGCCCAGTTGTTAGCAAGTTACTTCTAAACAAGTTTATGAAAACTGTAGTTGGTGATGAAATGACTACTAGCTTGCCTACACCACTATTTCCACAAGCTTTTGGTCATCATATCGCTTTCCCATTACTAGAAGATCCTTTTGCTCCTAGACGTGGCGCACCATTTACCGAATATGTCCCAGCAGCAACATTTTATGACCGCGTTAAAATGATGAACCCAGGTGTAAAACAAGTAATCCAACTTAATCATCCTCGAGCAGGTGTTGCAGGTCTAACCCTAATTGGACTATTTAATATTATTAATTATAGTCCTACTAGACCATTACCTATTGCTTTTACTGTGGGTAGCCAACTAGGTACAACAACTAAGAATATTGACTTTGATGCTATGGAGCTTTACAACGGTGATAGCATTGGTGGCTATCAAGTAACTCGTAATGATTGGGTAGGGTTAATTAACCAAGGCTTTATTAAAACTGCTACAGCCGTGTCTGACTCACATCGTGCCGTAGTAGAAACTCCAGGTTTTCCAATAAGCTATGTTGCTAGCCCAACCGATGACCCAATGGCAGTAACAGATGATATGGTGACAACTGCTGTGCTAGCTCGTAATGTGGTAGGTACATCAGGGCCGTTTATTCGCTTTAATGTTCAAGGTCAACCTGTAGGCTCAATAGTGACTAAGAGAACAGGCAAAGTAAAAGTTGATATTACTGTTAGTGCGCCAGCCTGGGTTCCAGTTGAAGAAGTGAGAATTTTAGAAAATGGCAAAGTCATTATGACTTTTGACGCTAATAGCAAAGTAAAAGTTAATCCTGCACCTACTGATCCTACTTCAAATCTAGGTGTGGAACGCTTTAAGGTGACAGGTCTTAAAGTAAAAACTACTAAGAAAGATTCTTTCTTAACAGTTGAAGCTGGTATTAAATTACCTGCAATTGCTGACCTAAATGGCGATGGTGTAGTTGATACAGGCGACACAAACGGTGATGGCACAATAAACGCGAGTGACAGAGGGCTTGTTCAACCTCCTTCACCACCGATTTACGCACAAATTGCACCAAACTTTACTTCCCTAGGTTTTACCAATCCAATTTTTATTGACCGTAATGGGAATGGTAGATTTGATGCTCCTGGCATTAGTGCTACAGCAAAAATAATTGATACTCCAGACCAGTTAGTTGATATTAGTGATCGAGGTGATGAATCACCAGTTCATAGCCATCATCTTAATTTCCCATGGTATCAATTAAAAGTTGGTGCTGAGGAAATAAACCTATTTCATAAGTTGTTGGATGATGCTACTCGTAAGCTAATCCAACCAAATGGAAATGAAGATGAGAAATAAATTTTTAGCAGTAATACTAATAATTACTAGTGCCACAACAATTTTTGGGCATGACGTTCCAAAAGAAGAAGTTGTTGCTTATATAAATAGTAAAGAAGTTAAAGAAAAAGCTTGTGTTGAAAAGGCTGAAATCCAAAAGGACTTGCCCCGACTTTTAGTTATAGAAGTTGGGGAGTGTTGGTTTAAGTTAGGCGAAAAAGAGCGACGAGAATTTGCTCAAAAATGGTATAAAGCCTGGCGACATAGCGTTGCAAAAGGTATTGTCTCCATAGTTGAAAAAGGCACAAGTAATGCTGTTGTTAACTTTCGCCCTGATGGACAAGTGGATTTAACTAAGTAATTATTAAGTTACACCAAAGTAATTTTACAAAACTAAAGCGGGCAAAACGCCCGCTTTTTTATTTTAAATATAAAAATTTTTGCTAACAACTATGTAGCTTATAAAACTTCTTTTAAGTGTTTTAAGCGTTGATTTAATAGGTCTAAGCCTGTATAAACTCTAGTTTTTACTGTACTTACTGGAAGGTTAAGAACTTCAGCGATTTCATGAAATTTTAGCTCTTGATATTCTTTCATTATTATTGCCTGTTGCATTTCTGTAGGCAGTCCTGCTAAAGCTTTTCTCACTACTTCAGATACTTCTTCACGTTGCAAAGTGTCATTAATATGTTCCGTGCTAGTCATAGGTTCAAAACCTTTGTCTTCTAGTTGTTGTTCTAAGGAAAGGTCATTATTTCCTGATGAACGTAGGCGACTATGACAATAATTAATGGCAATGCGGTAAAGCCATGATGAAAATTTTGCTTCACCACGAAACTTGCTTAAATTGCGGTAGGCTGACATAAAGGTTTCTTGACAAATATCTGCTGCTTCGTCGTCTCGCTTTAGGATACGAAAGGCTAAAGCATAAATTTGGCGTTCCCAACGACGAACTAAAGTATTAAATGCTTCTACTTCACCATTAAGTGTTAATTCAATGATTTTGTTGTCTGTGAGTTCCATATATTTTTTCAAGTTCACCTTATTGTATTTGATTTAGCTGCTTTGGTTTTGCCTAATCCTTTAGCAACTGCTGTTCCTAAACAGTAGAAGTAAGATTTTAGAAAATATCGTAATAATGCTAGTATTTTAAAGTGTTTTGGGTTTATTTATCTTACAAAGCATTATTGGTTTGTGCTTTTAGAGGGTTTTTTAGTGGATATCTCACTTAATTTTAGGAAAAGTTTAGCTAAAATTGGTTCTTTTTCTTTCTATATGTAATATAATTATACATGTAACTAAGAGTAACAATAAAAATAATAAAGACTTATTTTTCTTATAATTATAAGAAAAAGTGTATATTTATAGTATACCTAATTAACAAGGATTTTATCTTTGATAAGTCGTTTTGAATATTGTGTTAGAATAAGGCAATCTTTTTAGCAAAAATTTGGAAAAATTTATGGATAGTAACAAAGGGCCAAAGCTAGATAAATCTTGGCAAACAGCAATGGTGGCTGTAGGGCTAGCGTTTTCTTTGCCTGGAGCATTTGCTGGGCCTATTTTGATTGGTTATTTTTTAGACAAATATTTTGCTACTAGCCCAGTGCTTGTAATCATAGGGCTTTTTCTAGGTTCCTTTACTGCAATAGCAGAAGTTTATTTAGTTATGAAAAAAATTAACACTCTGAAATAAATAGGTTTATCGGCAAAATAAAAGCATCTTAGCTTGACTTGCTTTTATAAGTGCTGTTAGGATCAAACGCCTTTCAAAAACTTCTCTTCGGGGGTGACAGGCTTCGACGGGGATACATGAGATTGGTAGATGCATGTCGGGAACTATGTAACCCGTAAACTGCATAGAAAAACTAACTGCAAACACGCAGAATTTAGCCCTAGCAGCTTAATAGGCAGCTAGCGTTTTTAGGTTATCTTGCCCGTGGGTAGCTTAGAAACGTCACTTTAGCGGGCTGGTCGTTTAGTTGTGATCAGGGCTAGACGACAAGAAATACTGAACTAGTTGCTTATAATGCTTGTCCTTTCCACTGTTATAAGCAATGAAATTAATAGGAAGGGAATACACATGTAGATTCTACCGTTGAAGATCTTCGGACAAGGGTTCGATTCCCTTCACCTCCATCATTAAAATATACAAATCTATAAATCTAAAATTCTCTTAAAATCCTTATTCCTAAGCGATAAAAAGAAGAATTTTGCTAGACAGCCTATTTTCTATTGTTTATCATTTTGCCCGTTAAGGAAAATTTTATGTATAGTGCAGAACAATTGCCAGGGCTAATCCTAGACCGAAAATATAAGATAGTTCGTCAACTTGGTGATGGCGGAATGGCTTATGTATTTGCGGCTGAACGCTTACATATAGGTGATATAGCGGCAATCAAAATACTGCACCCAGATTTAGCTAAAGATGCTTTGAAAAAAAGACGGTTTCAATTAGAAGCCTATACCACAGCAGCAGTTAAACATCCAAATGTTGTTTCTATTTTTGATTATGATGAAACTGAAACAGGCCAACCCTATTTAGTCCTAGAACTACTAAATGGTTTAACCCTTTCTAGTTATATTAAGCGTGGGCGAGTCTTAAGCGTTGGACGTGCAGTAGATATTATTACTCCAATTTGTGCAGCATTAAACCTAGCGCACCAAAAAAATATCCTACATCGAGATCTTAAACCTAGTAATATTTTATTACATAAATTAGAAGATAATACGGAAGTAGTAAAATTGATAGATTTTGGGATTGTAAAAATGCTAAATGATGATAGCAATCCTTTAACGCAACAAGGTTTTGTAGTTGGCACACCAGAATATCTTTCCCCAGAACGCTATATGGGTCAACAACTTGATGCTCGTTCAGATATTTATAGCTTAGGTATTTTAGTTTATAGAATGTTAAGCGGACGAGTTCCCTTTAATGGTCAAACAGCAACAGAAATTTTACAAAAACACTTAAAACAGCCTGTACCACCATTAAGATTACTTAATAGTGCAGTCTCAGAAGAAGTTGAAGCCGTAATACTAAAAGCTTTAGCTAAAAAACCTGCTGATAGACAGTCTTCGGCTGTAGAATTTGCATCAGAATTGGGTGAGGCGCATATTAGTTCTGGAGATACACTGGATCATTTCTCATCTATAGATAATAATTAATTTTTGATAACTCAATCATTTTATTATACTTAAGGAGAAAATATTAGTATGGCATTATTATCTGATGTTGTAGAAAAACTTTATCAAAAAATAGACACCCTAACAGTAAAACAATTAGATGAACTTCCTTGTGGGGCTATTCAATTAGATGAACAAGGAAAAATCTTAAAGTTTAATGAATATGAGTCAAAGCTAGCTCAACTTCAAAAAGAAAGTGTAATAGGAAAAAACTTTTTTACAGAAGTTGCTCCATGCACAAATGTAAAGGAATTTTATGGACAATTTAAGCAAGGGGTGACAAAAAAGCAACTTAATGAAAAATTCCGTTATCACTTTGCTTTTAAGCAAAATCCTAGAAATGTTTTAGTAAATCTATTTTATAGCGATATGACTAACACTGTTTGGGTTTTTGTTCGTCCAATAGAGTAAGTAAAGAAAGTTTTTAGAAATAATTAAAAATGAATTTCTATTTATTATTTAACTTTGTTGGACTGTTTGTTTTTATGGGTCTTTTAGCCCAAAATTCTTCTGATGAACTTATTGCAGCTTATAGAGAAGCTCATAAACATAAAGATTTAGCGGCTGTTTTATCTCTTTATTATTGGCAAGGGGTTGATGAAAAAGTAAAAAACTCAGTTACAAGTAATCAAAAACGCTATCTTGACTATAAAATAATAGATATAAAGATTTCTAAAGCTGCACCAAGAAAATATAAACCTTTTATTCTCAATGGGAAAAGATATATAACTACTTTAGAAGTAACAGAGGTTCTAAAAATAAACTTTGACCATACAAACGGCCTTTCTAAGGAAGTCACCATTCCTGTAGGCCAAAAGTCAGGTAAATACTATTTTGTCACCGCTAGACCAGAATAACTTGGTTAGCCTCCAAATTGTCTTAAGTGATGATCTATATGTAAATAACCCCATCTTTGCCAGTCAGAGTAAGCCATTTTACCAAAAATAGGGTGTTGCCAATTGGCAAAGTCTGAAGAAGTGGAAAATACTTCTGTAAGCTCTTTTAATCTTTGTTTATCTCTTTCAAATTCCTTGGGTTTAGTCCCACCTTGCAATTGATCTAACTCAGGACGGGTTTTAACCCCTTTAGGCCAAGGTATTGGTACTTGTAATGCTACCCATTTGACTAGGGTTCGAGTAAAAATATTATCAGCAGGAACAAATTCTTTTTTACCCATTACTGCTTCAAATGAGTCTGATAAATGGCAGAACATTTGATTAACATTCATTTTTCCCCATTGGCGTTGTGCATTTGAAGGGAGCTTTTCTAGTCGTTTTAATACTTCTGCTTTATCTTCTATATTTTCTAAACTTTTCATCTAGCCTTTTCCTTTTTATTTAGCTTTGAGCGAAACCGCCGTACTTTTGCTAAATTACCACAAACTTGCATATCGCACCATTGACGCATCTTATTTTTACTACTGTCTTCAAATAACCAACAACATCCATTTCCTTGACATTCCCGTAACCTACTTAAATTAGTAGTAGTTAAAAAATCTGCCATAGAACCAGCTATGATCCAAAGCATTTTCTCTAGGGTAACTTTGTTGTATTGCCAAAGAAACTTTCCTTCTTTAAATATTAGTTCAAGATTACTATAAGATGATGATAAAACTTGGTTTAGTAGGGCTAGATCTAAAATGTTAGGTTGCTGATTACTAATAAGTTGTTTACAAATTCTATAAATAGCTTCTCGTAAGTCTAACGCTAGGTTGAAGATATGCTCTATTTTTTCTTTATTTTTCTCTAAACAGCTTTCTTCTAATAGTATTTGAATTTCATTTGCTGAAAGTATTTTAGTTAGCTGACACCATGCTAGTAAATCATAGTAATTTGATAACGTATCACCTTGTACGATATAATCACTAAATAAATTTTCTGGCGTGCTAAACTTTCGTCCGCCAACAGTGTTAACAAAATCTAAGCATAATCGTCCGCCTATTAAATTTAATGATGAAACGGGTCTGTCTTTAAGATTCATAAAAATTAATTGTGTAACCAGTAAAATTAGTTTGACAGGTTACTAATATTATTTTATTGTGTAACCACTTAAAAGCAAATAGCTGGTTACATAAATTTGGCTAAGACAAAAGCAGTTTTAGAAAAGTATAAAAAGTATTCAGAATCAATATGTTACCAAGATAGTAACATTGAGTTTTAGTCTTTGCCAGTCAAACAAAGTTTTTTGCTAAAAATTTTATAGGATAAGGAAGAAACAAAAATGTCAGAGATAAAAACAACTTTTGATGAATTACAAAGTCTTTATTATGGAAATGCTTTTCATGGCCCGGCATTAAAAGAAATTTTAGAAGGTATAAATGCTACACAAGCTTTAGCAAAACCTATCCCTAATGCACACAACATTTGGGAACTAGTTTTGCACATTCTTGGCTGGAACAAAGTTTTTTTATTAGGACTTGAAGGAAAAATCCTTGATGTACCTGAAGACGGGGATTTTCCTATAATCAATGATACTAGTCAACAAGCTTGGCAAAAAACTCTTGTTCAGCTTAAAGAAAATATTGATGAAATGCTTGAAAAAATTTCAAAATTGTCAGAAGCTCACCTAGGCGTAAATATTCCAGGCAAAGACTATAATCTCCGTTTTGTAATAGGAGGGATATTTAACCATATTGTTTATCATAGTGGTCAAATTGCTTTATTAAAGAAAGCCTAGTGCTAGCGAGTAAGTAATGCTGGAGTGGCAGAAATTAGGTTTCTGCCACTTTTTATTTTTACAAGCTATTTTTTTGACCAATAAATTGAACAAGTCGCCAATTTAATAGCAATAGAAATGTTTTTATTTCTTTACTCAGCTATTATTTTAAGAAATATTTTTAATTCTTAAAAAGAGGGAATTGTATGAGTAAAGAAAATTTTATTACGGTATTAAATAACAATGATTTAGCCATAGGAAAAGCAAAAGTTATATCTATTGAAGGTAAACAAATAGCAGTATTTCGATTAGGTGAGAATAATTATCATGCTGTAGATAATCGTTGCCCGCATGAGGGTTATCCCTTAGTCCAAGGAACTATTACAGATTGCACTTTAACTTGTGATTGGCATAACTGGAAATTTAATCTTAATGATGGGCAATGTTTGCGAGGTGGCGAAGATGTTCGATCCTACAACACAAAAATTGTTGGTGAAAAGCTACAAATAGATGTTAGCGATCCACCAATTTTAGAGCAGCAAGAGATTTATTTTCAAAGTTTAACAAGTGCAATGGTGGAAAATGATGATTCTCGTGCAGCACGCGACATTGTTCGACTGCTAAAACTAGGTTTTGATGAAAAGAAAATTATTGCTGCAATTGCTTGTTATGGTGTGACTTATGATGGCGAGGGAAATGATTTTCATGGCTGGGATCATGGAATGGCTGTAATGGTTGATTGCGCTCGAATGTTAGATTATTACCAGGGTGTAGAAAAAGTTATCCCACTAGTACAAGCCTTAAGTGCTGTTGCTGAGACTCGGCTAAGACAAAAAAAACGCGATGTTCCTAAGACAACAACCCTTTCAACATATGAGTCTTTAGAAACTGCTAAAGCCAACTTTCTACATTTAGTGGAAACTGAACAAGTTATAGCGGCAGAAGCACTTTTTCACGCTTTTCTAGAACAAAACCCAAGTAAAGAAGAAATAAAATCTTGGCTATTTCCTACTGTAACAAGTCATTTTTTAAGTTATGGGCATCGTCTAATTTATTTAGTAAAAGCTTTTCAACTTTTAGATATCATTGCTTGGGATTATGCTAAAGAAATTCTACCTATCCTAGTCCCAACAATAATTTGGGCAACACGTGAAGACCGCCTTCCTTATATGCGTAAATTCCAATCACGGCTTAATAAAGTAGATTTTAAAGAACTTTTTGCACTTCAACAAAATGCTAATGCTGATTTTAATGAAGAAGAATTTTGCAAAGCTTTGCTAGATGGTTCATTAGATGAGACTTTTAATGTTGTAGACCAAGCCTTAAATAGTGGTGTGCCAATGATAAAAATAGCTCAAGCAATTGTTTTGGCTAGTGCAGAACGCTGTTTGCGCTTTAACATTGCAATTGATCAAAATCGCAGCATGGAAGAAGGTTGGTTAGATGTAACACATTGCTTTACACATGCCAGTGCAATTAGAGAAGCACTAGAAATTTATCCTAGTCCAGAACTACTACGAGGGCTTTATTTAGCTGCTCGTTTTGTACAATATACCCGTAAACCTAACCATGATGTTTTAGATTTACCTGCTAATGAACGAGAAAAAGAAGCTGATTTAAGCCAAAAACTAGATTATGAAAAGTTATCTACTTATACTGAAAAAGATTTGCTAGAGCTTTTAGTTAATCAAATAGATCAAAGGCAGCCATCATTAGTCCTAGAGACTACACGAGCCTATTTAGAGCTAGGATATTCTGACAGTAATTTACTTACAGAACTAATTAAATATACCTTAGCTGATAGCGCGGAAATTCCAATAATGCTTGCTCATACAATAAAAACAACTTTTGCGGCAATTGTTGAATATCAAGGACTTAAAGATCATCGACTAAAAGTTCTACCATTACTAGCAGCTATTAGATTCTTGGCTGCACCAAAGCGGCAACGCTGGGCCTACTATAACGCCTTACAAGCAGTAGATTTTGTTGCTAAAGGGCAGGCTAAAGAATAGCTATAAATAATAATTAATGAGAATAACTACTAGATTAAAATTTAGTAGTTATTCTGGAGATTTTTGCTTATAAACTTTTTTATAAGTTTTGTAAAAATAAAAAGGTTAAAAATTAATAGCTGCAAAATTGGTGTAAATTTTTTCTAATCAGCATTTCTAACTATCGCTTAATCACTAAATTTAGATTATACTTACCCACAACTGCACACAATTTTTGTACTTAATCCATTAACAAATCTGTTGTTTATCTTAAAATAGTTTGCTTTTGCAAATCTTATTTATTTTAGGGGCAATTACTATGAGGTTACTACTAAAAATCTCTTTAAGTCTCTTTTTAAGTTTAGTTTTTTTTGTGATGCCAACCTATAGCCAACAACGTGTAGTTGTTCATAGATTAATTGTTAGTGTTATTTTACCTAATGGAATAGCTCCGCCTCAAGTAATTGAAGTTAAGATAGATTCTGAGCGCAATGGACTACCGCTATTAACAAAAACTTTAGTTAGGGAAACTCGAACAGATTTTACACAACTACCAAATGGTGAATATATTGTTACGGTTACGGCTGATAATGATAAGTACTTAGAAGCTTATACAGAACGTGTTTCTTTAAGAGGTTCATTTTCTATAACAAGGCAAATTAATGTATTAATGTCACCAAAAATAAAAATGGCAGGCGAAACAGTTGCACCAGGAACAATAGCCGCACCAGGAACAGTTAATGCTAATGCAGTTAATGAAGATATCCCAAAAAATGCTAGAAAAGCCTTTGAAAAAGGATTAACTAAATCTCAACAAGGTAAATCAGAGGACGCAATCAAAGCTTTTTCAGAAGCTATTAGATATTACCCTACGTATATTGATGCAATTAATAATTTGGCAGTAGAATATATGCAGCTTGCTCGATATGATGAGGCAACACAACAATTAGAAGCAGCCCTAAGACTACAACCTAATTTAGCTTTAACAAATTTGAATATGGGAATTGTTTTAGCAGAAAAGAAGAAATTTGCTGAGGCTAAAGAATACTTAAATAAGTCTATAGAAGCAGATTTTCGTAATCCATTAGCACATTTTCAATTAGGTGTTTGTGCCTTTCAATTGAAGGATTTGATGCAGGCACAAATGGAGTTTGAAACCGTTGTAACTAATGCAGCCCAAAAAATTCCACTATCTAGACTTTACCTTGCAGAAATTTATAAACGTAGCTCTCGATCAACAGATGCAGTTGTTCAGCTAGAGAATTTTCTTAAGGAAAATTCAGCAGATAATCCTTACACCCAAGTAGTAAAAGAAGAACTAGCAAAACTTAAAAAAACTAATTAACTACAGAGTTTTTTCTTAACATTAAAATATTATGCGCACCCGTTGGGCCTTTTGGGAACATTTTGCTATTATACTTAAGGGTTTAACTATTGGTATACTCTGTTAAATATACCGAGTCATTAACAAGCGGTCATGAAGAGTAAAGCCCATTTTTTTATAAAGCTTTATTGCTGCAACTCTTTTTTGCTCGACTTCTAAATGGATAGCTTTGATATCCTGGCTTTTACACCATTCTATAGCAAGTTCAACACAAGTTTTTCCAACACCTTTTCCCCTAGTAGCAGGCAAAAAATAAATCTCGTCTAAAAATGCGTCTCTGCCGCCATATTCAAGGCTAAAGCTAAGTGTAACAATAAAATAGCCCTGAATAGTTTGTTTTTCTTCAATCACCCAAACCTTGCCCCAAGTAGGGTTATTGATTAATAAAGACAAGTTTTTAGCCGACTTTTCGCTAGAAAAAGGATAGTTATCTTCTTTATAGTAGATTTCCGTGATAACAATAATTGAATTAATATCTTTAATTGTTGCATCACGGATATTTATTTGCATAAGGTTAGAAAAAGCTTAGAAATTAAACATTAAATCTAAAATTAATAATATCGCCGTCATGAACTATATATTCTTTTCCTTCTAGGCGTAATTTGCCTGTTTCGCGACATTTTGCTTCGCTACCTAAAGCAATAAAGTCTAGGTAAGCAACGACTTCAGCACGAATAAAACCACGCTCAATATCTGAGTGAATTTTTCCTGCGGCACGTTGGGCATTAGTTCCACGTCTAATTGTCCATGCGCGGCATTCATCTTCACCTGAGGTTAAAAAACTAATTAGGTCTAAAAGTTCATAAGCACTACGGATAAAACGATCGCGGGCAGGTTCAGAAATCCCTAAATCCTTTAGGAATTCACCTTGTTCTTCAATAGGCAGTTCGGCTATATCCATTTCTGCTCTACCACACATAGTAATTAGTTTATAGCCATTATCTTTAGCATATTGTTCAACTTCTAAGGGAATTGCTTGACCAATTTGGTCTTCAGATAAATTTATTAACAACATTACAGGCTTTTGGCTTAAAAATCTAAAACCTGCTAGCATTTGCCATTCTTCAGCAGAAAAATCTAGTGAACGCAGGGGTTTTTCTTCATCAAGAGCCGCCTTGCATTGTTCAATAATTTCTTTTTCCCTTGGATTAGCTTTTTCCTTTTTCATTTTTGCTAAACGGTTTTCTAAAGGAATTAAGTCAGCCAAAATTAGCTCTATATCAAAATTTTTAATGTCTCTTAGCAAATCAGCAGGTTGTTCTATTAAAGGATTTTCAAAGCCACGAACTACATGCACTAAAGCATCTGCTTCGCGCATTTCTGCCACTAGTTTTGTGTCTAAGCCAGATTTAACTGCTTCACCCTGTGGGCCAGCTACATCAACAAAGTTCATTTCTGCAAAAACTTTTTTCTTAGGTTTATAAATTTTTGCTAGCTCTTCAATTCTTACATCAGGAACTTTAATAATTCCAATATTAGCTTTATCTTTGCCACCATAACCGCCAACTTCAGCTTTTAACCCAGTTAATGTATTAAAAACAGTGGTTTTACCTGAACCAGCAAACCCAACAATACCAACTTTCATAAAAAACTATACCTCTTTATTTAATGAACGTAGGTCGCGTCCTGTCATATCAGCAGGCTGAACGATACCTAACATTCCTAGTAATGTAGGAGCAATGTCTTCCAATGCTCCATTTTCTCTTAATTTACCGTGAAAACCTGGGTCAACATATATTAGGGGGACTGCATTAGTAATTGTGTGTGCAGTGTAGGGTTGACCTGTATCATAATCTATCATTTTTTCTGCATTACCGTGATCTGCTGTAATAATCGCCCGTCCGCCGACTTTAAGTAATGCTCCAATTATGCGCTCTAAACATTTATCTAGTGTTTCAACTGCTTTAATAGCTGCATCCAGTATACCAGTATGACCTACCATATCAGCATTAGCAAAATTAACAATAAAAACATCTGCTCCACCATGCATAATTTCATAACAAAGTGCGTCAGTAACAGCTAACGCGCTCATTTCAGGTTTTAAGTCATAGGTTGAGACTTTTGGAGAGGGAACTAATATTCGCCTTTCACTAGGAAAAGTTTGTTCCACTCCACCATTAAAGAAAAATGTCACATGAGCATATTTTTCTGTCTCAGCAATTCGCAAATTACGCAAATTATTTGCAGCAAATATTTCAGCTAATATGTTATGTACGGTTTGAGGAGCAAAGGCTATTGGCAGTGGGAAAGTAGCATCATATTGAGTCATACAAACATAATGTATTTTAGGGGCCGCGCCTCGCTCAAAATCGCTAAATTCTGCTTGTGTTAGTGCGCGTGTAATTTCACGGGCCCGGTCTGCTCGGAAATTAAAAAATATTACGCTATCACCATCTTGAATTTTAGCCACAGGAGAGCCATTTTCTTGAGTTATAACAATAGGCTTAATAAATTCGTCTGTAATGTGTTCTTGATAAGATTCTTCAACTGCTTTAATTGGGTCTTGAGCGTGCTTTCCTTCGCCATTGACCATCATTTTATAAGCTTGCTCAACTCTCTCCCAACGCTTATCACGATCCATTGCATAATATCGACCACAAATAGAAGCTAGTTTTCCAACGCCTATTTCATCTAATTTACTAAGTAACTCTGCAATATATCTTGCTGCACTATCTGGGGCAGTATCTCGACCATCAGTAAAAGCATGAATAAAAACTTTACTTAGGCCATGATCTTTTGCCATTTTTATAAGCTCATATAAATGTGTTTGTAGGCTATGGACTCCGCCATCCGACATTAAGCCCATAAAATGTAATGCTCCACCTGCTTTATGAGCATGTTCTATGGCTTCAACTAAAACAGGGTTAGTAAAAAGTTCCCCTGTTTCTATTGCATGGTCAATTCGGGAAATGTCCATGCGAATAATTCGCCCTGCACCCATATTTAGATGTCCTACCTCGCTATTTCCCATTTGTCCAACTGGTAGTCCAACCCTTTGTCCATATGGGATAATTAAAGAATGTGCATAAGTTTCCCACATATGATCCCAGTAAGGTTTTTTTGCTAAATAAATAGCATTGCCTTCTGTGCGAGTCTCATAACCCCAACCATCTAAAATAATTAGTGCAACAGGTCTCATATTACCCCTTAAATAATTATTTGATTACTTCAAATTCAAAATAAAGGTTTTTACCCCGAATAAGATAACACAAATAAGACTCCCAAAAACGTCTTATAAATCTTAATGCAGGGTAGCGATTGCCACAATTAACTAAAAACTCTATGCCTAGGAAACGCCACAGTTTTAGCAAACTAACGTAAATTTTACGATTACGCATTGTTATATCGCTATAAAATTCAAATTCTGGGCGTTTTTCAGTAAAATACATAAATGATTCACAAGTAAAGTGATGTTTATGTGTAGGGTCACGAAATGAGCTAACATCTGTATAATGAGGAGTATCTAGCTTAATAATTGCTCCTGGTTTAGCAATTCTGTAAAGTTCACGCATCACAGCCAAAACATCTTGGACATGTTCAATTACTTGATTACCAACTATTACGTCAAATTCATTATCCTTAAAAGGATAAGGGAAAATATCTAAGTTATGAATTACATCTGCGTCTGTTTTAGGGTTACAATCTAGCCCAATGGCACCAGGGGTTTTATGCTTACCACAACCAATATCAAGTATGTTCATATCAAAAAAATATCTTTAAAACCTAAAAAGGAGAATAAATTTTATTCTCCTTTTTAACTAACTGAAATTACTTGGCTAAATTATAAAAGGCTTTATGGCCTAAATACTTAGCTGATTTTCCTAGCTCTTCTTCAATTCTGAGTAGTTGATTATATTTAGCTACTCTGTCAGTTCTACTAGCAGATCCTGTTTTAATTTGACCTGTGTTAAGTGCTACCGCCAAGTCAGCAATAAAAGTGTCTTCTGTTTCGCCAGAACGATGAGAAATAATTGTTGTGTAATTATTTACTTTAGCTAGTTCTACTGTGTCCAAAGTTTCTGTTAAAGTACCTATTTGGTTAACTTTAACTAAGATTGAATTAGCAACACTAGATGCAATACCACGTTGTAAGTATTCAGTATTAGTTACAAACAGGTCATCGCCAACAAGCTGGATTTTCTTGCCTAATTCTTTAGTAAGTAGTGACCAGCCATCCCAATCACCTTCAGCCATTCCATCTTCAATAGAAATAATAGGATATTGACGAACCCAATCGGCGTAAAACTCTACCATTTCGCTAGGAGAACGCTCAGATTTATCTGATTTTTTGAAAACATATTTACCATCATTATAAAATTCACTAGAGGCAACATCTAAGCCTAAAGCCATTTGTTCACCGGCCTTTAAGCCTGCTGCGTTGATAGCTTCAAGTATAACTTCTACTGCTTCAAGGTTAGATTTTAGACTAGGAGCAAAACCGCCTTCATCCCCAACACTAGTTACATAGCCACGTTTCTTTAAGCTTGATTTTAGAGCATGAAAAACTTCTGTTCCCCAACGTAGAGCTTCAGAAAAGCTACTTGCTCCTACAGGTAAAACCATAAACTCTTGAAAATCAACATTGTTATCTGCGTGTGCGCCACCATTAAGAATATTCATCATTGGTACAGGCAAGGTTCTTGCACCAGGGCCACCTAAATAACGGTATAGCGGAATTGCTAGTTCAGCCGCAGCAGCACGAGCAGCAGCCAAAGATACAGCTAAAAGCGCGTTAGCACCTAGGTTTGCTTTATTGTTTGTGCCATCTAAATCAAGCATAACTTGATCAATGCCAGCTTGATCAAAGACATCATGGTCATAAAGGGCTTGGGCAATTTTATTATTAACATTGTCAACGGCTTTTCTTACACCTTTACCTAAGTAACGTGACTTATCACCATCTCTTAATTCAATAGCTTCATTTTCACCTGTTGAAGCACCACTAGGGACGGCAGCACGGCCATGAGAACCAGTATCCAACTCTACTTCTGCTTCTACAGTAGGGTTTCCACGAGAATCTAAGATTTCACGGGCTAACACTTTTTCTATTCGGCTCATTAAATGATCTCCTCTTGTTTACCATAGATTTAGGAAGGAAGGCTATTTTATGTCAGATAGCAGTTATTCAGCAACCTACTTAGACCTAGACAAAATCTAGGCCCAAATGAGTTAAAAATGTTGTTGATTAAAAGGGATGTAAGAAAAGGGTTTATAAAATTTATTGACCTATGCAGTATGATGTAAGTGTTTTGCTACCCTCGTTTTACCTACATTATCATCGGCATCATCTTCTGTCCAGACAGATAAAATAGAGTTTTTAGCAAAACCAATTCTAGCCAGTTGACCAGTTTTTTCTAGTTCTGCAATGCTTTGAGCAATACCATCAAGAATAATTGCTAATGCGGCTTTGATGGGTTCATAGCTAATTTCATGATCTTTATAATGACGTGACAATAAAATATGGTATTGGTCAAACCAAGCAGGTGGACGAAGGCCCTTAACTTGTTGTTCATCCAATGAATGAGGCCATTTGCTTATTTGATCTTGGTTATTTTGGGTTGAGTCACACAAAGATATATATAGCGATGCTGCACCTGGGTCAATTTCACAAGCTAACCCTGTTAATGTTAAAGTTGGGTTTTCTTGGTGGAAGTTAGCTAGGATAGCTTCTATCACACGAAGAGCTTCTTGTTTTATGTCTGCTACGTTCATAAATTTAACCACCCAAAATATTTTTAGTTGTTATCAAAAAGTGGTGATTTTAAGCTAATCCAATCACTGAAAGCAACCGACCTACAGCACCCCTTGAAATTTCACCACGATAAGAAAAATAAAGATCCATTCGGCAAAGGGTGCAATCATTCCAAATAAAGATATTGTCTGACTTAATGCCACAATTAAGCAACTGTTCTTGGTTGGCTAGGCGTAAGTCCATGTGTGATTTGCCATTAGGTTGATGGTTATTAAATAATTTACTTCCATAGGAAGAAAACTCTGTTTCAAAAGCTTCTTTAACTTCTGGCCCAACTTCAAAACAACATTGTCCAATTGCTGGGCCAGTTGCAGCTAGACAATCACTAGGGTTACTACCAAAGTTTTTTACTAGTTGTTCAACGCTTTTTTCTACAATTCTTGCTAAAGTTCCTCGCCAACCTGCATGAATACCAACTATTGCTTGGTTTTTAGGGTCTGCTACCAGTACAGGTAGACAATCAGCAGTTTGTATTCCTAACAAAATATTTTTTTCATTAGTAAGTAGCGCGTCACAAGTCATAGGGGTTTGCTGAGCTTTTGATAAACTTGTTACTAAATTGCTATCAGCCGAGTGAACTTGTTTAGCTGTAACGATTTCATAATGCTGATCTGTATTTACATTTAATTTTATGGTAGATAAAAAACGCTTTCGGTTTTCTTTTACATTTTCTTGAGTATCAGCAGGAAAATGAGCTAAATTTAGCGCGTTTTCTGGTAGTGGGCTAACTCCACCAACACGAGTGCTAAAACCAGCTATAAACCCTGCTTTAGTTAAAGGGCTGCATTCAATAAACTTAACTCCAAGATGTGTTTTTATATTAAAATGTTGCATTTTAGGGTAACTCCAAAGTATTGACTAAGTTAGCTGTTATTAGCTACGTCGCCAATCTGTACCATCTTTTGTATCTTGTAGGATTATTCCTTTTTCAGCTAAATATTTACGAATTTCATCAGCACGGGCAAAGTTTTTATTTTTTCTCGCGCTTAAACGCTCCTCAATTAGCTGTTGAATATCGCTATCTAAGATTTCTTCTTTATATTCTCCAAAAATTCCTAAAACTTGCTCAACACCTTTAATAAAGTCTAAAGCCGCTTGTTTATCATCTGCTAGCAAGCTTTCTGAGGCAATAGCCTTATTTATTTCACTCTCAAAAATTGCTACAGCGGCTAGTGCTGAAGAAGTGTTAAGATCGTCGTCCATTGCTGCTTCAAATTCTTGACGAGCTTTTTTTATTGCATAACTAACTTCTGAAGATGAACCAGGCAAACAATTGGTTTTATGAAGCCTACGTTGAAAATCCTGAAGTTTTTTAACTCGGATTTCATCGCCTTTTAAACCTTCTAAAGTAAAATTAAGTTGTTTACGGTAGGAAACAGAAATAAGCGAGTAACGAATAGCTAAAGGCTCAAAACCTTGTTCAATTAAATCTCTTACAGTAAAAAAGCGGTTTTCACGCTTAGACATTTTCTGTCCATCAACCATTAAATGCTCTGAGTGTACCCAATATTTAACAAACGGCTTGCCCGTTGCACCTTCACTTTGGGCAATTTCATTTTCATGATGAGGAAAGATTAAATCTACACCTCCACAATGTAAGTCAAAACTTTCCCCTAAATAACGCATTGACATTGCAGAGCATTCTAAATGCCAGCCCGGACGACCTTCACCATAAGGAGTAGGCCAGCTAGGTTCATCCGCCTTAGCCGACTTCCAAAGTACAAAATCTCGTGCATCTTCTTTGTCATATTCATCTACATTGACACGTTTTCCAGCAATATTTCCTGAAAGTTTTGCACCTGAAAGCCTTCCATAACTATCAAATGCAGAAATGCGATAATAAACTGACCCTTCGCTAACATAAGTTAACCCGTTTTTATCCAAGTGTTTAATTAACTCTATCATGTCGTCAATATGTTGTGTTGCAACAACAATTTTTTCTGGTCGTTCTGCCGCTAAAGTATCAAAGTCTTCTAAAAATTTACTAGTAAATTCTTTAGTATGTTCTTGTAGTGAAAGTCCTCGCTCATTAGCACGTTTAATTGTTTTATCATCAATATCAGTAATATTCATTACATGTAAAAGCTGATAACCTTTATATTTCAAATAACGCCGCAAAACATCAACAAAAAGAAAAGTGCGAAAATTGCCTATGTGAGCAAAGTCATAGACTGTTGGGCCACAGTTATACATTTTTACTAAATTATTTTCTTGGGGCTGAAATTCTTCTTGCTGACGTGAGAGGGTATTGAAAAGTTTTAACATAATTGTGCCAGTTATCCTTTAGGTTTTTGTAAGTTTTTCTAACGGCTAAATTCAAGTAAATGGTTAGTTTAGATCTTGCTCAAGGCGGTTGACAATGATATTTGGCTAATATAGGCTAGGTATTTCTTATATTTTCCTAATATTTACATTTTTTTAGCTGGAGAATTTATGTCAGAAAACAAGTCTGAACAAGCCCGACTGATTGAATATTGTGTTGATAAAGGTGTTGCAATTATTCAACTTAATGATCCTCCTGCAAATACTTATAGTTATGAAATGATGCAGCAGTTAGATAGCGCAATTTTGCAAGCTAGAATGGATGAAAATGTCCATGTAATTTTGCTAAGAGGCGCGGGAGAAAAATTTTTCTGTGCTGGTGCAAATATCCGTATGCTAACGGAAGTTACACCGGAATTTAAGTATTATTTTTGCTTACATGCTAATGAAACCTTAAACCGACTTGAACAAACCCCAAAACTAGTAATTGCTGCCTTAAATGGTCATTGTGTTGGGGGAGGGTTAGAAGTTGCGCTAGCAGCAGATATTAGAGTTGCCCGACGTGGAGGCGGTAAAATTGGACTCCCAGAAGTTAATTTAGGAGTTTTACCTGGCACAGGAGGAACACAACGTTTAGCCCGCCTAGTTGGTAAATCTAAAGCTATTGAACTAATGGCAACAGGCCGAACAATGGATTTTGACGAGGCTTTAAGCTTTGGTCTAGTTAATGAAGTTTGGGATAGTGAAAACTTTTCTGAAAAAGCTTTAGCTTATGCTGCACAATTTACACCTCCTAATCGAGCTAGCAAAGCCGTAGGATTAATTAAACGTGCTGCTCAATCAGGCTTGGAAATGAGCTTTACCGAAGGCTTATCACTTGAAAGAGAACTCCAACAACGTTTATTTACTAGCGAAGACTCTAAAGAAGGCTTATCTGCCTATGTAGAAAAGCGCAAAGCAAATTTTCAAGGCAAATAACTAGTTAAATTAATGGAAAACATCACTTTAGTAAAAGAAAACAAAGTCGCCTGGCTTACCTTAAATCGTCCTGACAAGCTAAATGCCTTGGTTGGAACGGCACGCGAGGAAATTTTGGCTGCTTTAACTGATGCAGAGCAAGATCCACAAGTAAGAGCCGTTTGTATAACGGGAGCAGGAAAAGGTTTTTGTGCTGGTGGGGATATAAATTATATGGCTAGCTTGCAGGAAAATGATGATGTAGCTAGTTTTGAAAAACTTCTCTCTAGTGGTCGTCAAATTGTTACCAAAGTACAAAGTTTAGAAAAGCCAGTGGTAGCAATGATCAATGGAGTTGCTGCTGGGGCAGGCTTAAACCTTGCGCTTGCAAGTGATATTCGTATTGCAGGCGAGTCGGCACGTTTTAGCCAAGCTTTTATTAAAATAGGCTTACACCCTGATTGGGGCGGCACGTTTTTCTTACCTCGCTTAATTGGCACAGCCCGCGCTTGTGAAATGATTTTTACAGGCGATGTAATTAATGCTCAAACTGCTTACCAAATTGGCTTAGTTAATCAAGTTGTAGCAGACGCAGAACTAAAAACAACCACTGTTGCACTATTAGAAAAATTAGTGGCTCGACCTCAAAAAGCTTTAGCACTGGCAAAACGCGCAATCTATCAAGGTATTGAGCAAAATTTAGACTCAATGCTTAATTATGAAACTGCTGCGCAAAAAGAATGTTTTAGCTCAGAAGATGCTAAAGAGGGAATTAAAGCATTTCTTGAACGACGCGAACCGCAATTTAAGTAAGGATTACTATTTATGGCAATAAATTTTAATAGAATTTTGCCTAATCTCTATGTTGGGACTGTCCCAAAAACTTTTGATGATGTTGATCGCTTAATTCGTGAGGCCCGCGTTAGTGCTGTAGTCAATCTACAAACAGATGATGACTTTGAATGGTATCGAGTTGATTGGCCTAAAATAGAGCAATATTATTTACGTTGTAATATTGAAGCAAAACGCTATCCTATTAGAGATTTTGAACTTGAAGATTTAAGGGATAAGTTACCAGAATCTACAGCAATTGTTGATGAATTTGCTCGTCTAGGTCACATAATTTATCTTCATTGTACAGCAGGGGTTAACCGTTCGCCTACGGTAGCAATAGGTTATCTTTACCGCTACCTTGGTTATGACCTAGAAACCGCAATTCGCACAATGAAAACAGCAAGAGCTTGTGATCCTTTTATAGAGGCACTTTATTCTTGTAAATTTGATTAAGTTAATTGATTAAGGAAAAAGTTATGATTGAAGTTATTAGTGTATTAGGTGCCGGCACAATGGGACATGGAATTGCCCAAGTAGCTGCAATGGCTGGCTATCAAGTGTTTTTATATGACATTAAAGATGAATTTGTTACACGCGGCTTTGCTAGCATTAAAAACAACCTAGATAAAGGTGTAGAAAAAGGAAAAGTTACGGCTGAAGCCAGAGATCAAGCTATAGCTAAATTAACCATTACAACAGATTTAGCTATAGCTGCAAAACCTTCAAACCTAGTAATTGAAGCTGTTCCAGAATCTTTAGACCTAAAAAGAAGTATTTTTTCCCAGCTAGATGAGCTTTCTAGCCCTAGCACAATTCTAGCTACTAACACTTCTTCTTTAAGTGTAAAAGACATTGCTGCTGCGACAAAACGCCCTCAACTAGTGCTAGGAATGCACTTTTTTAACCCAGTTCATATTATGAAACTTTTGGAAGTTGTTCATACAGAAGAAACTTCTAAGGAAACCATTGACACAGTTTTAGAAATTAGCCGTCGTTTAGGTAAAGAACCAATTTTAGTAAAAGATAGTCCTGGTTTTGCTTCTAGTCGCTTAGGTATTACTCTTGGACTTGAAGCTATGCGAATGCTTGAACAAGGTGTTGCTAGTGCCGCAGATATTGATAAAGCTATGGAACTTGGATATAACCACCCTATGGGGCCACTAAAACTTACTGATTTAGTTGGTCTAGATATTCGCTTAAGTATTGCTAATTACTTATATTCTACTTTAGGAAGTGAAGTTTTTCGCGCTCCCGAAATTTTACGTCAAAAAGTCGCTGAAGGAAAATTAGGTAAAAAGTCTGGAGAAGGCTTTTATAAATGGTAGTTAAATAAATAATTTACAAATTTGATTTTATGGAGAAGTTTTAATGTACGAAAATATTATTTTAGAAATTCAAGACCAAATCGGGATTATTCGCGTTAACCGTCCTAAAAAACTTAATGCTCTAAACATCCCTACTCGTGAAGAAATCTTGTCTGCTCTAGCAGAACTTGGAAAAAATGCAGATGTCCGAGTCATCGTCTTTACTGGTACTGGTGACAAAGCTTTTATTGCTGGTGCTGATATTAGTGAGTTTGAAGGTCGCACTGCACTTGATCAACGTGCTGTAATGCGTGCAACACGTATGTTTGATTCTTTCTCAGAATTTCCTAAACCTGTAATTGCTATGATTAATGGCTTTTGCTTAGGCGGTGGTTGTGAAGCTGCTTTAAGTTGTGATATTAGAATTGCATCTGATAATGCAAAATTTGGACAGCCAGAAATTAATTTAGGCATTATTCCTGGTGGTGGTGGTACACAACGCTTAACCCGGTTAGTAGGCGAAGGTAAAGCAATGGAAATGATTTTAACTGGTGATATGATAGACGCTAACGAAGCTAAAGCTATTGGCCTAGTAAATCATGTTGTTCCACAGGCTGAACTAGAAGAATTTACAATGAAAATGGCTCGTAAAATTGCAGAAAAAAGCCCAGTAGCCTTACAAATGGGTAAAGAAGCTGTAAAAAATGCTTCTCGTATGAATTTACGCGAAGGCTTAGACCAAGAAATAGATCTTTTTGCTCTATGTTTCTCAAGTGCAGACAAAGAAGAAGGCGTAAAAGCTTTCTTAGAAAAGCGTAAAGCTGTTTTTACCGGAAAATAAATTTTTATTTCTAGGGAATAAATTAAGATTTATTCCCTAGGCTACAAACTATTCATAAGACTAAGGTAAATATCTATGAAAACAATTCGCATTGCTAATGGACAAGGATTTTGGGGCGATTCTTTAGAAGCTCCTGTACGTCAAGTTGAAGGCGGACATATTGATTACTTAGTGCTAGATTATTTAGCAGAAATTACTATGTCAATAATGCAAAAACAACGAACTAGAGATCCAAAAATGGGATATGCCCGCGACTTTGTGCCATTAATGGAAAGAATTTTACCTCAATGCCTGGAGCGAAATATCAAAGTAATTGCTAATGCAGGTGGAGTTAATCCACGTGGTTGTGCTGAAGCAGTTGCAGCAGTAGCAAATAAGCTAGGTTTAGGTGATAAGGTAAAAATAGGTATTGTTGCAGGCGATGACATTATGGATAAGCTAGATGAACTTTTAGCTAGTAATGTTGAGCTACGCAATATGGAGACTGACGAACCGCTTTCCACAGTGCGACCAGAAATTCAAAGTGCTAATGTTTACTTTGGTGCTTGGCCTGTAGTTGATGCCTTAAAACAAGGTGCGCAAATAATAATAACAGGCCGATGTACTGACACGGGCTTAACTTTAGCACCAATGATTTATGAGTTTGGCTGGGCCGAAGATGATTGGGATAAACTAGCAGCAGGAACAATTGCAGGCCATTCAATTGAATGTGGAGCGCAAGCAACAGGCGGAAATTGCCAAGTTGATTGGGAAACAATTCCAGATCTTGCAAATATTGGCTATCCAATTATTGAAGCTAGTGAAGACGGCACCTTTTTAATTACAAAACATCCAAACACAGGCGGACGCATCACACCAGCCATTGTTAAAGAACAACTTGTTTATGAAATGGGCGATCCAGTAAGCTATATTACTCCTGATTGTGTAGCTGATTTTACCACCATTCATTTAGAGGATTTAGGAGATGATCGCGTTAAGTTTTATGGAATTAAGGGCTATCCAGCAACAGAGCTTTATAAAGTTTCAATCAGTTATCAATCTGGCTACAAGGCTGTAGGGTCGCTAGTTTATGCTTGGCCAGATGCTTACAAAAAAGCAAAAGCGGCTGATCGCATCCTACGCGCTAGACTAGAAGCTTTAGGATTAAAATTTGACGAGACATTAACAGAATTTGTTGGCGTAGATGCTTGTCACGGCTTACAACTTTCTGGTGAGCCAAGCAACGAAATAGCTGAAGTTCAGCTTCGTATTGGGGTTAGAGGCTCTAATAAAGCGGCCATTGAGCGTTTTACAAAAGAACTTGCACCATTAGTTTTAACCGGCCCACCTACTGTAACAGGTTTTGCAGGTGGTCGGCCTAAAGTTGAAGAAATTGTAGCCTACTGGCCCGCTTTGATGCCAAAAAGATGTATTAATCCAAGAGTAGAAATACTATAATAATACTATAATAAAAATTCCCTGGAAAAAAATCCGGGGTTTTTGGAAAGAATTTTAAAACGGATCATCTTCTATGGCGTTAAACTAGAAGCGCAAAACTTTGCTAATCTCCATTAAATAACAGTTAGATAATAGATAAGTAGTAAATAGAGGGTTTGAGCTATGCCGCACATAGGAGAACAAATAGGGCCTTATACCTTAGTACGTCAGCTTGGGAGAGGAGCTTTTGGATTAGTTTGGCTTGCAGAACGTCGCAGTGCTTTTGCTACTACCCAAGTAGCTATTAAACTAGCCTTAGATGATGAGCCAGATTTAGCTGCTATTGCTAAAGAATCCCAGCTATGGTCTAAACTTGGGAACCATCCAAATATCTTACCTATTATTGAGGCTGATAAGTATGATGATCAGTTAGTTATCGTTAGTGAATATGCTCCAGATGGTTCGCTAGATACTTGGCTTAAGAAAAACAACGGTATAGCTCCTTCTATGGAATCTGCAATAGCTATGACAATGGCGATTTTAAGCGGGCTAGAACATTTACATAGCAAGAAAGTTGTTCATCGAGACTTAAAACCAGCAAATATTTTACTTCATGGTGATACTCCAAGACTTGCTGACTTTGG